>Ga0209776_1000043_pt1 | contig 129223 bp, 147 predicted proteins | sample SaaInlLV_10m_DNA_3_FD_184670 | JGI IMG/M metagenome (GOLD analysis project Ga0209776, IMG submission 184670) | Marine microbial communities from expanding oxygen minimum zones in the Saanich Inlet - Saanich Inlet SI073_LV_165m_DNA (SPAdes) (version 2) | ecosystem: Environmental > Aquatic >...
ATATTCATACACCACCTGAGCAAATCTTAGATGGTTACGGTGAGATTACAACACATATCAATGCTGCATGTTTAAATGAGAGTTACGAATTTAAAAACAATAAAGGATATATAGAATGGGAGCTTTAGGACAACATTTTGATGAGTTAGAAACAAAACATAAGTTAGAGGTTGGTGAACTTGAAATGAGGATCATTGATTTGGAAACTGAATTGACTATCATCAAAGGTAGATATGAATCTCTATGCGGTAAGGTAAGAACCAATGCCAATGAGAAACGCAATGAGGGTGAGAATTTTCTAAGAACGTACAGACAAGATAAGGATTAATATGACAAACACTAAAGCAAAGATTAAAGATTGGACAAGTAAGAAATGGCACTCTACACATAATTGGAGAACAGGAACTGGTAAGTTTCTCAAACGAATTATGAACAGAAAGATTAGACACACAAAAATTGACGTGGAGACAAAATGAGCAACGATGTAATACAAATGAAATTTAATACAGTCACAAGATTAACAGCATCGTGGTGTGGACCTTGTAAATCATATGCTCCAATCTTTGAAGAAGTTACTGACGGATTCGTGGATGATTGGAAAATTGTAACGTTGGATGTTGATACGGAAGAAGGTAAAGAGTTTGCTATGAAACATGGGACAAGAAGTGTACCGACGACAGTCATTGAACATCGTGGGCAAGAAGCAGTAGTCGTTCCTGGAGCATTAGACAAAACTAAGTTAGAATTTTTATTAACAAAATAAGTCAAATATCGCTTTACTTTTGGGTTAAACTAGGGTATAATAGGTACTATAAATGATTGAAAAAGAAATGAAATATTACACACCAGGAATTGGAAAGAACTTAATTAAATCTGCTTCACTTTATGCAAGTGAAGCACATAAAGGTCAGTTTCGTAAGGGAGGAAAGAATATCCCTTACATTACTCACCCAGTTGCTGTTATGAATATTGTTAAGAAGCGTGGTGGGTCTATTGAGGCGCAAATAGCATCCGTATTACATGATGTAGTTGAGGACTGTGGGGGATATACCGTAAAGGATATATCTACCCATTTTGGTACCGCTATCGCCCTTCTAGTTGATTATGTGAGCGAGACGGACAAAAGTTTGACTTGGAAAGAACGTAAGATTCGATATATCAATCGACTAAAACAAGCACCGAGAGATGCGGTTATTGTTAGTGCAGGTGATAAGTTACACAACTTACGTTGTACTGAAAAGGACTTTGAAGAGGAAGGTGAGTCTGCATTCAATATGTTTAATAGTTCTGCTGATGGTCAATTTTGGTTCTACGAATCGTTAATTGAAATCTACAAAGAAAATGGTTTGAATAATTATTCAGACGAAATGGAAGAGATTCTAAAAAAAGTAAAATCTGAATTTATATAAATAATTTAGTATCCGTCGCCACGAAAGTCGTCTCGGGTCAGTTTAGTAACTACTGCATAGTACAAAGTTACTCATAGACACTCGGTGTCGAGGTTAGTAGTCCTCAAACAAAAAACTACAATCAGTTTCATAGAAGCACGGGCGTCATGTTGACAATCACATTTTGATTGTTACCTCCTGCCTTTTCAGCACTTCGGGAGTAGTGTCAGATGCGATAAACTCGTCCACTAATTTAAAAGGAATGTATAATGAAGAAGATTAAAAATAAGATTCTACATTCTGTAAGAACCCCAATGTTCAGACAAAGGGTAATGAAAGACAGAAAGAAAGAATCGAAAAAGAAAGGAGACTTCATTAATGAAGGTATTGTTCCCTCGACAGTATCTTCTTTAATGATGTTTCCCGAAAACCATCAGGTAGTATAAGAACAACATAGCCAATATAATTAAATAATGACCAATTCCTGTAAGAGTTGTTATAAATAATTATGAAGACAATACCGTTCTAGAATTAAATTAAATTCGACTACGCCGGAAGTTTATGGTCTTCCACCTAATTCGATATCGCCGAAAGGGATATCAAATAAGACGTGATACTTAATTAAGGTCACACAACTACAACTCGCTTAATAGGAGAAATATTATGCAAAACAATCCACTAAGGACGGCATTCGACCCGTTCTTTAATCAGTCCCTTGGACTAGACAATATCTTTCAATCTCTACAAGAGTTTGATAAACCAAATTCCAAATACCCTCCCTACAACATTGTAAAGGGTCCAAATAGTTATGCCATTCAAATGGCACTAGCAGGATGGCGAATGAACGAAATTTCTATCACGGTGGAGAAGAATACTTTAACCGTAAAGGGTGACAAGGATTATTCAATCAAAGCATCTGAAGAAGAGTTCGTACATAAAGGAATATCTGAACGTTCGTTCATACAGCAATTTACAATAGGTGATAGAGTAACAATTAATGATGCTCAACTAAATGATGGTATGCTGGTGATTAATATGAATGTGATTATTCCTGACGAAGAGAAACCTTTGAATATTCCAATCAATTCATCTGATGAATTGCTAATCGAAAGTTAATCTTTACCCTCGGTCATCTCCATCAGTGAGATGACCACCCTGCTTTAATTTAATCTATCGCAAACAAACATTCCACTAACTTCATCGCAAGCAAGTAGAATTCTTTCATTTACATTTGGTACATCAATAACGACAGGTTGTTTTTCAACAATTTTCGTAGGCGTGCTTGTAATTAATGTACAAGATGTTATTAATGAAGACATTGTTAGAAATGCCATTGAGTAGAATACTGGTTTATTAAACCATGATGATTCGTTTGATTTTTTCTTTTTCATTCGCTTTGCTCATATTATGTGTTACGTTGTGTCGTAGTTCTTTTCTTTCTTTACGTCTTGCTTTCTTCTTACTTTTACTCATTATTTCCTTAGTATAGTTTTCCAAATGGACCAAACACGTTACCTTTCTTTTGTGCCAGAAAGTACATGTTTGTTGCTAGTGCATTACTCTTTGCCGTATTCAAAGAAACAACCTTTGATAGAAAATTTAGTTGCATCAATTTAGACATTGCTATGTCTGGTGATATAGAATATATATATTCAACATTATCTACGAATTCCGAAGCGCTTGTGACGTTTGTCTTTACATGCGGTTTAATCTTAGTAAACATTGCCTTGTATTTCGACGCCTGAGACTTGAATTCTTTTGTTGTTTTAGGGTAAGACTGGTGTTTGTTGCTTAGCAATAGTCCGTATTCATTCATCGCAACAGCAAGCATATCTAGAGGGACTTTTCCCATACGAGCTGCAGTCGCAGAGGTAGCGGTCGCCTCAAATTTAAGGTTGCTCATACCTCTAGAGTTTTGTCTGATTTGAATTTTTGCAACCCGCGACGACCCGTCGTTGATACCGAATACTGTATCTGTCGTTTGGAATGTAGTCACACCTTCCTTATTTACAATTAAGTTAAACGGGCAAGTAACAGCACCACGTTTGAATGTAGGTTGACTTTTAAATACATTGCGGTTCAAATTCACCAATTCCCACCGTGCAACTTTACCAGACATCTTCTTCAATGAAATTCCGACAACTATATTATCCTCAAACATATCAACAAGTTTGGCGTTGATTTCTTGTACCGTAAGACATTTCACAAGCGTCCTCATTTGTAATGCAGGATCCTCTACTAACCATATGTCTGCTGGGTTCCAAGTATCTTTGTTTGATATTCCCAATTGTTTGACAAGGGTAGTAATTTTCTCCATGAAACCGTCGTCTCTGGAATATTTGAAGTTTGTGTTATTTGGGACTTCTTTTGCGACGGTTAATTGTTGCTGGAAAAATGTTTCTAACCATATGTCGTTCATTTCTGGGTATAGTTTCTCAAGTTGTTTTCCGCAAGCATTCATAAATAATTGCTTATCTCTAAACCCGTTTTTATTAAGTCCTTGTTCGATTGCATACATTGACGCATGTTCTTGCATTGCGGTTGTTTTTGCGTCTGGTTGACCGCCTCCACCACCCATTCCTGAGTACGGAGACTTATCTATTTCTGTCCACCTTCTAGATTTAGTGCCTACCTTTGATTTGAATATTTCAGCATAACCACTGGTTGTGAGTAGCATCTTATCCACCGCGGTTTGATTTGAAGATTCTACAGCCTTGATGAACGCCTTTATTTCTTTTGTCTTTTCAACAACAAAGGAGTCGGATTTAAATTTGATTTTAGATCCGGAATTGATATCATTCACGATTAGTGATAGATACGGTTTACTCAAGTCTCTTTCGCTTTTTCCTAAATTTGCCATAGTGTTATACGCAATACATCCAAGGAGACCAATCACACGTTGCCATCATTAGTGCGCCATTAATATATGGTAACAATGTAACAACTTCCATATTAACCACCTCTACGCCAAGACCCAGGCTTATACCCAAATAGCTTTTCAATACGTTTCATTTGTTTATCCATTTCAGCAAATACAGCTTTATCTTTAGCCTCATCACCATAAAATGCATTAGCTAAACTATGCATCAACTCGTCTTGAGCGATCTCTTTAATTTCTTTCTTAGATTTGCCTTTGGCTTCCATTAATTCTTTAAAACTAATCATCTTTACCACCTATGTACATTACATTTTCTCCATATTGCTCATACAAGTACCATTACCCATTGAATGATATCCGTCTTCGCATTTATTTACATTATTTAAAATAAGTATCATCGCACCAATTGCGAATGCTAAAGTTATTAAAATTGTTACATCTTTCATATTATGTCCGTTTTACTGCACCAGTTCCAAAATAAAATCCAAGTACGTTTAAAATTGCGTATGGTAACCATTCTGGAGTAACTACACCCACCAATTGTTTCCACGTAGGTTCAACCCAAGTAAAGTCTAAGAACCACAACTTGAAGCCGTGAATTTCATCTGTTAAAACGTTAGTTGGTTGACCAAATAAAATTGGAGCAATAAGAATGAACATCGCCATACCCATTAAGGACATTACAATAAACTTTCTTGCCCAATTGGCACTAGGTGTGTTCATCGCTCTTGCAGACTTGCGAGAGGATTCTTCTTTAGAAAGAAGTTTCAAAGTCATCATATCTTTATCTCGAGCATCCTGTCGAGCATCAGACTTTAACTTCATAAATCCACCAAGGATGGTGGATGCGAGCATTGATATAACTTCTAGTGGTATTCCAAACATAATATATTCTCCTATGATATATTTATAAAAAACTTTACTTTCATCAATTTTTATAGTATAATAGATGTATATTAACTAAAAAGGAGCAATCATTATGATGCCATCAAACCCAGCAGACCTAAAGAAGATTGACGTAGCTCTACAACAAATTTCAGATTCTAAAACTAGAATTGAAGCAGAGCAAGGCCACATCAAAGAAGTTGTAGAAACTATCCATAATGACTTTGGTTTGGAAAAGAAACTTATCCGTCAACTTGCTAAAGTATGGCATATGAGAAATTATGCAGAAGAAGTAACACAGCAAGAAGATTTCCAAGAAGCATATGAAGCATTAACCTCTGTTAATAACAAATTAGAAACCTTATAATTTACCTGGGATTAATTAGTCAATTAGTTACCCATGGTCCTTCTTTTAGGGTATAATACGTAGTATAAACAATAAAAAAGGAAGTGAAATATGTCAAGTAATAATATGAAAATAACATTAGCGACTAACGGTAATATTAAATTTGGTAAGAATGACGGTGGTAACATTGTTACGTTTAAAGATAAAGTCCTTGCGACAGGATACTTTGATTTTTATGCTGATGGTTGGTATTTGTCTGCTAAGAATGTTGAAACGTTCTTTAGTGGTACTGCCCAAGACGTTGCTGACTTATTTGCGGGGGCAAAATAATGGGATATCCAAATAAATCTAACCCAAGCAAGAAACTTAAAATTACAGAACTATCAACCACTAAGATCGGTTCTGGTTATCAAGTAACGTGTATGGTTAATGGTCAGTCGTGGTTAAAAGAACTTTACGTTGATACCAAAACCCGTGCCGTTGAGGTTGCCACTGACAACATATATGCTTTTGCCGAATACTACCCTAACTATGAGGAACTATAATATGACTACAATTACAAAAACAACTAGAGATACTTACTTACGAACTAAGAACCGTTTCTATCAAGCAGGATGGTTAGATGCCGAACGCAACGAACCTGCTCAGGCAAGTACACGTGAACAAGACGAACTGATATATGCTGAGTATTTAGAGGGTTATAAAAATTCTATGGACAACTCATTTTCGATGGAAGGTGCATAATGTTAAAACTCATTAGAGATGGTTATGTAAATAACATTGAGGACGAACGTATCTGTATCCTCGGACCAGAGACTCCGGAGTATAGGAATTTCTTAATTGAAAAGTTATATGAAGAGATTCGTGAATTAGAAGAATCTGACTTTAAGGACGTTATGGAATATGCAGATGTCTTGGAAGTCCTTCAATCACTATCACGATTGAATGGGATTACCGAAGAAGAAGTAATTAAAGCAAAGGTCTCAAAACATGCTCTACTTGGTGGGTTCGATGATGGAATTATTTTATCATATTAAGTCAAATATCACTTTACTTTTACATCAAACTAGGGTATAATACGTAGTATATGAAAAATAAAATTGAAAGTATTAAAAACCAAGTATTGAATATTCCTCTTACTGTTGAGGAATTCGCTTCAGTAGTAAGAAGCGAAGTTGACGACTTAGGGGTAGAGGTTTCTGTTCAATATGTGAACGGGTTTCCGAAAGACACCGTATCCACTAATGGTTATTTTAATCCATATGATTGGGAATATGATTATAATATTGAGTTAGAATTAATTACTTCAGACGAAGAAGATACCATTAATATAAATATTGATAATTGGGACTTCTTGGCACATCAAATGATTCAAACTCTTGAACATGAAATTATCCATCGCAATCAAATTACAAAACGACAAGGGTTTGTAGTCCTTCCTGAATACATCGAAGGTATGTCTACAGAACAAGAACGTATTATATATCTAAGCAACCCAGACGAAATTGACGCATATGCGAACGACGTAGCGTTAGATTTACTTGAGGTCTATACTACTCAAGGTGCGTGTTTAAAGTTATCAAAATATACATATATCACAAAAGAAGAGTCTGTGGTATTTAACGAATATATGGAATTGTTTGGAGCAAATTCGGATATTGTTAAAACTATCGTAAAGAAAGCATTATCAAAAATAACAACATAAAAGGGGATTAATGGCACAAGTAAGCAAACAACAAGAATTTCAAATGATCATTGAAGGTTTAGTTTCTGATGGGATATCATACATAGACGTGATTACAGAATACATGGAAACCAACGAACTAGAACCAAAGCAAATAAAGAAACTTATATCACCAACACTACAAGAGAAAATCACAAGGGAAGCTATTAAATTTAGGTTGATTGACAAAGAAGAACTTGGAAGCACTCTGCCTCTGTGACAGGGTTTGATGCATATAAATTATACGTTGCAATAAAACAACATTTCAATACAGACAATAATTATAACTACATACAATACTCGGGAAAACAAAGACAAATTAGTACGGAATCTTATAACCGAAGAAAGGATAAGTTTTATTTTGAAGCAATCGGGAATAAAAAGAAAGGGGATTTATTACAATTCTACGTTGCTAACTTTGTAGTAGGTGACGGTCAATGGATCGGTGATATGTATAACCAAGAATCAGAAAGTGTGTTCTTTGGTTGGAAACGTATTATTGAATCTTTAACTTATTTATTCACAGAAGATATAAAATTAATTAAAGAGTTTTTGGAAGAAAGGAATTTGAAGTTCGACGACCTATTCACTATTACGGATGGTGAACATCCTATATTATTTAGATTCGTTGAACAGAAGATGATTAAAGTGGAAACGTATATCATAATGGATAAAGTTTTAAACTTTAGCAAAAGGTTTAGGAAAGAAATTAAGGACGAGTTTGTGTACCCAGCGGTTCAATATAAATTTGATAGGTATGCAGAATTTATGAATTTTGATTCTAAGAAATATGGAACAATAATGAAAGGAGTTTTTACATAATGCAAATGCACGACAGAATGAATTCAAATATCAATTTGAACTCTATGACTTTAAGAGAAGTTGATATGCAAGACGGATTTACCATACGAGTTAGTTATATCTTAAACACAGTCAAGATGACTAATAAATTAGAATATAATTTAGAATCGAATGCTAGACAAGACTACAATGCTATCGTAGAAATGATTGGTGGTAAGGCAACTTTTTTAACAGAATAGCTTGACTTTTCAGCAAACATAAGGTATAATAGAAGTATGGAAACGAAAATGCACAACAAACAAGATTGCGAAGTTAAATGCGACGCAATCAAAACAATTTTAACTCAAATTCAAGAAGTGTCTGGAATGGAACAAAATTACCAAATCAGACATCTTGCTGAATCAGGGTTAGATTTAATCAGAGATTTGAAAAGTGAATTCGACGATTAATAGTAAGTATAAATAACAATATAACAATATAATAATATAAAAATACGTAGGAGTATATGATGGAACAAAATACAGTAAAGATTGACGGCAACGATTATGTAATTGCAGATTTACCAGATGTAGCAAAGGTGGCAATCGAGCACCTAATGGCAATTGATAAAGAGTCGCAAAGAATGGAAATGGCGCGTGCAGGTTTTGCACAGGCAATTAAAGCAGTAATGGAAAGTGATGACGCACCAACTCCAGTAGAAGGTTCTACATCAACAGAGTTTGTAGGTGAAGACGGTACAACTGCAGATTTCGTTCCAGAAGAAGTATAAAACAAACTAGAGGGTTGTGGAATACCTCTATAAAAACATTTCGTAAAACAACAAAAACAATCAACAGGTAACAGTAAAATGTACCTCACATAAGGAGTAGTATTATGGGTTTCTCAGCCTTAAAGAAAAGAAGTAAGTCGACAAAAAATGTATCAGAGATGATGGATAAATTGAACAAAGCATCAGGTGGTGGTTCAAATTCATACGTAGATGATAGATATTGGAAATTGGAAAGAGATAAGACGGGTAATGGTTATGCTATCATTCGTTTCTTAGATGCACCAGATGGTGAAGACTTTCCTTTCATCAAAATGTACACACATGGATTTAAAGGTCAAGGTGGTTGGTACATTGAAAATTCACTAACAACAATCGGTAAACAAGACCCAGTTTCAGAAGCAAACTCTGAATTATGGAATTCAGGTATTGATTCAAATAAAGATATTGCTCGCAATCGTAAACGACGTTTACAGTTTGTGTCTAATATCTACGTTGTTAAGGACTCCAAGTTCCCTGAAAACGAAGGTAAAACTTTCTTATTTAAATACGGAAAGTCTATCTTTGATATGATTCAGGCAGCCGGTGCTCCAGAGTTTGACGATGAAACTCCAGTGAATGTGTTTGATTTATTCAATGGTGCTGATTTCAAATTGAAGTCACGCAAAGCAGATGGATTTATTAAATACGATAAGTCTGGTTTCGAAGAACCTTCTCAGTGGTTATCTGACGAAGGTGAAATGGAAACTTTATATAATGGACTGTATTCATTAGACGGTGAAATCGCAGAAGACAAGTTTAAAACTTATGATGAGTTGAAAACCAAATTCCTACGTGTAACAGGTGGTTCGTCAGAATCTTCTAGTTTCACTGCTGAATCTGTTTCTGCAGAACCGACTCCAGTAGCAGACGTTAGTGGTCAAAGGGACGAAATTCCTTGGGACACTAATGATACTGCTGGTGCTGATTCTTCAGAATCTACAGAAGATGATACAATGAGTTACTTTGCTAAGTTAGCAGACGGTTAAGTTTAAAACCTAAACCAAAAGAAAGGAGGCAATTGCCTCCTTTTTTATTGCCTAATTAAAAACCAACGAAGAACCATTGCCCGAAGGGGAAGATGGAGCATGAACAGTTTGAGGAACGACAACCGCAGTTGCAGAACTACTATTTGATGTACTATTGTTATTGATAATAGTTGTTCCTGTTCCGGCTGTTCCGTTCATATTTTGGTTCATCGGAGTTAAGTTTGTAATGTCATTAGATTGACTTTGACTTACATTTCCAGTGATACCAACATAATCGGTTAATACTTGAATAGCAAGTGGAACTAGTCCAGCAACAGGATAAGCACTCGCGACCGATAAAGCTCCTCCGAGATTATCACCCTGAGCAAACCTTTGTGTTGCATCGTATCCTGACATGGCTGCACCAAGTAAAGGAAGGCCTCTGCTAGCAAATTTTGATATGTTTCTAAATCCAGCAGTCGGGCCAGTGTTGAGTGTTCCAGCCTCCCCAGGCCAGAAGGCTTTTGCTGTTCCTGCGATATTCACTCGTCCGGTGCCACCATTTGCATACGCTCGATTGCTGTATGATAAATTCGCTACTTCATTTCTCCGATGTTTAGCTAATGACCACTTTTCTTCACCAGGAATATATCCTTTATTGAACCAACTAGTGTTTGACATAGACGCATTTCCTCGTCCTAACATTTGATTAGCTGCGATGTACATTTGCATAGACTCTGGGTCTTGCAGACCGTTTTTATCAGCATCGTCAATAAAGTCTTTAGGTTTCCATCCCTTAGTTGTATCCTTCCATCCAGTGTTACCTTTTTTCTTTCCTTTTTTCTTTCCTTTAGGATTCCACGATCCTCTAGGACCCCAAGTAACATTGCCATTAGAATCTTCCCAACCCTTACGTTTTCCTGTTGGGTCATATACTTCATTACTCATCAAGCCAATAATTTTATCAAGACGTTCTGTTGTATGGATATCATTAGTGTAGATTGATCCAGGGTGTAATGCTTTCTCGTAGAATGATTTTTCTACTTTATCATTAGCATTAATTACTTTAGAATCTTTATAGTCACCTAAAGTTTTAACGAATTGGTCAAAACGTTCTAGGATGTATTCAGTCTTTTGTGGACCTAACATAGAACCTGCTTTATCTGCAATCATTGCTCTAGTGCTAGACACCATTTCAGGTGTAACATTATCTGGGTTTTTAAATTGACCCATAATGTCACCAACTTGCCCGTGTGCCATACTACGTATGGGATTGAATCCCATAAATCCACTAGAAGTTTCTTTATTGACAACTCCGTGCATGAATTGGTCTATTCCATCAAACCCTTGTTGGTAATTTTTAGAATGGTCTACTTTAGGAACGACAACCGTGGGTTTCTGTAAAAATTTATTTCCACTCAGTGGGGCAACATTTGCACCGCCTAATGCTTCAATCCCTTTTTGTGTGCTGATTAATTTATCATTTGAGTGCAGTTGTCCAGCATTACCACCAGTCGCCTCATTGAATAATGCATTATCCATTTGCAATTGAGTTGTCCCGTTCGTGGTCATGCTATCGGTGTTGTTTTTCTTCATCCACCATTTGCCTCTTTGCAGGTCTCTGGCACTCTTGCCGTGCCACGTTTTAGTATCTTTCCAACCAAACTTCTTATCTTGGAACCTTTTCATCTGACGGTCAATTTCGTTTTTAGCAGTTCTAGTATCAGAACTTAATAGTTCGTGTTGTTTGTTTAAACCTGCATCGGCATACCTTGCTGGTCTGGTTCGGCTAGAGGCAAAGTCGTCATTCTGCCATTCTTGAAATTCTTTAGTAGTTTCATTATTCTTCTTGAATAAATCAAGCTCTGATTTTAATTCATTGTAATCCGACACAGAATCCACTAAATTTTCTTTATCATCGTCCGACCATGTGTTAGAAGGGGTTACTTTCTTGGAACTTCCAGGTTTACCAAACTCAATTGTAGGTCCAAAGACCCCTGGAGTTACTGTAATTTTCTGCTTGTTTTGCTTTGCTTTGATGAAAGTCAACAATTCACTCTCGTCGTCATCATTGAACGTTAGTGTGGAGAACAACGCCTCTAATTCTTTATGAGTGTAGTCAGCAAGAGTTACTCTATTGCCCAAACGAGCTCGAGTCCCCGCTTCTTTAATCACACCTTTAGATCTTTTTAGTTTTTCCGAATCTTCTTTTGAATATGTCCCCAACGCGGTTTGTGTTACTTCTGGGTTAAGGAGGGAATTTCTAATAGATTCTGCTTCAGTATTATCTTTAATGCCAGATGTATATTTAAGAACACCGTTTTGGTAGTCTTCTCTTCGTTGATGTTTTGCACCATTGCCCATTACATCAGATCTGCTTGCAAAGTATTTATCTTGTTCTTTTTCATATTCAGGTGTTCCCTGCATACCCAAACTATCCGCGGCCCAATCCAAACCAGAATATATTTCTTTATACGTGTCATGTACTGTATTTAAAGCACCCTCGATACCACCTTGTCCTTCATTTTCCATCTTGTTTGCAGCACCAAAGGCAATAGCAGCGGGTGCAGCAACCTTTGATGCTGCACCAATGGTTGTACCAAGAACGTTCTTGACAATCCCTTTTGATGCACCTTTTGGTGGATTGGCCTTGCTCCATGCAGCCAATTTAGCCTTAGACCAACTGTATGCACCCACTCCTCCTAATGCAGAAGCAGCCCCCGCTCCAAAGTTACCAATGCCACCTAAAAGACCACTAAAGAAACCCCCTGAATCGCCACCGACTTTGCCAAACATGCCACCGATTCCGCCTTTCTTTTTCCCCGAAAACATATTATCACGGTTTTTTTCTAATTGGTCTCTTCTGTTTTGTTTTGCACGTGAATCAGCTTTCTCCATCAACCTTAGTATATTTGCGTTCGATTCAACTAATGTAGCAATTCCATCACAACAATTTGACGACGCTCCAGTCGACATTTGTAATTGTGCTTGTTCTACGAATTTATTAGTTTCTGTATCATACAGTCCAGGAGTCTTTCCATCACGTCCTTCACCTTTATGGTCAAATAGTTTATATCGACCTGATGCTAGTCCCTCTTCGCCTCTTTCTGTGAAGTTCCAACCTCTACTATTCATAGATATATTACCCAATAAGTCTTTAAGGGTTCTGTCATTTGGAGTAACTCTGGATTCTTTGTCCGCTTTAGCAGCGTTGTTCCTGTTTCTGTCGTGCCTTTGCTGAGAAAATCCACTTACATTGTTCCCCTTGACATAGTCATACTGTAACGTACCGTCCCCCCTGAGAGAGTGACCAGCACCCACAGTAGAATGCTTGACATATTTTGCAGTCAGTTTGGCGTCCTTCTTAGTAATTTGAAGAGGCTCCGGCACGGTATCGTTGTATTCTTTATAAGTTTGTCCGTGACGCATATTGTCTGCATATTGTTGAATTTGCAATGCTCTAGAGGCACGCTTCTTATCCCCTTTAGACCCAGTCGCTATTAGTGATTCTAAATCAGATCTATTATATGCATATCCTTCTAGTCCTGTCTTTTTAATAGCAAAATCTATTGAAGACCCGATTTGTTGCTCTCTTTTCAGATGACCGTGTCTCTGGTCCTTCATCTTTCTGATTTCTAGTAGTTTTTGCTCACGGGTGGAACCAATCATAGAACCATGCATCTTAACAATTTCTGTTGCAACTTGGTTTACTGCGACGTAGTTTTGTTCAGCCATATGTTTCATTTGCTTGAACAAAGGTTCTTGTTTCTGGAAGGCTGCAAATTGTTGAACACCTTGTAGTATCGCAAAGTTGGATTGTATTTTCTGAGAAGAGGCATCAGCGTCAAAATGATCGGTCATTTTTGTAATCGCCTCAACTACTTCAGTTTGTATTGAGGAGAACCCAGTAATCATTGAGGCATTTGCGTCATTTTGAGACTTTATTGCAGACTTTTGATGAGTGTCTTGTTGTGCCATTTGCTGTTCTTGGGTTGCTGACATCTTTGCTGTATTTTCTGCAACTTCGTCCAATCCCCCATTACTTTGCTTGCCTTGCTTTTGCATCCACTGTCCAAGAGAATCGGCTGCTCCAGACATCAGTGCCAGTTGTGCTGTTAAGTTTGCTAATGTGCTCATCTTAGTTATATCCTTATGCTAATTGCTGTGCCCTAATACGTTCGTTTTCATCTTCAATATGTGCTTGTAATAAGTCAACATATATCTTTCGTTCAAACGGAATCATATTGTTTATATCGGACAACGAGTAATTGTGATGTTGCATAAGCTGGAAGTTGGTCAAATAATGATTCGCCAACGAATCGTAACTTATGCTAAATCGAAAAAAGCCTCTAGTCCCTCAATAACAATATCTTCTTTATATCCACATTTAGAACACTTATATGGAATTGTGTGCTTTAATGTAGGTTGGTCGTCAAAGAAATTTCTAATTTCTTTGAACGATTTTTCGTTTAATGTTTCAATGAATCCCATTAATTCTTTTTTAGGGGTTTCACTTCCTTTATAAACTTTCTCTTCGTCAAAGATGTAATCGATTGAATCAACAATAATTTTAAACATCTTATCTGTTTCTGATTTCTCTTTGCCGTACTTTTTCAATTCGCCAGAAGAAAGGTATTTAAATTGAATACCAACCTCATCTGTAATCATTACTTTCGAATTATCTTCTTCAGGGAACGTTACTTCAATATCATTAATATTAACAGATACGTCGTTTGAAGTTCCGCAAACTTCACCGTCCACTTCATTCTGACAAACGAAAGCACTTTCAATTAATTCCCCACGACTTCTAGATCTAATATTTAAGAATAAGTAGTCAAGGTCAAAATTTGGCAGACTTTCTGGTTTCACATTATTAAACGTGCAACTCTTTATAATATCAAAAGTTGCCGAAGCTATTGCATCTGAGTTATCTTCTTTCATCGATTCCATTGCCAATAAAAGAATCTTCTCTTCCTTTACTAAAAATGGACGATATTCAATCGTCTCTCCGTTACTTGGTAAATCTAATTTGTATTTTGGTGTATCTAATTGTGGTAACATTATATTATCATCCTATATCATTATCTAAAAAAATATTTATATTTGCTTAATTTTCGTACTTTCCCCAGTCCTCTTTATATTTCCTATAATCAAGGTCGCCGACCTCGGTCAACCCACTGTTATCCCAATTCTTTGTTGGTTGTCTCCAGTTACGGTATGTAAAGTTGACTGTAAACGTCGACACTTCACTGTTATCCCAAGACAAATCGACAGGACCCATGCTATTTGGCCACGCTTCTTCAAGGTCTATTGCATATATAGGGTTTAGTTTCCTATCAAGTTTAATCACACTCACTGATGTTTTATATTCATCATAGTATCCCATTCTATACAAGTCTCCACTTCTTATACTTGAGTCTTCAGAGTACCCATGAATTGTAGAAATCCATGCATCAAAGAATTGTCTTTCTCTCATATCCTCATGACAAATAACAGTGATAGGAAATGTATCAACAATCATGTCGTTTGCCATTTTGAAATTTGCACCGAACCTCTTAACCTCAGCCTCGCCTAATTGTTTTCCAGGCAGAGAAGCAGCTTTAATCATGAACCTCATCTCCGTAAAACCAGTAGCAGGTAGGTTTATCACAACTTCAAATAAATTTGAACGAGAGTAGTCCCCTTTTGATAGTTGGCTGCTAAATTGATTGTAATTCATATTTATTTACTCCATACCGACGAAGCACTTGCTCCGACAAATCTTTGATAAGGTAAGTAAATAACGTTATGCCATTCACTTGATGGTGATTCTAACATTGACGTTTTTACTTGACTGTATAAGTATTTATGTATCATCTTCTCTGCATTGGGTATCCTTTTAACACTGTCCCATGTTACATTAAATTTATTTTGTTTCTTATTTGCAGTCTTCATTAATTGTTTAAGGAATACTTCCCTATCCTTTGGAGATAGGTAGTGGAAATTCAATCCAATAAACCCTTGTGGTGCTACATCAAGAACAACTATTAGAGGAAATCTATCCCAGTATGGTAAAGTTTTCTTATGTTTAGCGTCATAACCAAAAGTAAACATCTTTCCAGGTGCGAGTTTTGCTCTACCGAACCCTTTACCAGACTTACCAACCATATCCTTAAACCAAGCGACTGAGTTCTTGCTCGCCCGTGCTTTAGATATTTTTTGTGATTTTGTTCTTTGTGATGGCATATATTACTTTATTAAATGTTTCTCTGTTATTATCTTAAATTCCCACTTACGGTCAAGGCAAAATTCTTCTGCTTCTTTCCATTTTGCTTCGTTTACTTTCCAAGTCTTTAGTTCTTTTAAGTATCTATACTTACTCTTTTTAGTCTTTCCCATGACAGGTGGTTTACATTGTTTTTCAGGTTTAACCTCAATCAATGTATGCTTAACCGAACCATCACTATCACGGGTTTTGATAAGAAAATCCACATAATACTTATGCATTTTATTATCAACTGGACTGAAGTATGGTATTACTACCTCTTCACTGTTCCACGCAATTACCGATGGGTTGTCATCACACCAACGCATAAAGGTCCTTTCCCAAAGACTTCTGTAAGTAACGTTATCTACGTTACCGACATATTTGTCTCTGTTCTTAACTTTATATTTACCTTTATACGACATCACATATATTTATATAAATAGTTGATATAAGTTTAATAAGGAATTCGTTATGTCTTGGTACGTTGAAACTGGAAAATGGATGGTCAAAAACAAAGGCAAGTTGGCACTTGGAGCATACGTTGGCGCGGCTGCAAATGCGACGTATGGAGACCTTTGGGGCGACCCCGACAAATTGCCCGATATCCAAGCAGGCGAGATACTGGTACAATTTCCAGAAGACGATTCTGCTGGTATGTTTTGGACGGAAATGTCGTTTTTTACATGGAAAAAGTCTACTGCTGGCCTTCATTTAGGCGATTATGATGTAAATACCCAATCTAGTACACAAAAAACTAATTTTCTTGGTATATTAAGGTTGCCTATGCCTATGCAATTATCTACTGCATATAATGGTAAATTTTCCGAGGCAGACGATATGGACGTTGACCGAGGAAACTTTGGTGTTGGTAGTGTCGCCGAACGCATGATCGGCATAAGTAAGGGAGTTTTTGTTGAAATGAAGAAAGCCGGAAATGCACTTGCTAATTTAAACAACACAGCGTCAATGTCAAACGCAAGTATTAATAATAATAATATGGGAATGAAGTACGAAGGTGCTAATTTAAGGGGTCATTCGTTTTCTTGGAGACTCTCTGCAAAAAATCAAGATGAACAAAATCAAATATTAAAGGTTATTGCAACATTAAAAGGTATGTCATTACCTGCAAATAATTGGGGTGGAGTCGAAGACTACGAAGACTTTAAGAAAAGTATCAATGCAATGAACGCGGCGACAAAAAAGGGTGAAGATGGCGAAGAGTCTCATGAAAAGTTATACGAACCGAAAGACGGAACAGACAGTGTCGGGGGCGGCCGATTAACAATACCACCAACTGTTGCTGTTAGATTTTTAGACGGGGATAAAGAAAACCCTTCGTTGTTTAAAATTAAAGACTCATTTATAACAAATGTTGAAGTCAATTATACTTCTCAAGGTACATGGCAGGCGCACCATGATGGTTCTCCGATGGAAGTTCAACTTTCAATAACACTTAAAGAAGTTAAGATGATCACAAGACAAGACGTTTTTGCAGGATACTAACCATGAAGAAATATACAGAATTATTACCAAAATTAGATTACAACGGCATTCTAATAACAGATATTACTCGTAGGTTTGTTATGAACGACGGGGTAAAATTGTTTAAGGATAGATATTATAAAACTCAAATTAAACAACACCAAACACCAGAAGTAGTTTCTGGTGTGTTGTACGGCACACCCGACTACTGGTGGGTGATTTGTGCAATCAATGACGTATATGACCCTTTCTACGATTGGGTAATGCTCGATAATGAAGTATATGCATATACAGAAAAGAAATATGATGACATTAATGGTGTTCATCATTATCAAGACGACAATTATAATGTATATGAATCTAATAACCCAGAGTCTACATTAGAGCCTATTACTAATATTGAATACGAAATGTATGTGAATGACACAAAACTAAGAATTAACACAATCAAACCCAAAAATATCAAAAGGGTTGTGAAAGAAATGCGCGATAGGTTAAAACTTTTACCGAATCAACAACAAGGGTAATATATGTCAGAATTGATTAATATGAAACAGGCCAGTGAGTGGTATGTTTTATTGACAAATATAAAGGGTGATGAGGTTGATATAACAACAACCATCCAACAATTATCAGTATATGAATCTATATACAATAATAGTATGTTTGGAACTTTGATAATTGAAGACGATACTGGTTTTATTGAAACTCTTGGACTAATTGGTTCTGGTGAAGAAACTATTGAAGTGTTTATTGAAACTCCAAATGCATCAGAAAATATGGAGACCAATAATATAGAAAAAGTATTTGTTATTAATTCATTGACTAATGTTAATCGAGTATTAGATGGTACTGGTAAGACAACATTTTCTTTAGGGTTTGTTTCTCCTTATTTAGTTAAAAATAATACAACAAAGATAAGCAGATCGTTCAACGCAATGACTTCTTCTGAAATTGTCGAATATACAGCACTAGATATTTTAGAAATTGGTGGGGACGATAACTTCGACTTCTCTAGCCTTGTTACAAACACACCAACAAAATATACAAAAAATATAGTGGTTCCCAATTGGAAACCTTTTGATTTGATGAACTTTTTAGCAAAGAATTCTATTTCGGTTGACGGTAATAGTAATTACATATTCTTTGAGAACAATGAGGGGTTTCATTTTACCACTATTGAAGATTTGAAACAACAAGAAATAATTAGAATGATTACTGTTAATGGAACTAATGACGCAGGCAATAAACAGGGTGGTATCGGAGAAATTCTAATTGAAGGTAATAATGCCGAATCATATGACGAATTGACTCGATTTGATATTTCTAGTGGAACCTCAAATGGTATGTATGGTGGCAGAATGGTTGCTCATAATATACTTACCAAATCGGTCGAAACGTACGATATTACTAATACTCCGAAAGGTAGTAAATTGGGCGATGTTGGGTTTGGTGATGTGTTTAGGAAAGACCAAGAACCAAGTTCGCATATAGGGTATATGAGTTCTAATTACTTATACGACGTTCACGACAAAGAAGAAAGGTCTCATTATCCTTTATACGATATGAAGATATCCGAACTAAGGTCTAATTTAATCAAATTAACACTTCCTGGTGATACTAATATTTTCGCTGGCAATACTTTTGAATTATTATTGCCTTCTACTTCGCACGATTCTCAAGAAATGGATAGGTATATGAGTGGAAACTACTTTATCACAGCAATACACCATAAAATAAATTCGAGTGGATACGAAATGACCATGGAATGTTCAAAAGACGGGTTTGATTTTGAACTTGATGAAAGTACAATGGAACAATAGGATATATTATGCAATTAATGGGATTTGATAATTTTATATGGTTTACAGGTGTTGTGGAAGATAGAGACGACCCGATGCGATTGGGAAGGATACGTGTTAGAATATTTCACTTACATACAGACAAAAAAGTTAAATCAAAATCAGAAGGTATTCCTACTGAAGATTTGCCTTGGGCATATCCAATGCAGCCAATAACTTCAGCTGCGATGAATGGTGTAGGAACTACCCCTCTCGGACCAGTTGAAGGGACACACGTAGTTGGTTTCTTCAGAGACGGGACTAATTGTCAAGACCCCGTTGTAATGGGCACACTTGGAGGATATCCGTTAGATTTGCCTGGTGAAACTGGATTTAACGATCCTAATAAGAAATACCCAAGAAAAGAGAATTTAAAAGAACCAGATACTAATAGGCGTGCAGTAGTGGATTTTGAGGATCCAGTAGAAGGTGAGTTGTGGTCTAGTAAAACTACGCAATTGGACGAAGACCATGAACCTGAAGATGGAAGTGATGCTCTAAGAACACAAGATAAAGAAGTGTCGGTTGCTGTTGCTGTATCTCAATCAGGGCATTTACCGTGGTCAGAACCTGATAACCCGTTTGCAGGAGAATACCCGTTCAACCATGTACGTGAATCTGAGTCAGGACACGTAGAAGAGTGGGATGACACACCAGAAGCAGAACGTTTAATGAAATGGCACAAGTCAGGAACGTTTGAAGAGATACATCCAGACGGAACGAAGGTTACTAAAGTCATCTCTGATAACTACCATATTACTGTTGGTGATGAATTTGTACACATAAAAGGGAAGACAGAAACCGATGAGGGTGGTGAGGAATATACTGTCGGTGGTAATTTTACTGTTACTATTGATGGTAATTGTAGTATGAAAGTGGGTGGAAATTATAATATGCAAGTTGTCGGAAATCACAAAACAACAGTTCATGGTGATTATGAAATGCAAGTATTAGGCAACACCAAGATTATGACAGCAGGTACTAAGATGGATGAGTCGGCAAGGAATCATACAATTAAAGGTGCTATTATACACTTAAATCCATAGGAGTAATTTATGGGAATGTTCAACGATGTTAATGATGCAATGGGGCAAGTTGGTGGTTTACTAAAATCACCTGCGATGTCTTCTGTTGATAATATGAAGAACGCTGCCACAAGTTTAAATGTTACTGCAAACTTAGACCAATATATATTAGAGCAAGGGTTTCCTGGACACGGTAATGCGTTCTATCAGCAGATGCAAGAGATTCAGAACCTATCAAATGCATTAGACGAATGTGGTAATTTTGCACAAGACTTAATACAGGCGTCTACCGAGGACTATATTAAGAGTACTGGTATTCAAGAAGCAGGAAGAGACCTTGCGAATACGTTAGGTCAATATAAAGATGAAATTGATTGTGCCGCAGGATTTGCTACACTATTTGATTCTAAAGGTATATTAGACGATGTCTTAGGTATTGGAGACTTGCCTCAAATACAGTCACGTGTACAGCAAATTGTTAAAGACGTAACAAACCCAACAAAACTTGCTAACATGATTACTAACCTTGACGCAGTTCAGGGTCTACTAGAACCGTTTAACGATTTTTGTACAGGAATGAAGGACGCATTAAACCAATTAGTTGCAAAAGACTTAGCGTCTATGAATGCTATTCTAAATAAATTAGCACAGTGGGCAGCTTTTACAAACCTTGCTACTGGAGATCCTTGTGCTTTGGTGAATAATAGTAGGATGTTGGGAGGAATTACAAGTCCAGTAATGGATGACATCCTAGACTTATATGACGGATTGCTTGATGGTGATGTGGTCGGTGCGGTTGGGGATATCTTTGCCCCAGATATACCGACAGCACTAATTGGAGGTTCGACACTAACTCAAGTGGGGGCAACCACCGTTCCTTTTGGTGAGTATTTCTCAACTATCGGTACTGATGTTGGGGGAGGTATTACTGCGAGTATTGGTAATATTGTAAAATCGTCAGGAGAACAACTTAGTGAATTCTTAGGTATGGATGGAGGTTCTTCGGTAACAACAGAAACTGGAGTTGTGACGACGGTATCGGTAAAACAAATATGGAACGGTTCTGATTGGGTAGACGACTCAGACTCTAGTATTATCTCAGGAATGCAGTCTCTTTCTGTTGGAGCACTTGCAGGAGACAACTCATTCAACCCAGCATTAGATAACTTTAAAAAGATGAAAGAAGGTGTTGAGTTTGAGTCGTTTAATAATACAAATGCAGTTAAAACTATTATTTCTGAGTCATGTAGAGGTGGTGTTGGGTCAAACCAATCTGATTGTTTATCAAGTGGGGGGATGTGGTCTACTTCTAAATACTCCCCAACAAACAAAGCAATGTCAGATGCAGCTAAAGGTTTGGGTGTTGCTTCGTTTGGCGATGTTGCGAGAGGTTCTGATTTATTCAACTCTACGACCAAGGTTGCAGATTCTACAACAGAAACAGTTTCTGGAGGAAACGTTGATTTGAATTCCGTCGAGAACGGTATTGATAATGATTTGGCAACGGAAGAACCTTCTGGGTCTGGTGCAGATATACCTTCAAATTCATCAGGTAAGTCAAGGGGAAAAACTCAAAGCACATCAAAATCAATAAATAGGAGTGTAGGAAGACCAACGATACCAACATCGTTTACACCAACTCCCCCAGCTGCAAATAGAAGACCAGAACAAGGCAAGACTCCATTTTCAACCCCTTCATATAATTCATCCTCTACTGGAGCTAAGGTACAAACTCCAGGTTCTACTAATTCGTTTGAAGATAATATTTCTTCGTTCGACTCTGACGTTAATGCAGTTAAAAATGCAATCAGTTCTGGTGATTTTTCCAATATAACATCTTGTAGGTGTTATGGAGGAAAGGTGTACGATACAGACTCGAGCTCGTGTGCCGCCCACGGAGGTGTTTGGAAATGTCAAAAAGGAATATCTGGATTAAAATCAGGAAGTATGAAATCAAACGATATGATAACAAATGCAAGAAACGTTGAATTAAGTTCAGTTCTTCCGACATCGTCAGCATTTAAGGGGTTATAGTATGCCTTCTGCGGTTAGATTAGGCGACGTTTGTACAGGACACGGTTGTTATGGTGGAAGGGCGAATGCATCTGCGTCTGGAAACGTTATGATCAATAGTCGTGGAGCTCATCGAGTTGGTGACGCATGGGGAGAACATGGTTGTGCAGTTTGCCCAGACCACGGAAGTAGTCAGGCATCAGGAAGTCCTACTGTATTTGTAAATAGTAGACCACTAGCAAGGGTGGGTGATTCTGTTGCGTGTGGGAGTGCAAATTCGACAGGTTCTGGTAACGTAATCGCCAACGGTTAGTATAAATATAATATAGTGAACTTAAAGGATTATAGATGAAACCGTTACGCAGAGAAGTCAATAGAAGATACAAAGACATTGATTTGGATATGATGGTACACCCTCATACCGACGATATCGTAGGACGTTATGACGACGAAGCGTTGACTGGGTCGATCCTTAATATCATTAAAACTAGAAAGGGTGAACGTGTGTTTAATCCAGATTTTGGTTCAAATGTATATAATTCTTTGTTTGAACCAATGACTTCTACTACAAGGATAACCCTTGAGGCACAGATTGAAAATGCATTACATCAACACGAACCAAGGATTAATTTAAATTTTGTCAAAATAATTGGTGACGAAGAACGTAACGCATATAATGTAACAATAGGATATTCCCCAGTTAGTGGTGGTGGCATACGTGAAGTAGAATTCTTTTTAAATAGATTAAGATAAGGTGTAATATGGCACAAAACGATAAACAATTAAATGTTTCTGATTTAGAATTTGGTAATATTAAAAAGAACATTAAGGACTTTTTAAGAGACCAAGACACATTTACCGACTACGATTTCGAGGGTTCTGGTATGTCTGTAATGCTTGATGTAATGGCATACACCACCCACTACATGGGATTCCATGCCAATATGGCAATCAATGAGTCGTTTCTAGACACAGCAACACTTAGAAACTCAGTAGTCTCTCACGCAAAGACTATTGGATATACACCAAGTTCGGTTACTTCTTCCGAGGCAATCATTAAGTTGTCATTTAATACTACTGGACTTGATCCAAGTTCAATTCCCGTTGAAAAGGGAACTACGTTTACATCTACTGTAAATGGAAACGCATTACAATTCGTTGCTTTAGAAACTGTGAATATATACCCAGATGAGTCTGGCGACTTCACTGGTGAAATTAAAGTAAATCAAGGAACATTGAAAGGTCTAGAATGGACAGTTGATGGTACAGATACTCAATCGTATTTAATTAGAGACGCCGGGTGTGACAGGTCGACTATCGCTTTGGGTATTATTGAACCACCAGCAGACTTTTCAGTTCCGTGGACTAATAATGAATTGTTGTCGGAACTAGTTCCGTTCTCTCAAGTGTGGTTTGTACAAGAAGGTTTAGACGAAGTTACTGAAATCTATTTCGGTAATGGTATATTTGGCAAAAAACCAAAGTTAGGGCAAAAGGTTTCTGTTGTTTATTTATCAACAGACGGAGAAATTGGTAATTATACATCCACACTTAGAGACCAAGTATTTTCATTAGATGTTGCTATTGGTGGTGATTATGATTCAAACCGAGTTACTATTGAAACTGTTAATGCTTCAAATTTAGGGGACTCTGCAGAATCAACCGAATCTATTAGACAAACAGCACCTAAGTCTTACGAAAGGCAAAACCGTGCTGTTACTGCGGAAGACTACAAAACTATTCTTTTAGAAAAATATCCTAATATTGATTCTATATCAGTTTGGGGTGGCGAAGATAACGACCCACCACAATACGGTGCTGTGTTTATCTCAATCAAACCTAAACACGGACTTGAATTATCTCCAATTACTAAGAATCATATTAAAGATGATATTCTTTCTAAGTATAATATGTTAGCAATTACCCCTATTATTGTTACTCCAGAATACACATATATTGATATCGAGACAACAGTTAATTACGACCCACTGACAACTTCATTATCGCTCGGTGAGATTCAGAACGAAGTTAGGTCTAGTGTTGCATCATTCTTCGAGAGTGAAATTACAGAATTTAAAGTTGACTTAAAGTTTTCTAAGATGACTAGAGTTATTGACGATGCAGAAAGTTCTATTACGAATAACACAACTACGTTGAAAATTTATAAGAAATTTTATACACAATCTTCTAATACTATTGGTAATTACATATTCAAATTTAATAATAAATTGAATCCAGGTTCGGTTGTGTCTTCTGTATTTGGATCTACAGTTGATGGTTCTCAGATGGCACTATTAGACGACGGACAAGGTAATGTATTGCTTTACGATATTATCGCAGAAGGGTTCATTAATACATCACAAGGAAGTATTGACTATGAAGAAGGGACTATCGAATTGATTGGATTCAGCCCCGTACTTGATAATAATACAGTGATATCGTTGTATGCGACCCCCAAGGTTAATGATATTAGTACAATACGTAATAATCTATTGGTACTAAATAGTACAAACGTTATTGTTAAACCCATCTAATAGATAAAGGTAATTATGTCTAATAAGCAATTCACTGAGTCTCCGGCTAAGTTTCTTTCTATATTTGTAGAAAGAATGGTTCCCGAATATGTTCGAGAAGACCATCCAATGTTCGTTACATTCATGCAAAAGTATTTTGAATACTTAGAACGTGAAACCGACGTTAATGGAGAACTGGGTGAATACAAACAAATATCAGACCTTATTCAAAATGTTGATATTGACCACACATTAGACCAATTCATTCCAGAATTTGAGAAGCAATATCTCCATAATATCCCACACGAAGCAATTGGTGCTGAGGTTGAAACCACAGATAAATCATTCCTTACTAAGAACATTAAAGAGTCTTATAAAGAAAAAGGTACTAAAAGTGCTTTGGACTTTCTATTCAGACGTGAATTTGATACAGAAGCGTATGTAGCATATCCTAAAGACTTTATGTTAAAAGCATCGGGTTCTATTTGGTACGAACCTCAATGGTTAGAAGTATCAGAACCAGAAGAAGATGTAAGGAAACTCTATAATAAGAAAGTGATCGGGCAAATTTCTGGTGCAACTGCCTTTGTAGATATTGAAGAAACTGCGGTTATGCCAGAAATAGAGAAATTACTTTTGACGCAAGTCGAAGGTTCTTTTGTTCAGGGTGAAGAAATTTGGGAAGAAGTCGGAACTAGTGGACTAACTCCTAATAAATTAACAGTAGTTTCTGATGGCATTATTGCACCTGCTACTTGTTACATTAATGGTGTTGCGTGGAGTACGACTTATGGGGCAAACGTTCCACAAACGAAAACTGCATGTGAATCTTTAAAAGAAACAGACAATACAATTAAAACAGCAGTTTGGCTGCCTAATGGTTATTGGGTCGACTCGGCAGGTTTCTTGTCTTCTGATAGAAAGATGCAGGACAACAATTACTACCAAGACTTTTCTTATGTAATTCGTTCAGACGTTCCTGTACAAGCATATAGGGACGTATTAAAGAAATTAGTACACCCCGTTGGACTTAAATTATTCGCAGAATATATGTTTGAGACAACTGTTCCTATGGGAACAAAATTACCTGAAAAATACGCTGCATATCTTATTGCGATATTCTCTTATCTTGATGTTGCGGTTGATATTTACCCTAACGGTAAGTGTTCTGATTATCAAATTACAGATGAGATGACATGTAACGATAGTGGAGCAACTTGGACTAGAGGACAAAGTTACCGTACCACTCACCGTAAAACATACGAATGGACTAGACCAGAAACGTTTGAGTTACAAGAAGATATTACTATTCCTTGGAACCATATGCGTTCGGACGGAACTACCCGTGAAGATATAGTAAACGGAGTTCCTCAAGGAAGCGGTCAAGACGAAGTAATATTATCTGGAACGATAATCAATACAACTTTACCTAAAGGTGAAGAACGTTACAGAACAAAAGTTTGGAAATGTTCTGAACCAACAGGTAACTACTCTTATGGAAGCGAATCCGAACTACTAGTCGCCAGCACTAATTGTTTTGCGGCTGGAGGAGAGTGGTCACAGCATATTACTGGTTCTAATTATTCGGATATGACCGATGAGTGGATTTTCGTTGATAATCAATGGAAACCCGAGAGCATATACACCAAGAAAGAAACTCAAATTGGAGAAGAACATGAAGGGTTTGAGAAATTCTTAGACCAAGGTTTTGAAGATTATGTATTAGAGATTCTAAAGAAAACTGAAGTAAAATCTGAAATTTTAGAACCATTAGATTGGAATCATCCTACAGACCATCTACTTCTTGACGTTACAACAGAACCTAATGTAATCGGTACTCGACTTCATAGTAAGTTATATCAAGTATTCACAATGAATGAAAACATTAAGTTAGGACTTGATGCTTTCCCTGAAAAATTGATATTGGCATATTATCAGCAAATTAAAATTCTAGACACTGAAGTCCAAGGCGCCTTAGATAATACATTAAATATACGCAGAACCTTTAAAGGAATAAAAGAATATCAAACAACTAATTCTGTATGTTCAGATCCAACAATAACATCATACACAGAATGTGTTGATGGAGGAACTTGTTCGGATTCAAATTACAACAACGACGAATATTCTTGTTTAAATGTTGGTTCGTGTTCCAGTGCTGCTGATGGGTTATTTACCGAACTATTATGTAAAGGTTCTGGGTTTATATGGACACCACAATCGCCAGAAAACGTTTGGACATCTTCTGGTAATACTTGGACGCACGAGAATGTAGATTGGTTAGGAACTTATAACGAAGAATTCAAAGCAACAGACGGTCGTATGATTGGTTGTGAAGTTTGGGAATTATTGGTTGCTAAAGGTCTTGAATCTATCCTTGAATATAACTTAAGAATAGTTCAAGTAGAGTCGTATGCTCCTCAACAAAATTACCGTTTCTGGGAACAGAATAGAGAAAATACAATAATTCAATCTATTTACGGTAACACGAATGATATTATCGATGCTGTGCATATTGAAGCGTTTGATGTCGACGGAGGAATACGTACACATATGCACGGGGAGGTAGATGGATTTGCCCCTATGGTCGACACCGTATTAACTAAAGGTGTAGATTTACCTCAAATGGCAGTCGGTGCTTCTGCGTTCCATACTCATTCGTTTGATGGAACAGAATTAAAGAATTTATTAGTACACGGAAAGTCAATAGACGCTAGTGGAATTTCATACCAACAAACACGCGATCTATTAAACCGTGAGGCATTTGAAATACCAGATTTCCACGGCGCTAACTTAGTTTGTGGTGGTATTATGACTCCTCCTCTATGGGGCGATTGGGTTGATTCAGTTCAAGATCCTCGTTATAACGGTGTTGGAGAATGTTTCAATTCTATTTACGAAAATGAGACAGATTGTGTAGGTTTCTACGGTGATCCTATGTTCTGGATGAGTCCTTCGTGTTCCGACCAAGCAAGTGCTGATGAAGCAACGTGTCATAATGTTGGTCATTCTTGGGGATACTTTACATTAGCAGAACTTCCTCCTATGAAAGGACACGTTTCATATTTCGTTAAAGGAGAAGTAGTAGATAGACAACGTGGACGTACTGCAGACCCTCTTACTAGAGAACAAGCAAGACAACTAATTGATGGTGATATTGCTTCTGTAACACTTTACGATAACGTCGGAGCTTTAGATAAAGAAGGAAACCCTACATACGACGAAAATGATATTACTATTGGTGGAACAATTACAAATATTCGTGGAGAAATTACTAGTGGTCACTATCACGAATATGCTGTAACATATGATGCAGATTGGAAAACTAAACAAGATTGGCGAGGCAACAATTTAACGCACGGGTTCGTTTACACACCAGTAACTACGTTCTTGTGTTTTAACTATAAACCAGATTTACCTGTTGACGAGACAATCATGGGTGGTATGGATTTCACTGGTCAACCATGGCCACAAAATGTATTCATGGATGTTCCAGATTCATACGTTGGAGGATTCTTAAATAATCCAGATATCACATTACAACACAATCAAGTATGGGCTGAAGATTTAAACCCTAATGTAGATTGGGTTGAAATATATTCATCTAACTTTATTCAAGATGTTCCTGGTTCGGGTACGATTGACGACTTGATTGGTGCAGAACAAGTTGGGGTTAATACTGATATTGCTACAATCAAAGCATATCCAAGAATGAATGAAGATTACATCGCATTGATAGACCAATCAGGTTTCATTTATTTACAGAAGGTGTCTGGTGAATGTTCAGATAATGCTTGGGGTAATAAACAAGATTGTTTAGACCTAGCAGGTATTTGTTCCAATACAACATTTAATAACAATCAAATTTTATGTGAAAGTTCTGGTACTTGTTCAGACATCACATTTACTGACGAAACTCTTTGTTTGGTTGATGGTACTTGTTCAGACGGACTACTTCTTACGCAATCTACGTGTGAAAGTGCGGGCACTTGTTCAGATGTTTCATATACAGCAGAAAATATATGCACTTCGTCTGGTGAAACTTGGACTCCCGCGGGTAACGTTTGGTCCACAATAAATAGTTGGAGTTTAGAGACTTGGACTCCTGCAACAAACACGTGGACAGTTCCTGATACAGCACCTTTATTGTTCATGGACTTGACTTCATTACAACATGTTATTGGATTAGGTCCGTTTGGGAATTACGACGAACGTGGTGTACTAGGTTTAGCATTCCATCCAGATTATGTCAATAATGGTAAATTCTACGTTTACTATATGACAGAGCAAGGTGGAGGTACTGGATCGTTTGGATATCCGTTATCTACATCTGTTATTTCTGAATTCACTGCTACTTTTGGTGGTAATTGGGACGTTGCTGATGTCACTTCAGAAAGAATTCTACTAGAAATCCCTCAACCAGATATGAACCACAACGGTGGTGAGTTAGAATTCGGTCCAGATGGATACTTATACATCGGTTTAGGTGATGGTGGTAATGCTGGCGACACATCAACAACAACAGGTCATGGAGGTCATGGTGATTACGGTAATGCTCAGAATCCAACAAACCTATTAGGCAACATTTTAAGAATTGATGTAACGGAAGATACTGTTAATAGTATGCCGTACACAATTCCTGCGGATAACCCATTCATTAATTCAATTTATAAAGAAGGTCAGGCAGAAGCACAACCATTCAGACCAGAAATATATGCATACGGATTTAGAAATCCGTGGAGATTTTCTTTCGATACAGACGATAGATTGTGGTGTGCAGACGTAGGACAGAACAAATTTGAAGAGGTAAACATTGTTGAAAAGGGTGGCAACTATGGTTGGAGAGTAATGGAATCATATCATTACTACGAAGAACAGCAGTCTGTAATCGACCAAATGGCAATTGACTTAGGGTACACCACTACATTAGAGTATTTAAGCGATTTGAAGAAACCTATCCATGAATATTCTCACGGAACTGGTATTTCTGTCTTAGGTGGGTTTGTTTATCGTGGCACAGAAGTTCCAGAATTGACAGGTAAGTATATATTTGGAGATTGGGGTAAAACTTGGGAAGGCACTAGTGGACAACTATTTGCTTTAGAAGAAACCGTAGCAGGACTTGCTGCGAACTTTAATGTGTTGCCAAATGCAGTTAATGGGGCGACGCACAGTCATACATTAACATTAACCACAGCAGAAGTTGACTTCTTACAAGCAAACCCAGGAAGTCCAGTAGTAACAATACAAACAGATTCAGTGCATGCCGAGTTTTATGTTCATACGTTTACGGTGACGTATAGTTCTGCTGATGGATTGTTCCATATCATTGGACAAACAAACCCAGAAGGTCATGACTTATTAGAGTTCGATGGTTGGTCTGACGATGTTGGATATAATAGAAGGTCTTTATCTTTCTGGGATCCTGTTACGGAAATTGTAACATTAACCACATTCGACGAATCTCTTTTAACTATGGGCGAAGATACACAAGGTGAGATTTATTTCTCAACTAGAGTTGGTATTGGCACATTCAGACCGCCTGGTATTGGACCGAATAATACTAAAATCTTTAAGATTACAGACTCTTATAGTTCAGTTGACGTTCCAAACGCTCCAGCTCAAATTCCAGTAACACAAAAAGCTCATACACATGGATATAAAGTAACATACAACTTCACCGAACAAATGTTTGAGGTTGTTGAAATTTCTGATATTGAAATGTCAACGTGGGACGCATTTTGGCCAATATGGGAGATTAATGATCCAGCTTCGCACGTCCATCCAGTTATTACTGCATGGTCCCATGCAGTTGATGTTGAAATACCATTAGGTTCTTCTGCTGGTTGGCACTTCGACGAGGTTACTCAAGAATGGGGACCATACGATATTGGTGCTGATACTGCTTGGGCGCCTCCTTCTGTTGATACTGGTGGTTATGTTACAATTGACGTTGCACCAAACCTTGCGGTGTCAATGGCAAATGAATATGGAGTTGAAGGACATTTCCATTACTTCGACGATGTTATTTTAGATTCTTTCGGTACTAATTATGGCAGACGATCTAACTCATTAAGTCGGGTTGGTGCAGAAATTCTCGCAAACCAAGAAGAAGGTTCTGTTCATACTTTATATTCTTCAATCGTAGACGACGGAACTCGACGACATTATCATGGTTATGATATTACATATTCTTCTGCACAACGTACATTTGTATTAGAAGAAACTGCTGAGTGGGAAGAGGGTGTACGTGATACTGGTGCGTATATATTAGTTGGAACTCAAACCCACGAACATCCAACTTCAGTTGACGGACTACTAACGTCTGTTGGTTGGAACGGTGACCCATCATTTGAAGCACCATCGGCTGTCATCGGTCAGGCAAATGACTGGGACAATCTTAATGGGTCTTTAATTCCTCATCAACATTACTTTAATGATACTGGGTTAGACCAAGTTGGACCTAATTCTGACAGAACTGCAGTTTATTTATCAAACACGCAAACAACCGACTTAATTTCGGGTGCTATTGAGAATGTTACATTATATTCTTCAATTTACCAAAACCATTACCATGAGTACAATGTAACGTTCGACTCATTAAATGGTTCTTTAGTTATACAAGAAGTAGAACAGTGGGTATCTGCTGACAATCAACAATACTTTATTAGAACTCCTGCTGATCACAGGCATCCAGTTTCCGTAGATGGTGTTCCTAGTGGAACTGGATATAATCAGATGATATCTATAAATAGTTTGCCTATATTTGATTCTCCAGGTTTCCCTTATCCTGGTGGATCACATCCTCACTTCTTCAACGGCACAGTTGTTGGTCCATTCTCGGACGGCACTATTGAATATTCTGTTGGGTTAAGTGTTGATCAATCGTATAAGTTGATTGATGGTATAATTAATCAAGTTACACTTTATGACTCTATTTCTGGTGGACATTTTCACTCGTATGTTGTTAAGTGGGACGATTTGAATAATATATTCTATTGTACAAGTTCAGTTACATACGTTCGTGGTGGAATTGAAGACGCAACACAAGATACTGGTAAATATTACCTATCGCAAATTCTAGGACCATCTGAAGGGTTGCATTGGCACAACTTAACGATTGACTGGAATCCAAATAATGAGGCAGTAGCACAGCAAAGTGGTGGTTCTATTTACCAAACAAACATAGCAAGTTCATACGAAACGTTAGTCAATCCTCCTTCAGTTGAAGTTAATGTTAATACAACAGCATTATCTCCTGTATCTACAAGTTACCCAGATACACCGAGTGTTGGTGACAACACAACCATTATAACGTACAGTGATTTGACAACTACGACAACGACGACAACGACTATCACAAACGTAACAGAAACTATTACAACTAATATTTCAGACGGAACAAGTTCTTCTACAGTATTACCTCCAGTAGTTTCAACGGATGTAGATGTTGTGCAATCAACTCTGACGATTGAAAATGAACTCAAACGTAAGACATTTGTTAATAATATACTACAAGTTAATAATGCACCAACTATATGGATTGGCAATACATTTATTGACGGTGAAGGTTCTCATGATCATTTACTATACCAAGGTTGTTCTTTAGATACACAAGGACCGTTCTCGGGTAGAATGTGTGAACCAATTACCTTGGCAACTGCTAACTTATTAATTAATGCGCAAGACCCTACTTTTGGAACAATTTTTTATGATTCTCCCAACGGCAACTTGTCGCATTATCATAGTTACTCGTTGAAGTTTAACCCTTTCTTAGGTGACGACGGAACGTTCCTTGCTTTACCAATTAGTCAGTTTGATAGATTCCCTGGATCGGGTACGAACGTTCATAAGTTTATGTTAAGTGGTGGTTTCCACACCCATACATATTTCTTAACTGAGGCAGAATATGCTACGTTAGTTGGAGGAGGTTTGGTTCAAACCTCCCAAGCAGACGCTATTCACGCAGAACTATATACGCACACTTTAGTAATTAGACTTGTAAATTTCCAATATCAAATTGTATCTCAGTCGTCGGACTTTGATAACCACGATACCGTAATATATCAAGGCATGGTTGCTGAGGGTGGACAATGGATTCAAAATCAACAAGGTTCTGGACTAGGTGACCATATTCATTCTACTACGATAGACGAATCGAATATATGGCCTGTTCCAGCATAGTAACAACAAAAAACGTTATAAATATTATAAATAGAATTATTAAATAAAACATTTAACTTAGGAGTAAACACATGGGTGCAATTGTAACCAGTAAATTTAGAACTCAGAACTTGATGGTTTTCATCGACCAGTTTAAAACCACTGGTGTTGCGGCTGATGATAACTTCTTGTACTTAGGATTCGGACGTTCGGAAGCATGGTCGGACGACGTGAACGGAAACGACGAATCAAACGGTAACTTTATCTTACCAGACCCTCTTGACGAGGACGAGGCAAGATATTGGGCAGATATCGTTGGAGCAAAACGTATTCAGGACGATGATATTTCTCCTGTACTTCCTCGTATTGACTGGGACAACGGTGACCCGTATGCATTTGACGGTTCTGAAGGTGTAACAGGTATTCCTGACGCAGGTCGTTCATTTATCTCTATTGTTGGTTCTCATTCTATTGCAATGAATACAGAATACCGAGTGTATGAATGTGTGAAAGAGCCTGGTGGAGCATATTGTGACAACTACACAAGCAATAGTGCAACTGATTGTGCTGCAGCTGGTGCGACTTGGACTGCAGAAACAAGTGGTTTTGGTAAATGTTACATTGGTGGTTCTTATTCAGCAATTCAAACAGATAGAACAACTTGTGAATCAACTACTGGTGGACTTTGGTTACCAAACGCTGCTTCTAATAGTCCTACTGGTGCGACTGGTGACACTCAACAAACCGTTGCTCAAGTAATTGACACATTAGATGGTTATGTATGGAAATACCTATACAAATTAGAACTAAACGACATTATTAACTCAACTACTAACGACTGGATGCCTGTAATTTATGGTGACGCGGTTCTTGCTGGTTCTGAGCAAGCAGTGTTTGGTGATTCTAATGCGATCTTCTCTGCTAAGTGTCATCATGGATTGATTCACGTTCGCCTTGAAACTAGTGACGGTTTCCCTGATAACGATGACTTCCGTCAAATTGGTTTACTACGTAATCCAGAGTTAGACGGTGGTGGTTCTAAAGCGCAGTCTTCTGTGTATTCTGATGCTACTTTATCTTTAGAAGAAAATACTGGACAGTTGATTTATTTGGAAAACAGACGTGCGATTACTCGTGCCCCTGACCAAATTGAGGACCTGAAACTTGTAGTAGAATTCTAAATCCCTTTTAAACTAACTCTATAAATATAGGGTTAGTGTAATTAGACACTCATTTTAGGATAATACTATGTCGATTAATTTCAATACCGCTCCATACTACGACGACTTTGACGCAAATGACCAGTTCTTAAGGATTCTTTTTAATCCTGGACGTTCTGTTCAAGCTCGAGAGTTGACGCAAATCCAATCAATACTTCAGAATCAATTAAGTTCTGGAGCAAATAACATTTGGAAAGACGGAACTGCAATTGTTGGTGCTGATATTGGTGTCAATAAAAGACATTATATTCAATTAGCAACAGCCGACGCCTCATGGTTAGGTCGTGTTGTAAAAGGAGTTACGTCTGGTGCGATCGGTAAAATTGTACAATTACACGATGACGAAACTCAGCCTGTATATTACATCAAACCTTTATCTAATGAGTTTGTTGTTGGTGATGCTATTGAAACTTACGATACACACTGTGACATAACGATTCCCGGCGTTACTTTAACGAACGGTGTATGTAGTGGTAATAGTTGGTATAATGGGTCAATGACGGTAATACGAAGTGTTGCTCTTGGTAATGAGGGCGTTGTGACTGGTATTGGTAAAGGACTAGAGGCTACGATTGGTAATGGTATTTTGTATGTAGGAAATCATTTTGTTCCTGTTATATCCCAAACTATTTGGGTAGATTACACATCCGATACTCCTACAGCTGAAATTGGAATTGATATTGAAGAAACTATTATTGAGGCAACTTCTGACCCAAGGTTACTAGATCCAGCTTCTGGTTTCTATAACCAAAATGCTCCAGGTGCTGATAGGTATTCTATCAATTTAAAATTAACTAAGTCATCAGACTCGGTTGATGGTACTAACTTCCTACCAATGATAGGTATTGTTGTTGGTAAAATTGATAAACCTGTATCACGTACTTCACTTAATGGACTTGTTGATGAACTTGCTAGAAGGACGTACGATGAGTCTGGTGATTACACAACAAAAAACTTTCCAATCGAAATTATCGAAGACGAAACCAATGAAGCGAACTACATAGTTAAAATTGAAGCAGGTAAGGCGTATGTTAGAGGTTACGAAAACGAATTAACTTCTACTGTAGAACTAACAGCACCCAAAGGAAGAACAACGAGACATATCGTCAACGATAATATCCGTACAGAGTTTGGTCCTTATTTAGAGATTAACTCATTAGACGACGTTAGGGGAGTTTTTGATGTATTTAAGAAAGAGAAAGTTAATTTCATTACAAATGCACTATACACCGGCGGTCAAGTACAAGATAAAATCGACTTATCTAAACGAATTACTCACTTCACAAAATATGGGGATGCATTTAGAATTTATTTAGACACGGAAGAAGGTTTGGACATTATTGCTCCTGCTACTTATGTTGTTTCTGAATCTAATCCTGCGGTATATGCAAAACTACATAGACCTACGGGTTCTACTGTCAGGAAAGGTGTATTTAAACCTTGGTTATATGAAACTGCAAGATTAACATCAACATTGACTGCTGGTCAAATTAACTATTCTACTCAAAAGAATTATAGTGTAGTTAATACTGGTGGAACTAACATGACGATTGCTTCTGCATATCCGTCTATGCATTGGGAACGTGTTCTTTATATTTACAACGGAGACACTGGTTCAAATATTCCAGAGAAAGGAACAAGTTCAACCGCACCTGTTGTGTGGTATGCCGATACAACGGGTAATGAAAACGTAGTTATCTATTTTGAAGACCAGGCGGGTGCTCCTAGTAATACATATCAAAACGATAACCTACAAATTATGTCGGATATGTATATATCAAACTCTACTTGGAAGTCTATCACACATACAACTAAAACTGATGTGGATATTGTATTAGACGCAGACAATAAATTAATAATCGAGCCTGGTGTCAGTAAAATTATTTCTATCACAGACCCTGGAGCAAATGACGTTACTGACGAATTTTGGTTCTTCGAGGGTGATTTTGATACAGAATACAAAAACGCTTATGTTCAATGGTCAAACCCAGATGAAAGTGTAATACCACAAACTGGTACATACACAGTAACATACGAAGTATTTACATACGGTTCTTCTACGGGTTCTTCGTTTACTGGTGTGAATTCATTCACGGACGGTGCTATCTCATACGCCGATATCGGCACATACGAAGGGTTCTTAGTACCAAATACTTACAGACTTTCTGATACGTTAGACTTTAGATGTACGGATGCTAATTTTAACGAAGGAAACTTCTTACCGTTGCCTGGTGGTGATATTACAGTTTCATATGATTACTACTTACCACGTGCAGATAGAGTAGTATTGAATACTGATGGTATTTTTGAAATCAAACAAGGGTTCCCATCGGAAGGAGCAAAACTTCCAAAAGAAAGAGAATCTGAAATGACTCTTTATAACTTATATGTTCCTCCATACACATATCATGCGAAGAATATTTCAGTTACACATATTGATAATAAGAATTACAAGATGAGCGATTTGCGTGAGTTAGATGAACGCATTTCTTCATTAGAATACTACACAGCATTAAATCTATTAGAAAAAGATACTGCTTCTATGCAAGTTATCGACTCAAATGGATTTGAAAGATACAAGAATGGTATGTTAATCGATCCATTCGTTGACCATGGTATTGGTGACGTATCTAGCACTGAGTATTTTGTTTCAATTTACCCAGAAGCGGGTATTTGCACTACACCTTTTGAAATGAAAGGGTATGACTTTGAAATGTCTAATTCGGGCACGACGGGTATGAGAAAAAGTGCTGAAGGGAAAACTTGGACATTAGACTTTAGTGTTGAAGAGGCTTGGTTGTCTCAACAATTTGCTTCATCTTGGATAAACTTAAACCCTTTCGCCAGAATGTCGTGGACAGGGTTTTTAGAACTCTCCCCTTCGTCTGACACTTGGTTTGAAGACCAATTTAGACCAGATATCGTAGTACAAAACGAAAACAATAACGCAGTATTGGCACAAGTTGAAGCATTTGGTACTCAAACTCGTTGGGGTGCTTGGGCAACTACTTGGACTGGTTGGAACGATGTTGGTGCAGCTAAAGATTTCGTTGCGGGTTCTTCTGAAACTAAATTTAGAGGACGTACAAGAAACGTACATGGTTGGGAAGGACGTGTAGACGTTACTAAGATGGACGGAACTATTGCAGCTAACGGACATACTAACATTAGAGGATTCAGCCTTCAAGAAATTTGGGATCAAGGTTGGATGGCAACTAATACTTGGATCGGTGGAACAAGAGACGTTGCTCCTACAAACAGACCATCAAAGCAATTTGATATGTGGCAGGATGTTATTAAGAAATCCGATACATGGAAACAGGACCAAACAAGAACGTCGACTTCTGTAAGAAGTGGAACTCGTACTTACCAAGAAGCGAAGGACATCAGAACTACTTTAGATAATAAAGTATTAGATAGTTCTGCTATTGGTTGGATGCGTTCTAAAGATATTACAATCAAAGCAGACAAGATGAGACCTTCTACTAAGATGAGTTTTGAATTTGACGGTGTCAATGTTGATGCATATTGTAAACCTTTCAACGGTGCACTTGGTGATGATATTATTACAGACGAAAATGGTAGAATCAGGGACGCACAATTCACTATTCCGAGTGATAACAGTGGAGTTAAGTTTAGAACTGGTAAGAAGTTCCTTGCTATGCAAGACGCATTTGACGGCACAGTTTCTACTCAGGCATCGGCTAGTTATACTGCAGCCGGCACATTAAATACTCGACAAAGAACTGTTATGAGTACGTTGGAAGCAGAGACTAAGGTTGAGGATATTTCTGATACACAAATTGGAAACGAAAACAGAACTACTCAAATGGGTGGTGCAATAACAACTACGACTTCAAAGAAGTCTATTCGTGAATATTACGACCCTGTTGCAGAATCGTTTATGGTATCTAATATGGACGGTGGTGTATTTATTGACTCTATTGATATTTACTTCTACTCTAAAGACACAGAGATGACTCCAGTTAGAATCGAGATACGTGAGATGAATGCTGGTTATCCTACTTGGAGCCCATTGCCTTTAGCAACTAAGTTATTGTACCCAGAAGATGTATATACTTCAAGTAATGGTACAGCAAATACAAGATTTACCTTTGACGACCCTATTTATTTGTTGAATGGAACTGAATATTGTTTCGTTGTTATTTCAGATTCATTAGAATATAATATATGGATTTCTGACTTAGGGGAACAAGATAAATCTACGGGTGAATATATCAATTCACAACCGTTCCTTGGTTCAATGTTCACATCGCAAAACAACTCTACTTGGACACCAGAACAAACTAAAGACGTTAAGTTTCAATTAAATAAGTGTGTGTTCCAAACCGACGAGATTGCAACTGCTCAGTTTGATATGAGAGGTTTTGATGGAATTCATCAAGCAACAGGATTCACTCCAAACTTCTCCCCATTATTACTTCAAGGTACTGATGTTGATTATAGTGTTGTAGTAAACTCTGATACTAATAATATCATAACGGGAGTTACTGACGGAAACGACGAAGTGTTTGATGTTCAAATGACGTTTGATGGTTCTCATACTATCGCTTCTGGGTATTCATATACTCCTTTATCAGTTCTTGCTAACGTAACAACAAATAACCCTAACTTGACTCCAGTATTTAATGCTGAACGTTTAAGTGTTATTACTCAAAATAATGTTGTACACGATGCAGCGGTTGAAGTTCATAATCAGAAAGGTGTTTATGTATCTAAGATGGTACAACTCGCTAATCCTGCTGACGACCTGAAGATGTGGTTGTCGGTTCAAGAGAAAACCGAAACTTCTGTTAAAGTTTTCTATGATACGGGTTCTGTAATTCCTAGACACGTTGACATCACAACTAATGCGGATTTCACTTCTCATGGTTATTACACCGTTAATGATTTTGAAGAAGAATATGCATTTACATATGTCAACTCCCCAGAGATTCAAGTTACATTATGGAACGGTGCTGTTGGTTCTAATCCTGGTTATTCAACTTGGAATGGTACTGTTGGAATGTTTGAATCAAGTATGTATATTGATGGTGACGACGATACAGATAACACAACAAGAATGTATGTTACTGATATTTCGTTCCCTCAACAGGTTATTGATACCTGTTGGGTTTCAAAGTACGACTTAGAAGGTGTTCAAAAGTATAATTCTTCGGTCAACTACGCAGTTGGTGATATTTACTTTGGTTCTGGTTCTGGAAACGACTTAGATAGAAAATTCTACAAAGTAGTAATATTACCAGACGGAACGCAAGGCACAGAAGATGTTCCTTTATTACAAATAACTTCTTCTGTTGATGTGGCCCATGTTGATTTCCCAATGGCAATTATTGAATCTGATCCAGTTGTATGGAGAGAAATGAAGGATTCAGGTTCTTCTAATAATAACTCTGAGATTTCAACAGACATGGAGTTTATTGAACATACATTCGAACCGTTGAAAAAGATTACAAATGAGTTTAGTTCGTTTAGAATTAAAGTTGAATTGCATACTACAAACCCAGTTTACTTACCTGCGATTAGAGAATTGCGTGTACTTGCTGTAACATAAGGAGAATAGATATGGAAGACTTAAAATATACTAAAGATCCAATAACGGGTGCTGTGATTTTCAAAGACACCGACGGATATAATGCTCGAAAGAAAGTAATTGCAGGACAAAAACTTAGAAATCTACAAGAACAAAGTAATAAGAAAGTTATAAATAGTATGAGAAGTGAGATAAATACACTAACTTCACTAGTTGAATCGTTATTAAATAAGGAGAATTAATATGGCAACAGAATCTACAGCCAGAGAAATACCTTATGTAAGAAAGGACGATACATTTAAAACTTGGAGAGAAAGAACTAACCAAATGATTCAACAGCAGAACAACATTGTTCGACTGTACGAATTTGAAATGTTAGGTGTTTCAGACCCATACGTCATTGCATCATTGCAAATGGCATTCTTTGAAGAAGAATAATACAGGAATCAAAAATGTCACATTATACAAACTCATCGTTTACATTAGACGAATTATTAAAAATCGACCAACAGAAGGAAGACTTTTTAGATTCTTTGACCATTAAACTTTCAGACCCAGCATTGGGAATTAAAGACTTAGCATTGATGCTGAAATCTTTGGAGATTATGGATAATATGGAGCATTTAAACGCTTACCGTCAATTCATTATCAACCTTGCTAATAAGTCTGCTGACTTTACCACTCCTAACGAACTAGTAAACAACGGTGACATTTCTATTGAATATATTACAAGCAATATTGTACAAAACCCTAATTTTGATTCTGACGCATTAGAAGTTGAAATCGCCAAATCTTCAAACTTCGAAGTAGGAACTGACATTGCAATGCCTTGGGCAAACGGAACTACGTATAAATTCGATACATTAATTGCAGAAGGAACTAATATTATCTCAGGAATTTCTGACGGTAATGGCGCGACAGCAGTTTGGTTTAATTCTACACTAAAACCTAATACACAATACAAATTATCATATGATTTAGTTATTAATGATGTTGGTTGGGACTTACCTAACGGTGCTAAGAACATGGTGGACGTTCTTTCTGAAGATGAAATGGTATTCTCGGAAAGTGGTGGTGGACCAGACCCAATAACATATGTTGTATCTGTAGTTGAAGATGCAAATATGATATTACCTACTTGTGATGGAGTCATTGTACCATTCGACACCTCAATCCCGGATTATAACAACGCGTTTCCTGCTATGGAACTCGCTTGTACTGGTTCTGGTGGAGTTTGGGTAGAAGGTAACATTAACGACCCACTTACACAAAATCACGACATTATTCCATACAACGTAGTTGCTCGTGAAGGTGATACATTAATCTTTACAAACCCTTCGACAAACTACTTATTACACAATGCAGTATCCGACGACAACATCTCATTTACTTCTCCTGATATGCCGCCTGGATCTAATTGGTCTTGGGTTGTTGACGGATACCATGATATTTACTTCCATTGTACTTTCCATCCATTAGAAGAAGGAAGGTTACTTACTAAAACTGACCATAGATACGTTTACAATATCGACCACGGGTTGAATAAAGGTGATACAGTTAGAATGCCTATCAACTATGGTACTATGGAAGAACTACCTTCTTTATCAAATTCATACTTCATTAGTTTGCAAATGGACAACCCATGTACCTCAATTGGTGGTGTTGGTAGTCAAACGAACATAGAATCGTTATACCACAACTTATCTATTGGTGACGTTGTTTCATTCCAATCTGGACCAGAAAACGTCACAGATACATCAAGTTCGGTTGATGTAACATTTTCGGGAGGAAACGCCACACTTGAGGCACAGGCGTCGGTTGTTATTCAAAATGGTATTGTAACATCAATTGCGTTAGAAGATAACGGAACTTGTTCAAACACAATATACTCAGACGAAGCAACTTGTGTTGCCAACTCAGAAACTTGGACACCACAATTAGCGGTAGGTGCTGGATATGAATCTGCTCCATTATTATTTATCGCCGGTGGTGGCGGTTCTGGAGCTACTGCAATAGCAACATACGACGGTCGTGTAGTTTCTACTATCAATATAAACTACGGTGGTGGTGGTTATACATCACAACCTACTGTACAATTTACAGGTGGTGACCCAACTACTCCTGCAACAGCAACTGCCAATTATGACGCAGCCACTGGGCAAATTAACAGCATTACTATTACGGACTCTGGTGTTGGATACCAAACAACCCCAACCATTACTATTGTTGGTGGTAATCCAACCACAGCAGCTCTGTTTGAATGTTCTATATCTGGTTCTATATCTGCGGTTACATTAACAGCAGGTGGTTCTGGTTATGGTTCAGACGGTTCGGTGATTTTTGGAGAAAAGGCATGGGAAACGTTTGAAATTTCTGCTGTTGTAAAAGGACAAGAACAAGTTGACATTTTCCTAGACGACGTGAACCAAATGGGACATATTCATACAGTCACTATGACTACTGCACAGTTTGATAATGTTAAGTTAGGAAATAACGAAGTTATAGCAACGAACGCAGATAATACAGGACACTCTCACGATTGTACATTTACTTGGGACTTAACTCTAAACGGAGGACTTGGCGGAATTTGGTTAGTCGGAATGACTGGCAACCACACGCACGGATTAGATGTATATAACGAAGTATCTGGTGGTACTAAAATTGAATTAGTAAACTTCGGTCATTATCATGAAATTCTGATCACCGAAGCAGAAGAAGCAACACTAAAGGCAGGTTTGCTAATTGTGACTGGTGATAACCCAGACGGAACTACTGCGCATGACGGAACTGGTGTTGTTATGACTAAAACGTCAGACTTTGGTACTTCAGATCCTCAGCATTTCCATACAGTTGAATTTGGTTGCGTTGATGCAGTAAATGATGTTTACGCAATTACTGTAATTGATCAACACATCCATGACTTTGGTCGTGTTTGGTATCCTGGATCGTTTAGTTTCTCAATATCACAATGGAACGACGGTTCTTCTAGTGCTGGAAGTAACCCAGCCTTTATTGAACTGCCTTTTGCGGATATTCCTGGTTATGTTAAGAAAGAAAAGGGTATATATTCTATAAATCACGGGTTGGTTCAAGGTCAACGAATACATTTCCAGAACATTTTTAATGGAATTCATCATGGTAATACAAACTATTGGGTAGAATCTGTAATAGACGCAGATAATGTTTCTGTTACAGAAACAATTATTTATCCTCTTGCAGGTGCTCCAGGAACTACTCCTACTATTCATAATGTTATTGAAGAGTACACGGTTGTTGCAGACTTAGCATCGTACAGATTCCAAGTTGAAAGAGATATTACAAACCACATTGGTTCTGCTTACGTAGAAGGTGTGCAGATTGAATGGTCTAGACCTAACACAATTGAATCAAACTTACACGGATTAGTTGTTGGTGATGTTGTACAGTTGCCTTCTGGTCCTCAACCTTACACTCCATCAGAACTTCCTGGTGCTATGCGTGACCATACAGTTATTGCTATTGGTGATGGTTATGGTCCTACTGAACATATGGAAATTATTGTTGATACGCAAACTACTATTACGTTTGCTGATCCAAACCTTTCTGTTGTTGAAGGTGCTCAGAACTCTCCGTGGTATTGGTCTTGGTGGGACAGAACCGCTGCATCATATGCTCCGTATCAAAGAGATGAAGCAGTTTACCAAAGTTTTGGTGACGTAACACTATACGACAGTATTACTGGTGAAAAGGCTGGTTTTGAATTATTCCGTGGTGGTACATACAAATTTACAAATAATGCATGGAACCCTTCTGGACATATTACACAGATTGACCCTTCAACGGGCAATTTAGTTCCTATGTACATGCACGCTGCTGGTATTAAAGCAATTCCAGGTGCAGGTTGGGACAACCTAGTACAAGCAGGTATGACACATAGTGCATGCCAAGATGGTGTATCAGGCCTCGACCATTATCATTGTGTATCAATGAGAGCGAACCACGGTCTAACTATCGTTTCTGGTGACCATAACCCGTTTGTTAATACTACCGAAGAGCCTGGCACGTGGGTTGGTCCCGAACCTTTCCCAGTTTGTATGGGACTTGGTGGTTGGTGTGAAGAACTAGACGTTGACGGTTGGTACTATAATGGTATTGACGATGAGTCTGTGTGTTCTGCACTTAACCCAACGGGCGATGTTGGTTTGGCACAATGGAGAGGTCCACAATTTATTGGTAACTTCTCTAAAGAATTTACATGGACAGTTCCTGAAGACTTTGGTCTTACTGGTGCTGACGGTGTTACTGGACTTGGTCCGTTTGTTGCTCCAGGTGAGTTAAACTTAGCATACCACGTTGAATCATACCAAGGACTATATAAATTTGATAAGTCTGGTATGATTGAAGGAACAAACCCTATTATTAACATATACCGTGGTGGAGTTTACAGATTTAGACTTAATGCTCCTGGTCACCCTTTCTACATCACAACCGACAACGGATCTAACTTTACTCCTGGTTCATACTTCGGTGAGTACACTAACGGTGTTGTTGGTTCTCGAGCTGTTACTGGTTACGGACCAAACGAAGGTGTTACTGGTCAATTTGGTGACGACGACGTTGAAGTATTAGAATTTACAGTTCCTATGGACGCACCCGATACGTTATATTATCAATGTGAGTTCCATTCATCTATGATTGGTACGTTAAATGTTATAGATTTACCTATTGTTGATGCAGGTGATGAAATTGTAGTTTACTACCATCACGGACAAGATAACATGTGGACTCCATTATGGATTAAGGACAAGATTGTTGTAGACAACGGTTCTGGTCCAAACTTCTTCCAAGTACAACCTATTCCTGAGAATTCGTTCCCAGTGAAGGGAACTCAGGCGGATGTTACTGGATTAGGTAACTTGATTACTGGTTATGGTGCAGGAGCAATCCCTAAAGCACAGGCAATGGATATTGAATTCGGTTCACTTTCATACTTAGACCCAGTCGCCTTGACCGCCGGAATTGGTCAAGAGACATTCTTAACCACAACTGGACTTGTTGGTACTAGTAAATTCTATATCTCATTAGATGATACAGAACGTTCTAATATTGAAATGACTAATGTGTTGTTACAAGAAGCACCTTGGTCGGAAAATGGTTCTTTCGAAATTAGTGCAGGTCAGGCATTTACTACTGACGCGGTTGTTGGTGGTAATATTGAACAAATCGTAACAGGTTCTGTCATTGACGGTGACCAATATGAAGTTGGTTATGAAATCATTGAAGGTTTTGTTGATCAATTTGGTGGTAATTCTGGTACTGTTCAACTGTCGTTAATTGGTGACACTACGGTTACTGGTAACTTTAACACAGACGCAGGAATGTACTCTGAAACGTTAATTGCTCCAGTTAATACTACACATATGAAACTTACTGCAAGTGGTGCTGGTAAAGTAGATAACGTTTCACTGAAGCAACGTGTATCAGGACAAAATGCTTGGTATCTTGGTGATGGTTGGACTGTTAATACTGATGGTCAAGCGTATTGCGACGGTTCTGTTCAAGGACGTACTGAAATCAATCAGACTGTTAATATCCAAGAAGGTAAATTGTATGAAGTTAAATATACTTTAGCAAATACTGACCCAGAAGGTGATGGTTCTCAAGGACGTTTACAATTAGCATTGGGTACTAACCCATACAACTTAATTTCTAATTGGAATTTTGATGCTAGTGGTATTAACATCAATTGGAATTCACCAGGAAGTGCATACACAATAGATAGTGCAAATGCTAGGTTGAATTTTGAAAACTCAAATGCCGACGGAATTACTTACACTTTCACTGATAACTTAAATAACATAGTTGATTATGAAATTACTATGGAAGTGTTATCAGTAACAGGTACGGTTCATAATTTCCAAGTTGGACCTGGACCTCAGGCAAACCATTATCATACTATCGATTTGCAACAGTCGCAGTATGACTTTATGATTGCCAACGAAGGTTCTTCTCTTACATTGCAACAGTCTGATACTACTCACGCTGCTTATTATACGCATACGTTCTCTCTTGCGTTTGATAGCACAGTAGAAACTTGTACTATGCAATTGGGTTACTCGCAAGATAATATGTGTTTCCTTAATGACGGTACTCCAGATCCATCAAATACGACATCTACGGATTGTTTATCTGCTGGAAATACTTGGATTCCAACACAACCTAACTACGACTATTCTTGTTCGTTTGTTGATTTTGATAACCTACAAAACGGTATTACTAATCAATTAACAATGACAGAATTGACGCAAGACGGTGGTGCCGGATTACCTGCTTCTGATGTTCATAATATTGTTCTTGGATTTGCTAATGGAGTTCTAACGGTAATATCAGACGAAAATGATATTGCATATGACGAAATTACATTACTTACAGCAGATTCTGGTATTATTATTACTTCTCAGACGTTCTTAGAAGGTCATGATGAGATTATCAAAACTGGTATTACAACTACTAATTCAGATATGACAGTTTCATTAGGTCAGGGTGCTAATATGGTAACTGGACCTATGGTTGATTCTGTAGGTTTACATAACTTCGTTCTTTCTGGTGCCATTGGTAATACAATTACTATTAACACTAACGGTTCTGGTATCATTGGTTCTATTAAGATGAAAGAAGTTCAAGTTCCTGTACTAGACCATCATTCTACTGGTGTTGTAAATGAAGGTGAAAAGACATACTTCATTCGTGCTGGTGGTTATGATACTAAGTTACACTTTATTGGTGATGTGGACAAACGTCCAGTAGAAACAGATATTCCTTTCTACTACAGCAGAGGTTTCAAAGGTTCTATCGATACAGTTACAGTTAAAGAAGTTAATGAAAATTGGACTTTTGCTTCTGAAGAAGGTGGTAGTTCTTACATCGATAATGACAACGGTGTAATTGTTACTAATGGTACTGATGAAGCACATAGAGGTATTGCTCATATTTCGTTTGACGTAGTTGAAGGAGATAATTATAAATTATTCTTATCTGTTGATAGACCTACTAGTTCTGTAATTAAGGTTGGACCTGCACCTGACAATAACCAATATGGTGAAATGTTAATTGCTGATTCATCTAATGATTCTAACCCTACCGCTCATAGAGATATGGTGTTTACTGCTGGTGCAACTGGAGTGTGTTACTTAACTCTTGCGACTACTGGTAACGGTTTTACTTACTGGGATCAAGTTTCAGTTAGAACTATTCCTAACCTTTCTTCTGACGAATACCTATTGTTAGGTCGTGCGTTGAATGTGTTTGGTATGCCGATCGGTAGTGAGTCTAGATGGAAGCAACATAATACAGATTCAGAAAACCTTGACTTTAATGGTCGTGTGGTTGCTGGATTTAGAACTTTAGAAAGTTTTGGAGAGAATGTTATTGAAACGTATTACGATGATGTTGATGAGGTTATTGATAATACACCAGTTTGATAAGGTACAGAAAATAAAAAGACAACTCTATATTAATAGAGTTGTGTAAAAGTTTTATAAATATAAATAATACAATAAGTGTTATACAAAATTAATTAGGAGATAGATAAATGTCTATTACATTGGATACAATTACCCATGCGGTCAACTCGTTTAACGACATTCCAGACGTTACGTTCAACTCTATTGACATTGGCGAGTTTGCTAACGACGTAGAAATTTATACTAATACCCCTGCGGTAATGATTCCTTCTAAATTGAATGCTATGGCAGGTTCAATGAAGACTTGGTTGAATACCAATATTGCAGCACCATTAGAAGCACAACAAAATACCTTTAAAACGGAAGTAGTTGTACGTACTAATGAGGCAATGACTGCTGTTGAAACTTATATCAATAACGAAGTAAAATCTTTTGTTAATGATATTTTTGTTCCGTGGGCAAACAACTCTGGTGTATTACTTGCTGATAATGCTAATACATTAGAAGGAAACGTTACTACTACATTAGGTCAATTAACAACAGACTATACTATCCACGTAGCAGCCCAAGACGCTATTATCGCTCAAGCACTTCAAAGTTTTGAAGATAACCTTGCTCAATACACTGGTGATTCTGGTGCTGGTTACTCTATTCATCAAACAAATCAGTTAATTGCTGACCAAACGATGACCAAAGATATTTCTTTAGATAACTATAAGTTTGACGAAAACGGAAATGTTACATATTTCAGAGAAGGTGATTTTGAAACTCATCATATCGTATATAACGCAGAAGAACAAATTATTTCTTACGGCGAAACTTTATCTATTTCTGGTGAAGCAAGACCTTTTGTAAATCATCAAATCCTAGGGTATGATGAAAGTGGACTTAAAACTTCGATTGAGCAAGTTAAATCATACAACTTCTTCATCAACACAGACGCATCTAATATCAAATCTTTTCGTGCTACGGGTAATGAGAAAAACGGTGATGCAGCTTTGGACTTAACTATCCTTAATAACACTTCTGTTGCAGACACGGACAACCCCTCAATTTTATTAACAAGAGGCACGCCGGTTATTATGACATTCGAAGGAATTATTGCTGGAGATTTTGTTTCTATAGAAGACGGTTCTGGTAACGTTTATGATGATGGTGTTAGTGGACAATATGCCATGGATTCTGACACTATTACATTCAAACCATATAAGTCGTACTGTCATGACGGTGTTTCTGGTGCTACGGGTTGGGGTGTTGTTTCAAACATGGGTGCTTCTGAAATTGATGGTGATAATTCAGGCGCTTTCCAAGACCCAGACTTATGTGAAAAATACTTCACACCAAATGTTTCTATTTTGGACGACTTTACACGTGAATATGAGTTTGTAACTGCAGGGGAAACTTATGACAGTGCACTTTCTGATGGTTTAATTTATAAAGTATTCATCTCCGACGACTCAGGTTTCTCTGATACATATTCATACACAATTGACCACAACAGTAAGTTAGGTACTGGTGCTATTGTGAACGCAGTATATGACGACGGTTGTTCTGATATCACAATTACAAATGGTGGTAACGGTTTCTCAAACGGAACTATTGCTCGTATATTTGATCAAGATTCAGTTGCCACTCCGGCAGTATGTGCTATCACTACTGGTGATGGTTCTATTGGTTCGGTCAATATCATAAATGGTGGTGCAGGGTACAACGGTTTCTGGAGAATTAATTTACCTGATATCGGAGGATTAGGTGCTCATACACACATTATTGAAGTTTCTCAAGCAGAAGTGAATCAAATTAAAGCAGGTTCACCTATTACAAAAACAACACTAGACGCAGGGCATACTCATGATGTTACAATGTCATGGAACTCATTTGTAGAAGAATTTAATTTTGATGTATATGATGTTGTTGCGGGCCATGAACATGGACCGATCTCTTCTTCTAATGAAATTAACCCTGATATTCAATTACAGTTTATCGGTGATGGCACAAACGCCGCTGGTTATATTGTATTAGACGAGTCAGGAACGGTTGTTGATGTTATTATTACTAATTCTGGTATTGGATACACTAATATAACGGTTCAAACTTTAGGTGGTGCAGCCACAACGGATGCTACATTAAGTGGAAACTTAGTAAATGGTGCGGTTGTTTCTATTAACGTAAATACTCCAGGAGCAGGTTATACTGACTCTACTGCGGCAACAATCAATGTAGGAATTACATCAAGTTTATTTAACCCTTCTGAATTTACAGCTAAAGTGGGTGATACAATCCACTTCACTAATAATGATGCTGCAGCTCATACAGTAGAAAACGTTGAAGGTGCCTTTGCTTCTCCTTCGTTACCACAATCTGCTACTTGGGATTATGTTATTACTAAAGACACAGATATTACTGATATTTACAACCTAACGGGTTCTGGTATCGCACAAGACGGTAGAATGTATGTACGTGAAAATACTACATTCATTGATATCGTTTCAAATACTGGTGGTGGTTTACGTGCTAAAGGTACTATTAACGCTGCAGGCACATTGACTAACGTTGCTATTATAGAAAAAGGTTTTGGTTATACAAATGCAGATTCGGTAAGAGTTATTGACGTATCAGGTACTGGTGAAGGTGCTTACGCTACTGCAAATATAGACCGTAAAGTGATTGATATTACTATTGATAATGGTGGTGCTGGTTATGATGCAAATACTAGAATTCTTGTAGTTGACCCTTCAGGTAGAGACGTAAATGGAACTAAAGTATTTGGTTCTGGTGCTGTTATAACCCCTACTATTGACGCAAGTGGTACTATTACTGCTATTACGGTTAATAATCAAGGTTCTGGATACACAGACGTAGACTTCATTGTTCATGATGCTTCTGGGTTGGGTGCTGGTTTAGTATTAACTCCAAGTGTAGATTCATATGTAGAAAGTATTACTATGACCGCTCGTGGTGCTGGTTACACAAACCCTATTTGTATTGTTTCTGATTCAGTAGGAACATATGGTAATGGAAATGATGCAGGTAATTCTACTCAAAATAACGTTGCTGGTAACTTATTCACATCTACTGCTATCCTTAACGACGGAATCGGTTCGATTGTTGTTGTTGATGGTTGGAAAGATTATGTTGCAGGAACTCAACGTGTTACTATTGTTGATATTGATCCAAACCCTACTGGGTTTGGTGCTACTGCTACTGCTTCGTTGAATGCGGGTGGTGCGGTTTCTGGTATTACAATCACAAATTCTGGTACTTCATACAAACAACCACAAGTTACAGTTGACGGTGAGGTTCTATATTTTGGTGCTGTAATTAATGCAGTAAATACCAACATTGCATTATTCGGACCAGAAGGTAATACTAACGCAAGTCCATTCGCAGCTAATGGAGTATCTGATACTAACTTTAAGAACGGTGTTATGATTCAGTTTGGTAATGATGGTGGTCACTCAATTAACGACTCATGGACGTTTAAGTTACAGACATGGAAGAAAGGTACACCAGGAACACTAACATATAAGACATACCAATATGATGGTAGTTTAATTAACACACAGGGCACAATATCTTTAAGAGATATTTGGGAAGCTTAATACAAAGATATTACAATAGGAGTAAATTCAAATGGGAATGGACATATTAACCCTCGGGAAAATCAAAAAGATTGACGATAAGATCGACGGTGTCAATATTAACGTTGACGCTAAAATTGCACAACTAGAAATTGACACAAACACGTCGATCAGTGGTAGTGCATCTGATACAGCAAGCGCTGTTGCAACATTAACTTCTGACATGAACACGGCGATTGCCGCAATCAACGTTAATACTGTTACTGGTGATCACGCGGTTAGTGGGAATCAAACTACAGTTGGTACTGTTACAGCAAATACCTTTGTTGGAGATGGTGCTCAATTAACAGGACTAAACCCATTCCCAGATACTGCTTCATTACAGTCAGACGCATATTTAATGGCCAATCCTGCAGGGACAGTCTTTTGGGCAGAAACTGATTTTAAATTAAGAATAGTATATACTCAGGGATACATGATGGGTGGTTACCAAGGTAGTTCTCCTTGGAGAAATGTGAATAGAACTGTACACGCAACAGATATCACAACAAACTTAGGAGACGTTCTTGCACGATCTGGTGGTTATTGTACTGGTGGATTTTCTGACCTAGATGCGTTCTTATATGGATCGGGCAACACTATGGGTGCTTCGGCAAATGTTGAAGGATTCCATATGTTCTCCGAGACAGGGTTCTCTGTAAATAATATGACTGCATCAAGAAATGACTCTGGCGAATTCCAAAACCAAGAAGGAACTATGGCATATATTTATGGTGCTGGAACTGGTAATGTTGATAGACATAACTTCTCGTCTGGGTCGTTTACTAATATATACAGTGGAGATTCGTCAGACCATCAAAATTCAAATCAATGGGGTGACGACCTTCATGGGTTCCGTTCTAAAGGTTCTCAAAAAATGAATTTTTCAACAGAAGCTTGGAGTGCTTTTGCTAATGTTGTTGGTGCTCAAACTCACTCTAAAACTCTTCCTTCTAAACACGGTAGAATGTATATCGAAAACAACGGAAATAGTACAAGTGGAAGTCAGGTAGTAAAATACAACACTACTACATTCTCGGGTGCTAATACTGGTAACTTTAAAGCAGGTATTGGTGGTGAGACTAACTTTGAAATCGGACAAGAGCACGGGTATGGTTTAGGAGATTGTGGATCACATGGTTGTCAGTCTAATCACTCATACAAAACATATTATCATTCAGACTCACATACAGTTCTTGGTGCAGCTGGAGAAATTAAAGGACACCCTGGAGCATCTTCGGGTGGTTGCGGAACAAGAGGAGCATAATAATGTATATTTTATATAAAGAATCAGGCGCAGGATACCCAGCGTCAGTAGTACCTAAGTTTAATGTTAGAGGTAGAATAATCGCCCAGGTGGACGCAAACGACCCTATCAATTTCATCAAAGGTAATGTTAAAACCTTACCAGACAATATTGTTGAAACAGGCGCAATGTTTGTAGGAAAATGGAAAGATAAATATTACATATTAAGTGACGGACAACATTCTTCATCAAAGGAAACTAATGATGACGAAAAGGTTGATGTTGAATTGTCAGACGAAATAAAAGCAGCTTCTTTAAGTATCTTAAAAACTGTATTGATTTCTAATGTTGAAGACGTATTTGATTTTAGGTTTAAAGGATTAAACGCAGACGTTCCTGAACTAGAATATTCAACTTGGTCTGCTCAAGTTAAAGAATCAGACGCATATTCTGCAGACGACTCTGTTGCCACTCCAGTTCTTGATGTTTTATCAGAAGCAAGAGGAATTAGTGTTGCAGACTTGGTTGCTAAAATTTCATCTAACGTTGCTTCTTATAATATTGAGGTGTCTACTCTACTCGGACAACAGCAAGCAAAGGTTGACGAAATAACGTCCATTGATAATGTAAAAGACCTATTGGAATGGGATGAAGTTAATTTTGGTATTGAAATGCCATATAAAATCGCAGTCGAAAAGGGAGTTTCTTTTGAAGAAGGAGTTCTTCGTTCTACTCCAGTCATAACCGAAGTAAAGTTTTAAATAAAACTCGTTAAAAAATCCCATATATATATTTGTAGATAAGTAAATTATTATGAATATATTATGGGATTTTTAACACCTTTAAGATACATGTCAGCAAGTACCATTGTTGCGGCGATGTTTTTACACAGCCAGCCACACCTTTTTCCATATAACGTATATATTCACATGGTGGGAGCCATGTTATGGACTATTGTGGGGTTGTCCAGTAAAGATCGCGCGATACTTTTGAATTTTGCACCACAGATTCCTATTTTAGGAATCGGTATGATATTATAAACCAAACTAATTATATTATGGAGAACAAACAATGAGCAATACAATCAAACTAAAAGAAAGTAGCCTATACTCAACATTAGACGAATTTGGTCGGGAATTATTAGACTATTCGATGAATAGAACACAAGGGTATTCAAAATTTCAAATGGAAAACTTTGTAATTAACCCCGCAATTACCAATTACAGAAAAATGGATCAAGTTATGCTTGAGATCGAAAGCAGAACTCAAGTAGAACGTACTATTGTAATGGAAATTAAAACAAACAAGATTAAAATCGATATGTTAAAAGAAGATATTGAATCGTTTGAAGGAAGGAAAGGCAATAAACAACTACTTGAGATAGAATTAGAACGGTTGGAATATGATTTAGTGGTTAATACCAAAAGGCATAAGCAAGCATTCATGGAATTAGAAACGTTAATAAGTATCGTTTCTGATAACTTTGAAACGACAGAAGAAGTAGTTTCGATGCTTGAAGACGACATTGAAGAAAAGGAAGAAAAGTATTGGGTCACTCGTATGGCTAAACAAGCTGCAATGGATATGGTATCATCGGGGAGAATTGGTGTTGGTAATATGGACGCTATTGCTGGTATGCCCGAAGATAAACAAGTAGAAACTCTTGCTGTCGCATTACAATACAATCAAAGACTTAATGACGGAATGTCTCAAATCAACTCAAATGTATTGGAAGGTCTTCATACAAACGAAGGATCGTTGCCAAAGTTTGACGTTCCTTCTATCACTGATAAATTATTGGTGAAATTGGATGATGAATAGACTTTTTAGTTTACCAATTAATTCAAAATTAAACCTACAACAAACAGACCAATTCATATCAGAAGTAAGTGAAGTAAAAGGATACGTCCACGATTTATACTTCACTTGTAGGATGCCTCCATTTACTCAAGATGCGATGGGTGATATTTTTGAAGAAAAGGACTTTGTTCAAGTTGCGTTTAATGCTATGACTATTGGCAAGACTTTGGGTATTCCTGTATCTGCAACGTTTAACAACATACACATTTCCCCCAAACAAGAAAACCTTAATACTTTTATAGAATACTTCAAACCTTTATATGATATGGGTGTAACTACGGTAACTATACCCCACAGTCTTTGGATGGCAGGTGGACAACTCAAAAAGGCATTCCCTAAATTAACAGTAAAGAATACAATAATCCGTGATGTACACACTCCAAGCGAGGTTGTGTATCTAGGAAAGGTTGGATTTGATTTGGTCAATTTGGATAGAGATTTGATGAGGGATAAAGACACCTTATTGAAAATTAAAGAAGCACGAGATTTTGTAAGGAAGGTGTATAATCCCGACTTTAAAGTTTCTTTGTTGGTGAACGAAGGGTGTGTTGGTGAATGCCCAGTAATGGACGAACATTTTACATTCAATTCAACAAGGGTTGCAGACGATGTTCCATATTTCTTCGATACAATAAGTAAAAACAGTTGCCCTAAATGGGAAACCGAAGACCCTTCGCACAGTTTAAAGATAGCAAACCTATCACCTTGGAAAGAGGATTGGGACGAATATATAAATGAATTAGGTATTGACGTATTTAAGTTGCACGGAAGGGAAGACCTAAGAAGACAATTTGAAAGTATAGAATTAATAAAACGATTCAAAGACAACGAGACTTTTGTATTCAAAGACTTCGAGAGTTATATAGGTGAGTCTAATTTAGAAAACAAACCAATTAAGGTTTGGAGAGATAAGATTAGAAATTGCAAATTCGATTGCTGGAAGTGTCATTACTGTGACGACGTGTCCAACGCCAAACGCGAAGACGAATTTTACACAACACACCCATACGCAGAACACGTTAAATCTTCGTTAATAGAAGCATTTGAATTTGATGGAGTGATGAACGATATTGTAGGTTTGACTTCAGAAAAGGTTAAATTCTTATTAAATAAAATAGGTTCTATGCCTGACGCAAGGTATTTAGAAATAGGTTCTTTCCAAGGAGCAACATTATGTTCTACTTTACAAGACAACTCGATGTCTGCAATAGCAGTAGATGATTGGAGCAGTGAGAAAATAGAACCGTTGAGAGATGTTGATGGTTGGGAAAGTGAAGAAGAATTACCAAAAGACGTATTCATTAAGAATGTAGAAAGGTATGCAAAGAACAGTAATGTTACTGTTATGAATGGGAGGATGGAAGAGTTAAATGTTGAAGAATTTCCATTCAAACCTAATATCATTTTTTATGATGGACCTCATAGTTATACAGACCAATATCATATCTTTGAAAAACTAGACGCAATGATTGACGATGTTTTCATTTGGATCACAGACGACTACAATTGGAGACAAGTGGAAGATGCTGTGTCTAGAGCATACACGGACATGAAATATGAAGTAATATATGATAAGAAAATATTCACTAAAGGGGAAGACCCAGAAGATTTCTGGAATGGATTGAGGGTTTCTGTACTACGTAAATCAATTAAGTTAAATAATACTTGACTTTTGCATCACGATATGGTATAATATAATATGACATTACAATAATAATACAATAATAAGGTGAATAAAATAATCAACTCAATAACAATAGTAGGAGGAGGTTCTACTGGTTGGATAACAGCCGCCCATCTATCTAAAAACTTACCATCTAACGTAGATATAACGTTAATCGCTTCTAGTAAAATTGGCACGATTGGAGTGGGGGAAGGAACTCAACCATTTACTACTGCATTTTTACAAGAATGTGGATTACAGCCATGGGATTGGATGAAAGACTCCGATGCTACCTTTAAGTTGGGTGTAGAGTTTGTAGGTTGGTCAGACAACCCAATTTTTATCGACAATGATACTCAAGAAATGGCAGTGCTTGGTCCAGGAATAATGATGCATGATTATGTATTAGGAAAGAATATCTCCAAAAAAGACTTTGCAAATTGGACACCTTCTTATAGGTTGGCAAAAGAGAACAAGTCCCCTAAATGTGGTGATCCAAGGTTAGATTTCACCCAAGGGTACACATCATTACCGTGGGACGCGTATCATTTTAACGCAGATCGGTTAGGGGAGGTATTAAAGAAATCTTGTATAGACAAGGTTAAGTACATAGACGACCTGGTAACCAACATAGAAACTGACGATAATGGTATTGCCTTCTTAGAGACAGAACATAATGGGTTATTAATATCGGACCTTTATATCGACGCAACTGGGTTTAAGTCTATGTTATTAGAGGGTGCACTAGGAGAAGAATTCGACTCCTTAGAGGACACTTTATTATGTAATCGTGCGATTGCAATACCTACACAATACAAAGACAAAGAACAAGAGATGCACCCATATACTAAGTCTATTGCAATGAAATCTGGTTGGAGGTGGGCTATACCAACGTTCTCTCGGATAGGAAACGGTTACGTATATTCTGATAAATATTGCACCCCAGAAGAAGCGGAGCAAGAATTGAGAGAATCAATTGGTGATTTTGATACTCCTGCAAATCATATTAAAATGAAAACAGGAACACATAAGAATATAGCAATCAAAAACGTATATGCTACTGGACTTGCGGCTGCCTTTGCAGAACCACTAGAAGCCACGGGTATTACGTTTTCAACTAAGGGTGTCCAAAACCTAACGTCAGCTTTGTTAAATAACAATATGCAATATAATGAAAAGGTGGCCAAATGGTTATCGGATGAGTATCATATGCAGGTAAATGAAATTGTAGATTTCATATTCTTACACTACCACCTTGCACCTAAGAACGACACACCGTTTTGGAAAGCAGTACACGAAATAGATATTCCAACAACAACACAATCAATCTTAGATAAATTTGTAAATTCACCACCTCACCATTTAACAGAAAAACCACTGTTTACTATGTTTCATGTTGGTCAATGGTTTGAACTGATACATGGATTTGGTGCATATGATAATGAGCCGTTAGGAAAGGAAGTTCAATTTGACATCAATATAGAAAATTATGGTGATATTATGTGGGAAACATATACTTCTAGAACAGACAAAGAAATTGAATTATTTCCGAATCATTATAAATATTTACGAGACTTTTATCAATAGATTACCTCCATATAATTAAGTAGTTATATGGAGGCGATTTCGACTCATAATAACCAAACGACATTAGTGTACGTCTTAATCAGAAAATAATTATCTGGACTCACTTTACACAGTTTTGGATATTATCAATTAAATGATAAGGAGAAATAAAAATGGAAATTTTATTTGCATTTGTTTTAAAGAAACAAGTATATTTGTTATATTTGTTGGGAGTTATGATATCAGCAGGTATTATTAAAGAGAGAGAATACTTTAATGACCTATTCAATATTATTGTAGGTAAGATTAAATCAAAGAGATTGATTGTAACATTGACATCTCTTGTGACTGGTGTCTTACCTATCCCTGGAAGGGTAACAGTATCAGCAGGAGTGTTAAGTACATTAGCGCCTGATGATGATACTCATGAGCATAGAAAGTCAAGATCAAAGTTTGGTATTATAGATTATTTAGCGACCCATCACTATTACTTGTGGAGTCCGTTAGAGAAAACTATCATTGTTCCTATGGCAGCCCTTGGTTTAAGTTACTCAGAGATGTTATCATACACTGGAGGATTGTTAGCAATAACTGCGTTCTATATTGGGTGGTATATATTTGGTAAGATGTCGGAAGATGACATTACATTAAATGTTAAAACTCAACCAATTAATTGGAATCGTTTAATGTTTGGGGCAATGCCTTTATTTGTGGCAATCGGTGCATTAGTTGCTGGTGGTACTCATTGGATGACCTTTGGTATTCTAACTGTGTATTATATTATGTATTCGGGTATCTTTAGTTTATCTAAATTAAATTCCTTTGTAAATTGGAATTTAATGGGTGTGCTTGCTTTAGTTATTATTGCATCCAATATCGTAGGTTCTAATTATGCCGAAATTAAGTCATTCTTAGAAGCATCAAGTGTTCTTGATATGAATACTTTAATTGGATTTTTGAGTATTTCTGCTATTGCATACGGTTCTTCGTTTTTATTGGGATCGTCTGGTAAATATGCTGGTATTGTTGCGTTACTTGCTATGATATACGGTGTTGAATATTTAACGTGGTTCATTGCGTTAGAGTTCTCAGCATACTTAATTAGTCCAACACATAAGTGTACTCATATTGGTCGAATGTATTTTGGCACTAGTATGAAGAAATATTATGCTGTTGTTAGTTTATGGACGGCAATTATGATTGGTTATGCGGCTCTGGTAACATTACCATAAGTATTAAACCACCTTCGGGTGGTTTTTTTACGTCTATTATAAGAGACTTGTTTATATAAATATAGTAATTACGTAAATAAATTATTATACAAGGAAATTCCCAATGGAAGATTTAAACAACATTAGGGACTCTATTGATATTATGAAAGAACGAATCACTCGCCTCGAAGAAAAGATGAAGACTGTTTATCACAGAACACAACGCATCGAGGATAAGTTGGATAAGTTGATTGAGCAAGGACAGGGTCAAAATATAGACATTGCAACAAATCAAATTCAAATCGGAAATGGTGAGAGAATGTTTTGGCTTGTGGCGTCCGCAGTAATTGGATTAGTTATGTATTGGTTAAAGGGTTAATATTATGATTGAATTATTATTTGATTTTGAGATGTTTTTAAGTATTATGGTATCCACATTAGGTTTCGGTGGATTCTTTTTCACACTGAAACATAGAAAGTTTTATTCTGTGTGGGCAAGGTCATCAATATTATTGGGGTCGTTGACTTCATTTTTACACCTATACAACTTTGAATATATCAGAGAAACTTTGTTGATGTCTGAATATGCTATGGTTTGTATATTAGTAGAGACAATGTTTAGTTTATCTATATTACTATTCACATTTACTATATTAAGGTTCAAATGGAAATGGCAGGTTGACGTACATAATCACTGTACGGCTGCCGAATGTCCTCTTGTTCAAAAGTATAAATAGTATTAAAATAAGAGAGTTATTATGGCAAAGGTACAATCAGCAACAGAATTAAAAGAATACGCATACCGTAGATTGGGTTATCCAAAGGTAGAAATACAAGTGGACGATACTCAGGCAATGGATCGTATTGACGATGCTGTTCAATTATTCGTAGAACGACATTTTGATGGTGTTGAAGAAAAGTATATCACTATCACGTTTGATGCTACAGATGAAGCAAATCAGTATATCACTATGCCAGATGATGTGATTGCCGTTACTCGCATTTACGAACCTGGAAGATATTCTTCAGAAGCAATGAGTGATGTTAGATATAAAATTATGTTTGACCAAATGTTCGATATGACTAAAGTTAGTATGCAATACTACGAAATGACTATGCAGAACCTTTCTATGATATCTGATTACTTTAATCCAGACAGAACATTCACATTCAACAAAGCAAACAATCGTTTATATTCTCATTCTGGAACAATCTTAGGTCCATCTTGTAAAGTTAAAGGTGTTTGTTCTGATGTTGCGTTTACGACTGATGCTACTTGTACTGCTGGTGCAGGAACTTGGACAGCATATTCTTCTGAGTCAGTTTGCGAAGCAGCTGGGTCATTGTGGTACGAAGGAAGTAAAATGATGCTTCGTGGTTTTGTTGGTTTAAATCCAGACGAAACTGCTGGCTATGCTCTTGATGTATATAACGATGAGTGGATGAAGAAGTACACTACTGCTCTTATTAAGAAGCAGTGGGGTTCAAATATGAAACAATTTGACGGAATGCCATTACCTGGAGGAATCGTTGTTAATGGACAACAACTCTGGGATGAAGCAAACGAAGAAATTCTAAGATTAGAAGAACAATTCTCGCTTGAGTATGAAATGCCAACTAACTTTTTGGTAGGTTAATCAAATGGGTATGTTTGACAATATGTCCAAATCAACAATGATTAAGGATATGGTTGAAGAAATAGTAGAAACCATTGGATTCTCCGCTAAGTATCTACCACGTAAGTATAAAAACTTAGATCCAATTTTTGGAGAAGATCCAACAAGTCATTTTGATACGGTATGGACTTTGAATATTCTCGTAGACGAATATCAAGACTACGGTGATGTTGGAGATTTCTATTCTAAATTCGGTGTTCAAGTAACAGACGAAATGAAGGTGTCTTTTACTAAGAAATCATTTGCAGAGCAAACAGTTGCAACGGATGACGATATGCCGATTGCTGGAGACTTATTATACTTTGGAGACCTTGAGGCATTGTTTCAAGTATCGTTCGTAGGCAACGATTCTTCGTTCTACCCTACACCAGATGGCCCTCAACACGTATGGCAATTAACCCTTAAACCTTGGGAATATGGTCATGAAGATATTGTTGTTGCTGATTCTGAGATAGAAGGACTAGAAGCAGATATTAAATCTAATTTGAATAACGAATTAGGCACACCAGATTGGGATGTAGAAGACGACGATGTATTAAACTTCGAAGAAATGAACCCATTCGGAACAATAGGATAATATTATGTTTGGAACTACTTGGTATCATGGGACTACACGTAAACTTATTGTAGCATTTGCGTCAGTATTTAATAACATTCACGTACAAAGAAAAGAATCAGACGGCACTTTAGTTACAGATATTAAAGTACCTATCGCATATGAGTCTCAAATGAAGTATATGGCGAGATTGATTAAAGATTCTAAAAAGAATAGACAAGTCCCTAGAATGGGATTTATCATGAATGGTATGGAGATAGACCCTGCACGTTCTATGAATCAAATGAACGAATTATCATTTGCACACGATTCAGACGATACTAAAATGCATAAGATTTATGCACCGATACCGTATAATTTTAACTTTACATTAGATGTTTATGTAGATTACATGGACGATGGTTTACAAATTATTGAACAAATCGTTCCTTACTTTCAACCAGATTTTAACGTTGTTATTGAAGAAATCCCAGCATTGAATATAGAACGTGATATTCCTATTGTTCTCGGTGGAATCACAATGACTGATGAATTTGAAGGTGAATTTGGCGAACACAGAATTGTCAATTGGACATTAGATTTTGTAATGAAAGGTTGGGTTTATCCTCCTGTTACCGATGCTAAAATTATTAAAGAAATTATTACTAATTACAAACTTGCTGGGGCAGATGGCGATTTTGATTTTTCAAACTCTCCTATTATGGAACAAGTTAGAGAATCGGTCAACCCGATGACATCAGATGTTGATGACCCGTGGACAACTAAAGTCGAAGCAGGACACCCTGACAACCCTGATGACGCAACAGACGTTGATACTATGAGTGAAGTTAAGTGGCCAGTAGAGTAAACAGTGAGATTATATTATGACAAAGAAAACAGTGAACGAAAAATTAGACGATGAACTTTTAGGTTCGAGTGATATCATTATGGAGTTTGAAAATCCAGAAGAAATTATGGAGGCTGCAGAAATCGTTTTAGAAGAAACTAAAGCAATGTCTGAAAATAAAGAAAGAGGTATTGTCCCTAAAAGAGAAGTTGTGTCTAATGCTATGACAGGCGATTTAGACGATGACTATGAATTCGCAAGAGATAATTTATACAATCTAGTAGATAAAGGAAACGAAGCACTAGAAGGTATTATTAGTCTTGCGAAAGAAATGGAACACCCAAGAGCATACGAAGTTGCTTCTGGGTTAATTAAATCTGTTACAGATACAACGATGGAGTTGTTGAAGATGCAGAAAGAACTACAGATTATGAAAGGGGAAAAACCATCAGGCAACTCAACGACCAATAATAATTTATATGTTGGTTCTACTGCTGATTTACAAGCATTATTAAAGGGTAAAGATTTAAAATGATATCACAAGAACAACAAGTAAAAAACGAAATATTAGTTAAACATAAAAAAGAAACTCGCTTACAGTCGTTTGGTATGATTATAGGTATTATGACTACGATGTTTGTAGCAATGACTATGATGGATATGTTTAAATTAGTACAGGTTATGAAAGTCGAACAAACAGTAATTAAAGCATTTGTATCTGCTAGAACAGGAATGCCTTTAAAAGTTCAAAAGATTGCTAGAGAAGAATTGAAACTACACAGACAAGAAGATATTATCAAATTAGAAGAATTGGATTTGAGAATTTTATATTTAGAAAAACAACACGAATAAACAAAAACACTTTATATTATGGCAAAGACAATTTATCTAGGAAATCCTAATCTTAAACGACAAAACGTTGAGATTGATTACACCGAAGAACAAATTCAAGAATATGTGAAGTGTCGGGACGACCCTATTTACTTTGTGAAAAATTACATTCATATTGTAAACCTTGATAAGGGTTTGATAAAATTTGAATTATATCCTTTTCAAGAAAATTTAATCAATACAATACATACAAACCGTTTCACAATCGTGAAATGTCCACGTCAGTCTGGTAAATCACAAACGTCTCTGGCGTTTATGCTTCACTATATTCTATTCAACGACCAAAAGAATGTTGCTATACTCGCCAATAAATCGGCAACGTCTAGAGAACTTCTTGGTAGACTTCAATTTGCATACGAGAAGTTGCCGATGTGGTTACAACAAGGTGTAATGGAATGGAACAAAGGTTCTATTGAACTAGAAAATGGTTCTCGAATCCTTGCTGGTTCAACATCTTCAAGTTCTATTCGTGGTTACTCATTTAACCTAATTTTTCTAGACGAGTTTGCATTCGTACAACAGGGTATGGCAGAAGATTTCTTCCGTTCAGTATATCCTACAATTTCTTCAGGTAAAGATTCTAAAGTAATTATAGTATCAACACCCAACGGAATGAACCACTTTTATAAAATGTGGTTAGATGCCGTTGAACATAGAAACACATACAAAGCATTTGAAATTAATTATTGGGATGTTCCAGGACGAGATGCCGCTTGGAAGGCAGAAACTATTGCCAATACTTCCGAAGAACAATTCAAACAAGAATTCGAATGTGAGTTCTTAGGTTCGGCAGGTACATTAATCAACCCCGCTAAATTACATTCTTTGGTAATGAGAGATCCGATATATAGAAAAGACGACTTGAAGGTATATGAAGAAACAGTAGAAAATCATTCATACGTAATTGCAGTTGACGTTGCTGAGGGTAGAGGACAAGATTATTCATCAATGAATGTTGTTGATGTATCAAAACTACCTTTTGTTCAAGTTGCGACGTATCGGTCAAATGAAATTTCCCCACTATTATTCCCACATTACATAATGCAAGTTGCTCAGGCATATAACGAAGCAACCGTTATTATTGAATCAAATGGTCCAGGAGCAGAAGTTGCTAATATTCTACATTACGACTTAGAGTACGATAACACCATTAACGAATCTGGTGTTCATAATAAACTTGGTAGAAAAATGACTAGTCGTATTAAGGCAATTGGTTGCTCAAATATGAAAGATTTAATTGAAGGTGATAAATTAATAGTCAATGACCCAGATACCATCACAGAACTATCTATGTTTGTGACCAAAGGTAAATCTTGGGCTGGTGAAGGCGACGGTCATGATGATATGGTTATGGGTCTAGTTATGTTTAGTTGGTTATCAACTCAACCAGAGTTTAAAGAATTGACTGATATGGAATTGCGAGTAAGGTTATATGCAAATAAGATATACGAAATTGAAGAAGAATTAACCCCATTTGGATTTATCGACGGCGATGGATACGAAGACGGTGAGATAGTTGTAGAGGGCGGTGAAGTGTGGACAGTCCAGCCTGGAAGTATGTTGTTCTAAAGTTTGGTTTTTTATAAATAGTTGTATCGAAATAATAATGTTTCGACAAACTTATTTTTTAAATATAGGAGAATGACAATGGGATTTCAATTAAGTCCAGGCGTTCAAACAAAGGAATTTGATTTGAGTACGTCTATCCCTGCAGTTGCTACCAGTTTAGGTGCTACAGTTGGTCGCTTTACATGGGGACCTTGCTTTGATGCAACTTTGGTAGCCTCAGAGAGCAATCTGGTTAGTGTTTTTGGTAAACCAAATGCAGATTCATACCCGTCGTTTTTGACTTCTGCAGCCTTTTTAAGTTACTCTAACTCACTACAAGTGGTTCGTGTAGTTGACGCTACTGCTACTAATGCTAACGCATCTGGTACTGGAGTTTTGATTAAAAATGCTGAAGATTTTGATACACAGATGGATTCAGGTACATTAACAGAAGGTTTTTATGCACGTTACCCAGGAGCATACGGTAATAGCATTACAGTAGAAACTGCTGACGAAGCAGGATACGCAACTTGGGCATATGCAGGTGCGTTTGACGTATCTCCGGCTGCTTCTAACAGTGAAATGGCAATTGCCGTTTTAGTTGGTGGTGTTGTTGCTGAAGCACATATCGTTTCTACAGTTGACGGCAATAAGAACGCAGATGGCAATAACATCTTCGTTGAGAAAATCATTAACGACACATCAAAGTTAATCTTAGCAGTAAATGCTAACGTTGCTAATGGTACTGCTTCAACAGTTTTTGCTAATGGTGCTGACTCAGGTGTTGGTGAAGACGACTATAAACTAGGTTGGGACTTATTTGCTAATGCAGATGAAATTAATGTTTCTATTCTAGTTGCTGGTGGTGTTACTAATGAAGCAAAAGCAACTGCTTATGCCGTTCAAAAGTACATGGTTGAGTCTATTGCTGAAGTTCGTAAGGACTGTTTTGCAATGTTATCTCCTGCTAAAGAAGACGTAGTAAACGTTGGTGGTGCATCTACTGCAGTATCTAATGTTATTGCTTCACGTAAAGACGTATCATTTAATGTTGCTTCTTCTTACGGTTCTTTAGACGCTAACTACAAATACACATACGACAAGTATAATGACACATATCGTTGGATCGGTTTTAGTGGTGATACTGCAGGTTTACTTGCATACACTGACTCTACTCGTGACGCTTGGTGGTCACCTGCTGGTTTAAATCGTGGTCAAATTAAGAATGTTGTTAAATTAGCATACAACCCTTCTTCGACTTTACGTGACCAGTTATACATGTTACCTAATGGTATTAACCCAATCGTTTCTTTCCCAGGTCAAGGCACTGTGCTTTGGGGTGATAGAACTTTACTTACAAAACCTTCTGCTTTTGACAGAATCAATGTTCGTAGATTATTCATCGTTATTGAGAAAGCAATTGCAATTTCTGCTAAATACTTCTTGTTTGAATTTAACAACAAGTACACTCGTAGAAACTTTGTGAATATGGTTAATCCTTACCTTGGAGGAATTCAAGGAAAACAGGGTATGTATGACTTTTATGTTCAATGTGATGAGACAAACAATACTGGTGAAGTGATTGATGCTAACCAATTTGTTGCTAGTATGTTTATTAAACCTGCTAAGTCAATTAATTACATTACTTTGAACTTTGTTGCAACTAAAACTGGCGTTGACTTCTCTGAAGTTATCGGTCAGGTATAATAAGGGAGAATTAAAATGAATTACGATACTTTTAGTTCACAATTAAAATCACAGAACTACGCAAGAAGTAATCTGTTTGAAGTATTCATCGGACTAGCTGGACAAGACCAGAAGTTTGTTTGTAAGTCTGCTTCATTACCTGCTACTTCTGTTGGTGTTATTGAAGTTCCTTACCAGAACCGTAAGTTAAAGGTTCCAGGTGATAGAACGTTCCAAGATTGGACAGTTACAATTATCAACGATGAGTCTATGTCTGTACGTAAAGAATTACTTGCGTGGCAGAACGATATTCAAGGTTTCCAAAACTTTGGTTCTAATGGCGATACACCAAGAGATCACCACAGAATATTAACAGTTACTCCTATGGATAGAACCATGGGTGCAATTGGAGATACTGAGGTTGATTTATATGGTTGGCCTTCAGAGATCGGTTCTATCGATCTAAGTTGGGAAACTGCTGATACTGTACAAGAATACACAGTAACATTCAGTATTACTCATGATAATAGTGTTCAATAACCATTATAAATATTACTATAATATTAATTAATGGTTAGGATATACAATGGAATTATTCGGTTATAAAGTTGAAAAACAAATAGGTTCTGCGACGATTGAAAAGGGGTCAAACTCTTTCGTCCCGCCGGACTTAAACGATGGTTCCACTGTTATCAACGGTGGAGGAATAAACGCCTTCGCCACCAATTTTGACGTATCTTTCAAAAACCAGAAAGATTTGATTGGGCAATACAGAGAAACTTCACAAAATCCCGAGGCAGAACTTGCTATCGACGATGTTGTTAATGAAGCAATTGTATTGGACCCATATAAGGACGCGGTATTGATTCATCTGGATAAACTAGATGCTTCAGATAATATCAAGAAAGTTATTACAGAAGAATTTGATGTAATTACTAGAAAACTAGAATTTAATAATTCTGGACCTGATATTTTTAAGCGTTGGTACGTTGATGGTGCTATTCACTATCACATAATTTTTGACAATGATAATGTCAAGAAAGGTATTAAGGAGTTGAGATATATCGACTCTATGGATATCAAGAAAGTAAAAGAAGTAACAAAAGATAAAGATAAAAATGGCATAGAAGTAGTTAAGAAAGTAGACGAATATTGGGTTTACAATACAGAAACTATGACTGGCATACAATCTTTAAGAGTTGCAGATGAGTCGATCGCCACTTCGGATAGTGGTTTATTTGATTCAGGAAAAGAAGTTACATTGTCTTATTTACATAAAGCAATGAAACCTATTAATCAACTTCGTATGCTAGAAGATGCGATGGTGATTTACAGAATTACAAGAGCACCAGAAAGACGTGTGTTCTATATTGATGTTGGTAATCTTCCTAAAACGAAGGCTGAGCAATATCTTAGAAACATCATGAACAAGTTTAAAAACAAAATGGTTTATGATGCTTCGACTGGTAAAGTCAAAGACGGTAAGAATTCAATGTCTATGATGGAAGATTTTTGGTTACCAAGAAAAGAAGGTGGGCGTGGTACTGAAGTTACTACATTGCCTGGTGGTCAAAACTTAGGTGATATGGACGACGTGATGTATTTTCAAAAGAAAGTATATCAAGCACTTCATGTTCCACCATCTAGAATGGATCAAGACCAAACATGGGGATTTGGACGTTCTGGTGAAATTAGCAGAGACGAATTGAAGTTTACTAAGTTTGTTTCTAAGTTAAGAAAACGTTTTTCAGATTTATTCTTTACCTTACTTCGCACTCAATTGATTGCGAAGGGTATTATAAGTAAGAGTGAATGGAACGTTTATAGAGAACAAATTGAGTTCGTATTTGCGGATGATGGTTACTTTAGTGAAATAAAGAAACTTGAAATGATGAACCAAAGAATTGAAATGTTAGATACTATTACTAACGGTGAAATGATTGGTCGTTACTACTCTATTGAATGGGTACGTAAGAACATCCTTATGCAAACGGACGAAGAAATTGCCGATATGGATAAGTTGATGGCAAAAGAAAAAGGAGACACACCTACAGATGATGAAGGTATGTCTACCGATACATATTAAAATTAAGGAAATATTATGAGCAATTTAGAAAATTTAATTAAATACGCAAGAGAAAAGAAAGCAACTGCGTTTAAAGACACATTTACTGCAGAAATATCAGATAGAGTATCCGCAAAATTAGATTCAATGAAACAATCAATTGCTAAGACAATGTTTGCTAAAGCAGATAAGTAACTCCGGAGAAGATTCATGAAAATGTTTAAACAAATAAGAGAAGAACTAGAAGACGAAACGTTGGATGTATATACGTTTACTTCTGAGCAGTGGGACGAATTGTCAGAAGAAGAACAAGACGACTTTGAAGACTTTGAAGTTGACGGTGAATATGAAGCAGAAAACGGTTCTTCTATTTGGGTTGTTGGTGACGAAGAGTTTGATGTTTTAGGTGTTATGGATGACGAAGACGATATTGAAGAAGCAACTAAATATTCAGGGCGTTCTCGTAGACAAGTTCATATGACTCAAATTAAAAAACGTCGTATGAAAGGTCGCAATAGACAACAGAAACTTAAAACTAACATCAAACGTAAGAAGGCAAATAATAAAATTAAAATCAAACGTAATAGATTAAAAATCACAAGACGTTTTGGTAGTGGTGATAAGTCTGGACGTTCTGGTAAGATTGGTGCTCAACGTAAGAGACGTGGTGGCAGAACAATTACACATAAAGGTTAAAGGAGAATATTATGAGATTAACAGAATCAATTAATAATGTATTGAATGAATCAATTCCAGGTCCAGTTTTAAAATCAGCAAAGAGTGATTTTAAAAAGGCAAAAGGAAGTTTTGACGGAGCAGTAGATTATCTAGGTGATATTGCAGACGATATCAGAACATATGATCCGAAGACTGCTGCACGAGTAACGGAATTATACAGACAGATGTTGAAGGTACAATCCACTTTCGGTAAAGTTAAACTTTAGGAGAAACGTTATGAGACTAATTTCCGAAATAAATGAATCAGTAAATTACATCACTGAAGGTAAAGGCAAAGACCTTTATATTGAAGGTGTATTTTTACAAGCAGATTTAAAGAATCGTAATGGACGTATGTATCCTGGTGCGATTATGGAAACCGAAGTTAAACGTTATACTGAAACGTACATCGATAAGAAACGTGCGTTTGGTGAATTAGGACATCCTGATGGACCTACGATTAACCTTGACCGTGTATCTCATATGATTACGGCATTAGTTAAAGAAGGAAGTAACTACATTGGTAAAGCAAAAGTTACGGACACTCCTCACGGAAACATTGTAAAGAATTTAATTAACGAAGGAGCTCAACTAGGTGTATCATCACGTGGTATGGGTACGTTAAAGGCCAATAAACAAGGAATTCAAGAAGTACAAAGTGACTTCTACCTTGCTACTGCCGCAGATATTGTGGCAGACCCCTCTGCACCAGATGCATTTGTAAATGGCATCATGGAAGGAAAGGAATGGGTTTGGGACAACGGAGTTATCAAGGAACATGATATTGCAGAAATGAAGAAAGAGATTGAGTCTACGAGTAAATCTAAACTAACTGGTTTAGAAGCACGTATTTTCGAGAAATTTATGAGTGGTTTGTAATAAATAGTTAATTGTTAAAGTAATTAGTTTTATAAATAATAGTAATTAGAAATAAAAACTAATTTAAGATTATAATCAAAATATATTAGGAGAACCTAAGATGAAGTTAAAAACAGAAACTGGCGAAATGTTAGTTCTAGATGAAGCACAGGAATTTTATATTTCTGAAGATGCTAAATCTGACACTTCAATTGATGTATCTGAAGTTGATGCGTTATTAGAGTCTGGCGATTTAGAAATCGTTGCAGAAGAGTCTGATGAAGTTGTTGAAGCAGCTGCACCAAAAGCAACTAAGTTAAAGAAGAAAAAGATTAAGGCAGATGGTTCTGGCGAAGTTGAAGTATTCGAAGACGAAGACGAAGATGGTGACGACGAAGACGAAGATGACGAAGTTGAAGAAGACAAAAAAGTTATTGCTAAAGAAGAAGTAGAGTTAGAAGTAGATGTTAAGGAAGACATGAACGCATTGTTCGACGGTCAAGAATTAACTGAAGATTTCAAAACTCGTACAACTTTAGTATTTGAAACTGCTGTTAAATCAAACGTTAAAGCAAATTTAGCATTAATTGAAGAGAAGATGGAAGCAGAATTAACTGCTAAAACTGATGCTCTTTTAGAAGATGTTACTGCTAAACTAGACGGATACCTTGATTACATGGTAACTGAATGGGTTGAAGAGAATGCTGTTGCGGTTGAAAATGGACTTAAAAATGAAATCCTTGAAGATTTTGTTGGTGGTTTACAGACATTATTTGCTGAAAATTACATTGAGATTCCAGAAGACAAATTCAACGTAGTTGATGAGCAAGCAATTGAAATTGCTGGTCTTAAAGAAGAATTAGACGCAGAAATGAATAAGAATGTGGAAGCACGTTCAGCATTGAATGATGCTACTGCGAAAGATATTTTCGGTACAGTTTCTGAAGATTTGACTATGACACAAGTTGAAAAACTTACTTCTCTTGCAGAAGGTGTTGTATTTGAAGACGCAGAATCTTATACAGAAAAGTTAGAAACTCTGAAGGAAGCATACTTCCCTACAGAAGAAAGGAAAGAAGAAGTGATTGCTGAAGGTAAAACTGAAGTAAAAGATTCTGAAGAAATGAGCGAATCAATGAAACGCATCGTATCTTCACTTTCAAGTTCAAAAGAAGCAAGCATCTTAGGTGCTTAACATTTATAGTTAATAAGGAGAAAACATAATGTTTTTATCAGAAGAAATTAAAGATAAGTGGCAGCCGGTTATGGAGCATGCAGATGTTCCAAGCATTAAAGATGCTACTAAACGTGCAATCACTTTACGTCTTTTAGAAAATCAACAAACTGCGTTAGATGAAGCTAACGTTACAGGTGCTAATGTAGATAACTGGGATCCTATCCTAATCTCATTAGTTCGTCGTACTATGCCACAATTAATGGCATATGACACAATTGGTGTACAACCAATGTCAGGTCCTACAGGTCTTATCTTTGCAATGAAATCTCATTACACTGGTGAAGCATCTACTGGTGCTGAAGCACTTACTTTACCTGCTGGAGCTCCTGATACGGACTTCGCTGGTGACGATGGTACTGCTGATGCAATGACTACTGCTCAAGGTGAAGCATTAGGTGGATTTGGTGGCGGTGCTACTACTTACAACGAAATGTCTTTCTCAATTGAGAAGTCTAGTGTTACAGCTAAGACTAAGGCTCTTAAAGCAAAATACTCTTTAGAGTTAGCACAAGACCTTAAAGCAATCCACGGTTTAGATGCTGAGACTGAATTGTCTAACATCCTTTCTGGTGAGATCCTTGCTGAAATCAATCGTGAAATCATCACTACTATTAGTTCACAAGCAACTGCTGGTGCAACTACTGGTACTACTTTAGCAGGAACGTTTGACGTTGCTGATGCAGTTGATAACCGTGGTGCTCGTTGGGGTGGTGAACGTTATAAGTCACTACTTGTACAAATCAACCGTGAAGCAAACTTAATTGCTAAGAACACTGGTCGTGGACGTGGTAACTGGTTAATCGTATCTCCAGATGTTGCATCTGCTCTTGATATGGTTTCTGGTCTTGCTGAGCCTTCAATGTCTCTTGACAATGGTGCTCAACCTGACGTTACTAACAGTGTATTCGCTGGTACATTAGGTGGTAAGTTTAAGGTTTACGTTGACCAATTTGCATCTGCTGATACAGTAGTTGTAGGTTTTAAAGGTTCTAACATGTATGATGCTGGTATGTTCTACTGCCCATACGTTCCTTTACAAATGATGAAGTCAATCGGTGAAGAAGATTTCCAACCGCGTCTTGGATTCAAGACTCGTTATGGTATGACTCATAACCCATTTGCGACTGGTACTGCTGGTGCAAACCCGTACTTCCGCAAGTTTACTGTTACTAACCTGTAATAGTTAAAAAGTTTCCCCTACCTTGGGAAAACCGTTGAGTCTATACCTAAACCCATAGACTCTCATGAAACCCCCTTAATTGGGGGTTTTTTGTGGGCGATTATAAATTATTATAAATATAGGTATGAAAAATCAAAATTTAAACCTCGCAAAATCAACCAATTATAAATTAGTTATTGGGGCAATCCCAGGCGTTGACCTATGGTTGAAAACAGCAATGTTGCCTACAATTACAACAAACGAAGTTCCAATCGCAAACCCAGTTGTTGGTAATATTTACAGACCTACTTCTACTCCAGTTTATGCACCATTAATGGTAACGTTTCTTGTTGATGAAGATTTGAGTAATTATAATGAAGTATTAAAATGGATGTATGAATCATCAGGTCCGGATGCATCAAAACGAACGGTAAATGACGCAGATATGATGCATGATGCATCACTACACATTCTATCAAATAACAAGAATGCTACTGATATGGTATATACATTCCATAATATGTTCCCAACTATTCTTGGAGAATTGCAGTTTAATAATGAATCGGCAGAAGAACTCCTTACCGATATAACACTTCAATTCGACTATATGACATTTACTCAAAAATAACTTGACATTTAGACAAAAGTATAGTATAATATCTATATGAATATAGAACAATTAGAAACCCAAGTAGATAAAGATTTATACCTAGACGAAACAATTCTAGCAAAAGAATCTTTAGCAACACCACTCAAACACAACAAATACCTTAAAATGGTACTTCGTGAACGTTTGAAATTAAAGAAATTAAAAACCGAACTATATAGAGTATCATTAGGTAGAACTAACTATTACAACGGAAACGACCCAGACCCATATGAATATGTGTTAAAGGACAGAGAAGTTAAAGAATACGTTAAGATTGACCCAATGGTGGTTGAGGCAGATGCCCGAGTTGCACTACAAGAAGAATTAGTTAAATATCTAGACGAAGTTTGTAAAATGTTTGTGATACGTGGGTTTGCGATAAAGAACGCTTTAGACGTAATGAAATATCATCAAGGGTTGGTATAATTAAATTATGAGTGATATAGTAGTAACAATTAAAGATGATGTATTTTTACGAGTAGAATCGGAAATGGGTATTGCTCATGAACTATCTTCTTTCTTTACGTTTGAAGTACCAGGCGCAAAGTTTATGCCTGCATACAGGTCAAGGCAGTGGGACGGAAAAATAAGATTGTTCAACGTATTTGGTGGCGAAGTTTATGTGGGACTAATAAACTATATCATTGAGTTTGCTAAACATCGTAATTACACAATAGAATACCCTCAATTAGGAGACCAAGAGTCCCTTGAATCAACTGAGACGTTTATTAAGGGGTTAAATCCGCACTCTAATGGAAACCCTATACTACCCTACGACTATCAAATAAACGCCGTTAATTGGGGGATTACGGAGTCCAGAGCACTCCTATTATCTCCAACATCGTCAGGCAAATCTTTCATGATTTACGCATTGACTCAATACTACCGAAAGAAGTTAAACGAGAAGATTTTAATTATCGTACCTACTACATCGTTGGTTGAACAATTATATAAAGACTTTAAAGATTATGCGTCTGAATTAGACCCAACGTTCTCCGAGGACAACGTTCATAGAATTTATTCTGGTAAAGAAAAAGTTACAGATAAACAAATCATTATCACTACATGGCAATCAATTTATAAATTAAAGAAACCATTCTTTGAACAGTTTGGGTGTGTTATCGGTGACGAAGCACATAACTTTAAAGCAAAATCATTAACAAGTATTTTAACGAAAATGACTGATTGTAAATATAAGTTTGGATTCACTGGTACACTTGATGGGACGACTACACATAAATTAGTGCTTGAGGGATTATTTGGTGCTATCAGAAAGGTAACTACTACTAAAGAATTAATGGATTCTGATACAATTTCAAAGTTACACATTGAAGCAATTACCTTTAAATATGATGACGCAGAAAGAAAGTTCGTAAAACCGATGACATATCAAGAAGAAATTGATTTTCTAATTGGACATGTAAAACGTAATAAATTTATTTGCGATTTAACTTTAAGTAGAACTAAAAATACATTAGTGTTATTTCAATTTGTAGAAAAACATGGAAAACATTTATTCAATTACTTAAAAAAGAAAGAACCAAACAGACCAATATTTTTCGTATCAGGGAGTACAAAAGTTGATGAAAGGGAACGTATTAGAGAGATTACCGAGAGTAGTTCAAATGCCATTATTGTTGCTTCATACGGTACTTATTCTACTGGTATCAATATTCGCAATCTTCATAACATTATTTTTGCTCACCCCAGCAAGTCTCGTATCAGAAATTTACAGTCAGTTGGTAGAGGTTTACGAAAGAGTGAAGGAAAAGGTAAAGCAACGTTATTTGACATAAGTGACGACTTATCATGGAAGAAACACAAGAACTTTTCATTGAAACATTTCATTGAAAGAATAAAGATTTACAACACAGAAAAATTTGATTATAAACTAAGGACAATAAAATTATGAATATATCAGTCGTACACATGAAACACACAGGAACAGAAGTTATCTGTGACCTAATTGAAATGAATGAAGAGAACATGGCAATCACCATTAAAGACCCACAGACAATTGGAGTTGTATCCCAAGAAGGAAATAAAGTTCAAATGGGATTTAATCCATTCTTAATGAGCTGTAAAGATAACATCATCCATATTTCATTAAATGATATTTTGTTCATCGCAGAAGCATCAGAACAAATTGCAGAGAACTATGAACAAATGTTTGGTGTTGGTTCTGGTCTAATTCAACCTAAAAGCAAAATAATTACATAATCGCTTTACTTTCACAGAATTGTATAGTATAATAGTTGTTATATTACGCATATAAATAACAATTTCTGCCTAGAACGTGAAACCTAGGATAGTAGCAATTCTGTGAAGTGAGCAGACTATAATATTCGACATACTGAATTGAGGTCTGTAATTTGATACCACCGTGTAAGTGGTTAAATAATTAAGATAATCGTGTCAGGGTATCACCACGTATTGGTTTTATTACCCGTTAGAGATAAATGAGTTTACATTTAGTGGCAAACAGGAAACCGTAACCTGTCTCTTAATTTCTTCACGCGTCGTTAAAGACATATCTAATAAGTTATTCTAAAATAATAGAACAAGGAGCAATCTTTGATTGCGACTTCTAACGAACGAAGTGAGTTAGAAAGGTAAAGTGATGTATGATTATCTTTCTTAATGTATATTAACTGTTCTTATCTTTTTACTACATGTAATAATGGTACTACACCTTCTAACTCACTTCGCTCGTTAGATCTCCCTTCGGTCGAGCTTTATATTAATTTCTAAATACTTTACTTTTCATTCTTTTTAGGGTATAATATATCTAATAACATAATTTCAGAAGGATAGTCTAATGACTCTTAAGGTTAAAGCAGTAGATAAAGATAATAAAAACCATTACATCAATAATAAAGATTTTCTAGCAGCTTTGATTGAGTATCAAAAAGACATCGCAGATAAAGAAGCGCTTGGTGAGAAGAAACCATATGTAACTGATTACATTGCTAGATGTTTCCTACAAATTGCTCAAAGGCTTTCTTTCCGACCTAACTTTATTAATTACACGTATAAGGATGATATGATTTCGGATGGTCTTGAGAACTGTCTTGCTTATATGCATAACTTTAATCCTGAAAAATCAAATAACCCTTTTGCGTATTTTACTCAAATAATCTACTACGCATTCCTTAGACGTATCCAAAAAGAAAAGAAACAACAGTATGTTAAGTACAAGTATTTTGATACATCTGGTGGTTTTGAACAAATGGATTCATTACAAGAACATGATAAAGAATCTTTTGACTACATTAATGACCAAGGTTCTAGTGATTTTCATATTCACATTAAAGAGTTCATTGATGATATGGAAGCGAAGGAATTAGAAAAGAAAGCAAAACGTGATGCTAAGAAAGCAGAAAAAGAAGAAAAAGAAAACCTCAATAACCTTTCAATGTTTATGGTGTGTAAATGAAGGTCGCAGTAATAACCGACACTCATTTTGGAGCAAGAGGGGATAACAAAGCATTTTCTGATTACTTTTATAAGTTTTGGACTAACACTTTCTTTCCGTATTTAATCGAAAACGACATCAAAACTATCATTCATTGTGGTGATTTGATGGATAGACGTAAGTATGTAAACTTTGATACGTTAAATAATATGCGTAATAAATTCATCAAACCTATGATGGATAATGATATTACAATGCACACTATTGTAGGTAACCACGATACTTATTATAAAAACACAGTTGATGTTAATTCTGTAGAACAACTTTTTGATATTAATGGTACATCCCCTATTGTTGCATATTCTGAAGCAAAAACTTTAGAACTACCCGACGGATACAAGGTTGATATGATACCTTGGATTAATACCGACAACGAAGAAACCATAATGGAATTTATTAAGAATTCTAAATCTTCTATTGCTTGGGGTCATTTTGACTTACAAGGGTTTGAAATGATGAAGGGTGTTAGTTCTATGTATCACTCTCGTTCTACGGATTTCTTAAAGAACTACGAAACGGTTTACTCTGGACACTTTCATACAAAATCCGATAATGGTCATATCTTTTATCTAGGAAACACATACGAAATTAATTGGAGTGATTTCAACGATAATCGTGGGTTTCATATTTTCGATACTGAAACATTAGATTGTATTCAAATTGTAAATCCATATAAACTACACGCTAAGGTTTATTATGACGAAAATGAAAAAGAAACTCAACTTGATGAAGATTATGATGGACAAATCGTAAAGTTAATTGTAACTACAAAAACAGACTTTGCTCATTTTAATTTATTGGTCGAAAAGATGGAACGTGAGTCTGAAACTTTAACAATCGTAGAAGACCATGGATTATTAACGACCGAGCAGGTTGAATTTGACACTGAGGACACTATCACGACATTGAATAAATATGTAGAGGGTATGAATATTGATAACGAAGAAGAGGTTAAACGGATTTTGAACGAAATTTATGTTGAGGCAATCGCACTATGATCAATTTCCATACGGTGAAGTGGAAAAACTTCCTATCAACAGGTAATAAGTTTTCTACTATCGACATTGACGAAACTAAGACTACATTAATGATTGGCACAAACGGTGCTGGGAAATCTACAATGATGGATGCTATTTCGTTTGGTCTATTTGGTAAACCTTTTAGAAAGATTAGAATCGGACAACTGGTAAACTCTATCAACTGCAAAAATATGTCAGTAGAATTAACATTCACTACTGGTGGCAAGGAATACCTTATCAAACGTGGATTGAAACCTGCAAAGTTTGAAATATACGTTGATGGTGCTTTACAGAATCAAGATGCAGCCGCAAGAGACCAACAAGAATTCCTTGAAAAATACATTCTTAAAATGAATGAAAAATCATTCCGTCAAATTGTTGTATTGGGTTCTGGATCATTCGTTCCTTTTATGAGATTGGGTGCGGCAGAAAGACGTTCTATTATTGAAGAGTTATTAGATATCCAAATCTTTGGTGTTATGAACGATTTAGTCCGCGAACGAGTTTCCTCTAATAAGAGAGAACTTAGAGATTTATCTCATCAAATTGAATTATTGGAACAAAATATTAGTTTACAAGAAACTCATTTAAAGTCAATGAACGAAGATAAACAATCTATCATTGATAAGAAGAAATCTTTTATTGCAGATTACATGAATGAAATTGATGAGTTGGAAACTGAGGTTTTGGAGTTAGAGAAAACTACTACGGACTTTGCTAATTTAAATCGTCAGTCCGTTGCTCTTGGAGAATACCATACTACATTCGTATCGAAAATAGATACGATTAATACCCGTATTCGTAACATTATGGATAGTTCTACTTGTCCTACTTGCGAGCAGGAAATAGACCTACCTCATCAAGAGAAAATGGGGCACGATTTAACAACTCAACGTGATGGACTTGCCGAAGCATTGATAGACGTTAAATCTAAATTTAAAGGTGTTAAAGAATCAATTTCTGTCATTCAGCATACATTAGATGAAATTACTAATAAGAACCATCAAGTGACTAATCTTAATGATACTTGTACTAGACTTAATACTGAGATATCTGAAACTCTAAACGAAAAGGTTGAAAACGTAGATAATGAAGAACTTCAATCTAAACATACTCAAATGATAATACATCGTGATGAGAAGTATGATTTACAAGAAGACAAACACCACCTTAATACCGTTCAAGAACTATTAAAAGATACTGGCATTAAAACCGTTGTTATTAAAAATTACTTACCCCTGATTAATCAATTAATTAATAAGTACCTTTCTGCTTTGAATTTCTACATCAATTTCGAATTAGATGAAAATTTTAACGAAACGATTAAATCCCGTGGTCGTGATGAGTTCGCATATGGGTCTTTTTCTGAAGGTGAAAAATTAAGAATCGACTTAGCATTGTTATTCACTTGGAGAGAAATCGCTAAGTTAAAATCCTCCGTAGCAACAAACCTATTAATCCTTGATGAAATCTTTGACAGTTCGTTAGACTCCACTGGTATTGAAGATTTCCTAGGCATTCTAAACTCACTTGGAACTGAAGCAAACGCATTTGTTATCTCTCACAAAGGTCAGCAAATCATTGATAAGTTCGGTCGAGTTATCAAAATCACAAAAGACAAAAACTTTTCTAAAATCGCCTCGGATTAAAATCATAAGTAAATCTTATGATTATTTGACTAATGTTAAAAATATATTAGTCAAATAGTTGCCCAAGCTCCCATTTTTACGGTATAATACTAGTATAAATGATAAAAAAGGAGTTACTTATGTCTGACAATAATTTTGAAGTTTCTTAATACCCTTAAAACAAAAGGTGGTATTCTTCTACCTATTTGCCAGTTTTAGGGTATAATAGGTAGTATAAATGATTGAAAAGGAGTGTTTAAAATGACTAAAATTAATATTGATTCTAAAGGTTCGCTAGCAAAATTAATGGCTACTGAAAACCTCACCGTCCAACATAAAAAGGTTTCTACTGCATCGTTTGATGTTAAAAACCGTGTTCTAAATCTACCAATCTGGGAAGATATGTCTAACGTTATGTATGACGGTCTTATTGGTCATGAGGTTGGACACGCTCTTTACACTCCATTTGATGAGTGGAAAACCTTTGTTGTTGAAAATCCAAATTTAAAAGATTATGCCAACGTTATCGAGGATGCTCGAATTGAACGTATGATGAAAACCAAGTTCCCTGGAATGAAAAAAGTTTTCTTTGGTATGTATGATGAATTGAATATGAAAGACTTCTTTGGTATCGGTAATAAAGAAGATATTAATGAATATGGTATCCTTGACCGAATTAACTTGTTTTTCAAATTAGGTGTTCGTGTTGACCTTGAATTTACCCCTGAAGAAATGGTTTTTGTAAACCGTGCTGATAACACTAAGACGTTTGAAGATGTCCTTGAACTGACTTTAGATCTTGCTGAATATGCTAAGAATGAAGAGTTGAATACTGACTTTGACGACATGGGTGATTATGAAGAGGGTGACGTTGAAGAGGGTGAAGGTAATGAGTCAACCCCTATGCCTTCTAAACCTGGAGAAGATGATAATGAAGGTTCGGAAGAATCCTCTGGTTCTAGTCCAAACGGCAAAGATGGTGAGAGTGATGAGGGTGATGATTTTGATGGTGAAAATGCTTATTCTGATGGTTCTGGTGGTGATGAGGGTGAATTGCCTGTATCTGAAACTCAAAAGAACTTTGATGATAAAATAAATAGTCTTAACGATGAGTATGCGTCTAATCCAATTTATATTGATTTACCAAATACTAACATTAAAGAAGTTACTATTGGTTATAAAAAAGTGACTGCTTGTTTGAATGAATTCTTTGATGTTGATGATAATTATGATAGATATTATGGCGATGCCTCTGGTGTAAGAAAAAATATTGATGAAGAACTTCGTCTTTGGAAAAAAGATACTTTGTCTGTTGTTAATTACATGGTTAAAGAATTTGAAATGAAACAGGCTGCTAGTGCTCACCGTAGAACTTCGGTTGGTAAGACTGGTGTTCTTGATACTAATAAAATGCATGCTTACAAATATGAAGAAGATATCTTCAAAAGGGTTGCAACTATTAAAGATGGTAAAAACCATGGTTTGGTTATGTACGTAGATTGGTCTGGTTCTATGAACGATAAATTGCTCGCTACTGTTAAGCAGACTATTACCCTTGTGATGTTTGCTAAAAAGGTTGGAATCCCGTTCCGTGTTTATTCGTTTACTAACTCTACTGGAGCTAGACATTTGTATGAAGATGCAGAAACTGTATTTTACGGTGACAACGATAGTGGTAATTTTAACTTTGACCACCTTGTTTTGGGACGTGTTAGTATGCTTGAGTTTTTCAATGAAAAAATGAATGCTCGTGAATTTAAAAATGGTATTGATAACTTTTATAAGATGGGCATTGCCGCCGGTTGGGATAGCAAATATTCTATTAGAACTCCTAGAGGATTTGATCTTGCGTCTACACCGTTGAATGAGGCAATTATTGGTTCGTTTGAAATGGTTGAAGACTTCAAACGTGAAACTGGTCGTGAAAAAATCAACGTAGTTTGGTTGACTGACGGTGGAGCTGATGGTAATGACAAATATTATAATGCTGAAGAAAAATGGGCAATCAATGGTATTGTGACTTGGGGTGATAACCGTAAACATTTAGTTATCCGTGACCCAAAAACTAGAAAGTATATTGCTGAACAAAAAGATTATAATGATTTGACTCCAAGTTTATTAACCGCTTTGGGTGACCGTTGTGGTGTGAATGTTATTGGATTCTTCTTGACCGATGCTCGCAATATTAATAATAAAATTGATAGAACTGTCGGTTGGGAAAAGTCTACTGAAGAAAAAAAGAAATTTAAAAAAACTGGTTATTCTTCGTTCGTTTCTGGTGGTTATGATAAATATTTCATGGTCAACTCCAATTCTATGGACAAAGAAGTGACGATGCCTGAAGAAGTAGAAAAAGATAAAACTGGTGGTGTTAATAAGGCAAAATTGAGAACTGCCTTTAAAAAGTTCTCGAAGGGTCGTAAAGTGAACAAGATGTTACTGAATGAGTTCATTTCGATGGTTGCGTAATAACCCTTTTATTTACCTGTGTATAAAGTCAAAATATCGCTTTACTTTTCAGGGAACAAAGGGTATAATACGTAGTATAAATGATAAAAAAAGGAGTAATAAAAATGAGTAAAAAAATTAATGTAAATGACTTTGCCGCAGCCTCTAACGAGTTATTCGGCACTAACGAATTGACACGTGCCCAAATGATGCGTGTCAAAGAAGTGTATGATGTATGTGTGCCTTCTGCTATTGTAAATGACAAATCAAACTTGGTTTCTCGTGGTGTGTATCGTGTTCCTAATGATGGAACTGGAATTGCGCCTACAAAGGCTGTATTGGTAGAAACTGATATAATTGCCGGAAATGATGAAATTACAGAATCCTCTAAATCTACTTTCACTACTGGATCTGCTATGAGTCTTGACTCTGCAATCTCGTTTATCCCGAAAGTTGATAATACGTATGTGTCTTGGGGAAATGCTGGTGATATTAAAAAGATTCTAAAATCTAAATTGTTCTTCCCAGTTTATTTAACAGGTATGTCTGGTAATGGTAAAACGTTCGGTATTGAACAAACGTGTGCTACTTTGGGTCGTGAAATGATTCGAATTAACTTTACTGCTGAAACTGATGAAGATGACCTTTTTGGTGGTTTTCGTTTGGTGAATGGTGAGACTGTGTTTCAATACGGTCCAGTTGTTGAAGCAATGAAACGTGGTGCTGTATTGTTACTTGACGAGATTGACCTTGCATCTTCTAAGGTGATGGCGTTACAGTCTGTCCTTGAAGGAAAGGGTTATTTCATTAAGAAACGTGGTGAGTGGGTTGAACCTTCTAAAGGTTTCACTGTTATTGCTACTGCCAATACAAAAGGCAAAGGTTCTGATGATGGACGTTTTGTTGGTACTAACGTTATGAATGAAGCATTCCTTGACCGATTTTCGGTGACTATGTATCAAGCATACCCTTCTGAAGCAATCGAGAAAAAGATTCTTCAAAAGGCTGCTGAAGGGTTTGGACTTCGTTCTGCTGAAGTGGATGCGTTTATTCCAAACCTTACAATGTGGGGTGACATTATCCGTAAGACTTTTGAAGACGGTGGTGTTGATGAAATCGTTTCTACTCGTAGATTGGTTGATATTTTGAAATCTTACTCTATCTTCGGAAAGAAAGATAAAGCAATCAAAATGGCAATTGAACGTTTTGATGATGAGACTAAAGAATCATTCCTTTCTCTTTATGAAAAGATTGATGCTAGTGTTGGAAATGAACAGTATGGTACTTCGGTTGACCCAGAAGAGTTTGCTGAAAAGTCAACTGAGAGTTTTAACCCTAACAGCCCTTTATATGAAGCAAATGGAAAATAATATGAATAATATTGAATGGAAATATGGGGAGGGGACAACCCTTCTCGAATTGACCGAATACATTGAGGGAACATATGGTGCTCATTATACTAATAAGAATAATGATGTCCAAACGTTAGATGTATTTGAATCTCGTGGGACACTATCATCGACTTCGATTGATAATGCGATTAAATATCTCATGAGGTATGGTAAGAAGTCCGGAAAGAATAAGATGGACTTAATTAAAGCAATGCACTACCTTGTGCTTGCCACTGGTTTTGACCGCAAGATGGGCGAATTTGATTCGGAAACTATCTACGAAAAATAATAACAAAAAACTTTACTTTACATCAAAAGTATAGTATAATATATGTAACAATCGAATAAAGGATATATAATGCAATTAAGTGAAAAGACAATTGGAATTCTAAAGAATTTCGCAACAATCAACCAATCAATTTTAATTAAAGAGGGTTCTAAATTAGACACAATGAGTGTTCAAAAGAACGTGCTTGCTAGTTCTGCTGTGGAAGAAACTTTCCCGAAAGAATTTGGTATTTACGATTTGAATGAATTTTTATCTGCTGTATCTTTATTTGATAAACCAGAATTAGACTTCGGTGATAACAGTGTTACTATTACAGGGCAAGACGGTTCTACAACTTCTTATTGGTATGCCGATAAATCAATTATCGTATATCCCGAGAAAGAAATTACAATGCCAGAAACTGAGATTAATTTCAAATTAACAGCCGCTACTTTCACTAAACTTCAACGTGCTACTGGTACTCTAGGTTTAAATGACTTATGTATTAAGAATGTAGATGATAAGATTGTTGCTGAAGTACAAGATAAACGCAACGACACATCTAATACCTACTCTATTGAAGTTGGTGATTATGATGGTGACGAAAACTTCAATTTCTACTTCTTAACTGAACGTATGAAGATGTTAGCAAACGATTATGATGTGAATATTTCTTCAAAGAATATTTCTAAGTTTACTTCTGGTGATTTGACTTACTGGGTAGCATTAGAGGCAGATTCTACTTATGGTTAAACAAGACGAATTCTTATGGGTCGAGAAATACAGACCCCAGAATATCGAAGACTGTATATTACCCGACTCAATAAAATCAACGTTTAAAGAATTTATTGCAGCGGGTGATATGCCTAACTTGTTATTGTCTGGAACTGCTGGTACTGGTAAGACTACCATCGCAAAGGCATTATGTAATGAGTTGGGATATACGTCGTTGGTTGTTAATGGTTCTTTAGACCGTAATATTGACACTCTAAGGAACGAAATTGCATCCTTTGCATCAACTGTTTCTTTTGATGGTGGAAAGAAGTGTATCATCCTAGATGAAGCAGACTACTTAAACCCTCAATCTTTTCAACCCGCATTGCGTGGTTTCATTGAGACGTTTAGTAAGAACGTTCGATTCATTCTAACGTGTAACTTTAAAGATAAAATCATCGAACCGATTCATTCTCGTACAACGTTGATTGATTTCCGTACTGGAAAGAAAGAAATGCCTGAGATTATGGGTGTGCTGATGAAACGTATATTAAACATCTTAAAGGAAGAAACCGTTAAAGTTGAAGACCCTAAGATTGTTGCTGAGGTTATTAAGAAACATTACCCCGATATTCGTAGAATCTTAAATGAGATGCAACGTTATTCTGCAGGTGGTGTGATTGATATTGGTATTCTTGCCAATGTTGGTGAGACTGATGTTACATCTTTAATGAAATATTTAAAGGATAGAGACTTCGGTAAAATGAGACAATGGGTTGTTGAGAATATTGACGCAGACCCAGTTCGTATTTTTAGAACGATTTATGACAACATGCATGATTATTTAGAACCTTCTAGCATTCCTCAAATTGTATTGCTGATTGGTGAGTATCAATATAAACAAGCATTTGTGCAAGATAGAGAAATTAATCTAGTTGCTTTCTTAACAGAAGTAATGGTGGAGGCTGAATGGAAGTAGATGTATTAATTGACCAGTGGTTTTGGGATAGAGGAATCACACAAAATGGTAAACCAATGGCACAAGCAATCAAAACGTTAGAAGAAACGACTGAGTTGCTTGATGCTTTAAATAAAAACGATAAGTATGAAGTGATGGACGCTATTGGTGATATTTACGTAACACTAAGAGGTGTGTGTTTAACATACGGTGTGTTTATGGAAGATTGTATTGACCAATCATATAATGAAATTAAAGACCGCAAGGGACATTTAACTCCCGAAGGAACATTTGTAAAGGAGAAATAGTATGTCTGAAGAAGAATTTAAACCAATAACGATGAAAGTCGTAACAGAAAAGGCAGCTTTCAAATTAATTAAAAATACTGATGATTTAGTTATTGTTCATTCTAAAGATGAGTGTCCAGTTTGTCAATATTTCATTCCAGAAGTATTGCAACCAGTTTTAGAAAAATACAAACACGTAACAAGCGTGATGGTTAAAGAACAATTGACATTTCCTGTTGGAGCACACCCAGTGATTTATTTCTTTAAGAATGGAAAATGTGTTCAACACCCTAGTGGTTCTGCACCAGAAGATGCTGTTGATAAAATGATGGAAGCCTTCTATGGTAATTGATTCTGAAGAAAATGTTAGGATTAGAGTTTTGTCTCAACCTAACGTTGTTGTTTTGAATTCGAAGGTAGATTGTCCAGTTTGTGAATATTATATACCAGAAGTCCTTTCCCCTATATTTGAAAAAAAATGTTATGATAATATTGAATTTTATAACATAGAATCTGATTTACTTTTTCCTGTTGACGTTCGTCCTAGACTTTTTTTCTTTAAAGATGGTGTTGTTCAATCTTTTTCTACTGGGTCGTTACCTCAGTACGAAGTTATTAATTTATTAGAGAGATATTATGGCAAACCTATTTAAAGATATCCTACCCGATTTAAACTTCGGGCATAAAAACCTAATTAGAACAGGTGATATGGAGGAATCTCAGTACATCAAGCAACGGTTTTTGATTAACCGTTCGTTGAGTATGAGTCCGGATACCGTAATGCAGTCTAATGATATGAATCATTATTATGACCTCGATGGCATGCTTCAGTATGATTATTTTATAAATAATATAAGAAAGAAGAAACGTTGGAATAAGTGGGCGAAAGCCGACAAGACGTCTTCTAAAGTTGATATTATTAAAGAATATTATAATTATAATGAACAACGGGCAGTCGAGGTATTACCACTTTTGTCTAAAGAGCATTTTGACTTTATGAAAAGCAAAATGGACAAGGGTGGTAATGATGGATCATCAAAGGGAAAACGCAAGTGATTATGAATGGTCACTTGATAAACTTTTAGAAGTTAAATTTGAACAGGATAACGATTTCTTAAAGATTAAGGAAACGTTGACTCGAATAGGTGTCGCTTCAAATCGTGATAAAATATTATATCAATCGACTCATATTTTACACAAACGTGGAAAATATTATATAGTCCACTTTAAAGAGTTATTTGCCCTTGATGGTAAAAACTCTACGATTGAACTTGCTGATATTGAAAGGCGGAATGCTATTATTAAGTTGTTGGTCGAGTGGAATTTATTGACAGTTGTTGATGACGAACAATTAGAACCAATGGGACACATTGGACAGTTTAAAGTGATATCGTTTAAAGATAAACGAAATTGGGAATTAGTTCCCAAATATACTATTGGAAATAGATAATGAAATATAATAGATTTTACGATAAATACACATCGAAATCTAAAGAAGTAACAGTAACCGACTTTGTACTAGTTTTAGCAGTTTTGTGGGGAATATCCTTTGTGATTATTCCCCTTGTGATTATATTCGTAATGCTCTTATCTAGTGTAGTTCTATATACAATCATCGAACGTATTTATAGTCGAATCAAACGATTTATATAAATAGTATTATCGTTTAATCTTAAAAGGTTTGTATGGTTTGTGTTTCAAAATCTTGCCAATGGATAACTACATTATCTCAATTGGCAGTAGCAGTAGTATTTGTGTATGCAGGATTAGTTGTTAATACTCATATGGAATCTTGGACAAAATCGTTTGAACAAGGCTCTGCCGACCTTCATAATATTAGACTAAATATGAGTACGATGACGTATTCAATGGAAAGTATCAATAGTGATATGGATACGATGAATAATACTACTCTAGCAATGGAACAGCATATTCATCAATTAAACGACAACATTACGACTATTAACAAACAGATGTACCAAATGAATGGTGCTGTTGGAAATATGTCAAACAACTTCTCTCCACGTGGAATGGCAAGAAGTTTTATGCCCTTTTAGGAGAAATATAATGGCAAGCACAGAACAAGGCGATATCGCAATGGATGATGATTTTGAATGGGGTTTCTCATTCTCGGATAACGATGACGGCGACTTAGATACCGTTGTTGCAAAAGTATCGTCAGCGTCATCTGCAGACCTCAACCCAGTATTACAGAAATTGGATGCTATTCTTGCATTAATTCCAACAGACGGAATTGAGAATGGTGAGGTAGTAGATGTTGATTTATCATCAGTTGAAAACAAACTAGACCAAATTATTGCATTAGAAAAAGTGGACGCATTAACTGCTGGTGATATGCCAGATATGTCACCTCTTGAAACAAAACTCGACACACTTTTAGGTCGAGAAACAACAGTGAACGCACCATCAGTCGATATCGACTTATCTGAAATTACTGATAAATTAGAGGTGCTTGAGTTGTCAATAGGAGAAGTACGTGACCTTGACTTTAATGGGGATGGTGGTGTTGACTTTGGCGATATTAACAATAACCTTGCTGATTTATTGGCTAGACAAGAGACGGTCGAATCGGAGCTTGAAGCGAAGAAGCAAGAGTTTATCGATTTTAAAGCAAATAAACTCAAAGCATTGGAAAAATTAATTATTCCTTTACTAAAGAATTTAAAATCAAACCCAGACAAAGACTACATCAAGTGGCCAAATCGTGCTGGTATTCTAGACGCACAAATTGCGAAGATTCTAGGATTAACAAGATAATAATGAATATATTATGAGTTGTAACATGACATATGATGAGTTACATGAGGCGTACCACAAACTGCAAAAAGAACAGAATGCTGGTATGTTTGATTATAACTGTAAAGTAAAAAGAATCGTTGACGGTGATACGTTAGACGCATACATCGACTTAGGTTTTGATGTATGGACCACCAAACGAATTCGATTTATGGGTATTGATACTCCTGAGTCTCGCACACGTGACCTGACTGAAAAACGTTTCGGCAAAGGTGCAAAGCATCGTCTTGTTGAAATGCTTGAAGGCAATGATAATAAGTTTATTGTTCGTTCACACGGTACTGGTAAGTTCGGTCGTGTTCTTGGTGAGTTGTATATTCCTGAATTTGAATGTTCTGTAAACGAACAAATGATTGAGGAAGGACATGCAGTTGCGTACTTCGGTGGTTCTAAACAAGAAGTTAAAGATGCTTTAACCGAAGCACGTAAAGTATCTTCAGATTATGTTTTGACTCATATCGACGAGATTAAAAAATAATCTAAAAAACTTTACTTTCCTTCTGTTTTATAGTATAATAGATGTATTACTTATTATAAAAGGAAAGTATGCCAATAGATTCGGCACTGTTAGATATTGAAACCCTTGGAACAAATGCTGATGCGGTAGTTGTATCCGTAGGCATCGTTGCCATCGACTCAACAAAAGATTACACTTACAAAGAACTTATTGATAATGGATTCTATGTCACATTGGACGTTAAGTCACAAGTCGACTCCGGACGGAAAATCGACAAGGATACTTTAGCGTGGTGGGGAACACAAGGTGATGAAGCAATGAAAGTCCTTGAACCTTCTAAGGATGATATTCATTGGAATCAACTTCTTCCTGCTATTTTCAATTACTTTAAAGAAGTTGAAGCATCCCCAAAAGACGTTCTGGTATATGCCCGAGGAAGTCATTTTGACTTCGGTATTCTACACGATTTATTTCGAGTAACTGGTGACGCCGGTGCATACGACCTTCCTTGGAGATGGTGGAATATCCACGATTCAAAAACAGTACAAATAACCCTTCTTGACGAAAAGATAGACGTGCACCCAGAAGGGTTCATTCATCATAACGCACTACACGATGCAGCCAGAGAATATATGAATATTCAATTGGCAATTTATAAATTTCAACAAACCCTTGAGGGCAAATAATGGACGATTTATCAGATTACGACTTAGACGACAATTTTGACAATTATGCAGAAGCGCACTTTTACGACGTGTCTTTATGTTTTAACTTTATGGACTATGATGATTGTATTACATTTGAAATGGTTGCCGATGGAGAGGTTGAAGACAAACTTGCTCTAGTAGAATCTGTTATTGAGGGGTATGGTGGAATTTCAGAAATGGAAGATGGAACTATTATAAACCTTAAACAATTCGTAACCGCTCATGTTGTAGAAAGTAAAGGACACAAAACAAGTAAGGTTAAGTCTAAATTTAACATAGTACATTAATATGGAAGATATTAAATTAAAAGATTTTATTAAGATTTATAATGGAGTTCTGCCGGCTGGAATATGTTCTGATTTAATCGATAATTTCGAGAAACACCAAGAAGACCATATTCAAAGTGGTATGGGTGCGGACGAACATCACGACTCATATAGAAATGCTATTGAGATGAATTGTTCTGTCATTTCGGACAATGACGTTGATTGGAAATTCCTTACATCTTCTTTAAATAAGGTTGTTATGGATTACTTCAATAGGTATATGTATGATATGAAACATGCAGGATTATCTCATATTTCTATTCCCGAATCTAATATATTAGAAGAGTGGAGAATGCATAAGTATGAGCAAGGTAAACATTACTATAAGAAACACGTTGACTCGTGCGATTCAAATTCTTCAATAAGAATGTTGTCATTCTTATTTTATTTAAACGACGTTGAAGAGGGAGGAGAGACTGCATTCACCGACCATTTAAAGGGTATTGAATGTAAACCAAAACAAGGAAGGTTGTTAGTATTTCCTACATGGATGGGATTCCCTCATGAAGCAAAAGAAGTTATTAAAGGCACGAAATATATGATTAAAAGTTATATTCATTATCCTGGAGAGTTGGAAATTGAATAGAGTACAATCGTCGACATACAAATGTCCAGAATGTGACGATATGTGGACTATGTATGGAGAACCTATTTCTGAACCATATTGCCCTTTTTGTGGACACAACGAACATACAAAACACGAACCCGAAGTTATAACCGATAACTCGTATGTTAAGACAGAACGAGTTATTGAATATGAAGACAACCTAACCGAATCGTATTGTAAAGGTGGTGGTTGGTATAACCCAATTACAAAAAAATGTATGGGAGAAGGGAACGGATTTATTCCTAGAAATACTTGACATTCACTTCAATTTATAGTATAATAGAAGTATGAATTATTATACATCAGTACACACATTAGGGAATAAGGTTTTATCTAGAGGGATTGACGACTCTGGTAAAGATTTTATTCGTAGAGAAATATTTAAACCAACTATGTTTGTTCCAGGTAAGTCTGGAGACACTCCATATAAAACTCTAGAAGGTGAAAAGGTATATCCTATTCAGCCTGGTTCTATGAAAGAAACTAAGGACTTCATTAGGGATTATAGTAACGTTGGTGGGTTTAAAGTATATGGAATTGATCAATTTGACGTTCAGTATATCTGCGACAAATGGAACGACACTATTGAATTCGACCCAACTCAAATCAGAACATATAATATTGATATTGAAGTTGAGTCTGGTGAGGGATTCCCTCACCCAGAACAAGCAGCCTCTGTAATTAATGCAATTACAATCTATGATAATATATTAGATACTTACTTCACATGGGGACTAGAGCCTTGGTGTCAAGAAGACGGTGAGTATGCCGATACTGATATTAAAATTGTCTATGAAGAATGCGACGATGAAGTTGAATTATTAAAGAGTTTCCTTGACTTCTGGCAAAAGACACCACCGCATATCGTTACTGGTTGGAACATTGAAGGGTTTGATATACCTTACATTATGAATCGTTATGCCAAGATATTTGGTGTTGATGAAACCAAAAAGTTCTCACCTTTTGGATGGATTAGGGAACGTAAAGTAAAAACTAAATTTGGTAAAGAGCAGGTCGTTTATGATATGTACGGAATCCAATGTCTAGACTACATTCAACTATACCGCAAATTCACATACAAATTACAAGAGAGTTATAAACTGGATTGGATCGCCCACGTTGAATTAGGTGAGAATAAACTTTCTTATGAAGAAGAGGGTTCGTTGTTTACTTTATCTAGGGTGAATTATCAAAAGTTTATTGACTACAATATCAAAGACGTAGAACTTGTTAAACGTTTAGACGATAAGATGAAACTTATTGATTTGACTTTGACTATGGCATATGACGCAAAGATTAACTACCAAGACGTATTTGGTACGGTTAAACAATGGGATGCTATTATCTATGATTATCTAAAGCAACAGAATATAGTTGCACCACCTAAAAATCATTCTCATAAAGATGAGAAATATATTGGAGCATACGTCAAAACTCCTATTTTAGGAAAGCATGAGTGGATTGTTTCGTTTGACTTGAATTCTCTATATCCTCATTTAATTATGAATTATAATATTAGTCCCGAGACTATTGTTGGGTTTAAGTCCGGAGTTACGGTTGATTCTTTGTTAAATAAAGAAGTAGACTTGAGTGAATTGAAACGTGATAATACAACGGTTGCTCCTAACGGAACAGTTTACACCAGAAACAAACGTGGGTTCTTGCCTGACTTGATGGAAAAGATTTACAGGGAACGTAAGGTTTTCAAGGGTAAGATGCTTGATGCTGAGCAACGTAGAGAGGATGGCGATTCTAGTACAGAAACTGTGAATGATATTGCTAAATTCAATAACATTCAAATGGCAAAGAAGATCCAGTTAAATTCCGCATATGGAGCGGTCGGAAATCAATATTTCAGGTACTATGATTTACGTAATGCAGAAGCAATTACAACAGGCGGTCAATTAGCAATTAAGTGGATTGAAAAGAAACTTAATGCTTATTTGAATGATATTTGTAAGACTGAGGATTACGACTACGTTGTTGCAATTGATACCGACTCTGTTTACCTAAGACTTAATAAAATTGTTGAAGGTTCGTTTAAAGGTAAAAGTCCATCTAAAGAGGATATTGTAAACTTCTTAGATAAAGTAAGTCAAAAGGCAATTGAACCTTTTATTGATAAGTCGTATGAAGAACTTGCTGACTATGTTAATGCATATGAACAGAAGATGCAGATGGGACGTGAGGCAATATCCGATACTGGACTATGGACAGCTAAGAAACGTTATGCTTTGAATGTTTATGATAATGAGGGTGTTAGATACGCAGAACCTAAAATGAAAGTAATGGGATTAGAGATTGTGAAATCGTCAACACCATCTAACGTTAGGGATAAACTTAAAGAATCTGTTAAAATCATTCTAACAGGAAATGAAGTAGAATTACAGCAATTAGTAACTAAATATAGGGAAGAGTTTAATAATCTCCCTATTGAGGATATTTCGTTCCCTAGAGGACTTAATGAATATAAGAAATACTTGACGCAAGAAAAGAGTGTCCCTATTCATGTACGTGGTTCTATATTATTTAATAAGTTATTAGATAATCATGGTTTGAAAAATATTGAGAAGATTGATGCTGGAACTAAGGTTAAGTTTGCGTATTTAAAACTACCAAATAAATATCATCAAAATGTAATATCATTTGTTGGTGGGTTGCCTAAAGAGTTTGATATGAGTAATTTAATTGATTATGATATACAGTTTCAGAAAACTTATTTAAACCCACTAGAGGGCATTTTACAACCAATTGGTTGGGAATGGGAAAAGAAAAGTTCCCTAGATTCATTCTTTTAGAGAGATAGCATATGGCAAAGATTAATGTAGATACAGTAGCAGAAGAAAGTAAAGGAAATGATTTTAATTCTTTTGTTGGTAACTTCCAAGATAATATTAAGAACCTGACAGCCCGTCAAAAGTATGAAGATATTCAAAGTGACAGAGAATACGAACTTGATGTTGATGGCTACATTGTTGGAGATATCTGGAACGAAAAGATAGCAGCAGAAGTTATGATTTTGAACGGAATACAACCAACATCAGATAGAATTAATGCTCTGATTGAGTCTAGAGCATTTTATGGATTGTCTTCTGTCCCTTCTGATCACAAAGAGATTGCTTCAGACCTTCAATTTGATACTAAAGATTTTTTGAAATTGTTTCCTAAGTTTCCTGTTATTTATTTAACCCGCTGGGCAAATTTAAGAAAACCTTCCAATCTACAAGAATTACGCGACAATCCTGTTCGTAGATAAATACTTTACTTTTGCCCGTTTGTAGGGTATAATAGAGGTATATTGAATAAAAAAGGAATTATATTATGAGTGACTTAATGGCACGTCTGAAGAAATCAGGCACAATCAAATCGACGCAACTTTCTAAGTCTGCGTTATTCAACGCAAAGGATGTTATTCCGACTTCCGTTCCAATGGTGAACGTTGCATTATCTGGTAGAATGGATGGTGGTATCACATCTGGACTAACTGTTCTCGCAGGTCCATCAAAACACTTTAAAACTGCATTTGGTTTATTAATGATGAAGGCATACCTTGACAAGTATCCCGAAGCAATCGCATTGTTTTATGACTCAGAATTTGGTACACCACAATCATATTTTGAATCGTTTGATATTGATACTGATAGAGTGTTACACGTTCCTATTAAAAACATTGAAGAACTTAAATTCGACATCGTAAATCAACTTGAAGATATGGACGTAAAAGATAACGTTTATATTATGATTGATTCTATTGGTAATCTTGCGTCTAAGAAAGAGATGGATGACGCTAAAGACGGCAAATCTGTTGCTGATATGACACGTGCTAAACAACTTAAATCTTTATTCAGAATGGTTACACCATATTTGACTCTTAAAGATATTCCTCTAATTGCTATCAATCACACATACCAAACTCAAGAAATGTTTTCTAAATCAGTTGTATCTGGTGGTACTGGTGTGATGTATTCTGCTGACAACGTATGGGTTATTGGTCGTCGTCAGAATAAGAAAGGTACTGAAATTGAAGGATACGACTTTATTGTCAATATTGAAAAATCTAGATTCACAAAAGAAAAATCAAAGATTCCAGTATCAGTAACATGGGAAGGTGGAATTAAGAAATATTCTGGTCTACTAGATGTTGCGATTGAATCTGGTCACGTTGTTAAACCTAGTTTAGGATGGTATTCTAAAATTGATACTACCACAGGTGAAGTCTCCGAAAAGAAAGTACGAGAAAAAGATACCCACACTAAAGAGTTTTGGGAAAGTATTATCAACAATGACGAATTCAAAACATTTATGACTAACAAATATGCTATCGGAAGAACTTCTTTAATAGAAAGTGACGATGAATAAGGATATATTTTACATAAAAACTTCTGATGAAACTGACATTGCTGTATTCGATTTAGAATTCAATGATAATGAAATATCATATAGTTATAATGCTGTAGAAGAGGATGTTGCCTCCGAACCTTATGAAACTGAGGTTCAAGAAATACTATCTAAACTGATTACAGAACATATGCTTGAAATAATGCAAAAGGGGAAATGATTGAGTATCGAAAACACGATTCTATCGAATCTAATATATAATGAAGACTATGCAAGACGTGTAATTGTATTCTTAAAGGATGATTATTTTCAGTCAAATACTGATAAAATTGTATTTAATGAGATTCAAAAGTTCTACGCAAAATACAATAACGTTCCTACCAAAGAAGCATTAGACCTTGCTATTGACGGTCGTGAAGATTTAAGTTCTACGGACTATGAAGAATCGTCTATGCTTGTCAATTCGTTAGCAAAAGAAGATTCTAATGACCAATGGTTAGTTGATGAGACTGAGAAGTTTTGTAAAGACAAGGCAGTATATAATGCCATTATGAATTCGATTGGTATTATTGATGACCCTGAATCTTCTAATGGTGGTATCACTGAGTTGTTATCTGATGCTTTAGGTGTTTCATTTGATACTCATATTGGACACGATTTCTTAGATAATGCTGAAGAGCGATATGAGTTCTACCAGCGTAAAGAAGAACGTATTCCTTTTGATATTGAGTATCTTAATAAAATTACAAAAGGCGGCATTCCACGTAAAACTTTAAATATTCTTATGGCAGGAACTGGTGTTGGTAAAACAATTGGTATGTGTCACATGGCATCTGCGAATCTTACTACTGGTCATAACGTTTTATATATTACTGCTGAAATGGCAGAGGAACGTATTGCTGAAAGAATCGATGCTAATTTAATGGACGTTGAAGTCGACAGTTTGAAAGACTTATCGTTTGAACGTTATTCTAAGAAGATTGAACAAATTCAATCGAAGACTAAAGGTAAGTTGATTGTTAAGGAATACCCAACATCAACTGCTCATGCTGGGCACTTCAGACACTTATTAAAAGAATTGGCATTGAAAAAGAACTTCGTTCCTGATATCATTTACATTGACTATCTAAACATTTGTGCTTCACAACGACTTAGTGGTGCTCAAAACGTGAACAGTTATACATACGTTAAAGCAATTGCCGAAGAGTTACGTGGTCTTGCTGTAGAATATAACGTTCCTATTTGGTCTGCAACACAAGTTAATAGAACAGGTTTTTCGTCATCTGATATGGGTCTTGAAGATACATCTGAATCATTTGGTTTACCTGCTACTGCTGACTTATTCCTTGCATTGATTCAAACTGAAGAATTACAAGAATTAAACCAAGTAATGGTCAAACAATTGAAGAATAGGTATGGTGATGAGAACCTAAACAAACGATTTGTTATCGGTATCAACAAAGCAAAGATGAAGTGGTATGATGTTGAACAGGATGCTCAAACTGATATATTAGGTAACGATTCGTCCAAAGACGAACCTGAAAGTGTGTTTGCTTCATCAAAAGGGTCTAAGAAAAAGAATGCATTTAAAGACTTCAAGGTGTAATTATTATAAATATATGTATGAAATCATTTAAGTCATACATCACCGAAGAAAAACTAACTCATCTCGAGCATGTTGAAGACGCAATCTTTGACTTCGGTGTTGATGGTGCCAAACAGGCTCTTCAAATACTTGACGACGTTGCTCATTCTTTAGAAGGTCATTCAAAACGTGCTGTAAATATACAGGCAAAAGTGGATGGTGCTCCAGCAATCATTGCGGGGTATGACCCAGAGAACGGTAAGTTCTTTGTTGGTTCTAAGTCTATATTCAATAAGACACCTAAAATCAATTACACTAATGCTGATATCGATAAGAATCACTCTGGTGGACTTGCTGATAAATTAAAAGTTGCCCTTAAAGAATTTCCTAAGATGAAAATGAAAGGTATCTTTCAAGGCGACTTCATGTTTACTCCCGAAGACCTTAAAAAAGAAACTATTGACGGTGAATCTTATTTGACGTTTACTCCTAATACTATTACGTATGCAGTTCCTATGGGATCGGATTTACAAAAAACTATTAGTAAAGCAAAAGCAGGTGTGATTTGGCATACAACTTATACTGGTGATACTATTGCTGATTTGTCTGCTAATTTCAATATTAGTCTTAGTAATTTCACTAAACAATCGTCTGTGTGGTTTACTGATACTACGTTCCGTGATACGTCTGGTACATCTACGATGACTAAGAAAGAGATGACAACTATTAAAAAATTATTAGCAAATGCTCATAAAGAACTTGGATTACTTGATAGAACATCAATGGGTAAATTATTTGGAAAAACTTCATTATCTAAATTGGTTAAAGTTTACATCAATGCTCAAGTAAGACAAGGTCAAAAGTTTACTAAGAAACAAGAAGCAGTTGGTACGTTTATTGATTTTGTAACATCAGACTACAAAAAGAAAATTGATAAACTGAAGAGCGAAAAGGGTAAAGAAAAGAAACAAAAAGAATTAGACGGATTCCTTAAAGAACTACGTTCTGGTAAAATGGCAGGAACTTTTGCCCATGCACTAGAATGGCATAATGCAGTAGTTGATATTAAGATGATGATTGTCAAGAAATTAGAAACAGTAAACAGTATTCCTGCTTTCATTAAGACGACCACTGGTTATAAAGTAACTGGTCCAGAAGGGTTTGTTGCAATTGATACGTTATCGAATAGTGCAGTTAAGTTAGTTGATAGACTAGAATTTAGTCAAGCAAACTTTAACGCAATTAAGAGTTGGGGATAATATGAAACCCTTTACATTTAAAGACTTTTGCGCTATTGAAGAAAAGAAATCACTAAAACCAGTTCCTGGATGTAAGTGGTGTCATCTACGTGATTATAGAAAAGAGTATGATAAGTTTCAATCGTCCGATGAACGAAAAAACTATCGTGGGGAATTGAATAGATATAACAGAAAGCACAGAAAACCTGAACATAAAGGGATGGATGCATCTCATGTTAATGGTAAGATCGTAGGATATGAAGATGTCTCTACAAATAGAGGCAAGGCAGAAAAGAGTAGACTTAAAGGGTCTAAACGTAAACCAAGAGATTTGGAGGAAGAATGATGAAATCGTTTGAATTATACATAAACGAAGGTTGGAAGATGAACAAGACAGTCTCTAAAGAGAATGAGAAGTTGATTGACCTAAAGACTTGGTCTCCAGAATTAGAATACGTTAATGGTAAAGATGTTATCATTAAAGTCGGCACTTCACGTTCAGAAAAATACTTCTTTGCTTTTAAAGACGGCAAAGCAATTCAAAACGCACGTGGTAAAGATAGATCATTCAGTAAATTGACTTGGGCAAAGGACTCGTTTAAGTAATGAAAACATTTATACAACATATTACTGAAGCACAGAATAAACCAGTTGCGTTTACGTTTGGTAGGTTTAATCCTATCACTAAAGGTCATGGAGAATTAATTGACTTCGTAGTTAAAACTGCAAAAGGTGGAGAAGGAATGATATTCACTTCAGCCTCTCAAGATGCTAAAAAGAATCCTCTTGATTATAATCAAAAGATTAAGTATTTGAAGAAGTTCTTCAAAAAAGCAACTATTATCAAAAATACTAAAATCAAAACTCCATTCCACGTACTCGATTGGTTATCCGAACAAGGGTATAAAGATGTTACAATGGTTGTAGGTGGTGATAGAGTTGCTGAATTTGAGAAACGTATTAGACCGTATGTCGAAGATTATGGATTTGAAAAATTTAAAGTAGTAAATTCAGGCAATCGTAAAGAAGGTGTATCTGGTACTGATATGAGAAATCACGTAAAGAATGGTGATATGAACTCATTCGTCAAAGGTTTACCTAAAGGTGTCTCAAAGAAAGATGGTGAAAACTTCTTTAATGATGTTAAGTCTGGTATGGGAATCAGCGAATACCTTGAAATTGGTACTGATGAAACTACTAAAGAGTACAAAAAGAAAACTCCAGGGGAAATTATGGAAGGTACTTTAAAAGATATATTCAAAGCAATCATTGGCAAGAAAACAATGCATACGTTCAATCGTGCTGTACACGAGAAGAAGTATAAACAAGCAATGAAGTTGTATCATTCTATGATTCAGCATTATAATCGGTCTCCTGAATCTCAAAATTCATCTGGTATTATGGTAATGAATCCAAAAGGACTTGCGTTAGCAAAGGCTGCACAAATGGTTGGTATTTCTACTAAAGAATTGAAAAAAGTATTAGATAAAAAAACTAGATATGAAAGTTTTGAAGATTTTAATTTAACGGAACAAATTAGTAAGATCGACTTAGATACAGTAGAACGTTTTGCTGATAAAGTATTTGCTAAGGTTGGTATTGACGTTGAATTTACTAAACATTTCCTTGATAGGGTTAATGATGCTCGCAACGGTAAAGAAATTACAGTTGCTGAATTGACTAGGTTATTTAAACAAACATATAAGAAACACGGAAAGAAAATTGCCAAGATGGGTGACGACACTGAAGCAGTATTAAATGATTTACAAACAGATATTAATTTACCGTTTGTATTAAACTACGATCCGAATATGGATGAGTTTGATTTAGTAGCAAAAACCGTTATGAGAAAGAAGAATTTCAAAACTAACGACCCAAAATTGAAAGTTTAATTATTATAAATATTGATAGAATTAAAAGGATATTAAGATGAATACATTTAGACAACATTTAACAGAGAACATGAAAAAACGTGTTGAAAGTTTAGTGAATACGATTGCTCAGGCAGATAACGTTAAAGCAATGATTGCTTGGAACGAATATGAAGATAGTCGTAATGGAGCTAAATATGACGCTAAGCATTTAAAGAAAGCAAAAGAAGTAATCACTAAATTTAAGATTTCTGTTACAAAATAATATGAAAACATTTAAACAACATTTAGTAGAACAGCAACAACTTGATGAGAAACTCATTATGCTGAACAACGGTCGTAAAGATGGACAGATCGTTTTCTTAGCAGGTGGTGCTGGTTCTGGTAAAGGTTTCGCTGCATCCAACTTTATGGAAAAGGAAAAGTTTAAAGTCCGTGATGTAGATGAGTGGAAGAAAACCTTTATGGCACTTGCTGACATCATCGACAAACCCGAGAAGCATGCCAAAATGATGCGTGCTGGTTCAAAGATACCTAAAGGTGAGTACGATGAGATTAGAGGTTTAGATCTAAAGAAACCTGCCGACGTTGGTAAGTTACATATGTTTGTTAAGAAACTTAATCTTAAGAATAAGACCCTTGACGTAATGCTTGACCAATTGAAAGACCGTAAGAAATTGCCTAATATTATGTTTGATATTACCGCAAAAGATACTAAAGACGTTGAACAGTTTATGCCACGTTTATTAAAGGCTGGTTATAATCCTGCTAATATTCATCTTGTATGGGTATTAACTGATTATGAAATTGCTATTAAACAAAACGCTGATAGGGAACGTGTTGTTGCTTCTGATATTATGTTAGCAACTCATCAAGGCGCTTCAGAAACTGTTTACAAGTATGTTACTGGTAAGGGTAAGAAAATGGCAATCAATGGTGAAATTCACGTTATTTTAAATAACAAAGAAAACACCGTTATGTTTACTCCTTCAAGCAATGATAGAACATCTAAAATAAGTGGCAAGGTAAATGGACCTGTTGTTAAAGACTTTACTTACTTGACGTTGAAGAAACGTGGCAAACCAATGACTAAAGAAGATAAAGTAATGAAACAACTTTATCATTGGGTAATTAATAATATTCCTAAGTCTGATTTTCAGAAAGCATTATCAGATACAGTTAAGTAATGTGTCCTATTTGTTGGACGTTAGCAGTATTAGCATTTTTGGGATTTGGTAGTGCTTCGGTAACGTTGTTCGTTCAAACTAACGGATGGTTATCGTTTGGATTGATGATATTTACTTCAATTGCCTTTTGGTTATTGACGTATAAATTAATAATGAATAAATGTGAAAAAGGTGGTAAAGAATGCAAATGTCAAACGAAGAATTAGAAGACTTATTAGAATTAGGTCCAGTTAGATGTACGGTTGATGGTGTATTAAAACAATATACTAGAGATGCAGGAACAGCAGACACATGTAATTGTCATAAAGGTGAGAAGAGTTGTGGTTTTGTTTCGGAATTGTATTGGAGAGATATGTTGTTGTCTTTGGACACTGACGAAAGAATTGGAGTATGGGAAATGCAATCAAATTTGTTTTTCACTATAATCCCCGAAGAGATTGATAAAATTATTGGACATGGAATAGACGAGCCCGAAGAGGAATCGTCGTGTTGTTCGTCAAAGGAGAAGTTGTAATGACAAAAAAAGATTTAGTAAAGAAACTTGATGAAAGTGTAGTTAGATGTATTATTGATGATAAATTGCGTCAATTTACCAGAGTTGCTGATTTAAGTGGATTAAATAATGGTGTAGATTCTGACGTTTTGACTAACGAGGAAATTAAGAAACACGATAAGGGTGCAAATATTGGTGTATTTGATTTAGGCAATGGTGTGATGACTACTATTACTAATTCAGAAATGACTAACGTATTAGGGTACAGCTCGGATTGCTGTGAGTAGACCAAAGACTCCAACCAAAGAAGAAAAGAAAAGAATTTTAGATAAAGTTCCAACAAGAACGATGACTGATGCCGAATGGGCAGAAGCACAGGGTTGGACACATTCAGAAGCAAGACAAGGAAATAGAAAATGAAAACATTTAAAGAATTAAAAGCACAAATTAACGAAGCAAGTTTCTCAAAATCGCAATTGGATAAGTTGCGTAAAGAATATTCTGGTAAAAAGAAAATTGATACAAGTAGCAAAGAATTCCAAGCAGTAGTTAAATCATTCAGAAAATTACCTGACAATGTTCTTAAACAAATCAGAGATGCTAAGATTGACCATATTTCATTCCTTGCCGCTAATATTATTGATGAGAAGAAACGTGGTAAAGGCAATAAATACTTTCCTGGAAGCACAACTGAATCGGTTGACCTTGAAGAAGCAGTTTCAATGAAAAATGCTAAAGGTATTGGTTTTGGTAAAAGGGGCGGATACGGTAAGTATGTAACACTTGCTAAGAAGAAAAATGCTAAATCATATAAAGATGTATTGAAAGTATTATCACGTGAAGGTTTAGGTAAAGAAGAACTTGACAATGTTGCCGATTATGTAATGAATGCTTTGGGTGAATCAGTTGAAATTGAGTTAGAAGAAGATTATTTCAGTGTACAATACTATAATGGTAATAAGAATGCTGTAGATGATAAGTTTAAAACCTTTAAATCTAAAGCAGAAGCAGATAAGTATGCTAAACGTGGTAACGCAGTTGACCGTGTAGGTGGTGAATATAAAGTATTCAAAGTTAAAGGTCGTATGGAATCAGTTGAAGAATCAAAACCCGCAGGATACGGCAATACTGATGTGAAAGTTGGCGATGAATTTGAAAAGAACAAATTAACATTAAAGGTAATAGCTGTCAGCGGCAAGAAAGTTACAGTTAAGAAAAAAGGCAAGAAACAATCTTTAATGCCTATATCTCAATTTGACACTTGGACTAAAATTAACGAATCAGTTGAACTTGATGAAGTGTTCAGCCAAGCTCAAATGAAAAAAGCTATTGGTATTGCACGTAAATCTACAGGTAACTATGATAAAGCTTATGCTCAAATCGAAAAGATTAAGAAAGGTTTAGCTGATGAAGATATTATTGCTCATGTATTAAAGAAAGCCAATGAGTCAGTTGAAATTGAAGAAGGTTTTCGAGTGGTTGGTGTTACTACTTCTGGTGAGAAATTTAAGTCAGGTATTTTGAAAACTCAAAAAGATGCTGATAATAAACATTGGAAATTGACTAAAGCAACAGACCTACGTGGCAAAAAAGTTTATAAGACACTTAAAGTTGTTAAAGAATCAGTTGAACTTGACGAAGGTGCTAATCTACAAATCTTCAAAGATAGTGGATATATGATGCAACGTAATGGAAAGGGTTCAACTTTCACAATTTTCTACGGAAAGAAAGCAGTTGCCCATGGTCAATCAAAAGGTGGTAAAGTAAACCCAGCAACTGTTAATAAAAATACTACATTGACTTGGACTATTCCGAGCAAAAATAATATGACTACTCCATTGAGTGGTGTTGATGCTGTAAAATACCTTAAAAAGAATTTAATTGAATCTGTTGAACTTGACGAAGCATACGACAGAGGTTCTATTCGTGATTTTAAAGTTGGTGATAAAGTAAAATTCGTAGATGATAAATCTAGTTACCATGGGCAAACGGGAAAAATAACTAAATTGATTGGTGGTATTGCCGCAAGACAAAAAGCTCATGTTAAATTAGATAAAACAAAGAAAACAGTAATTGATATTTTAACATCAACTGATTTAATTAAAGAATCTGTTGACCTTGATGAAGGATTTTCATTGTCTAAAAAAGGTCAATATGATTTACAAGTAGTTGGTAAAACCACTGTTGGTGTTACATTATCATTAAGACATAAGGGTAAGCAAATTATAACTGGTACTAAGAAAGATGGTATGTTTATAATGGCATTTGAAAAGCATAATGAAAGAAACAAATTACCTAAAGGTGCTGAAATTGTTAAAAAAGGCAAGTGGATGCATATTGGATTTAAGAAAGCAGATGATGTAATTGCATATGCTAAATCTCAAGGATTCGTTGCTGACATGAAAGGTATTAATGAAGCAGTTGAAAGAAAATCATTCAAAGAATTAAGAGGATTGATTGAAGCAAAAGCAAAAGGTTTTGTTGGTGCAGTTAGAAACGAGAAGTATTCAATGGCACTATTAATTGATGGTGTTGATGAAAGAGACGGTACTCGTGGTACTAGAGATGCAATGGATAAAATCAAAGCATTTCAAAAGACTGCTAAGAAGACATATGCTGGTGCAAAAGGTAAAGGTACTATTCCAGCAGTTAAAAAAGAAATTAAGTTGCAAGGTGCAACACAATATTACGCCAAATGGCAATCAGACTCATCATCTTATAAAGACGATTCTGTTGAAATTTGGTTCACTAAATAGAGGAGTATATAATGGGATTATTAGATAAACATAAAGGCAACCTTCGTCATTTAAGAATGATTGAAAATGCTAAGAAAGCAAAAATTCAAAATGAACTTATTGCTTCTAAAACTAAATACAATAGAGAACCAGTTGTTCAGGCAGACCGTAAGGCAACTTCTTCTAATTAATACAAGGAAATATCATGGCTAAGAATAAGAAAAAGACAGTAACTGAAAAAGTAACTGAAAATGTAAAGAAAGTAGCAAAGCAACAATTATTGCGTGATGCAAACACTGGAGCATTCTATAAAGGTTCTGCTCCTAAAGGTAAATCTCAATCAGGTAGTATGGGTGGAGAACCTTACTGGGAAGTGTAAATGTTCCTAAGTGTGGTCGAAACTATCGTTACACAAGAAGAAGTTGAAGTAACTGAGGAATTATATAATGAACAACCTACAAGAGTCGGACTTTCCGAGCCTGAACAGCAAGAACTTTTTGATGTACATGGCGAGTCATTATACAGAGAGTCTGACTGACGACGTATGTGATTTTGAGGACGACCTTAAACGTATTAAATATATCAAGAGGTTGTTGTCAAAATATAAGAATACTGGTGTGATGAAAACCAGATTAATGATTAATCATATTGTTATTCTTATTAATAGTTTAGGTCCATTTGCAACTACAAGAATTTTATTGTATAAAATAGACGAAGAACACCATGAGGTGATATCAACGTTTTTGCATAAATTGAACGCCTTAGACGATTTTCTACAATCTGAAATGAGCATTGACGAAAGTGTGTGTAAATTAATTAACAAAGAGATGAGATGAATAATTTAAACGAAGCACCTCAAGGTGGAGGATCTGCAGCATTAGATATGTATTTTGTGTATAAATTCGCAAAGTTTATCTCAATGGATTGGACAGATTGGGAAGCATATAAACTTGGTATTATTGATGACAAGGGTAACGTTATTAAAAAGAACCGTACCATGTCCGCTGAGAAGGCAAACTACACATTCTTTCATAGACTTTTAAGAAAACTTAAACAGTTGATGGAAAAACTACCTGGAATGAAATCCAAACTAGGCAAAGCGGCCGCTGCATATTTCTTATTTAAAGAAGAACTTATTAAACATGGCACGAACTCAGAAGCATTAGACGAAGCATTCCTTGATTATTGTAACGATAGTCTTACTCTAAGTGAGTCTATGCAGATGGAAACAATAATGAGTAATCATATGTTGTTGGAGAATATAAAATGAATGAAGAAGTAACAGTCGGTGATGGTGGTGGAGCAGTAAATGTCCAAAAAGACATGCCGTTATTCACACCAAACGGTAAAGCATTTGGAAGTAATTATTTCACTGCCCCAGATAGTGATACGTATGACAACGTACGACTAGGAAAGAACCGATATAAACGTTGGGACTCATTCGTAGGTAAATCGTCTTGGGGCAAAAACGTCGCCAACTACGCAAAAGCAAATAAAGGTGGGATGTTAGTCAAACATCCAAAAGACCCAGTCTTTCAAGTAATAAGAAGATAAAACCTTTACTTTTGATGTAGTTTATAGTATAATAGATACTATGGATTATATTACTCAAAAATATATCGGCATCGTCGGTGTACGTTTAGAACAGTTTAAGAAGAGAGGAAAGAACCTTTGGAACTGTCGTTGCCCACTTTGCGGTGACTCTCAAAAAGACAAAACTAAAGCACGTGGATTCATATTTGAATATGAAGGCGATGTAATGTATAAGTGCCATAACTGTGGAGTCTCTACTGGGTTTTCTAACTTCTTAAATGACGTTGACCCAAACCTAAAGAAACAATACGTATTGGAGAAGTTTGGTAATAAGACTAAACGTAAGAATCCCGAAACTGTTGACGACTTCTTCAAATCTGTAAAGAAGAAATTCAAAACATCTCAACATAATAGGTTACAGGGATTAGAACGTGTTGATAGGTTGCCTAGCGACCATCCTGCCGTTAAATATGTTAAAGGCAGAAAGATACCTGAAGAACATATCAAACGTCTGTATTGGACTGATACGTTTCAAGCATGGACTAACACTATTGTTAAGAATAAGTTTGGTACAATCAAGTTCGACGAAGCACGACTGATTATTCCTTTCTTTTCTGAATCAGGAGACCTAATAGCATTTCAGGGTCGAACACTCAATCCTAAGTCAAAACTACGTTATATAACTATTAAGGTAGATGAATCTGTATGTAAGTTATATGGACTTGATAAGATGGACACAACCAAACCTGTGTACGTATTAGAAGGACCGATTGATAGTATGTTCATTCCAAATGCAATTGCTATGGCAGGGTCGGATATGGCAAAAACGTGTGTTCTAGATAAGGGTGCTGAGTTTGTTATTGTAATGGATAATGAAAATAGAAACAAAGAAATTGTAGGAAAGATTGAAGGGTTCATCGATAATGGATTTTCGGTCTGTATATGGGATGAGAATATCATTGAGAAAGATGTCAATGATATGGTATTAAAGGGGATGACTCCGGAATCAATTTTCGAGTCAATTAAACGACATACATATAAAGGATTACAAGCAAAGATGGCATTATCAAAATGGAGCAGGGTATGAAATATAACGTAAATTATGCGGAAGATAAGGAATTTATAGTAACAGCTAAAGATGTAAATGATGCTATTGATAAATGTGAAAAGAAGGAACGTTGTATAAATTGGATCAAAGATGCAGATGGAAATATTCTTGCGGAAAGGTTACAATACAGTGCTAACGATAAAGTATTTTTAAAGGACGAATAATGCCAATATATAATTTTAAATGTGAATCGTGCGACGAAGTAATTGAAGTTGTGCGTACATGGTCAGAAGATATGACAATCGACTTAGACGCATGTAAATGTGGTGAAAAGAAATGGAAACGATATATTACAGTTTCTCGCAGTAAGTTTAAAGAACCAGATAAAGATATTGCAGTAAGACAGGCAAACGAAATGATGAATGGAAAAGGATGGATGTAATATGAAAAGTATGAGAGAAAGTTTTAGAGACCAAGTAAGAGGTCAATTAAGAAATGTTGTGGATATTGAAGAAACTCCGCAGACGCCTTCTATTACTGAGATGACTTGTGGTGATGTTAGACTTACAATTGATGCAGGAGGGTTACTTGTTGATGTAAGACAGCCTGTAGATTTCCAAGGAACTAAAATACATTTATCCCAAAATATACCGTGTCAATTTATCCAAACGGAAATGCAAGGCAGAGGAATTTCTTACAATATCCCTATTATGGTGTATTGTAATGATGGATATACTGCCCAATTGGCAAAGACTAAATTAGAAGAGGTTGGTTACAAAAATGTATCAAATATTGGTTCTATAAAAAACTTTAATAGATGTAGATAATATTTGGTTATAAATAAATTTAATTAAACTACCAAATAAGATTATGATTGAAGTGACTATCCAATGCGACGACTGCCAAGCAGTATGTAAAATACAACACGATATGATTGAATCTAGATATGACATAGAAGAACTATGTCCTTTCTGTGGATCGGATGACGTTGCAGTTGAGACCGAAGAAAGAAGTAAATGATAGTAGGAATTGACTATTCGATGTCGTCTCCTGCTGTTTGTGTGTGCGACGGTGAATTCAAAATAGAAAACTGTAAGTTCCTTTACATCACTTCAATGAAGAAGTATGAGGGTGTGTATGGGCAATTTGAAGGCGTTCTTGTTAAAGATTGGGAACATAATGCCGAACGTTTTGATAAACTAGCACAACAAGTCCGTGAGTATATTTTCGAACACTGGCCCGAAGGTTCTGCAGAACCGTCTATTGGTTTAGAGGGTTATGCTATGGGTGCAAAAGGACAAGTATTTAATATTGGTGAAAACACTGGCATTCTTAAACACTACATTCAAGTAATAGAAGGTTGGGACTTAACTACATATGCTCCTTCTTCTGTTAAGAAATTTGCTACCGAAAAGGGTAATGCCAATAAAGAAAAGATGTATGAAGCATTTATCGAAGAAACTGGATTAGACCTTGAGAAAACCTTTGGGTTTGATATCAATCCTGAGAAAATCAATGGACCAATAAGTGATGTGGTTGACGCGTATTACATTGCTAAAATACACTCAGAGGTCGTTTCTAGTATAGAAAACTAATAAATAGTAGCACTATGAGTGAAAATCTATTTAACTATAATCCAATACAAGAATGGACTGGCGATGTCGCAGATGTGGGCATGTCGACGCATGGTGGAAACCTACGTGTTACCACTATTATTACCTCTTCTGAAAATGCAACCGAGGCAACCCTTAAATGTAACCAATTGGCAGTAGCAGAACCATTCTTCAAAGACGCGGGGTCGTCTAATGTATTAGAAGTAGTTCGTAGTTTCTTCACATCGGATGGACTTGCTTCTGTTTCGCAATTGACTATTTCTACTAATCTTATTGAACAAGAAGTTGCTCATTGTTCAGACCCAACTTATTTAGAAGAACTTGTTTGTCTTGCAATTGGACAATGTTCCGATCCGACTTATAATGATAACCAAACCGATTGCCTGACTGAAGAGAATATTTGGATCGGAACCAATGCGTGGTTGCAACCAACAGGTTGGTCTGTTCCAAAGGCAACCGTTAGTATTCCTGTTACTACAAATAGAAAAACGTTAGATTCTTACCCCCAAACATATGATATTGACAATAATTCAATTCCATGTAATGCTGGTTATGAATTAATTGATGGTGTTTGTTATGATTGGGCAACAAGTAATAATGTTTCAATAGAAAAGTGTGAGGTATCTTGGTTTAGATTTTACGAAGAACCTCTAACACTTACTCTTTTTGATACTGAATTTAGAGTTAATGTCCAATCCTATCCTGTTGACGCCCCAACATCGTTGAATGCTACGGACGGTGATAACCAAATGCCAGGATTCGTCCAAGTAACTTGGGTTGCTGTCGCTGGTTCGGTTTCATATAACATTTATCGATCGATAGATAAAGACGCATTTAACTTCTTTGACCAAGATAACCTCACATCGAACCAAGAATTGCTCGGCAATACTGCTGATATTTGGTTCTCTGATGTAACGTTATCTAACATAGGCACTCATTATTATTGGGTTGGTGCTCTAAGTGTTACTGGTTCTGGTGCTATTCGTGTTGGAGATTTGTCTCCAGGGTTCGTTCGGTGTAGTGAGGAATATACGTGCGAACCGTATTCCGAAGATACCGATCAAGCATCTTGCGAAGCACCGCACCATTCTATTTGTGTAAATACTGATACTGGTTTGGAACTTATGGTTCGTAGGAAAAATGACCCCAATACATGGCATTCTGTATTTGAAACCGAAATTAATTGTTCTGGTAATGGAATGAGTGGACCGGCTTGTTACTATGAACGCACTACAAACCTCACTTCTCCTAGAAGTTGGTATAACCTTACTGCTGGGAACGCCGGTTGGACCGAATCTGCCTGCACCAAAGGGTATAACTGGTATCCGCAATGGTATTTCTTCTGGCACGATCCATCAATTAACACTTGGCAAGTCGGAGGTACTGGTGATTGGATAGAAAACTACGCACCTGAAATCTGCGTAAACCATGGTGCTACTTGGGAGGTCGAACTTCCTGGCGAAGAAGGTTCTATGTCTGGTGATGAATATATGGAATTAGTTGAAGATATGGTGGTTTCTTCTGGACAGTATAAACAAATTACGGTATCTTGGACATCAAACCCAACAGTAAACCCTTTAATTGGTGATTGTTATAAGTGTGAAGATATCGGTGGTTCTTTAATATCAATATACGTTGGTGAGGATTGTGTAGATTCTGGTGATTGTTCCAATCCATCATACAACAACAATCCAACATTATGTGTAGACCCTGTTAGTGGATATTGTTCAGACACAACCTTTACTTTTGAACTTGCGTGTGAGTCTATTATGTGTTCTGATCAAACTTGGGGAACTCAGGCTCTTTGTGGTGCTGCAGGAACGTGTAATAATCTTGGGACTACTTACGACAACAACCAATTTGCGTGTGAAAGTGATGGTACTTGTTCTTTTTCAACATATACTACTGAATCTACATGTGAAATTGCTAGATGTTCTGATACTGCTTATGCAGACCAAGCAACGTGTGAAGGAGCAGGTTCATGCTGGGATAAGAACGTATTGCCGGAGATAAGTATCCCTGCATATGACAACAACCAAAATCAATGTGAGGCTGATATTAATGGTTATTGTTTAGACACTACTCACAATTCAAGCAAAGCATTCTGTGAAACTGCTATTTGTAGTGACCCAACATACCCCTCGTCTTTACAGTGCATTACTTCTGGAACATGTTCTAACCCTACATATACAGACCAATTTAATAACTGTCTTGACCTTGTAAATGGGTATTGTGAATTAACAACAGGACTAGGGTTGCATACAACGCAGTATTCTGGGTACAGTGGCAATGCGGGACAAGATTTTGACGGAAACTTCAATTGGTTTGATACTGCAACATTAACTAGTTCTTGGATAGATACTCAAGTTTACAGTAACGGTAACAATTCTCAACAATACTTTGCTCGTAAACGTCAAGGGTATTTTAAAACCACACATGCAGGTGTATATACATTTAGGATAAATTCCGATGATTCGACTTGGTTGTGGGTAGGAAATAAAGACGAAGATATTGATGATTTGATCACTAGAAGGAATAATACTAATGAACTTATTGACAATAGTGGTCCACACGGAGCTCGGTCAATATCAAACACAATAACCCTTGACGCTCATTCATACTACCCAATTCTTATGTACTTTGGTCAGGGGTGGGGCAACTGGAGAGAAGAGTTATATTTCACACCGCCTGGTGATGTTGAAACTTACGTTGGTGGTAATTTTTACAGACAAGATAACTTATCTGATGGTCCTGCCACATACCCTAATACTGAAGCATTATGTGAAGATAATGTTTGTAGTAATTATAATTTAACAACACAGCAGACTTGCGAAGATGAAGGAATATGTTCAAATACTTCTTATAATAATCAACCAATCGTTTGTGTATCAGACGCAAATGGATATTGTAGTGATTTATCTGGACAATCAAAACAACTTTGTATTGATGAAGGAACTTGTAGTGAAGTAATATACAACAATGATCCAGCCGGTTGTGTTAATATTGCAAATGGAATTTGTAGTGATTTTCCTTTAATTAATAATACCCAAGCATCTTGTGAAAATGCTTATTCTTGTAGTGATATTACATGGACGGACGAAGTATCTTGTGTGGATTTAGCTGGTTTGTGTTTTAATGTTGATGGAGTAAACACCCCAGCTTATGATAATCTACAAACAGTTTGTACTGGAACTGGTCATTGTTGGGACGGTGTTATTGGTAGTGGAACAATTGTTACTACTCATACAACCGCGTCTGCTTGTACTTTATCTGGATTTTGTTCCGACCCAACCTTTGGTAACGAAAGTGCATGTATCCTTTTTAATGCCGATAATGGTTGGTGCGACGACGTTGCTGAAACTTCAAATCCTAATTACACAACACTGAACGCCTGCCAACTTGATAGATGTTCTGACCCACAATACAACAATTCTGCTGACTGTTTAGGTATGTCTGGTGCGTGTACTAATACGCAAGAAACCAATCAAACTGATTGCGAAGCAACAGCATATTGTTCTGATTTTACTTCTCAAAATCAGCTTGCTTGTGAAGTAGATGGAACTTGTGTTGGAGACGCTACATATAACAACAATAAGTTAGTATGTATAGATCCGATTGACGGGGGAACTTGTACTGACACTACTAAAAACCACGACTATTCTGCGTGTACGTCTGGCATCAGCAATGGACTTTGTCAAGACTCTTCGTGGACTACCGACCCATCTTGTACGTCTGCTGGTAGTTGTGTGAATTCCAAAATCATAGTTAGTGGTAATGGTATTAACTGTCCTATGCCACCGAGCGATGAAAGTGCTTGGGACAATTCCTCTGCTACTTGTTTGTCGAAAGGTAATTGTTATGTTAGGGTAGATTACTTGGAGCCACCTGGCTGGATACCTAGTTGTCAGTACGGACACGTCGATCATGAAAGTTCCAGCGATTGGAAATACACAGCATGGTATGTAACTGATATTGCACAGACTTCTTGTAACCCAACATCCGCGGAGACTTGGTTCGCAAACAATAATATAAACCACCCTGAAATTTACCCAGGATGGTATAATCCCTACCCCGCATATCGTGCTGGTTGGGAATCGAATGAATATATTTATCCTCAAAATTCTACTGTCGATAATGGAAACCGAACTTGGGGAACTGCAAACACATGGACACCTAATACTTGGACACCTAATACTTGGACTGCAGACAATACTTGGTATCCAAACGGAGCATCTTGGACTCCGACTAATAACTGGGGTCAACAACATACTTGGTTGGCACATACTTGGACGGATAATGGATACAATTGGTCAGGCAATCAGTGGACCAACGACGGCAACACTTGGGCAAGAACATATACATGGGACAACCCTAATACCTTTACATATGCCAATAGTTGGAATCTAAATACGTTTTTGAGTGCTGGCAACACTTGGGCACCAAACTACAGTTGGTGGAATAATAGTTATTTGACTGATAATAATACTTGGTATGCTGGTTCTACGTGGAATACATACACGTTTGATAACGAAGGAAACTCGTGGGCACAGCAACATACGTGGACACCTTATCAATTTACAAACGACAACAACACTTGGCAACAACAACATACTTGGAATTTAAATACCTTTACTTCTGATGGTTATTCGTGGAACGTGTATCCTACACTTGGTGACCAAACAATATGTCCTGCTCAAAATGGAACTTGGGTTCCGGATCCAGCATTCCAAAACCCAGCAGAAGAGTATAATATTTACAGGACCGATACAGCAGGACATACTGCAAATCCACCAGAATATCATTATGTTGACACTATCCCTCATTACGGTGTTGATGTATCTACGCAGACATTTGTTGATGATACTCAAAAAGAAACGATAGATTATTATTACAAAGTAACACAAAAGTCTAATGGCATTGAGTCTGAATTTGGTCCAGTTGGGTCTGGGTATGAAACTCAATAATTACTTGACTTTTGGTCAATATTATAGTATAATAGTAACTTAACAGGAGAATTTATGTACATAGAATTATGGCAATTGGGGTTCGTAGTGAGCATTTGTTTATCTGCTTATTTTTCGTTTAAGCAAGGACAAAAAGAAGGACTGAGTGTCGGTGTTCATGTAGTTATCAATGACCTTCACGATAAAGGTATTATAGCAATATATAAAGACCCAGTGGCGGGTGAAATTGTTGTCGGTAGGTATGACGAAGATGAAGCAAATTTGATAAATGACTTAGAAGTAGATTATGAAGACGACGAATACTAAAGAAGAAATTTGTGATGAAACGTGTGATTGCCACGGCAATGATGTATTAGATGACAACCGAGTGGTTGTTGGAAATAACGTAGAAACGTCAGCAACTGGTGGTGCTGGTATGAGTGATGAAATGAAAGAATTGCTCAAACTAAAAGAAACCTTAAAATAAAAGGGGGTATAAAGTCATAATATCGCTTTACTTTTCCTTTGAAGTGGGGTATAATACGTAGTATATTAAATAAAAAAGGAGTTATATTATGAGTGAATTGAGTGTAGTAAGAGAAAATGTTATTGAAGCGTTAAGAAACGATATCGCAACAATCACCTTTACAAAGAAAGATGGTACTGAACGTGTTATGAAAGGCACGTTGATGTCTACCGAACTTCCCGTGTTTGCTGAAGCAGACAAATCTAAAACAACTAAAGCCCCTAAGAAAGTCAACGAAGAAGTAATTGCTTGTTTTGATGTAGAAGCACAAGGATTCCGTTCGTTCCGAATTGATTCTGTGACTTCATTTGAAACTCCAACTGCATCTTCAGGTAGATTAATTAATGCGTAAGAATGATGTCAAAGTTCTATCTGAAATAGAGCATGTCCTTCACCGTCCTGGAATGTATGTTGGTGATACTACATCTGGTACTCACATGAAGTGGGTGATGGACGATGACCAAATTATAAAGAAAAAGGTTAAAGTTGTACCTGCCTTCCTCAAGTTATTTGATGAAATCATCAGTAACTGTATTGATGAAGGATTTCGTACGGGCTTTAAATTTGCTAATGAAATCAAGGTGAGGGTTGAAGATAATGGAAAAATTACAATTGAGGACAACGGACGTGGAATTCCTATTGTCGAGACGGAAGGTGGGAAAACGCAAGCAGAACTTGCTTTCACGAACTTACGTGCAGGAGCGAATTTTGATGATGGCGTGGGCAACGTTTCTATTGGTACTCATGGACTTGGTTCAACATTAGTAAACATATTAAGTAAGAAGTTTATCGCTCATACTGACGATGGTAAGAAACATTTCAGACTAGAATGTAAGAATAATATGTCTGAAGTTGATGTTGAAATTACTAAGACGAAAGGTATTAAAGGAACGTCTGTATCGTATTATGCGGACTTTGCTCGATTGGGTATGAAATCAGTCGATATCGACCACATGAGTTTGATTGAAAAACGTGTTAATGATTTAGCAGTATGTTTCCCAGACATTAGATTTAAGTACAACGGACGACTAGTTAAGAGTGCTAAGTTTAAAGACTATCTATCAAAGATTGGTACAGACTTCGTAGCACACGAAACTAACGACTATTCTGTGGCAGTGCTACCGAGTGATGACGGCAACTTTATCTCATTCGTAAACGGTATTGACACGTTTGGTGGTGGTGTTCATTGTGATGTTGTATCATTATCTATTGCTTCTGCATTGAGAGATTCAATCAAACGTAAGCATAGATTAGACATACGTATTCCGGACATTAAGAACAAATTGTTATTTGTTATCGTAACGAATAAAGTATCAGATCCTAAGTTTGATTCTCAAACCAAAGAACGATTAACTAACAACGATAAGGACATTAAACCTATCTTTGCTGGTGTTGACGACGAGAAGTTTATTGCTCGTATTATGAAAAATGAAGAGGTTATTCAACCCATCATTGAAGCATTGTTATTAAAGAAACAACTTGCTGAAGCACGAGCATTACGTAAAGCACAAAAGAATGCTAAGAAAAAGAAAGTCGCCAATCACATCTCTGCTATTGGTAAGAACCCAGAAGATAAAATTTTATTTATCACTGAGGGTCAATCTGCTATCAGTAACTTGATTAACGTTAGACAAACTGCTATTCATGGAGGTTATCCTTTAAGAGGTAAAGTCAAAAACGTTCGACAAATCAAACCAACTGATATTATGAAGAACAAAGAATTGTCTGAGTTGATGAGTATTCTTGGTTTAGAACTTGGTGAAACTGCTACTGATTTGAACTATGGTAGAATCGGCATCCTTGCTGACGCCGACTTTGATGGGTTCTCTATTGCAGCCGCATTAGTCAACTTCTTCTCATATTGGAAAGAACTGTTTGATGAAGAACGATTGTTATTCATTAAGTCCCCTATTGTTATTGCTAAGAAAAAGAAACAAGTCAAACGGTTTTATGACTTAAAAGATTTTTCTGACGCAAAACTTGACTCTGATTGGAAAATAGAGTATAATAAGGGTTTGGGTTCTTTGAGTATTGAAGAATATGACTTAATGATTAATGACCCAGTGACCGAAGTGATTAAATTTGATGATGATGCGACTAGAAGTCTTGAGACTGTATTTGGTAAAGACTCTCTACCTCGTAAAAAATGGTTAATGAAATGAATATAACACAATTAATAGATACACAATATAAGGATTATGCAAAGTACGTGCTATACAGTCGTGCTATTCCGCATATGATTGATGGGTTAAAACCCTCTCAACGTAAGATCCTTTACACGGCATTAAAGACTGCCAAAGGTGCTAGAATTAAAACAGCATCGTTAAGTGGTAATGTTATTAGTCAGGCAAACTATCACCATGGTGATGCTTCGTTAAATGAAGCAATTACTAAGATGGTACAACCGTTTGTTAATAACGTTCCGTTGCTACGCGGTCATGGTTCTTTTGGTTCTAGATTAGTTCCTGAGGCTGCAGCGGCACGTTATACATATGTTCAGACTCATACGAACTTTGAACAGTATTTTGCTGATACTATGGTCACAGAGACTTCTGTAGACCCAGAAGACCCCGAGCCGGCGTTTTATTTGCCAATCATCCCTTGGGTATTAGTGAATGGTATTAAGGGCATAGCGGTCGGATTCGCAACCGAGATACAGCCTCATGACCCCAAAGAACTTGCTAAGTTATGTAGTGCTCATTTGAGTGGTAAAAACATATCTAAAAAGAAACTACTTCCTACCTATCCTGGATTCAATGGGAAGATTGAAGAAGTAAATGGTGAAGTGTTTTGTACAGGAGTATATAAACTAAAGGGTTCTACAAAGTTAAACATTACTGAAGTTCCTGTTGGGTTCACTCGTGAGTCGTATGTTATCCTACTTGATAAACTAGAGTCTGAAAGTAAAATCGTATCGTATGTGGATATGTGTGATGCTTCTGGTTTTAAGTTTGACATAACATTAAGACGTGGTAAGACTTTGACTGATAATCAAATCATTACTATGTTTAGATTAAAGAAGAAACTAAACCAAAATCTAACGGTTATCAACCAAGAAGGACAGTTAAAGGTATATGATAATACCATTGACATTGTTAAAGGCTTTTGTGATTATAGAATCACTAAGTATGTAGAACGTTATGAGTGGTTGGTTGATAAAGGTACTGAAGACCTAGAACTCATTCTAGCAAAGATTTGTTTCATCGGTAAGATTATCAGTGGTGAATTGGACTTTAATAATAAGAACAGAAAACAAATCTTTAAAGAGTTAAGTGATACTACTGACGACTCAGAAGAGATTATTGCTATATTAATCAACATGCCTATCTATTCATTATGTCAAGATGAACTTGATAAGTTGAAAGACAAGGGTGCTGAATTATATGAACAAATTAAAGGTTGGAAATCGATTGACGTGACTGACCAATTTATTAAGGAATTAAAGGTGATTTAAATGGAATTTATGGATGAGATGCCTGTTGGAAATAAACAGGTAGAACAGAAAAAGAAACCAATAGTGAAAAAGATTAAACCTGCTGAAGGGTTTGATTTAGAAATAGGTACGTTGTTGTTTACAATGGGTGACGTTGACCTTGAAATTAAGGATGTGAAGGTGAGGGATATGGAAGAATTTAAAAAGTTTATATTTGAGGTAATGGCGTGATACTCGTGGACTACAGCCAAGTTATGGTGGGTGGATTGATGTCACAAGCAAAGTCAATGAACGATGTAAGTGAAGATTTGCTTCGTCATATGATTCTTAACACATTAAGAAGTTATCGTAAACAGTATGGTAAGACGTATGGTGAACTGATACTATGTATTGATTCACGTCATTATTGGAGACGAGACGTATTTCCTAATTACAAACATGCTCGTAAGAGTGGTCGAGATAAGTCGGCATTTGATTGGGAAATCCTATTCGGATGGTTTGATAATATCAAGGCAGAACTAAAAGAAAACTTCCCATATAAGGTGATTGAGGTAATGGCAGCTGAAGCAGATGATGTTATCGGTGTATTATCAAAATATAAGCACATGGAAGAAAAAGTATTAATCCTTTCAAGCGATAAGGATTTTATTCAACTGCATAAGTACAAGAATGTTAAGCAGTATTCTCCTATGCAACGCAAGTGGGTAAGACACCCAGACCCAATCGCATACGCTAAAGAACATATTATCCGTGGTGACCGTGGTGATGGTATTCCTAATTTCTTATCTGGTGACGACTTCCTTATAGAAGGTATTAGACAAACGTCAATTGCTAAGAAGAAGTTAGACGTTTGGTTGACTCAAACCCCAGAACAGATTTGCGAAGGTAATGAAGAAATGATGGAAAGATGGCAACGCAATTCGTTACTGACTCAATTTGATGAAGTGCCTCAGTTACTGCAGAATGATATTTTAAATGCATTTAAGAAAGAACCTATTGGACAACGTAAGAAGTTATATAACTACTTCGTGATGAATAAGTTACAGAACTTAATGGATGTAATTGGAGACTTTTAATCAAATATCGCTTTACTTTTAGGACAAACTAGGGTATAATAGGTACTATAAATGATTGAAAAAAGAGTGATATGAAAAGTGTAATTGAGATATTAAATGAGTTAGAGAGTGATAATAGTCGTCTATTTAAGGTAGATGTATTAGAACAAAACCTTGATAACAAACTACTTGAACGTGTACTAAAGGCAACTTTAGACCCATACACACAATACTATATTAGGAAGATTCCTGACTACGACCGTGGTGATAAAGAGTTTAGAAACCCATTAGATTGGGCACTAGACAACCTTGATAAGTTATCCTCGAGAGAACTGACGGGTAACAACGCAAAACAACACCTCGTTGATATTCTTGAAAACCTAACAGCAGGTGATGCTGAGGTTATTGAACGTGTCATTGGTGGTGATTTGAGGTGTGGTGTATCTACGTCAACTGTAAATAAAGTATATGGTAAAGGTACAATTTCAACATATCCTTGTATGCTCGCCGGTGCTTACAATCAAAAGAACTTCAAACATATCAAATATCCTGCTATGGTACAATTAAAGATGGACGGTATGCGCTCCAACATCATTATTACTCCAGAAGGAACTGTTGATATTCGTAGCAGAAACGGTAAGCAAATTGAATTACATGGTTTACTTGACGACTATATGAAAGAGATATTTTATACCAAACCAACACTTGAGTCGTTAGATCCCTTTAGAGGTTCGGTCGTTGATGGTGAGTTGGTTGTTCTTGCTGAAGATATGGTAACAATCCTTGACCGTAAGACTGGCAACGGGATTCTTAATAAAGCAGTAAAGGGAACTATTACAAAGGAAGACGCTAAACGTGTTAGAATGGTAGCGTGGGACTTAATCCCAATTGAAGACTTTAAGACAGGTATTTGTAACATACCGTATTTTGATAGAATCGGTGTACTTCAAGTGCGTATGGAAGAAGTTTCAAATAGTCACCCTATTGAATATATTAGACCAATTGCATCTATTCCTGTTGATAACATTGAACAAGCAAATGAGTTATTTAAACAAGCACTAGATAATGGTGAAGAGGGTATTATTCTTAAGAATGGTGACTCACCGTGGGAAGATAAACGTTCTAAATATCAAGTGAAGATGAAAGCAGAACTTGAAGCAGACTTATTAGTAACTGCTTGGAATGAAGGCACGGGACGTATTGAAGGTAAGATGGGTTCTGTTACTTGCGTTAGTGCTGACGGTGGACTTGAAGTAAACGTAGGTTCGGGATTCAATGACGAAGACCGTGAGATGGTTGCTGAGGATATCGTTGGTAAGATTATAACGGTTAAATATAACGAAGTTATTCAAGACAAACGCAAATCAACTAAGTCATTATTCTTACCTATTTACATAGAAACTAGATTAGACAAATCAAAGGCAGATATATTATGACAAACGAAGAATTATATAAATTAGTACGTGAAGGCAAATCACTTGCTCAAATGATAGAAATTGCATATAAACGAGGGTATGATAAAGCATCTAATGAATATATTGGTTGTGGGATGGCAAACAAATGAATTATAAAGACAGTGGTGTAGACTTACACGAACAGGATATGTTTAATGCTAAGTTGGGGCAAAAAATGCCTTGGTTAGGTGGTTTTGGTGGAGCATTTGATATTGGTGATGATTACCTTGTATCATCTACTGATGGAGTGGGGACTAAGGTAAAAATGTACACTCAGGCACAGAAGGAAGAAGGTGTTGATATTAAAAACCTTGGTATTGACTTGGTCGCTATGGTGGTCAATGACCTTGTTTGTACGGGCGCTAAACCCATATTCTTCAACGATTATTTATCAGTCAATACGATTGATTCGATAGATGCAATGGGACTGATTGATGGTATTAATGAGGGTCTAGCACAGTGTGGCGATGGTATTCCTTTGATTGGTGGAGAGACTGCCATCATGGGTGATATGTATAAGGAAGGAGAGTTTGACGTTGCTGGATTTGGTGTTGGAGCTTGTCCTAAGGACAGGTTTATTGACGGCAGTGGTATTGATGTTGGTGATGTTATGTTAGGTTTAAAATCAAACGGATTTCACTCAAATGGTTATACTTTAATTCGTCAGGTTGTTTCTCACGCATTAGAAAACGACCCTGAATCTATCCCAAAGGGGTTATTTGCCGATTTGCTTAAACCGACTAGGATTTATGTAAATAGTATCTTAAAGGTTTTAGAATATTATAGAGACGATGTCCACGGCATCTCTCATATTACTGGTGGTGGTCGATATAACGTCAACCGACTGCTTGGTGATATTAACCTAAAACCAAAATGGAATAACAACAATAAGTCGTTTCGACAAGAAGAATTTAATTGGATACAAAAAGCAGGTAATATTAGAGATGAGGAAATGCACCGAGTATTTAATGACGGTATCGGTATGGTATTAGTTGTTGAACGTAACAGTGCCCAGAAAATTATATCATTACTTGAGTCTTTGGGTGAAGATGTGTTTGAGGTTGGTTTGATTGAAACTAGGTTAAATAAGGTGGAAATTGACGAATTGAATCAAATAATCGAAAATAGACAATAAATACTTTACTTTTGACCATTAGTATAGTATAATATAGGTATATGTATGAAAAGTTAAGTAGTATTTTTACTACGGAATAGTTTTATTTTTACTACTCGCCACGTATATATATTAGTGATGGTTAATATTAACCATCCATATTTTAATTATTAGGAAAGACTATTATGAACAATAAATTTTTACTTGCAACACTTGTTGCTACAACTTTAACTGCTAATGCTGACGTTTCAATTTTAGGAGATTATGAAGGTACATTCACAGACGGTAATCCTGGTGCAGCATCTTACGCACAAGACCTAGACTTAACATTAGTTGGTTCCACTGACGGTGCTAAGGTTACTATGACTATGGAAAACCTTACAGGTGGTTCTGCTGTAACAGCAACTCAAGTATTTGTTGAAACTGCTATTGAAGGCATCGCACTTAAAGCAGGTAACTACAAGAACCAAAACGGTTCTGGTTTAATGCAAAAGAAATCTGCTGTAACTAATCAATTTGAAGTATCTACTTCGATTGCAGGTGCTGGTATTACATTAGGTCAAGTATCTGAAGCATCTAAAGTAACTGTTGATGCATCTCTTGAAGTTGCTGAATTGGACGTAACTGTTCAAAACGTAACTGCAACGGATCGTTTCATTACTGTTGTTGCTAACTTCTTGGGTTTAGGTGTAACTGCTGAGACTCAAAATACTACTGTTGGTCGTAACACTGCTGTTTCAGCAACTACTACTGTTGGTGGTTTAAATGCTACTACGGTTGTTATTGATGTGAATGATGCAACTGCTATGTCACAAGATGATGGTATCCTTGGGGACATTTCAACTGCGGTAAATGGTAAGAAAGTTGTTGGTGGTGTTTTATCAACTGCAACTACAATCGGTACTGTAACAGGTAAAGCATTTGAAATGAATGATGCTATGAATTACACTGGTGAGATTGAACGTGGTGCATTGACTGTTGGTTATACTAAAGCAGACAATACTGCTGGTGTAACTACTGCTAAGATTAACGTTTCATTCTAATTTTTAGATAGTCCAAGAGCGACTTTAGGGTCGCTTTTTTATGCGATAACGTATCTATATTATGAAACTATAATATAAATAGAAATGAGAAAGGTAGAAATAGATGCCTGCAATTATGCGAAATCTATTATACAATTAGGAGATTTAAATGAAAAATTTAATCACAGCACTAACACTGCTTTTAACAATCGGTTCAGCAAACGCGTTTTGGAACAATAATTCTTGGGATAACCAAGATAGTAACTATGAAGATAATGGTATCTTTGCATACAATAAGTATGACTTTTGGGACCCACGTTGGTACTCAACAGAGTTTACTAATATGGTAAACGAAATGGATGATGAACTTGAAATTACAGACCACGCAGTAACAGCCGGTAGTCCATACAACTTTCCAGTAAAGTAAAAGTGTAATAAATATAATGACTTCGTAATATTATGAGGTCGTTATTCTGATTATATTAGGAGAAAGTTATGGCAGACCAAACGTTAGATGCAAGTGGATTAAATTGCCCACTTCCGATTTTAAAGACTAAGAAAGCATTACAGAAAATGGAATCTGGTCAAGTGTTAGAAGTTATATCAACGGATGCAGGTTCGATTAAAGACATTGAAGCATTTTGTAATCAAACAGGTAATAAATTAATTTCAACCGAAGAAGTTGCTGGAAAGTATATCTTCACAATAGAGAGAGTATAAAAATGAGTATTAAAGAACAAGCACAAATGACATACACAATGTGGAAGATGAACTGTCCTGTACCAATCGCATATAGATTTCTTAAAGCGATTGTCGCAACGACAATCGCACACATCAAATAGGAGTATAGTATGGCACAGATATTAGGAGCAGAAGTTGATGAAGAAGGTTTCTTGGTAAATCTTAAAGATTGGACAAGAGAGATTGCAATTGAAATGGGAAAGTCTGATGATGTAGACTTAGAGAACGAAGACGCAGACTTATATTCAGAGCGTTGGGAAGTCCTTAATCTTTTACGTGATTATTTTGAAGAGTATCAAATTGCACCAGCCGTTCGTGTGTTGACTAAAGCAGTTGGCAAGAAACTTGGTAAAGACAAAGGTAATAGCAAATATTTGTATCTGTTATTCCCTTATGGTCCTGGAAAGCAAGGATGTCGTTTCGCCGGTCTTCCAAAGCCAACTGGATGTATCTAATGAGTATTTGGTTAATTAACGGATTAATGGCAAGTGCTTTAGTGTTTGCCTTTTATATAACACAACAAGATAGAAACTATTTCTGTCAAAAAGTATGGAGTAAAGTATGGAACAAGTGAAGGGCATTTTAATTGCTATTACATTATGGACAGTTTTAATTATGATGGGTACTGCTAAGGCAGAATTGGTTACAATGGACATCGATAAGTGGAATGGACCATCAGGTACTTATGTATGTAAAGATGTAAAGACTTGTTGGTTATTATATAGAGCAGCAGAAGTTCGTGGTGATACTTATTACTGCAACTCGGCTATCATTAAACGTGATGGAAAGGTCGTTTGGTACAAGAACTTTTATAAATAGAATTATAAACTGAATGTTGTGTAGCAATTCCATTAGGAGAAATATATGGAATTAGGCTATGCCTTAAATACATTGTACTTTCTTGTCTCCGCAGTCTTAGTGATGTGGATGGCGGCAGGATTTACAATGTTAGAAGCTGGATCGGTTCGTTCAAAGAACGTAACAGAGATCCTTTTAAAAAATGTTGCACTGTATAGTGTAGCATCACTAACCTTCTTGTTTGTGGGTTATGAATTAATGTACGGTGGATGGAATGCTCCAGAAGACCACGCATTAATGAGTGACTTTTTCTTTCAAGTAGTGTTTGTTGCAACAGCGATGTCAGTAGTTTCGGGCGCAGTTGCAGAACGTAAGAAACTATGGTCATTTTTAATCTTTGCTGGTATTTTTACAGCAGTGATTTATCCAATTCAAGGCTCGTGGTCTTGGGGTGGAGGATGGTTATCTGAGGCAGGGTTCTTTGACTTTGCAGGATCGGGTATCGTTCATATGGCGGGTGCAGCGGCGGCATTAGCGGCTGTGCTATTAATCGGCGCTCGTAAGGGTAAGTATGATAAGAATGGTAACCCAGTTGCTATTCACGGTTCAAGTTCAACTCAGGTTGCTCTTGGAACACTTATTCTTTGGATGGGCTGGTTTGGTTTTAATGGTGGTTCGCAGTTAAGTATTTTAGGAATTGACAACGCTAACGCAGTTGCTCAAATTTTCGTAAATACAAACACTGCCGCCGCCGCAGGATTATTGAGTGCAATGTTGCTCTCAAAGATTTGGTTAAAGAAGACCGTTTTAAATGTAACACTGAATGGTGCGTTGGCTGGACTAGTGGTAATTACAGCTGATCCATTCACACCTTCACCAGAGATTGCAGCCTTGTATGGTGCAATCGGTGGATTAATTGTCCCTATCTCAATGGCGCTGCTAGAGAAATGGGGTATCGATGATCCAGTTGGTGCGATCAGTGTACACGGTGTTGCGGGTATTGTGGGACTAATGTTGGTTCCGATTTTAAATACTGATGCAACACTGTATGGCCAAGCGCTAGGTACTACTGCAATCTTCGGATTTGTATTTGGTACAAGCCTAGTAGTTTGGTATATACTCAAAAAGACCGTTGGTCTGAGAGTAGGTGAAGAGGAAGAACTTGCTGGTTCTGATATGTGGGAAACAGGGCAATCCGCCTACCCAGAGTTCATGAACAGCAAGAAATAACTTTAACTGAATTGTTATACAACATACCTAACCCTCTTAACTGAGGGTTTTTCATATATAAATATTCGTAATGATTAAACTATACGAGTGATACGAATGAGTAGAAAGTCTAACATAGTAAGTGCTAAATCTTTAATGAATAAACAGCACTTAGAGTTACAGCAAGTTGAACCATTAACCGATACCCAATCACAGTTCTTTGAGAACTACGACACTGGCAAATCTCAAGTATTATCAGGAAGTGCTGGAACAGGTAAAACCTTTATCAGTCTATACAAAGCATTTGATGAAATCCTTAACGGAAAAACAAACTATCGTCGCATAGTTATTGTCCGTTCTGCCGTTGCAACTCGTGACATTGGTCACCTTCCTGGAACATTAGAAGAAAAACAACAAATCTATGAAATACCATATACGGGTATTTGTAATGAATTGTTTGGTCGTGGTGATGCATATGGTTTGATGAAGAAGAATAATATCATCGATTTTATGCTAACGTCTTATGTACGTGGTATTACACTTGACGAGACTATTGTGATTGTCGACGAATATCAAAACCTAACAAGTGCTGAAGCAGATTCAATCATCACTCGTCTAGGTAAAGGGTCAAAAATCGTCTATTGTGGTGATACGTGTCAAACAGACTTCACTCGTAATTCTGAAAAGGATATCGATAAGTTTCTTTACGTGCTTGAGAAGATGACTAAATGGTTTGACCTCAATGAGTTTGGTGTTGAAGATATCGTTCGTTCTGGTATCGTAAAAGACTACATCAAAGCAAAAGAACACGCTCATAGATGACCTCTGACGATAAGTTTGCCGAGGTATATTTCAAAGAGATGCTCACACTCGATGAGCAAGTTGAGTATGCCCGATGGATAGATATGCTCGTCGAACATGGTCAAGTTGGTATGGATGAACTAACTGACGATGAAGTAGACCAAAAGATGTATCGTATGTATCAAGCAGACCTCAACCAACAAACTCGAAAAGATATATTATAAAAACTTGCCTTTTGTAATATTGTATAGTATAATAGTTGTATATGACAAATAAAGAACTATACAAATATCTTGGTGAACACACCGTAGATAATATCCCATACCTCAATGCAGGTGAGTTTAAATACGTAACAGACAAATATGGTAAAGAAGTTTGCCGTCGGACTCTTGCGGACTATATTGAGCAGAACCCTTCAAAGTTCCCATTCAATCCTATTTCGTATGAGGATATGGTCAAGAACTTTCATAAACTATGTAAAGCAGACTATTCTAAATTCCTTAACCCTTCTTCGGAAGAGGTTGATGCTAACGTATTAGAGAAATATGATGACTACAAGTACAGTTATCATAAGTATCCATTAGGCATTATTGACGGACCATCCGCACCTTTTAATAAGGTTGCTGACTACTTTATGCGTCCTGTACGTTATGAGTGTTCATCGCAGACTAACAAATCGCCAGTCGAACAATGGGAACAAGGTAATATATGGTTGGCAACTGGAGCATTATGGAGAGGTGTTAATCAAGTACACTACGATGATGAAGGATTGTGTATATCAGGGGAACTCTCCAAAAACAGTTATCTAATGGCAATGCGTATGGGTGCTTATATTGCTACTCAATTTAAACCCGTTGTTGCCAAATCGATATATGAAATGACCGATGCTTCTAAGGTGCTAGATACGTCAATGGGTTGGGGTGATAGATTGACGGGATTCTTTTCTTCAAGATGCTCTACTGAATACGTAGGTTGCGATCCAAACCCAAATACATTCAAAGTCTATAAGGTTATGGCACTTGAATACTCAAAACTCTTAAACAACAAATATACAATAGAATCAGACACGGATGACTTATTCATTCTAAAGGGTGACAAGAAGTCAGTAACATTCTATCGTTCTGGTGCTGAGAATATACCATGGTCTGATATTAAGAACATTGACTGTGCATTCACGTCCCCTCCATATTTCTCTACTGAATTATACAATAAGGGTGGTGATCATGAAGAAGACCAATCATGGAGTAAGTTTAACGAATACGAGAAATGGCGTGATGACTTCTATTTACCCGTAGCACAAAACTCGTTTGACAGTCTATCTCGTACTGGATTCCTTTTTGTAAACATTATGGATCCGAAAATCAAATCAACAAGACATCGTTCATGTGATGAATTAGTAGACCATATTGGTGCTGGGAATTTCATTGGTCAAATAGGTATGAAAATACAACAACGTGCTCAAGGAAAGAAATTCTTTGAAAGTAACGAAGAACAAGGAACTCTAGAAGAATACCTTGCTAAAACTTATATAGAAAACGTATGGTGTTTTAGTAAGGTGATGAGTCCTATTGACGTATTTCGTGATGCTCGTTCCACTAGTCTTGATGACTTCTTTTAGTGTGTAACACCATTATTTCTAAGGAAACTATATGTTTATTCATGAACCAATTGACCTAGGATACGACGATCTAGTATGCGTAACACCCAAAGTCGGGTCTCGTACATATGAGTCGGCGACGGACTCCAATATCAAATATCCTTCAATCACTTCTGTATTATCTCTTCAATCCAAAGACGCAATAGATGCCTGGAAGAAGAGAGTAGGAACAGAAGAAGCAAATAGGGTATCAAAATTCGCCTCAAGCAGAGGTACACGTGTCCATCAAATAGCAGAAGACTATGTGAATAACGTCCCAATCAGTGATATGAATCTAGTGCCGACAATGCATGCCAACTTCCTACCCATCAAGAAAGTCCTTGATGAAAGACTAGGAACGGTATATGGACAAGAACTCGCACTCTATTCTGACCACCTTAAAGTCGCTGGACGAGTAGACCTTGTTGCCTTTTTCGATAATAAACTCTCTATTATCGACTATAAGACAGCAGGTAAATTAAAGAAAAAAGAATGGATCACTAACTACTTCACACAAGAGTCCTTCTATGCAATCGCCTTTGAAGAACGAACCAAAATACCAATCACTCAACTAGTAACAATCATTGCAGTAGATGGAGAAGACGATGCCCAAATTTTTATAGAACACAGAGACAATTACGACAAGAATTTAATAAGATGTATAAAGGAGTACAACAACAATGACAACATATAAACTAATAAGGAAAGAACATACTGTCACATCTGTGTGGTATGAAACTGAAATTGAATTGTCTGAAAAAGACATTGGCCAAATCGAAAACCTTTATGATAATGATATCAGTGCATTTTTAGATAATAAAGCAACGATAAACGAAGACGATGCTTATTATGGTGGTGAGGTAGTTAAGGAAAAGGACTACGGTTCTGAAATTGAATTTGATATAATACCAAATAATGATGAAAAGATTTAAACAAACAATACTAACATTAGGAAGTATATCATTAATATTCTTAGGAGGGATAAGTCTATATGGTATAACATTCCCGTTTAATCTATATGGTATAATGCCAATACTATTAGGTGTGTTCGCAATAAGCATGACACGAGACATAACGTAAAGACATAAACAGCGTGTGTGTGTCTCTTCGAGCGATATCGTCTAATGTCGGTTAATGTCGGATAATGTCTTGATATCGGTGGAAACTGTATATTAAGGTATTTTTTAACTAAAATAAAAGTAAACCTTAACCGAATAGGTAAAAAATACCTGTACGTTACCTGTACGTTACCTGTACTCTACCGAGCCTTAACCCAACCGAACAAGAACTCTACACTAACTCCACCACAGCACACCGAGAGCTCGTGCTAGACGAACGATTATCCCACAGTCATACCATAACCTGACTGCGACATTACAGACATTATTATTTCATTTATTTTAGTCAAGTTTCTGCCCAGCACTCCATTTTTAAGGTATAATACTAGTATAAATGATAAAAAAGGAGTTGTAAAATGGATGATTTAAGAAAATTTAGTTTAGATATTATTAAAAAGAACCCAGAATTGGGTGGTGAGATTGTTGATTTATTTGCCATGATGATGGAAGAGATTGAGGATGGTTCTTCTGAAGAACTTGAACGTGACCGATTTGTTTGTAGTGTTGAAGAACTTGTTAATGCTACTATTAAAACAGTGAAGAAGGTTAATAAGACTAAAGAGTTACGTGGTTTTGTTCCGTTTACCCCTAAGGTTATTCCTTCAGTTCGTTAGAATTGAGGTTCTGACCGAGTGAATTAGGTATTTTTTAACTAATTCTATCTGTTTTGCCTCAGTATAAGTCACAATGTATCCGATATCGCTAGGGATAAGTCACTGTTATTTCTAAAACTACAGGTATTTTTTAACTAATTCTGAGGAAAGAGAATACCCCTACAATAAAAGGTGTCAATTAGTTGCCCATAGACATCAATATGGGGTATAATATAGGTATATTAAATGATAAAGGTGTAAGTGCTATGAATAATAATGTGAATGTAAACGAAATACTTAACGTATCTGCTATTAATAATGCTATTGAAACTGCGTATAACTCTGGTGTAATGACTACTCCTAGTGGTGTTGTCCTGTGGGATGGTCTTGCCTCTATGGTATATAACGAGTTTGCTCCTTCTGGTAGTGTGATGAATAAGTTGGGTGAAGTTACTAACTATGATAACCTTGAAGAAATTGCTGAGGTTGCCGCTAAGTTATACCCTCTTGTTGATACTCTTGTTGATGGTTTCCGTGACTACGTAGAATAACCTTAAAATAAAAGGTGGTATGAAGTCAATATATCGCTTTACTTTTGGTCCAACTTAGGGTATAATACGTAGTATAAAAGAATTAAAAAAAGGTGTTACTTTTAATAAAACGGAGACACAAAATGTTAGCAACAATTTATATTAGTCATAGTGAACATAACTGGGATGTTACAACTTATGTTGATGATTATGAATGGGAAGGTTTTTACGAAACCTTTACAACTAAATCAAAAGCATTAAAAGTCGCAAACAAAATCAAAAAAGAACTGTTTGAAACAGAAACAGAAATATCTGAAATTGAAATGATTATTGATTTTAAACACGGTCTTGAAAACGACATCAAATCTTTCAAAAGGTTGGTGGCATAATGAAACAAGAACGCGAAATTAATTTGAAACACAAAAGAAAATCAACAAAATTCAAGAATCAATGATATAATATAAAATAAAAAAAGGACATAAAAATGAAAAAAATTAATGAATTTAACAAAGGTAATTTAAAAGAATTCCGTCATGAATTGGACGCGGTATTAACTAAATTTGGTGTAAAGGTCGGCCTTGATATTAGATCGGAGAAAATTAATTATAATGATTCAACCGCGACAATAACGATTGACGCTAAATTACACGGATCACAATCTAGAGAGGCTATGGAATTAGAACTATATTCCGATTTCAAAGAAAATGATATAATTAGAATTAAACAATTAGGTGAAGTCAGATTCGTTGGATATAAAACAAAGAATAGAAAATACCCATTCATTGTAGAGACTGTGCACACGGGTAATAGATATAAATTAAGTCAACAACATGTTAATGCGAGGGTGAATATAGTATAATGAAAGACAATATAATTTTAGTTGATTGCGATGGAGTCCTATTAGATTGGGAACCATACTTCCATAATTGGATGTTGGAAAAATTTGATATGAAGCCCATCAATAAATCATTGTACAACATAGGTAAAGTATATGGAATTACTCCACGCGAGGGTCATAAGTATGTTAGTCAATTCAATTCTTCTGCTCACACGGCTAACTTAGGTCCATTGCGTGACGCTGTTAAATATGTACGCAAGTTATATACTGATCATGGTTATAGGTTTCATGTAATCACTAGTCAAACATCGGATGATGCTGCTAAGGAATTTCGTAAGTAT
>Ga0209776_1000055_pt1 | contig 106177 bp, 91 predicted proteins | sample SaaInlLV_10m_DNA_3_FD_184670 | JGI IMG/M metagenome (GOLD analysis project Ga0209776, IMG submission 184670) | Marine microbial communities from expanding oxygen minimum zones in the Saanich Inlet - Saanich Inlet SI073_LV_165m_DNA (SPAdes) (version 2) | ecosystem: Environmental > Aquatic >...
AGAACCTTTGAAAAATACTAATGTGTAGTATTTTTTTTACTAAATTATAAGAATAATAATAACAAAAAGTACTTTTTTTTCTAAAATATAAGAAGTTACTTTGAAAATTTAAAATTTTTCCTTTTGTATAATTGAAAAATATAAATAAATATTATAATAAATAATAAGGTTAAAAAGAATAAGGGTTAATAATGTTTAAAATAATAATAATGATGATAGGTATAATTATAACAAACTTGTTTGCAAGTACAAAAGTATCATACAATGAAACAACAAATAAATTAAAAATAGAAAACAATGATACTTTAAATAAAGTAAATGAAATATATTCATATACAGATTTGTTTACAATTAAGGTAAATCAAGAAAAAACAACAACAAAAGAACAAAGTCTTCCACCAGGGAAATATAGAATAAGAATATTCAATACTTCAAATAAACAAATACAAATAATAGATAATTTGGTGTTAGGGAAAATTGAAAATACAGGTTTTACTCATAGTTACAATAATGGTAAAATAAAAGTAAATAATACATCACCGAATGGAAAACTATTTAAAATCACAATAAAAAATATATTTGAAACAGATGCTTTAGCATTAGACCAAAGATGTAGTTCTCTATATGAAGGTGAAGTTATTCCAGGTGTATATGATGTTACTTCGTATGTAAGAAATGAAGAAGGTCTTTATATACCAAGTAAAAAAAGAATAAAAATAGGTAATGTTAAAGCAATTGAAAATACAGGTTTCATAAATGGTTATACTAATGGTTCTTTAACATTACAAAATGAAGAAACAGAAGGGAAAGGTTATAAATATGAAATAACTGACCTAAATGGAAATATAGTAAAAACATTAAACTCAAGTACATCACAAATATCAGTAAAAGTTAACCCAGGTGTTTATACAGTAAAAACCCAAATATTAAATGAATATAACCAATGGAAACCATATACAAAACAAATAACAGTTGGTGATATACCAACAATTATAAATACAGGTTTCACAAATGATTATACTAATGGTTCTTTAACATTACAAAATGAAGAAACAGAAGGAAAAGGTTATAAATATGAAATAACTGACCATAATGGAAATCAAATAAAAACAATTAATACAACTACACCACAAATATCATTACAAGTAAATCCAGGTGTTTATACAATAAAAACCCAAATATTAGATTATTATAACCAATGGAAACCATATACAAAACAAATAACAGTTGGTACTGTTGAAACAGTAGAGCATGAAGGTTTTAATGTAAGGTTTTATAATTCAAATATTTGTGAAAATAACAAACCCTTATCAACAATTAGAGTTACAAATAATCAAGATTCAGAAAAATACATATATACAATTAGAAATGGAAGAGATATAATAGAAAGTGTAATATCAAAATCAAAAACAAGAGATATAAATGTTTTAAGTGATAAAACATATACAATTACTACTTTTATTTATGACACAGAATATAAAAAATGGATAAAAGCTCCATTACAAGTGGTTGAAACAGTAAGTACAGCAGGTGAAAAATCAAACTGTTTAACAAATATAGAAAATGAAGGGGCAAATTCTTTATTTACTGCATATGGGGTAGACCAATGTAATATTAAACATTTTCCAAAAGGAAAATTAACTATTACAATGAAAAATGAAGTTAATTCAACAAACAAATATAAATATTTATTAGTGGATACAAATGGGAATACAGTCATTAATGCAAGTACTGATTCAAATAAAATAGTTGTAAATAATATTAGTTCAAATGAAAAATATACTTTAACTACACAAATTTCACAAAATAATAACCCATATGTAAGTAAAACAGAAACAAAATTAATTACTGCAACACAAACAGAATTAAATTTTTGTAGTATTACTACAACTAAATATGTAGAAACATATAATCAAGAAAATAAGACATGGACAATTACTCAAAAACCTTATAGAGGTGAAAAGTGGAAAACAGAAATATATGATCAAATAAGAAATAAGACATATAATATAGTATCAACAACAAATACTACTACTACATTAAAAAATATAGAACCAGGTAGATATGATGTTAAGAATTATGTTTTAAATGAATATGGTAAATGGATTTATTCAACTAATACTGTTAATATTGGTACATTGGATAAGGTAATAAATACAGGATTTGACAATACATACAATGATAGAACAAAACAAATAGATATTAGTTCAAAAACTTCAAATGCAAAATCATATAGATATATTATAGAACCTATTAATGGTAATACAAGGTATGATTCTGGTGAAATAGAATTAAAAACAATGAGACAACCAATAGAAGAAGGTACATATACAATAAAAGTAATGGTACAAAATGAATATAATGAATGGTTGACTACAACTGAATCAATAACTATTGGTGAAAATCAACATATAACTAATCAAGGTTTTGATACATATTACAAAGAAGGAAGAATATATATTTCATCAAAAACTCCAAATGCAAATGGGTATGAATATATAGTTACAAAAAAATCTGACTCAACAGTTATAAATAGTGGGAAAATTAGTAATAATATATTTAATAGTGTGATAGAAACAGGTATATATATAGTAAAAGTAAATATTAAAGATGAATATAATAAATGGCAACCATATACAAAAGAAGTAACAATTGGGGAACAAGATAAAGTTGAAATTATAAATGAAGGAACAACAAATATTTATAATTCAAGTAGTAGAGTGTTTAGAACAACAAATATTAGTAAAAATGCAAAAGAATTTTATCATTATTTGGTAAATGATGATACAGGAGCTAAATATAGAAGTGGCTGGACAAGTGAAAGTACTTGGGATTTTAATAATGTAGAACCTGGTAATTATAGTATTATATCATATGTTAAAGATCATAATGGTAATATATTAAAAAATTATGTACAAAAAACATTAGGTAATCCAATCATATATAAAGACTTTACTTTTAATTATGATATTAATCAAAAAATATTAAATATGACAAATAATACACCAAATGCAACAAAAATATATTATTATGCAGTAAATAAAACAACTGGAGTTAAATATAGAAGTGGTTGGACAAGTGAAAGTACTTGGGATTTTAATAATGTAGAACCTGGTAATTATGAACTAACTTCATATATAAGAGACCATAATGATAAATTATTAAAAAAAGTTAAGACTTCATTGTTAGGTGGTAAAATAATAAATAAAGGTGCAACTTATGATTATGATTCAAGTTCAAAATCATTTAATGTAACAAACCTTACAACAGGTGCAACGCAATTTTATCATTATCTAGTAAATAAAATTACAGGTGTTAAATATAGAAGTGGTTGGACAAGTGAAAGTACTTGGGATTTTAATAATGTAGAACCTGGTAAATATAGTGTAATATCATATATAAAAGATTATGAAAATAAAGTCTTAAAAGTCGAAATAGACGCAACATTAGGTAATCCAATAATAGAAGAGATATTAGCTAATGATGGTTATACATACAATTATAATGAAACAACAAAAGAATTAACAACAACAAATATAACAAAAAAAGCAACACAATTCTACCATTATATAAAAGAATTAAATACAGGTAAAAAATATGCTTCAAATTGGACAACAAAAAGAATGTGGAATTTTGGTAGTATTCCAGAAGGTCATTATGTAATTATATCATATATAAAAGATCATAATGGAAAGTTATTAACTAAACATGGTTATCATCATTTAGGTATAGTAACAAAAATACCAGAGAATGAAGGGTTTACATATAATTATAAAGAAGATATAAAAACATTAACTATGACAAATAGTACACCAAATGTAAAAGATTTTTATCACTATGCTGTAAATGTAGTAACAGGTGTTAAATATAGAAGTGGTTGGACAAGTAAGAATACATGGAATTTTGCTAATGTGGAACCTGGTAAATATAAAATAACTTCATATATAAAAGACCATAATGCAAAAATCTTAAAAAAAGAACAAGAAGTTACTTTAGGTAATCCAATAGTAATAAAAATTGAAGAAAATGAAGGATTCACGTATAAATATAATGAAAGTACTTCAGAATTAACAACAACAAATATAACAACAAAAGCAACACAATTTTACCATTATATGAAAAACTTAAATACAGGTGTTAAATATAATTCAAACTGGACAACAAAAAGAACATGGAATTTTACAAGTATTCCACAAGGTAATTATGTAATTGTATCATATATAAAAGATCATAATGGGAAGTTATTATCTAAACATGGTTATTATTATTTAGGTTCTGTAACAGAAATACCAGAGAATGAAGGGTTTACATATAATTATAAAGAAGATATAAAAACATTAACTATGACAAATAGTACACCAAATGTAAAAGATTTTTATCACTATGCTGTAAATGTAGTAACAGGGGCTAAATATAAAAGTGAATGGACATCTAAAGGTACTTGGAATTTTGCAAATGTAGAAGCAGGTAAGTATGAATTAACTTCATATATAAAAGACCATAATGCTAAACTTTTAAAGAAAGTTCAGTCAGTTATATTAGGGAGTAATCAAACATTATTAACACATAAAGGGATTACAACAGAATATTTTAAAAATAGTTGTGATAATAATAATAATTTAGAGGGTAACTTAAAAATCACTTCTTCAAATACAGAAATAAATTATTTCAATTATATAATTACAGATGAAATAGGTAACATAGTAAAAAATGTTACGTTAAATGAAAATGAATATATATTAGAAAATATTAATCCAAGTAAAAAATACTTTATAAAGATTGGTTTAAAGGAACATTTAAATCATGAGTGGAGTTATAAGAATTATAATTATACAACAGAATTAACACAAGAACAAGAAATAATTTGTAATAAAGTTGAAAATAATGGTTCAGATATTGAATATACAATTAAAACAGGGAACTTTTCTTGTACAGAAGATAATATTCCATATGCAATATTAAATATACAAAATAAAACTCTTAATATTAATAAGTATAGATATGTAATAGAAAACTATGATGGAGAAATTATTAAAGATTATTATTCTTATGATAAAAACTTTACATATAGTGTTCCAGCAGATACAACATATAAAGTAAATACTTATGTATTTGATGAAAAAACAAATACATATTTACCTTTTGAACAACAAGTAGAAGTAACCTCAACACAAACTGACAAAGATAATTGTCAACCATTAAAAGATTTAGGTGTTTCAGTTACATTTATAACAAATACTTCAGGAGAAAAATGTACAAGTGAAGATATTCCAGTTGGAAAAATGTATCTTACACATTTAACTTCAGGTAGTTTAAGTTATAGTTTTACAATAAAAAATGGTCAAAATCTTGTTTATGAAACAAGTACAACTTCTCAACAAATTACAACAGGTAATGTTGTACATGGAGTAGTTTATACAGTTGATTATTCTATAAAAGACCCTAAAACAGGAAATTGGATAACTGGAAGTCAAAATGTGACACCAGAAGCAACAGAAAAAGAACAAAAAGATTGTCAAATAGTTAATAATGAGGGTGTTACATATGAATATATAGCAAATACTTCAGGGATTAGATGTTCTGAAAATGATAACCCAATAGGTACATTAAATTTAGTTCATGGTACAGAGGAAGCAAAATCATGGATAATAAAAGTATATAATGAAGCTGGTAATTTATTGTATGAACAAAATAATGTAAATAGACATATAACATTAACAAACTTGGAATCAACAAAAAGATATTTAGTTGAATCTTCAGTACAAGATATTAAAAAATTATTATGGATATCAAAAGAAAACTTAATTATTCCAGCAGGTGATGAAGAATCAATTAATTTCTGTTCACCTATATCAAATACAGGTGTAAGTTGGTCTCATACATTAAAACAAAATAAAGATGCATGTACAGAATCAGGAAATTTAAAAACAGTTGTAACATTAGTTAATAATACAATGGATACAAATAAATATAGATTTAAAGTTATAGATATTAAAAATGGTAATATAATATATTCAGATGAAAATGGACAAAATAATAATAAATTGATTATAGATAATGTAGTAACTAATAGATATTATGAAGTGATAACAGAAGTTTATGATTTAAAATTAAATAAATGGACTGGTAGAAAAGTACAACAAATCAACCCTACAGCATCTTCAACAGAAGAAGCACATTGTCAACAAATAGCAAATGCAGGTTATAAATTAACATTTGTAAGAAGTAAATGTTCTACTGATAGAAAAGCAATAGGAGAAATAACTATTCAAAATAATACTTCAAATGCAGATGAATATCAATTTGAATTATTAAATGAAACAGGTGTAACTATTTGTAAAACAGGAGAAGGTTATTATAATTCTAAATTTACTTGTAATCAAGAAATTGAATTAGGAAAAAATTATACAGTTGTATCTAATATCCTTGATTCAAAATATAGTGTATGGAGAGATTATAAAACAACACAAAAGATAGATTTTGACTTAGATAGTGAGTATTGTTCATTAATTGTTGATAGTGGAAATACATATTCATTTACAATGAATACTAAATGTTCAGGTGATTTTAAAGCAATTGGTGATTTAAAAGTAGAAAATAAGACAAGAAAATCTTCAACAAGTATAGAAGTTAAATTGATAGATAAATCAACAGGTTCACAAGTTGATTTTAAATATAGTAATAATGAAAAAATAGTATATTTTAACGATATTTATAGTGAAAAAGATTACTTAATTCAAACTAGATTAAAAGATTCAATTTATAATGAATGGTCTTCATGGAAAGAAGAAAATTATACAACAAGAACACCTACAACTTCAGAAGTTAATTATTGTACCCCTGTTACTAATACAGGGATAGAAACTTCATTTAAGGCTTATGAACCTTCTGAAAGTTCATTTAGTTCATTTGCATCAACAAATTCAATATGTACAGAAGATCATAATCCAGAAGGAAGATTAACTATTACTGCAAAAAGTAAAAATGTTGCAGGTTATACTTACTTATTAACAACAGAAGAAGGTAAAATAATTTATACTCAATCTACTCCTATAATAAGTGATACTATAGTTATAGCAGGAATTATATCTAATAATAAATATGTATTACAATTAGGATTGATTGACCAAAAAAATGGAGAAGAATTAAAAGAAATATTTAATATTATTCCAAAACCAAATATAGATGAAATAAATTTATGTAAAGAATGGAACAATGAAGGTGTTTCTTTAGAATACTTCCCATTAAGTGGAGTAGATTCTTGTACAAATAATAACTTACCAAAAGGAAAGTTAAAAATAACAAATAAAACTTTAAATGCAAAAGATTATAGAATCTTAGTTAAAGAAAAAGTTTCAGGTCTAATTTTACATGATAATCGTGATTTAGGGAAAAATTATACAGAAATAGATAATGTAGAAGATACAACGGTATTAACAATTACATCACAATTATTAAATAAATATAATGGTAAATGGGAATCATATAAAGAAGAAGAAAAACAAGTAATAGGAACAATAGAAGCAAATAATTTGTGTTTAGAAAATATAAATGAAGGGACTAAAATATCTTATACACCAATAAAAGGTGATAATTCTTGTACAACAACAAATTTAACAAAAGGTAATTTAACAATTACTCATAATAATACAAATATTAATGAATATAGGTTTAAAATATTTGATAAAGTAACAGGTAATCAATTAAACATAGGAAATGGTGATAGTTCTAATGACAGTGATATATTAGTGTCAAATATCATAGATAATCAAATAATAATAATAAAAACATGGTTAAAAAATCCTAAAAATGGACAATGGGAATCTGAAAAAATAGAAGAAAAACAAATATCAGCAAGTGAAGCAGATAAACTATATTGTAAAAAAATAACAAATAATAGTGTAAACACTAGTTTTGTTATTAATAAAGGTGATAATTCATGTACAGCAACAAATAGATCAAAAGGTAATTTAACAATTACACATTCATCAAGTGAAGCGACAGGATTTGATTTTAGAGTAAAAAAAGATTCAACTAACGCTATAGTATATAGTAATACAAGTGTAGATAAAAATATAACATTAACAAATTTAAATGCAGGGGAAAGTTATACAATTACATCAAGACTTAGAAATCCAAAAACAGGAGAATGGGAATCTGAAAAATCAGAACAAGTTATAATTACAGAATCTGAATTAGATAAAGAATATTGTGCACCTTTAATTAATAGAAATGCTGAATTAACATTCTTAGCATTAAAAGGTGATGGTTCTTGTACAAATGATAATTTAGTAAAAGTTGATTTAACAATTACTCATAATAATACAAATGAATCAAAGTATAAGTTTGAAGTACAAGATAATTCAACAGGACAATATATAACAACAAAAACAAATACTTCAAATATAGAAAAAATTGAAAATTTAATAGAAAATAAAGAATATAAGATTAAATCTTGGTTATTTAATCCTAAAAATGGACAATGGGAATCACAAATAGAAAAACTTATTACAATATTACCTTCTCAAGAAGATAAAGATTATTGTACAGATGTAACAAACGATGGATTAAATATCTCTTATCTTGCATATACAGGTAATGATTCTTGTACTGCAAATCATAAATCAAAAGGTACTTTAACAATTGAAAATGTTTCAAATTCAAAATCAAATTATAGTTTTGAAGTAGTGAATAAGTCAAATAATTCAGTTGTTGGTTATCAAAATAATACTTCAAATACAATACAAGTATTAAATGTTATAGATGGTGAAACTTATATTATTAAATCTTCTTTATATAATCCTCGAACAAAAGAATTAGAAGGATATTTTGAAGAAGAATATATTGTATCTCAAACAGCAGTAGAAGAAGATTATTGTAAACCAGTTGCAAATGTAGGGTCAACATTAAGTTTTGAAGCATATATAGGTAATAATTCTTGTACTACAAATCATAAACCTATAGGTAAAATTATTATTAAAAATAATACTGATGCAGTTTCTAATTATAGATATAGATTGATAAATAAATCAACAGGTAATACAATAATATCAAAAGATAGTATAAATCAATTATTGGAATTAGATAATGTGATTACAGGGGAAAGTTATACAATTCAATCAACTTTATTTAATGATAAAACAGGGCAATGGGAATCATTAAAAGCAGAAGATATAACTATTACTGCACAACAATCAGAATTAAATTATTGTTCAGAATTAATAAATGCTGGTAATTCTATAATATATACACCATTAAAAGGTGATAAATCTTGTACTACAGATAATAAAACATTAGGTACATTTAATATTACAAATAATTCAACAACAAGTGATGGTTTTAAAGGTGAAATAAGAAATGCAAGTGGTTCATTATTAAATACTACAGATTCACAAGCAGGGCAAACAAAAAATAATACTACAGTATTAAAAGTAAAAGATGGAGAAGAACTAACTATAAAAACATGGTTAAAAAATAATAAAAATGGACAGTGGGAAGCAGGGAAAACTCAAATATATACAGTTAATGCACCTGTTGCAGATAAAGATTATTGTAAACAAATAGTAAATACATTTAGTATTAGTAGTGACGTTACAAAAAATATATTTAAAGGTGATAACTCTTGTACCACAAATCATAAATCAAAAGTTACTTTAAATATTACAAGTAAAGTATTAAATATATCTAAATATAGATATGTAGTTAAACATTCAACTACAGGAAATGTTATAAGTGATGTTGAAACTACTTCACCAACAATTACTAGTGATACAGTAATTGATGGTGAAGCATATGATATTAGTATTTATTTATTTAATAGAAAAACAAATCAATTTGAATCTAATTCGACAAAAACTATAATAATAGATGTACCACAAGGGGATAAAGATTATTGTAATGAACTATCTAATGAGGGAGTTACAACTTCATATGATATTTATGTAGGTGATAATTCTTGTACAACAGAAAATAAAAATTATGCAAAATTAACAATTAAGAATAATTCAACAAATACAAACTTATGGAAGTATCAAGTAATTGATACAACAAATAATGTTCAATTACCTATAGTTGAAACTTCTAATGGTCAATTAGCAGGTGATACTATAAATGTTGCAAAAGTGATTAGTAATAGAACATATGCAATTAAAACATGGTTATATAATAATAAAACAGGACAATGGGAGGGTTATGAACAAAATATATTTGATTTTACAGGAACAACAGATGATATAAATTATTGTAAATCATTATCAAACACAACAATATCTTATGAATATACACCATATAAAGGAACTTTATCTTGTACTGTAGATCATAAAACAAAAGGATTATTGAAAATAACAAATAATACTCAAGATATTCAAAATTACAAATTCAAAGTAACAGAAGAGAATACCCAAAAAGTTGTATATGATAGTACAACTACTACAGGTTATATGGATATTCCTAATTTAGTTAATGGTAGAACATATACAATTGTTTCAGGTTTATATAATCCTAAAAATAGTAAATGGGAAGGGACTACAACATATACACATGTAATTGAAAGTGGAGAAAATGATCAATTATATTGTGCAGCACCAACAAATGAAGGTACAACTTTAGGGTTTACTTCACAAAAAGGTGATTTATCTTGTACAGGAAATCATGAACCAAAAGGTACTTTGGTAGTTACAAATAATACAGAAAGTATGGAAAAATATAAATTTGAAGTATTTGATCAAACTACTAATGATGTTGTAAATATAGGAAATGGTGATACAGGTCAAACTTCTAATCAAATAGTAGTAAATGATTTAATACATGGTAGAACATATACAATTAAAACTAAATTATTTAACCTTAAAAATGGACAATGGGAATCAGAAGTTAGTGAGAATAAAACAATTATAGCTAATTTAGATGATATTAATTATTGTAAAGAACCTACTAATGATGGTGTTGTTGTATCAACGGTACCTTTAAGAGGTAACTTGTCTTGTACCCCTGATAATAAACCATATTTAAAAACAACAGTAATACATAATAATACTGATAGAGCAAAATATAAATATAAAGTTAAAAATAATGCAACAGGTACAATAGAAAATATAGGAAATGGTGATACAGGGATAGTAGATACACAAATAATTTTACCAAAATTAATTAATGGTCAAACATATACAGTTACAACAGAATTATTCAATCCTAAAAATGGAAAATGGGAATCAGTAAAAACACAAACAGAAACAGTAACAGCACTTGCAAGTGATGTTACTTATTGTAGTGAACCAACAAATACAGGTGTAAATGTATCTTATGTTGCAAATAGAGGGGATAGTGCATGTACTTCTTCTAATAAACCAATAGGAGTTTTATCTATATCAAATTCTTCACCAGAAGTAACAAGTTATAAATTTAAAGTAGTAAGTCAAAATACTGGAGCAGTATTAAATTATGAAAATGGTTTTGATGGTGTTGTGTCAGGGAAAATTGATTTAAGTGGTGTTATTGCAGGTGAAACTTATATAATAGATTCTACTTTGTTAAACCCAAGAACAGGTGAATGGGAATCAACAAAACAAGAAATAACAACACCAGAAGTATTGGAAGTAGATGAGAATTATTGTGCTGATATTGTAAATAATGGAGCAGAAGTAGCATATACAATAAACAAAGGAGATTACTCTTGTACAAAACTTCATGAACCAGTGGGGACAGTTAAATTAACGCATAAATCACTTATAGCAGGTGGGTATGAAATAACATTTATAAGAAAAGAAGATAGTAAATTGTTATATAAAACAGTTGGTATCTCAAAAGAAGCAGAAGTTCCAGGGGTTGTAGGAGGTAAAACTTATATAATCCAAACAAAATTATTAAATAAAAAAACAGAACAATGGGAATCACAAAAAGAACAAGAGATTGTTGTAAGTCCTGCTACACAAGAAGATAAAGATTATTGTAATGAAATAGTTAATAAAGGGGTAAATACAACATTTTTAGGAAACCAAGTTGATGGTGCCTGTACTTTAGATAATAAAATAAAAGGTACTTTAACTATTCAACATTTAACTCTAGGTCAAGATGAATATAAATATAAAGTTAAAGATACAACTTCAGGGTTATATTTAAATACATCTAATGGTTTTGATGGTGTTAAAACTTCTACAATTGATATATTAGAGATTGTAGATCAAACTAATTTAGAAATAGAAACAGAAATATTTAATAGAAAAATTGGTGTTTGGGAGTCAGGAAGAATAGACCCTGTAATGATACAAGCAACAACAGAAGAAGTTAAGTTTTGTGCTCCTGTACAAAATGATGGTGTTAGTTATGTAATGGCAGCACAAACAGGACTTCCAACTAATAGATGTTTCAGTGATTATAAACCAAAAGGACAATTAACTATAACAAACATTACAGATACAAGTGAAGAAACCTACCAATATAAATTTAAAATAACAAATGTGGATAGTGATGAAGAGATATACACAACAATTACAGCTCAAAAAACAATAGTTATTCCTAATTTACAATATGGTAACACATATATGATTAGATCTTGGTTATTAAATACTAAAAATAATAAGTGGGAATCAGAAAAACAAACAATGTTAACTCCATTACCAGATAATGTATCACAAGATTTCTGTAAAAAAATAACAAATAAAGGTATTTCTTGGGAATTTACAGGAAAAAGAGGTGACTTATCTTGTACAAGTAATTATACACCAAAAGGTACATTAACATTAACTCAATTAACAGCAGAATTAACACAAGGTTTATCAGGTACTTCTTGGAAAATTATACACAAAGATTCAAATGTATTAAAAGGTTCTTTTATGTCAATAAGAGATGATTATAAAGTTGTTTCAGTAGATGATTTAATTGAAGGTGAGACTTATATAGTTAGATCAATGATTTTAGATCATATTAATGATAGTGAATGGATTGATTATCAAACAGAAATTACAGTTCCAATTAATCCAATTGATGCAGAACATTGTACTCCACTAAAGAATGAAAATGTAGAACATATATATAATACATATAGAGGACATTTATCTTGTACAAATAATTATGCAAATCTTGGAGATTTAACTATAACAAACAATACTGATGTTAATAAAGTAAGAAAATATAGATTTAAAGTTACAGATCAATTTACTGGTAGTGTGTTACTATCAGAGGATAAAACAGATAGAAATATTCTATTAAATAAAATAGAAGTAAATAAAGATTATTTAATTGAAACAGAAGTTTGGGATTACAAAAATTATGAATGGCAAGACCCAAGACAAGTAATGGTGAAACCTTTACCTTCACAAGAGGATAAAGATTATTGTGTACCAGAAGTAAATGAAGGAAATGAGTTTAGTTATACACCAAAGAAAAATGATTTATCATGTACTTTGGAATATGATGTATTGGGAACTTATGGAATTAATAATAAGACTTCATTAGCAGTAAATAAATATAAATTTATTGTAACAGATAATACAACAAATGAAGTTAAATATAATAATGAAACTTCTGCTCACCATATATATATACAAGATATGGTAGATGAAAGGAATTATACGTTAAGAACATATGTTTGGGATTATAAAAATGATACTTGGCAAGATGAAATACAACAAGTAATTGTACCTTCAGCAGATCAAGTTGACAAAAGTTATTGTGACCCAATTCAAAATAAGAGAACAACATTTGTATATGCAGGGAAGACAGGACACTATTCATGTACAAGTGATTATAAAGTAAAAGGTACTTTGGTAGTTACAAATAATACTCCTTGGCCAGCAAGATATCATCACTTTGTAGTTAAGTATCCTAATGGTTCTACATATAGTACTATGGATCATAGTTGTTATACGCTTAATTATAATACTTGTGTTGGACGTTCAACAAATTACATAACATTTAATGATATTGTAGATGGGAGTGTATATAATGTGGAAACAAAAGTATGGGATTTAAGAAATCATTCTTGGCAAGAATTAAAATCAGATCCAATAGTAATTGAGGCTTCTAAAAAAGAAAAAGCATATTGTGAAAAATTGGAAAATCAAGGAGTAAGATATTTGTTTGCTTCAAAGAAAAGTGTAGATTCATGTACAAGTGATTATAAAGTTAGAGGTGATTTAGTATTAATTAATAAAACAACTTTACAATTTGATGCAATGAGTTATAAGTTCTTTGTACAAAATGCAATAACAAAAGAGGTTATATATAATGATGATACAACTTCTTCGAAAATAACAATAACAGGAGTTGAAGAAGGTACAAAACTAATAATTAAAACATGGGTTGCTGATCTTAAAAATCATGAGTTCCAAGATGAAAGAATTACAGAAATAACAGTTGAAGCAAATGAGGAAGAACAATTATTTTGTGAAGATTTATTAAAAAACAATGGTAATAGTTTTGATTTTATACCATTTGTAGGAACAGATTCTTGTTCTACAGATTATAAAGCAAAAGGAGATGTAAGAATAAATAATAAAGATTTATCTCAAAAGAAATATAGAGTAATAGAAAAAGCAACAAATAAAATAATAATTAATGAATATATACCTACGACTGTATCATTTAGTTTAAAAACAGCAGCAGCGTCACAAGGTAGAACTTTTGAAGTAATAGATGGTGACACATATGAAATTAGTTCATATATAAAAGATAAAAAAAATAGTCAATGGAAAGATGAAAAGATAGAAATTTATATACCAGAAATTCCACAAGTTGCAAAAGATAAATGTACACAAAGTTTAAATAATAAAAGTATAAGATATGAATATATACCAAAAAAAGGAAATGATTCATGTACAAGTGATTATAAAGTAAAAGGTACAGTTAAAATAATGAATAATACTACAAGTTCTGATAGATATTACTATAAAGTAATAGATACAAAGAATTTTGAAATAGTAAAAGAAACTTATGTAAATGTTGGTGCAAATAATTCTAACTATATAACTATACCAGAAGTAGTTGATGGAACAGAATTGTTGATTGAAACAAAAATCAAAAATGATGATAAATATAAAAATAGTGAATATATAGATTACCAAAAAAAGACAATAATGATTAATGCATCAGAAATAGATAAAGAATATTGTAAAACAAAAGTATTTACAGAAGGAGTGTTATTTACATTTACACCTGCAAAAGAAGAAGGTTCATGTAATTCAAGTAAAAAAGTAAAAGGTACTTTAAAGATAACACACACTAATCCAAATTTATCAAAATACAAATATAAAATACTTAATCAATCTTCTTTTGTAAAACATATAGACGGAGAAACAACAGAACAAGAACATTCTTTTGAAGCAGAAGATGGTGATAATATAACAGTAGACACATCTGTTTTAAATACTAAAACAGGTAATTGGGAATCAAAAATAACTAATGAATATATTATTAATGCACCTACAGTAAACAAAGATTATTGTACAAAACCTTTAATAAATCAAGGTACAACACAAAAATACTTTACATATAATAATGGGGGTTCTTGTACAAAAACAGGGAAACCAAAAGGTGAATTAGTAATTAAACATTTAAATAGATTTACAAATCAATATAAAGATAGAGTTTGTGTTAATGATAACTATAGTGGGGCTTCTTCTTTTAATACAGAATATGGAACTTTAAATGTAACAAATTGGGATTCAACATATAATAGTTGTTATAGTTATTATGATAAAAAATGGCAATCATATTATCAGAGTACAGGAGGGTATAAATTCTATATTGTAAATAAAGATACTAATCAAGTTTTATATAATAAAACACATGATAGAAGACTTATAAGTACTAGAGAAGATAAACATACAGTGACAATGTCTAATTTAGTTGATGGAACAACTTTATCAATTCAAACCAGTTTATATAATTATAAAACACAACAATGGGTCGCTCAAAAAACAGAAGAAATTGTTGTAACAGCAAGCGAAGAAGCAAGAAATAGTTGTACTAATTCTGTTGTAGATCAAGGAGTAGAAGCAAGATATAGTGTTTATGTAGGTACTAATTCTTGTCCAAATGAGATTCCACAAGGGAGCTTGAATATATATAATACAACAAAAGGCGTTAATAATTTTTATTTTAAAATATTAAATAAAAATACAAATGAATTATATAAAGAATACACTGGAGCTAATAACTATATTGGTATTACAAATCTAGTTTCAGAAACAGAATTGTTAATAGAAACTAAAGTTTATAATTCATTAACACAAGAATGGACAAATGTAAAATCAACAATTTATACACCAAAAGCTACAGATTTAGAATATTCTAAATGTTTAGAAACAATTGGAAATAATGGGGTGTTATTATCATATAGTAGAACAAAATCAGGTAGTTCTGCTTGTACTGATGACTCAAAAATAATACTAACTGGAAGGTTCTCAACTAAAAATGAAAATAGTAAAGTAAAATATATAGTAAAGTCATTAGAAGGTGATATATTAAAAGAACAAATAAGAGAAATAACTGATTCAGAACAATATATAACTTATGATAATTTAATAGATGAAAAATCATATAAAATTGAAACATTTATATATGATTTTAAAACACAACAATGGAAAGATAAAAAAGAACAAACATTTACAATAACAGCAATGGAAATAAATAAAGATTATTGTAAAACTATAAAAAATGCTGGAAATAAAATAACAACAATGTGGGATACTACAACAAATTCTTGTGATGATACAATTAATGAACCAAAAGGTTTAATAACAATAGAAAATTTAACAAAGTTTAGAACATATATGTACCAATATTTGGGTTATCCATATTACTATAAAACAGAAATAATGTATGGTAAAATAAAATATATATTATATGATGGAGCAGGGGTTAAATTAGAAGAATATATTGCTGAGTCAGAAGATGGTAAATGGAGTGCTTCAAAACATAGAGAATTTAAATTTAATATTGTTTCAGGGAAAGAATATCAAGTGGAAACTTGGGTATATAATAATCATACAAATAGATATGAAGATAGAATAACAGAAGATATAACACCTATTGCACCAAATTATATAAAAGAAAGATGTAAAAAAGAAAATAATCAAGGTGTAGATATAGAAAATCTATTAGCTATAGGAAGTTATTCTTGTACAGAAACAGGAAAAAGAAAGTTGAAAATAAAAATAAGAAGTAAAAACTTAAATACAGATATTTCTAATGGGACAAAAATAGAGTTGTATGATATTGCAAATAATCTATTGGAAACACAAACTACAGAAGGGACAGTAAATCAAAAGACTTTCACAACAATTTTAGAAGAAGATACTAAATATAAAGTTGTATCATATATTAAAGATAATGGGACATTGAATTATGTTTCTCCTATAGAACAAATATATACACCATTGTTAACAGAATCAGAGAAAAAATATTGTGATAATAATTACAATAATATTGGAGTAAATTATACATATTTCGTAGAAGAAAATTGTAATGAAGATGGAACAGTAAATGTACAAGCAAGATTTAAATCTTTATCAGGTCAATACAATATACCTGGTATTCAAATGAAAATAATAAACAATAATACAAATGAAATAATAATGGATAGAAACACAATTCAAGAAAAAACTATTATTGCAAAAGAAAATGATGAATTTAAGGTAACTACTTGGTTATTTGAACCAAGAAAAGGAATATATTATGGTGAAAAAGAAGAAATATTTAAAATTGTAATACCTTCACTAGAAAAAATTATATGTAGTGGTTCAGAAATTAATCAAGGTGTAGCAGTAAATTATTATCCAAAGAAAGGTAGAGAATCTTGTACAATAGGAAATAAACCAAAAGCAACATTGGAAATAATTAATAAAACGCCAATAACAAAAGTAAATAAATATAAATTTAAAGTAACAAATAAACTAAATGGAAAAGTCATTTTTGATGGGGAATCAACAAGTTCAAAAATTACATTAAATGTAGAAGATGACGGTGAGTATGAAGTAGTTAGTGATATTTATGACCAAAGATTCAAAAAATATATTAATTCAAAAACAGAAACATTTATCAGAAATCCAAGTTCAATAGATATTCAATATTGTTATATAACTAATAGAGGTATTAGTTATACATTTGATTCTTCAACACATACATTGAAGGTAGTAGGACAATCTGAAGAAGCAATGGATATTAAGTATGAGATAACAAGTGAAAGTGGAAATTTACTATATACAGGTAAATTTTATTTTGCAGAGGAAAAAACATTTAAAGATAAGATAATAAGTGGAGAAAATATATATATAAAAACTTGGACATTTAATGCAAGAAGTTGGCAATATGAAAATGAAACGAGTCAATTAATAATATTAGAAGATACAGGAGGGGCAATAATAAATACAAATCAAATACAAAATGAGGGAGTAAATATTAATTTCAAAATGGATAATTATTCTTGTTCAAATGGAAAAGGGACTTTATATGTAGAACATACAACTGAACCAACTATTGTGAGTATGTATTCAAATTATAGTGATTTTCCTTTAAGCTATTATAAAATAAATCTAAATGTTGGTGCAACAGAAAAATACCCTGGTTATACTTATATAGGTGACTTTAGTAGTAGAGATCAATATAAAGTATATAAAAGTTTTAGTGATATACCAGAAGGTGCAGCAATATCAATAAAAACAGATATTTATGATCAAAGAAAGAATACTTGGGTATCAGCAACAAATAATTATGTAATTAATTTTAGTGCTGAAGAAAAAGCAAAATGTAATAATAGTGCTGTAGAAAATAAAGGGGTTTATTATAATTTTATACCAGTAACAAATGTAGGTTCTTGTAATGGAACAAAAAGAAAAGGTAATTTCTATTTAAGTAGTAAAACAAATAATTTAAATAATGATACAAAAATAATAAGAGCAAGAATATTAGATAAAAATAATAATGAGTTAAAATCATGGGTTACTATAAATAATAATACAACAAATATAGGTGTATATCAAGAATTTGATGAATTGTATGTTGAAACACAAATTTATAATATAGTTACAAGAAATTATGAATCAACAGTAAAAGACCAAATAACTTTAAGATTTTTAGATAAAGATGAATCAAGCAAGTATTGTGATGATATAGTTAATGAAGGTATTTCATATTACTTTAAAGGAGAAAATGAACCAAGATGTAAAGAAACAGGTGTTCCTTATGGGTATTTGAGAATTAGCAACAATACTAATAATGATTCTATGAGTAAAGTGAAATATATAATTAAAGATGCAATTACTCAAAAAGTTTTATATAATAATTATACAACAAATAATTATTTAACTATTCAAGGTGTATATGAAAATCAAAAAATAGATGTAGAAAGTTCTATTTATAACTCAAGAAAACAAGCATATGAAGTAAGTACAAAAGAACAAATTGTTGTACATGGTAATGAAGATGAAATAACATTTTGTAATGAAATAACAGAAGATAAAGGTTTTGAAGCACAGTATCAAACAATTAAGGGGGACGATTCATGTACAAGTGATAGAAAACCTTATGTATCAACTACATTTAAAACATTAACTCCTTATACTAAATCAGTTCAATGGACAATTAAAGATACTGTGACAAATAGTTATTTAACTACAAATCATATAGGTTTATCTAAAACATTAACATTAATACAAGGTAGAACTTATGAAGTAACAACAAGGATAGAAGACCCAAAAACAGCAGAATATGTAAAAACACCTACTAGTTCATTACTAAATGTTCCAAGTGTAAATGAAGATTTAATTTATTGTGGAAAACAGATAGTAAACCAAGGTACTACAGTGAAATTTAAAATTAATACAGGAGTAAATAGATGTAAAAATGAAACAACACCATATGGTTCAGCAGTAATAACACATAAATCAGAAGAAATAGAAAATATGAAAACAAGTTGGGTTGTAAAAAGAGAAGACGGTAGTGTTTTATATAGTAAAACAAATTCAAATTTAATAATAGAAATACCAGGTTTATATAAAGGTGAAAAAATTATAGTTAAAACAAAAAATTGGGATTATAAAATAAATCAATGGGTAAATGAAGTAACAGAAGAATATATAATGTCAGCAACAGTAAATGAAATAGAAAATTGTAAATTACCGACTAATAAAAATACAATATCGCAATATATGGTACAAAAAGGTGATAATTCTTGTACAGAAACATTATTACCAAAAGGTGATTTAAAAATTAAACATTTAAATGAAGGTATTTCAAATTATAAATATCAAGTGACAAACACAACAAAAAATGAAACAATTTTTAATTCAAGTTCAACTAGTTCACAAATAATATTGTCTAATCAAGCAATAAATAATAATTATGAAATAAAAACTTGGATTTATTCTGAATCAAATGATACCTGGATTGGTGGAACTACACAATATATAGTTAGTTCAGCAACAACAGAGGAATTAAATGAATGTAAGAAAGATATAATAAATGAAGGAACTTCAATGGCATTTACAGTTTACCAAGGAGATAGTTCATGTACAACAGATTATAAAAGAAAAGGTGAAATACAAATAACTAACTTAACAAGTAATATACAAACTTATAAATATATAATAAAAGATAAAGAAACAGGAACATTGTTATATGAGGGAGCAATAAATTATAATAATACAAAAATATCAAATTTATATGATGGACAAATAATAGAAGTAACAACATATCTATTAAACTTTAGAACAGGGTTATATGTATCTAAGAAAATAGAAGAACATGTGGTAAGTGCAACACAAGAAGAAAAAGATTATTGTAATAATAATCAAATAAATAAAAATGTAACAACATATTTAATACCTTATAGAGGTGATAATTCATGTACTAAGGATTTTGAACCAAAAGGTTATATTGCAATAACAAATGAAAGTGAAAATGTAAAAATAATGAAATTATCTGTATATGATAAAACTAATAGTAAATCAATATATGAAGGTACAGTAGATAAAATGGAAAATATATTCTCAGGTATCGCGGAAGGTACAGAGATTGAAATAAAGACTGCTATTTGGGAATATAAATCAAGACAATACATAGATGAAAAAACAAAAATTGTTTTTGCTAATTTTACAGAAGAAGATAAAACATATTGTACTTCACCAAGTATTACAAATACTGGTGTAATAACAGTTTATACACCTTATTTAGAAGATAATTCATGTACAACAGATTATAAAAGAAAAGCAAAATTAACAATTACACATAACAATGTAGGTGAAGCAAGATATAAATATTATATAGTAGATAAAACAACTAATGTAGTTTTAAAAGATATAGATCAACAAAGTAATATTATAACTACAGAAGTAATAGAAGACCATGAAATTTCTATTAAGAGTTTAATTTATAATAGAAAAATAGGTCAATACATAGAAGAAAAAGAAGATATAATAACAGTAGATATGACAGAGGAAGAAACTTTATATTGTACTACACCATATGTAAATCAAAATACAGTAGTTGAAGATTATGTTGTACAAAAAGGGAATAATTCATGTACAACAGAGTATAAGAATAAAGGTACGTTAGATATTGTTCATAATAATCAAGATATGCAAAAATATAAATATATCATAGTAAATAAAGATACAAATGTATTGATAGCTTCTAGAGAAAGTACAAATAGGAATCAACTGGTTGCTGATATAGTTGAAGGTACAAATGTACTTATTAGAACTTTTGTATATGATAATAGAAATAGTACTTGGGTGGATATGAAAGAAGTTGAATATTTAACTACTTCAACTGAAAAACAAAAAGAATATTGTAGAAAACCAGTTATAACTGATATAGTAATAGCACCTTATAATGCATATCAAGGTGATGGTTCTTGTACAACAAGTCATAAACCAAAAGGTCCAGTGAAAGTTTCAGTGATAGAAGAAGAAGGGGAAGCATATGATAAATATAAATGGAAAGTTTATAAAGAATTAGATGGAGGAGTATTATTTGATAAAGAAACAAATAATGGTGAATTATACCCATTAGATGAAGTAGAATTTGATGTTCCATACATTGTTGAAGGGTTTATATATGATTATAAGACAGGAGAATATACTGATAAGTTCTTTAAGAAATTTGAAGCAAGTTCTACACAAGAAGAAAAAGATTATTGTCAACCACCTGTAAATGAAGGGATTAGATTTGCATATAATAGAATGACGCAAAAGTTAAGAATTGAAAACAAAACTTTAAATATTGGTAATTATAAGTTTAAAGTGGTTGCTTTAAGTACAAATACAGTTGTGTTAGATGAAATATCGCCTAAAAACTTTACTGAAATAACACAAATATTAGAGAATGAAGAATTTAATGTTACAACTCAAATATATGATATAAAATCAGAATCATGGGTAGGTCCAAAATTAGAAACAATAAAAACATTATTTAAAAAAGATGTATATACAGTAGCAATTAATAATAAACAAAAAAGACCATTACATAAATATGGTTCATTTGATTTACAAATAATATCTTCAAATACAGAGATTCAAGAAAGTATTTTAAATATAGATATTAGAAATAGTAAAAATGAAAAATGTTTAATAGATGATATGGGTACAAATAGATGTTATATAATTAAAACAGTAATAGATGAAAGAACAATAAAATATACAGTTTATGGTGAAAATGATACATATAAATATAATATATCAACAGATTTCCCTGAAGATTATTATATGGAAAACCCAACAGGTGAAACAAAGATTTATATATTAAATGAAATATTTATCAAAAATTTCTTAGAAGAAACTCAAAGAACAGCATACTGGAGTAATATTGTTGGTGTAGATGAAGCATACAATGCAGGGTTTACTGGTTTAGGAGTTCAAGTAGCTATTATTGGTGAAGGACTTAATTTAGAACATATTGATTTAGATGGACAAATAAATATAACACTTGGTGGTGATGTAGATTATAAAGAAAAATTAATAGGTATGAATAGAACAAATGGAATTGATAAGGGTCTTGTTGGTACTGTATCAATGGATGTTGACGGAAACTATTTTAATACTAAAGGTACAGCTCATGCAACAATAATTGCAGGTACAAAAGATGGTATTGGGACTCATGGGGTTGCTTATAATTCAAAATTAATTCAATATAAAATAAACAAAGAGGATGGAATATATGATAAAATATGGGGATATGATAGATTAATTAATGATATTAATTCTGGAAATAATATACCTGTTGCAGACCTAACAACAATAAGTTATGATCAAATAGAAATAAATACAGAATTAAGAACAAAAATTAATACAATTCTTGATATAGGTACAACTTTAATTACAGGTGTAGGAGATAAAGGATTAGAATGTACAAACTTTGGTGATTGTAATGATACTGCATTTAATATATTATATAATAATGATATATCTGCTAAAGATGGAGGGGTTATAATTGTAGGTTCTTTAAATGAAGATACAACAGGTATATCAGATACTTCAAATAGAGCAGGTATCTTTAAAAATAACTTCTTATTAGCACCTGGAGCTAATATTTATACATCAACAAAAGAAGGATTAGGGTATGTGTCTGGGACTGAGTTCTCTGCTTCAATAGTATCAGGAGTTTATGCATTGATGAAAGAAAAATATCCTAATAAGACAGGTAAAGAAATAGTTCAAATAATGTTTGATAATGCAAAAGATATGGGAGAAGTAGGTATTGATAGTACTTATGGTTATGGACAATTAGATGTTAAAAAGGTATTTAATCCTACTGGTGAATTATCAAGTGTCTCATTATCTTCAAATGGTTCAATGAGAAAAGGTAGAAAAATAGAAAGTCAAGAATTTAAAACAACAAATAGAATACTATCTAATAGTATTAAAAATGTAACACTTCCAGTGTTAGATGAATATGGGCGATTATTTAATAAAAATGCAATAGAGTAAAAATAAATAGAATAAGAAAGAATATTCTTTCTTATTCTACTGTTACAGATTTAGCAAGATTTCTTGGCATATCTATATCTTTATCTAATCTTTTTGCAAGTTCAATAGATAATAATTGCATACAAACTAACATTTCAAAAAAGTCTAACATATAGTGGTTTGTTTCATTGATTTTAATAAAATCATCCGCTAATTCAAAATCTTCAGAAGAAATAGAACAAATAGTACTATCTCTTGCACTTAATTCTTCAACATTTGATTTGATTTTATCATATTGAATGTTTTTAGACATTAAAGCAATAGTAAATAATTCTGGATCTGCTAATGCAATAGGTCCATGTTTCATTTCACCAGCAGGGTAACCTTCAGCATGTAAATATGTTATTTCTTTTAATTTTAAAGCACCTTCAAGAGCTAATGGATAAAAGACATCTCTACCTATAAAGAAAAATCCATGTCCATGTAAATATCGTTTAGATAGTCTTTTACATTTTTCATGAATATTTTTATCAACAATTAATGATTGTGATACTTTTTTAATATTATCAATTTCTACAATTAATTTTGAAGGAGGAATGGTACCTTTTTCTTGACCTATTTGTAATGAAATCATCCAAAGAACTAAAACTTGTGTACTAAAAGCCTTCGTTGAAGCAACACCTTTTTCAATTCCTGCCCTTGTTAAAATAGTCTTTTCTGAAATTTGTGTCATACTTGAATTATTAGTATTACAAATAGTTAAAGTTTTTTGTCCAAACTTAGAACACATCTTTAAGCTTTCTAAAGTGTCAGCAGTTTCACCACTTTGACTAATAGAAATGAAAAGATTGTTTTTATCTAAGAAAGGTTCTCTATATCTATATTCACTACCATATTCAACATTACATTTTATTTTAGAATTTCTTTCAATTAAATAAGACGCAACTAAAGCAGAATGATAACTTGTACCACAAGCACAAATAGTTACTTCATTGATATCTTTAAAAAAGTTTTCACCTAATTCTTCAAAAAAGATTTTATTATCAAGTATTCTACCACTAATAGTATCCTTGATAATATTAGTTTGTTCATGTATTTCTTTTTCAGTAAAAGTATCATAACCATCTTTTTGTGTATCTATTTTTGATTGAGAGATATTATCATTTTTAAAATCAATAATATTATTGTCTTTTTCAATATAAATACTTTTAGAACATACAAAACCAATTTCATGGTCCAAACAATGATGTATAGAATCACAATGTTCAATTAATGCTGATTCAGAAGAAGAAAAATATTTATCATTGTCTTTTATACCAATAATTAATGGAGACCCATTTTTAGAAAAAAAGATTTTATCTTTTTCTGAATTATTAATTAATAAAATAGAATAAGAACCTTCAAGTTTATTTATAGTATTTTTAAAAGCAACAAATGGTTCTTTATATTTTTTTAAAAGTTCTTCAAATAAATGAACAATAACTTCTGTATCAGTTTGACTATTAAAAAAATAACCCTTTTTTTCAAGTTCTTTTTTTAAAGAAATATAATTTTCAATAATTCCATTATGAACTATTTGTGTATTTTTTCCACTATGTGGATGTGTATTTTCTAAAGTTGGTTTTCCATGTGTTGCCCAACGTGTATGACCAATACCAATATTAAAAGATTTTACTTCTTCAGTTTTTGGTATTTTTTTTAATAAATTTTGTAATTTTCCTACAGATTTAAAAGTACTAAAAGATTTATTATTTAAAATAGTAATACCAGAAGAGTCATAACCTCTATACTCCATTTCTTTTAAACCGTTTAATAAAAACTCTTTTGTAGGTTTGTAACCTAAATGACCTACTATTCCACACATATAAAATCCTTTTTAAGTATTAAGTAAACCAATTACTTGTTTTTTATCATTAACAACAATCAAATTATGTATTTTTTTATTTTTCATATTACTTAATGCAATATCTAATTTTGTATTATTTAATACACAATGAGGGTTGGAACTCATTATATCAAGAGCAATGAAATCAAATCTTTGTTTATATTTGTTACTTGATAAACTTCTTCTTAAATCACTATCTGTAATTATCCCTTCCAATTTACCTTCTTCATCAACAACAATACAACAACCTGATTGTCCAGAAGTAATGGTATTAACTATTTCAATGAAAGGAGATTTTTTTGCAACAAATGGTAAACTTTCAGTTTTCATATAATCATCAACATTACTTAATAATTTTTTTCCAAGAGCACCACCAGGATGATACATTGCAAAATCTTCACTTTTAAAGTTTTTTAATGTCATTAATATACCAGAGATAATATCTCCCATAGCCATAGTTGTTGTTGTGGAAGCAAAAGGTGCAAGTCCAAGAGGACAACCTTCTTCTTTGATTGAAATGTTTAAAATACCTTTACTATTAATAGCCAAAGTTGAATTAACATTACCTGTCATTGCAAAAAAAGAAATATTTCTTTTAAGTAGTGGTTTAATTAAACTAGTTATTTCAGAACTTTCACCAGAATTAGAAATTAAAATTAAATTATCTTCAGGTTGTATCATTCCAAGGTCACCATGAAATGCTTCAGCAGGGTGTACAAAGAAAGCAGGTGTTCCAGTTGAAGCTAAAGTAGCAGATATTTTTTTACCAACATGTCCACTTTTACCGATACCACATAAAATCACTTTACCTTTTGTGTTACATAATTCATAACATATCTGAAAAAATTCTTCTGAAATGTTTTTTTGTAAGTTTAAAATAGATTGACTTTCAATGTTTAATATATCTTGAACAATATTAAATAATTCATTTTGGGTTTTTTTTTCAACAATCATTATATCTCCATTTAGTTGTTTGGAGAATTATATCATCATTGAAAAGAAAAAAAATTAATTATTAAATAATTCACGAGCCTTATCTAAATCTTCTTGTGTATCAATACCTATACTTTCAGTATTTGTTTCTATTAATTTTATATCAAAACCATTTTCTAAAATTCTTAATTGTTCAAGTTTTTCAGTATTCTCTAAAATTGTTTGTTTCATTTGTGAATATTTAATAAGAAAATCTCTTTTATAACCATATATACCTATATGTTTATAATAATTAACATCAGATTTAGACAAACAATAAGTATCATTTAATATAGAATCAATATTATCTCTATCTAATGGAAGAATAGACCTACTGAAATAAATAGCTTTATCTAAATTGTTATTGATAACTTTAACTACATTAGGATTTTTTAAATCTTTTATATCCTTTATTTGTTTTTTTACTGTTATAATGTTATTATCAGAACTAATTAAATTATCAATTAATTCTGAAATTAAATTAGGACAAATAAATGGTTCATCACCTTGAACATTAATGATATTATCATATTTTTCAGACTTTAAAGCAACTTCTGCAATTCTATCTGTTCCAGATTCATGTTTATCAGTTATAACTACATTAGGCGTAAATTTTAAACAATGATCATATACAGTACCTGAATCCGTAGCAATGATAATTTTATCAACATTTTTAACTTTTGAAACTTGTTCAAAGACTCTTTGGATTACACTTTTACCTGATAAGTCAGATAATACTTTTCCTTGTAGTCTAGAAGAATTGTATCTTGCTGGAATAATAATGCAAGTTTTTTGATTTAGATTTCCCATTTTAACTCCTGTATTTGTTTGATATCATTAATAGTTTTTTTTAAATTATTTAAATCTAACATATTAGGACCATCACTAAGAGCAATGCTTGGGTCAAAATGTGTTTCAAAGAAATAACCATCTACTCCAACTACTGCTGCTGCTTTTGCTAAAGAAGGTACAATTTTAGCATTACCACCTGTTGTTGTTCCAGTACTTGGAACTTGTGCTGAATGTGTTGCATCAAATATTACTGGTGAATATTCATTCATTTTAATTATATTTTTGTAATCAACAACTAAATTTTGTCCATTTAGAGTTCCTCTTTCACATAACCATACATTATATTTTTCAGAAAGTTCTTTATAAATATCTTTTTCTGGAACTAAATCAGTTAAACCTCTGGTGTGAATAACTTTATTTAATGGGTGAAGCATGTTTTCTGCTTGTAAAAATTGTGCTTTTTTAATATTAATAATACAATTGGTTTTAGCAGCTTCAACTAATAGATCAGTTTGTCTACATAAAAAAGCAGGTATTTGTAATATATCACAAACTTCACTTGCAGGTTTTGCTTGATTACTTTCATGTATGTCAGTAATTATATTTAAATTAAAGGTGTCTTTTACTTCTTGAAGTATTTTAAGACCTTCTTCAATACCAGGGCCTCTAAAACTATTAATAGAACTTCTATTGGCTTTATCAAAACTTGCTTTGAAATAAAAATCAATATTTTTATCCTCGTCATATTGTTTTAAATTTTCTGCTATTTTCATAACAATATCTCTTGATTCAATCACACATGGACCTGCTAATAATTTCATTATTTATACCCTTTTATTTTTTTAATAAAATATTTTTTTATTTTTTTCTTGAAATGTAATGTTCTAAAATAATAAATTAAATTAGTTAACATAAAATCAACTTTAACAACAGAGTCAAGTCTTTTGTCTATATTTGGACAAGTTCTTTCAAAAGTGTTATCATATAATTTAATAACATTTTGCCAACTTTTTAAAGAAAAAAAAGTCTTTTCTTTAATATCTTTTTTAATTTTAGGAAGATTGTTGACTATATAATTGATAGTATTTATATCAGATTCAATATCATTGTCATTAAGTAAAAATATCCCTTTAGAATTATTTAAGTCTTTTATCATACCAACATTTCTAGTTAAAATAGGTGTTGTTGTGGCAAGTGCTTCAGGAACAGAAGCAGGACCACCTTCATAATTACTTGTAATAAGTAAAAAATGTAAATCTTTATAAACAAGATTAATTTTAGAATAAGGTATATTTTCAAAAAGATTACATTCAAACCCTAAGTTTTTAATATCAATTTGAAGATTTTGTCTATTATTACCTAATAATGTAACTTTATATTTATCAATAGGTAATTTAGATAGTATATTTAAAAGATATGGTTCACCTTTTACTAATCTTTCATAGTAACTTGAGAAAAACCCAATATTGATTTTTTCAACATTAGTTGATATTATATTTTCTTTTAATAATTTTTTATTATAACCATGTGGAATTATTACAGTGTTATTTATTCCAATATTTTTTAAATATTTTAATTGATCACTATTCAAACAAGTAATTATTTTTGATTCTTTATATCTTTCAATAAATAATTTAGAATCTAAAGTATTACAAGTTTCATTTAAATCATGATGAACAGTAACAACACTATTCGGTTTTAATTTTTTCTCTAAATGTGGTCGGAAATAATAATAAACATCTGCATTATCAACAGGTTCAATACTTCTAAAACATTTATGTTCTGAATAATTAAAAAAATATTTATAAATATCATCAAAAATCTTACTTTTTACATTTGAAGACATTACAAAATTAATATACATTAATCAACTTTAATACTATGGAATAATTTAATAATGTTTGTTATATTTTCTTGTAATAATAAATTATCATTACCATGTTGTTCTGTTTCTTTTTTATTTAATAATAAACAAAATTTTCTTTTTTGTGACATAGATTTTAAGAAGTCTACTACAGCTTTATTATCAGAATAATAATTGTTATATTCAATATAAATGTGAGGAATATATTTTTTTCTATGAATTAATAAATCTAAATCAATAAAATCTTTCCCAATTCCTGTTATGTGTTTTTCCCAATTTCTATATTCATGTGTTTTTGTAGAACTAAAATTAATTTGTGGGTCACCTACTATAACTCCTTTACTTTCAAGGTTTAAACCATAATATAATGCTGCATAACCGCCCATAGAAGTACCAATTGTAAACATGTCTTTAGAAGTTAGATTGTTTATACTAAGAAAAGTTTTTATTAATGAAAAATAAGTACCAGATAAAGGTAATTCATCAGTACCTAAATAATAATTTTTATCTTCATCTTTAAAAAATACATAAACAATATCAGATTCCCATTTTTGTGTTTCATCCCAATATCTACTGTATCTATCATATTTATCATTACCCATAGAAGAAAAACTAAAAATTATTCTTTTTGGATTTTTTGAAGGGTAGTAAAGGACATCTCTATCTCTTATTTTCATACTATATTTATTTCTAATATATGTTTTATCAAAAGGTTTATTTTCTATTTTTATATTTAATATAAAATGTTTATTCATAACTTTCTTTAAAAAGTCATTTTTAAGGTTTATTTCTAAATCATGTTTTTCTTTTAACAAAGTAATAACTTTGTCTTTGATTACAGAGAATTCTAATTCAAATGATTCAAAATCAAAAGTAGGGGTTATGGTTATATCTTCTTGATTAATATATTCAACAATTATATTTAATAAATCATTTGATTTCAAAATTATATCTCCTTAAAATTTTTATAAGGTAAATATGGAAACAATAATGATTTTTTTTCACAATTAAATAAATTAACATTATTAGTTTGTAATTCATTATAAGCATTCCTAATATTAGATAGTTGAACAGAAGTAAAAGAGTCAAATTCTTGAACTTCTGTTTCTTTATAAAATCTTGGATTATCACCAGAATATCTTAAGTCAACACCTAATAAATAAATATTTTTTGCCCCTAAATAATAAGCAAGTTGAATAGCAAGCATTGTTGTTGTACAACCAAAGTAATAACCTTTATTTAGATCAAAAGAAAAACCATTTTTTCCAAGAGTTTCTATATAATAAGTATCATTTGAAATCATTTTATCATCAACTTTTTTTAAGGCTGATTTAAAGATTCTTTTTGTTTTATGGTTTAACATTTCTGTTGCCATTTTTCTTTTTTCTGGATGATTTATAAATCTTAAATCACTTACAACATAATAATCAGAAACAAAACCAAATTCTTTTTCCAATAATGGATTTGCATTCATACCAATAACTATTTTCCCCTTTAATTTGCTTAAATCATGTGATTTAACTGAAGGAGCATTTGCTAAAATATATATATCTTTATCTATTTCGCAAGATTTTAAATTTTGTATTTTTTTAATCATTGTTAATTACCTCGTTGTAAATGTTAATATAATGGTTTGTTAGTTTTTCAATATTTAAATGTTTTGAATAATAATCAAAACTTTTTTGTTGATAATCCCTAATAAGTTTTTTATCATTAACTAATTTTAATAATTCAGTTTTACAACCATCTAATGATAATTTAAAAAATGGTACTTCATCATCAGAGTTAACCATATTTTTTAATGTTAAATTAGAAAAAAAATCAGAATTATTAATAGTTACATTACCACAAGCAAGTGATTCAAGTGAAACTTGATGGTAAGAACCTGTAATTATTTCATCAATACTTATGTGTGATTTTCTTCTTATTTGAAATAATTCATAAGGTTTTACATTTGAAATTAATTTTAATTCAATAATATCAAGTTTATGTAATGATTTTAATATTTCTTCTAATTCAGGAGCAGTTTTATCATTCCATCTTCCACCAGTTCTACTATGTGAAGGGCTAAATAAAACAACAGGTATTTCATCATCTTTTATTAAATTAACAGAAGGTTTATCTAAAACAAGATTAGGAACCATAGTGTATTTTGGAAATAATCTTGTATGATATTGACCTACAACACATTTTTTATCATACTTAATTTTACTTTCATTTCCATATTCAACAAATAAAGGACCTTCTCTTAGTGGGGAGTGTATCTGTAAAATAAATTTACAACTTGATTTTACATTATTTAATAGAATATCTTCTTGTTCTAAAGATAAAAAATTATGTACATGAATTATATCTGCATCACTAATTAATTGTAATGATAGTTCTTTTAAATTTTGAAAATTAATAGAGTTAGCACTAAATAAATTATTTAACTTATTAGGATAATCAGAAAAAATAATACAATTGGAAGTATAAGTATCAGAAAATTGATTTAAAGAATGACTTATTTTTTGTGGTGAAGCAACTAACGGTGTTGGTGAAATATGTAATATGTTATATTTTTTCAAAGAAAACTCCTTCTTTTAAACAATGTAATAATAGTTCTTTAAAATCTTTTTGTGTTTTGGATTTAAATATTTGATCTTTATATAAAGAATATATGTTTTCTTTTAATAAAAAGTTATTAATAATTGTATCTTCATCCAAAATTATATCTTCAAAGTTTGTATAATTTTTCAATTTATAATTTAAATCAATTAAACCATTTATTTTTGTCATTTCATTATATTTATCTAAATTATCTAAATTATCAGTATTACATAGAACAGGTATAAAAAAATTAGAATCAATTTTATAGCTTGTATCTATTAAGACTGTTTTAAAAACATTTATAAAACTTTGACTATTTGAAAAAGATACAATTCTAGGTATATTGGAGATATATGAAGTATTTAATTTATCAAAATAAATCAATACATCAATTTCTTTTTTATAATTAGTGATAAAATCTAAAGATTCTTTATTATCTACAATGTAAATAAGTTTAAGATTAGGGTTTGAATTTTTTAAAAGGATTGATTCTATTGAAAGTGGGTTTAATTCTACAATGTTTCTAAAGTCTTGTAATTTATTACTTCTTAATATTTGATTTTCTTTAAATAAAGTATATATTTCTGATTCAGAATAAACTATATCTTCATTATTTATAGTTTTATTTATTAAAAAATATAAACTTTTATCTTTAAAAGAAATAAAGTTTCTATTTTTTAATATTAAATTAATATAAGGTTTGTGTATTAATAAACTTTGTTTTTCTTCTCTATACATAAACAATGTGGAAAAGCCATTAGTACTATTTTTAACTTGTTTATCTATATAATCAAATATTAATTTGTTGTTATTTATTTGAATAGAACCTATAATACTTGGTTCTTGTTTAAAAGGTTTAATAAATGAAGAATTATCAGTTATAGAATTACCTTTAATATTTATGGGAAATTTGTTTAAAGATATTTTATTAAAAAGTTTAGAATCTTTGAAAAAAAGTTTAGGATCTCTAATTAATTTTTTAGTTTTTTTAATTAATTTTTGTTGAACCATTAAGTTTCCTTTGTGTATTTTTGATAAGTTTACCTAAAATACACAAATAAAAAATTAAATATTTACTAATACACCTGCACTAACAGCTAATTGATAAAGTATCTGTGTAATATCTTTAACTATTTGGAAATTTTTACTATCAACTTTAGATAAAACAATAATACTATCACCAGGTTCTAAAAATTGTGAATCAGAAAAATAATTAGCATTAGTAATGGTTTGTTTAAAAACTTCACCATTTAATTTAATAACTAAAATTTCATCTTGTAAAGCGTCCTCACTAAGACCACCACATTTTTTAATATATTCTTCTATAGACATATTTTTAACATAAGAGATAGAAGAAGGTAATTTAACTGAACCAGATATATTAATAATATTACTTACTTTTGGAATATATATAACATCATTGTGCTCTAAAATTAAATTATTTAAATCACTTTCTTTTGAAATAATTACCTTACCTTTTGTTTCTACTGAACGCGCTCTTTTTATAAATTCTAAAATAGTTTTAGTCTCTGTTTGTCTAATGTTTGCTTCATCAACAGTAGCAGAACCATATTTTAATATTTTTCTTTCTAAATCATCTAAATTCTTATTTAAAAACTCTTTTTGTTTAAGAGCAACAGATTTTCTGTATAAAATAATATCATTTCTAGCAGATATTTTAGAATAATTAATACTTTTAAGAATATTATTTAATGAATTACCTTTTGGTAATATTAAAGTATTTGAATTTAAATGTTCTCCTGAAATATTAATTTTAATATCTTTACTAATATTATCAATCAAAAAAGTTAACTTATCTTTATTTTTCAAAGTAAAATCATTATTAAAAATAGATATAGTATTAGTAGCAACTTTATTGTTTTGAACTCTTTCAACTAATACTTTTGATGTGTCTATATGTATTTGTAAGTATTTTTTTAAATCATTTAATAAAATACTTTCTTTAATTTCAATTCTAGTGGGAGTTTCTAAACTACCTTTTGCAATAATGTAATTGTCTAAAGGTTTTACATTTATAACATCACCATCTTTAAATTGAAAAAATGATAACTCACCTTTTTGTAAAAAGTTATATAGATCTAATTTTTTAATAATTTTATTGTTTCTAACAATACTTATATTTCTATAAGAACCATTAGAATGGATACCTTTAGATTTGTCTATAAAATGTAATATAGTGTCATTACTGAAACCTTGGTATAATCCTGGTTTATTAACGTTACCTGAAACAAATATATTAATAGGTGTATAAGAATCAATATTTACATAAAAATCAATATTATTATTATATTTGTTGTTAAATATTTTTTGAATATTTTCTTGTAAATTCTGATATTTTGTTCCAGCTAATTTAATAGTTCCAACTTCAGGAATAAATAAAATACCATTAGAATCAATAGTTAATTTAATATCTTTGTTTATTGAACCCCACATTTTTAAATTAATTATATCACCTGCATTTAAATAATAATTTTCATTGTATTTCATTAATTTATTTTGAATAAAATTACCTGAAAACAAGTTTTCACCATATATTTTATAATCAATTTGATTCGCAGAAGAATAACTGAATAACAAAGAGATTATTAGTAAGTATTTTTTCATATTAAGTCCTTTTATATTTTTCTATCTTTAATAATACCTAGTATCATAGAAATAATACTATATACTATTAATAAAATTAACCATAAACTAATTAATTCATATAATTTATTTGGTTTACTGTAAGAATCAGCGATAGTTGGTAATGAGATTTTCTGTATAACTTTATTAATTTTATTAACTTCTGTTTTAGTTGTTTGTAATATTAATAATGATTTAGAATATAACTCCTGGTTTATATTAATTATATTTTTTAAATTATTATATTCAATAAGTTTTTGATTTAAAGAAGAAGTGTTTGAACCAGTTAATTTTGAATTTAATTTTACTAAAGAACTATTTAATGATTTAAGTTCACTAATTAAATTTTTTATTTCAATAGAATTAGCATTGTGAAAAATAAGTAATTTTTTTAATGTTAATTCTTTTTTAATAATAGAAGACTCTAAAGTATTAATATTTTGAACAATGTTAATAGAATTATTTGAAGGGTCAAGAATTTTATTTTTGTCTTGATAATCTTTTAGTTTTTGAATAGAATTATCTAGTTTATTTTTAATTTTTTTAGATTCTAACTCAACAAATTTTAATTGTTTTTTATTCAATTCAGAATTTAATTCATTTAACTTTGATTCTACTAAAGATAAAATGCTTGTTAATATTTTTTGTGATTTAGCTTTGTCTAAATGATAAAATGAAATATTAATAATACCAGATACTTCTTCAAATGAAAAAGATATTCTTGAATAAAAGAGTTCCAATATATCTTCAAAACTATTGAAATCCATTATTCTTTGTATAAAATCTAAATTATTACTTTTATAGTGAAGAACTAAATTAATTTCTTTATTTAATTTTTCAAATAATTCTTTAGAATATATATAGTTTTCAATAATTTTAATATCTTCAATTTTTGAACTATTACCTCCAAGTAAACCACTCATAACAGAGATGTTTGGACTACTATCTAACTTATTAACCATAATTGAAGTTTCAGAAACATATAAATTACTTTTGATAAATAAAATATAAAAAGAAAAGAAAACCCCAAAGGATAAAAATATTAAATTTAAACGTTTTTTTGATAGCACTGTATTGCCTCCTCTATATTGTCAAAATATGTAATGTCACCATTGTTGATATATATACCAACATCACATATCTCTCTTAATGTATCCATTGAATGACTAACTAATATAGCCTTGGATTTTTTTATTTTATCTCTTAACATATCTTTAGATTTTTTTTGAAATCTTTGGTCACCAACAGATAAAGTTTCATCAATTATCATGTAATCAAAATCAAAAAATAAAGATAAACCAAAACTTAACCTTGATTTCATACCACTTGAGTATAATTTAATTGGCATGTTAAAATAATCACCAATCTCAGCAAAATCTTCAACAAAAGAAATTGCTTTTTTTAATTGTTTATTCTTCAAACCATATATTCTACAAACAAATTTAACATTTTCACGTCCAGTCATTGAACCTTGAAAACCATTACCTAACCCCATTGGCCAAGAAAATGTACAATTACTTTCAATTTTTCCTTTGTTTGGAAAATCAATTTGACCTAACATTCTTAATAATGTAGATTTTCCTGCACCATTTGGACCTAATATACCTATATTTTTTTCACTAGGAATACATATATTAACATTGTTCAGAATATATTTATATGTTTTTTTTGTTTTAAAATATTTTGTTACATTTTTTAAAATAATCATGATGAAATAATCCTTTCTTCATGTTTTCTATATAGATATAAACCTAATATTAATGGTACAACAGTCCAATAAAAAATATATTCAAAGTCCACATGATTTGTATTTAAAGATTTAAAATAAAAACCATGAATTAGTTCCATGAAATGAACTAATGGATTGTATAAAATTACTTCTTGTAACTTTGGAGGTAAACTTTCAACAGAATACATAATAGCGGATATAAATAATAAAGGTGATAATAAAATATTCATTACCTTTGCATATATTTCATATAATTCAGATAGAATAGAACTCAAAAAACCAATAGAAAAACCAAAAACAATTAACCAACCTAAAGATAAAATAGTAAATAAAAAATTATCTATAGATAAATCAAAACCAAAAAACCAACCAATAAATAAAAAAATAAAAATAGTAGAAATAGATATAAGTACTTCTAAAAACAACCTAGTTAATAAAGTGTGATAAGGTCTTACTCTTTGATATAAAAATAAAGCTTTATTTGCAGAAAATGCAGTTAAACTTTTATTAACAATATTTTTCCATAGAAAAAAAGAAAGGAATCCAACAGCAAGAAAAACAGTAAAGTCCAAATGTAACATACTATTTGAAGAAACTATTTTTTTTAGACCTGCAAAAATGATAATCATTAACATAGCATCAAAAATTCCCCAAAAGTATCCAAATTGCTTTGAACCAAATCTAGTTTGTATTTCTCTATACAATAAACCAACAATAACATGGTAATCAATATTTTTATTTTTAACTCTCATTAACGTCATTTTATCTAAATAAAAAATAAAATAGGTTGTTTATATAAAAAAAAATGAACTATATAATATTTAATTATTAATTTTTTTTTTATAATAGTGTTAAATATAGAATTAAGGAAGTTAATTATGATTTTAAAAAACATTATTTTAAGTTTAATTTTAATTACAAGTATAATAACAAATACAAAGGCTTTAGATGGAGAAGAAAATCTTAATCCACCAGAATATAAAGATTTATTAATTGTAGAAGAAATAATACATAAAGGTTTTGTAGATAAATATGATATTAACACAAAAGATTTAACTATGACAAATAATCAAATAAAGTCAAGTGGTTATTATTATTATTTACATGAAACAACAACAGATTTAAAGTATAAATCAGGATGGGTGACAGATACAAGTTATACATTTAAAAATCTTCCAGAAGGTAACTACTTAATGGTAGCTTATTTAAAAGACCATACAGATAAAGTATTGTCTTATAGAATAAATAAACAATTAATTGCAGAAGAAATAATACATAAAGGTTTTATAGATAAATATGATATTAACACAAAAGATTTAACTATGACTAATAATCAAATAAAGTCAAGTGCTTATTATTATTATTTACATGAAACAACAACAAATTTAAAGTATAAATCAGGATGGGTGACAGATACAAGTTATACATTTAAAAATCTTCCAGAAGGTAATTACTTAATGGTAGCTTATTTAAAAGACCATACAGATAAAGTATTGTCTTATAGAATAAATAAACAATTAATTGCAGAAGAAATAATACATAAAGGTTTTATAGATAAGTATGATATTAACACAAAAGATTTAACTATGACTAATAATCAAATAAAGTCAAGTGCTTATTATTATTATTTACATGAAACAACAACAGATTTAAAGTATAAATCAGGATGGGTGACAGATACTTTTTATACATTTAAAAATCTTCCAGAAGGAAAATACTTAATGGTAACTTATTTAAAAGACCATACAGATAAAGTACTGTCTTATAGAAAAATAAAAATACTTGCAACTGAAGCAATAAAAAAAGTAATAACTAAATCAAATGTAGTAAGTTTAATTAAAAAATATGATACAGAAGATTTAACACTTGATTTTGTATTAACTAATTATGATAGTGATATTGATAGTTTGGTAATAGAATTATCAAATGAAACAACAACAAAAACATTTGAAATTACAAAAGATAATTATACAATAACAGATGATGTTATGAAATTTAATGTAAGTGTAGCAGGGTTAAAAACATTAATTTTAAGTAATGATTTTAAAACAACTTTTTGGTTTGAAGATTCAGAAGGTGTAAAATCTAATGAAGTGTCATATAATATAGAAGTAAGAAATAAAATTGAAGAAGCAATATTGGATTTATCACCAACACTTGATACAGATATTATTATGAATAAAGAAAAAATTATTGAAATAGTACTAAGTCAAAGTTATTCAGATGACCTTATAGAAGTGACAGAAGGTATTAAAGAAAGTGAAACAGGTGATGTTTTCTCTATTGCAACTGAAACATTAATTGATAATGGTAAAAGTATAAAATTGACTTCAAATACAACTGTTGATAATTTAAAAGAAGTATTAACTATTAAAATAACAAGAACAACATTAGAAGGTACAAAATTAATTAAAAGTTATACTACTAATATAGAATATATAACTTCAAATGAAAGTGAAGAGTTAGTTGTTAAGAAAGTACAAGTAGAAACTGCTTCGTTATATGATAGAGCATCAAGGTATGAGTTAATAATTAATTCAAATACAACTAATTTAAGTATTGAAGATTTTTCAATAATTACAGATAAAAGTTGTAAAAATACAGTTATAGATAGTTGTTTTGTTGTAAAATATAAAGAAGGGACAAATATAGTATTTAGTATTGCAGCACTAAAAGGGACAGTTAATTATGAAGTAAAATATACAGTTGATAGTGTAGAGAAACCATTAACAGATGCAAAAGGTTCTATTTCATTTATAGAATATATACCTGAAGTAGATTATACAGCAGAAATTGCAGCAACTCCTTGGAAAGAAAGGGTAAATGCAAGTGCAGCATATGATCAAGGTTATACTGGGGAAGGTGTGACTATTGCAATACTTGATTCAGGTTTTGAATATAATAATCCAGAATTTTTTGGAAGAGTTGATGCAAATATAGGTGGAGATGTAGATTCAAATAAAAAAATAGGTGAGTTAAGAGATAATATAGAATATGGTTTTATAGGTGGTATAAACACAAATCCAGTAGTAGACCAAGCAGATAAAACAAATAATACAGATGTTGTTGACCATGGAACACATGTAGCAGGTATTATTGCTGCTAATAAAGATGGTGTAGGAACTTCTGGTATGGCATATAATGCAAAACTTGGATTATATAATGTTTTAACTAGAGATGGTGGAATGGAAGTAATGAAAGGTATTGCAAAACTTAATGCAGATCAAGAAACAACAGATATAGCAGTGGCTAATATGTCTATTTATATGTCAGGTTTAAATAGTGGTTATAGTTCTTATACAACTTATGTAGATTCTATGTATAAAGTATTAGAAAATAATACAACAATAGTATTAGCTGCAGGTAATGAAGGCGGTGATTGTAAAACTTGGGATACTTGTAATGGATTTGCACAAATGATATTAGAAAATAATGATAAATATAATAATGAAATATATGGAGGTTCTGTAATAGTTGTAGGTTCAGTTGATGGTAATAATAACCTTTCTTCCTTTAGTAATAAAGCAGGTTTATTAAAAGATAATTATTTAGTAGCACCAGGTGAAGGAATTAATTCAGTATTAACTAGAGATGTAGGCTATGGTGAAATGAGTGGTACTTCAATGGCGGCTCCAATAGTAACAGGAGCATATGGTCTAATGAGAGAAAAACATCCAAATCTAAAAGGTAAAGAAATAACACAAATATTATTTGATTCTGCAACAGATTTAGGTGAAGTAGGAGTGGATGATGTTTATGGTCATGGTTTATTAAACTTAGAGAAAGCTTTTAATCCTATAGGTGAAGTCCAAAGTGTAACATTGTCTTCTACAGGAATAATAAGAGAAGGTAGAGCAATAAATACAAATGAAGAATTTAAAGCAACTTCTAATATATTACAACCTTCTTTATCTAGTATAACTATTCCAGTTATAGATGAATATGGAAGATTATTTAATAAAAAAGTAAACTAAAAAATAAAGAAAGGAAGATAATTTTCTTTTCTTTAAAAACTTAAGAAAACTTTTAAAATTTTAATTTCTTTTAATAATTTACTTAGATACATACATGGAAGGTTATAGAAATCTATAATTAAATACATTTAATAATTTACTTTACAAAATTAAGAAAAAAAAAAGAAAAAAAATGATAGAATACTTTTTACATTAAAAAAAAGGTTTATTTGAGTGGAATATAAATATTATGATCATATAGTAGTACTAAATACGGTAAAAACGCAATGTTTTGATGGTATGATGTTAATATTTGATCTTTCAACAGAAAAGTATATATTTATAGATGAATCTAAAAATAAAAATAATAATAGAAATATACATGGTATTAAACAAAATGATAGTATATTAAAAACACAATACTTATCAACAAAAATAGCTGCTAATCATCTATTACAACAATTAGTAGAAAAAAAATATCCAAATATTAACTATGATAAACAACTTAAAAAGTTATTAGAAGCAAATATACCTGCTGGTTTTGTTTCTTATAATGCTTCAATAAAAGAACGTGTTTATGATGTTAATGGTGTAAAATACTTTAATAGTTGTTATTTACCAGAACATTATTATAAAGAACATAAACATGAAATAGAAATGGAAGATTTTTATAAAGGTTTGGATAAATATCCAGAGTTTAATTTTTTACTTAATTCATTATTTGATGAAAAAGAAGATGATATAAAATATTTCTTAAATTGGTTGGGTAGTTGTTTTATGGGTAGAAAAAACTTAACTTCTGTTATTATTACAGGTACTCCTGGAAGTGGTAAAGGTGTTTTAATGAATTATATTTCATGGTATTTTGGTGAAACAAATATATTATCAGCATCAAATGAATTATTAACATCAACATTTAATGAACAAATGGAAAATAGAATGTTTATTAACCTTAATGAAATAACATTAAATAAAAATAGAGAGTTATATGAAAAGTTAAAAACATGGATTACAGATCCAACATATAACTTAAATATTAAATCAATTAGACAAAGAACATTACCAAATAATATTAATTTTTTAATAACAACAAATAATCAAATACCAATAGAAGTATCAGTTGATGATAGAAGATATTCTATATTTAAAACAAAAAGTGAAAATCTAAAAACAAATGTATCACTTGATTTCTTTAAAAAATTTGAAAAGTCATTTAAAAAGTTTACAGAAGAATTCAAAAAAGTAAAAATTGATTTTGCAAAAGCAGATTTACCTATAGATAATGAATTAAAACAAAATATTGCACAAGCTTCAACAACAAAAAGTGAATTATTATTAAAAAGTATATTAAGAACAGATATAGATACATTAGAAAAATATAAAGAGGTGTTTTTAGAATATATACCTGAATCACAAAAGACATTAACAAGTATTCAAAAAGGTATAAATATAACTAATTATAATCAATTGATATTAGATATACAAAATGGGTATATTAAAAATGTAATAGCACAATGGTCATATATGGCTTTTGTAGATAAAAAAATACAAATAGCTACTATAGGTCAAAAATTTAATTCATATATAGGTTCTCCTACAAAAAAAACAATAGATAAAAAAAGGGTTTTGGTTAGATTGATACCAGAAAGTATTAAACAAAAAGATATTGAGGAAAGTACAAAAAAAGAATTATTGGATAAAATAAAAGATTTTTCAATACAAGAGTTAAGAGAAGTTTTAAATGAAAAAACTAATAATATTATAAATATAGATGAAATAAATAAATTAGATAAAAAGAAGATAGTTAAAAAATAATATTAATTATCTTTATTATCTTGATTATCTAATAATAATTCTAATTCTATTTCTAATTGTTTTATTTCAGCAGAAGATAATTGAGATAATTCTTCATCTAATTCTTTTAATTGTTCAATTTCTTCATCACTTAATGATTCTTCAATTAATTCTTTAATAGTTGTAATATTTTCTTCTACATTTGTATTATTAAAGTTAAAAAAACTTTTTTTATCTTTATTATGTATATAAATATAAGATAATAAATGTCCAAATGTAGATATTTCTTTGTTATTTAAATAGTAAAATATTTCATAAGGGTTTATACTATTATTAAATAAATATTCTTCTAGAAGAAAGATTTCTTTTAATATTGTATTGTTATTTTTAGAGGAATATTTATTAAAAATTATTTTATTATTTATTTTAAAATGAGTGGTTATAAAAAAGAAATAATTGTTCCAAAGACTTGGGGTTACTATAGAACTAATAGTGATATTTTTGTTTGTTCTAAATGTAATATGATTATCTTGAATATTGGTGTTTGAAAAAATGTCTAACATAAAAATCCTTTAAAATATTTTAAATTATTATAAATAAAAAAAACAAAATGAAAAAAAACAAAAAGATTAAAAAAATAATAAAAAAAAATATATAATATGAATAATAGAGAAACAAAATAAAAGGAAAATAAATGTTTGGAAAAAGTAAAAATGAAATTAGATTAGAAGAAGAAAATAAAAATCTAAAAATTGAAATTGAAAACTTAAAGAAGGGTACAGACGCAACAGAAATAATTAATGTAATTGATTCAGTAGCAAAAGGTGTGATGTTAAAGAAAGTAGAAGGTAATTTTAATGGTGAATTAAATCAAGTTAAAGTGTCTGTAAATAAATTAATAGATACTTTATTAGCAACATTTAAAGGTATTAATGATTCATTATATAGTTTAGGTTGTTCTGACTTTACTGCTAGAATTGAAACTAAAACTATTGGTAGTGTTGCTTCAGTTATATCTGGTGTTAATACATTATCAAATAATATGGAAGTGGTATTTACAACATTAAGTAATACTGAAAAAGAAATTAGTGTTGAGATTGAAGGACTAAGAGAATTAACTTCACAATTAAGTCAAAATTCTAATTCACAAGCAACTCATTTGGAAGAAACTGCTGCTTCAGTTGAAGAAATTTCAGGAAATATTACTGAAAATACAGATAAAACAAAAGAAATGGCAAAGAAAGCAGAAGAAAGTTTAAAAGAAGCGCAAGTTGGAAAAAGAACTTTAAGTGAAACAACTAGTAAAATGAATGAAATAAATACAATACAAAATAATATTTCTAAAGCAATTGAGCAAATTGATCAAATTGCATTCCAAACAAATATTCTTTCATTAAATGCAGCAGTTGAAGCAGCAACAGCTGGTGAACATGGTAAAGGGTTTGCAGTTGTTGCACAAGAAGTTAGAAATCTTGCAGCAAGATCAGCAGAAGCAGCAGAAGATATTAAAAAATTAGTTAATGATTCACTAGGAAAAGCAGAAGAAGGTGCTAAAAGTATTAATATGTTAGGTAATTCTTTTGAAGGTATTATAAATAAAATTGAAGAAACAGCAGAATTAGTTGAATCTGTTTCAAGTGCTTCAATAGAACAAGAAACTGGTATTACACAAATATCAGCAGCAATGTCTGAATTAGATTCAACAACACAAGAAAATGCTGCAGCAGCAGATAGAGTTAATGAAGTTGCAAATATTATAAATGAAAAAGTTAAAGTTTTAGATGATTTAGTTTCACATTCAAAATTTAATCACCAACCAGAAGTAAAAAATATTGAATTATTATTTACTACAAATAAATTAAAATTTGATCACTTAAAGTTTAAAGAAACAGCAATGTCAAATATATTTAATAAGAAATATGATGTACTGGCAGATCACAGAAGTTGTGGTCTAGGTAAAGCCGTAAGTAAATGGCAATCTGAAGGACAAGATTGGGTTTCAGGAAATGAGTTTAATGGTTTTGATTTAGAACATTCAAAAGTACATAAGTTAGGAAATGAAATGATAAAACATTCAAAAGAAACAAATAATGAAACAGATTTATATGTAGAAAAACATTTACAAAATATAGATTTAGCTACTAAAGGTGTATTTAGAGGATTGAATATTATTAAAAATAAATAATAAAATTTAATATATAAAAAAGGGGGAAGGTTTTTATACCTTCCCCCTTTTTATTATTAAAACAAAAATTAATTTTGTTCTCTTTTTTGCATAGTTATTTCTTTAATAGTTTTTTCTAATTCTAGAGTTTTATCATAATGTTTTTCTGCTTCAATGTTTAACATTTTAACATCTTCAAGCAAATCAAGTTTTTCTTGACTTAATTCACTAATAATATGATATAGATGATTAGTTTCTTTATCTTTTTCTATTAAGAATTGATTTTTTAAATGATTCTTTTCAGTTGCATTGATACATTTAAAATTCATCTTTGTTTGAATATTATTCATATTGATTTGTAATTCTTTTAATAAGTTAAATCTATCCATTATATTATCCTTTATTTTAATGTTGAATAAACATTGTTTAATTCATTGTATAATGTATCAAAAGTTACAGTATCACCTAATTCTTTCATTTTATCTTGCATAATAACATTATCTTCTTCACCATTCCACATTTTAATATAAGTACCTTCTTTGTAACCATTATCTTGTCTAAATTGATTTAAAACATTTTTTCCAATATAAAGACTATATAATTCTTCAAAAGAAAGATTTAAACTTCCACAAGCACCAATGAAAGCAATTAATAATCTTTGTGACATTTCAAGACTATCTTTAATATTTTCTAAATCTGGTTCCAATGTCATTTGCATTTTATATTTATTTGATAATGCACTTGCTGCTAAAGTTTCTTCAACTATTTGTAAAACATGATTAATTCTTTGATGTGTTTCAAGTGTCCATTCTTTTTCATATTCTTCATATATTGCTGGTATATGATTGAAATTGTTAAAAGTATCTACAATAAATTGGAAGTTTAAGTTTAAATTATTATTAGGTTTGTTTTTGTTTGTCTGAAAAATTTCCTGTGTTTCTTTTATTTGTTTAATTTCTTTAGAATTTAAATCAGTTAAGAAATCAGATAAATGTAAAGTATATTCATTTGTTTCAATAAGAGAAGACATTAAGAAATGCCAAACATCTACTAATTCTATTTTTGCATTTTTAATATCTGGTTGTTGTGAAATACTTTTCCAATGTTTCCAAGGGTATGAATCAATACATTCTGCTAACTCTAATGTAATTGCTCTTTCCCAATTAATAATTTTACCATCTTTTGTAACACCCATACACCAATCTTGTCCATTTGTTTCAATATTTAGTTTGTTTTGTAAAATAAACATTTCTTTAATTTTTTCTAACATTTTTTTATCCTTTTTAATATTTTATCTAATTTTAAGTATTTTTAATCTAAAAACCAAGTTTTTTCTGTCTAATATTCTTTGTAGTTTTGTAAATAGAAATATTTTCTTCTAAACAATAACTATCTAAAGAAACATTATTAGATAAACTTTTTAATGTATTAGATATATCAGAACCCAATTCGGCAGCAGAAATTGTTTTTTCATCTTTGTATTTCTCAGTGAAATCTTTTTCATTTAATTTATTTTTTTTCCATATTGTTAAGGCTTCAACTGGTGTTAAATTTCGTAAGTTTAGAATATCAAATGTTCTACCTTTTCTTAAAGCAGCAGGGTCTAATGTTTTAACATCTCTATTTGTAGTAATTATAAATTTAATGTTATTTTTATATACACCATCTGTAAAAGATAAAAGATTGTTTATAAACTTATTTCTATCTATATCACTTTGTGTTGAAACATCTGAACCATTTTTTCTTGGTAAAAGACAATTATCTGCATCATCTAAAAATACAATTGAAGAGTCAGTTTTATTTAAAATAGTCCAAAATTGGTCTTGACCTAATATTTCTTCATTTTTAACATATATAATATTTAAACTTCTTTCATCTTCAAAATCCATTGTAGACTTATTAAGATATTTTTCCATATCAGCAAAGTTTTCTAAAATATATTTAAACATTAGAGAAACTAATTTACTTTTACCTACACCTGGCTCACCAGTTAAAAGTAAAATACTTTCATCACTCATGAAATATCTTTTGAATAATAAATCAGTATTTAAATAAGGATAGTAATCTGTAGAAGCTTCAATGTCTTTATATTCTATTGAAAATATATTTTGACCTAAACCAGGTCCTTGTTGAACAATTTGTTCTACATTAACTACTTGATCTACATTTTTAGATTCAAACTCTTTAATCACATTGAAATATTCTTCTAAAAGTTCTATATGAGTACAAAAAAGGTCAGTATAAGAAATATCATTATTCTTAGATATGATAATATCATATCTAATTTTACGATGTGTTTCTTCTTTAATTAAAATATGTTTATTGTTATTGTTTATTTCAAAAACATATTCTTTAAAATTTAATTTTTTTAATTTTTCAATAAATATTGAAGTTTCTTTACTTTTTACAGGTATGTCGGATAAACCAAAAGTATATTCCTCTGTTATTTCAGATATTCTTAATAAATCTTGTTCTCCCATATATTGAGCTTCTAAGTTAATATTAATTTTTTTCAATTTTTTCCTTTGTTATAATGTTTTACAATTATATATTAAAACAATTTAAATAAAACTTAATTATTTTAAATATATGAGTAATTCTTTCTTTAAATCTAAAAAATAATATTCTGTTTCATTATTTTTTAAGAAATCAAAGATATTTTCATTAAACAGATTCACTTCTAATATTAATTCACTTAAAAGTTCTGGTGAAGTTTTTTTTAAATATTCAATTAAAGAAGACATATAACTTTCAGTTCCATTTTCTAAAACAAACATCAAAAAAGGTGTATTTTCTGAAAAAGTTCTAATTTTAATTAATTCTATATTTATAGATAAAAGATATAACATAAATTCAATATCTTCTTTTAGGACACTAATATGTAAAGGAGTCAAATCATCTTCAATTTTATCAAAAGTATATTTAATGTAAGAAGAGTTAGAGAAAAGCGAATTAAGTTGTGGGTCGATATCTAAAATATTATTAATTAATTTAATATTTTCTTCAGAAGGACTAATACCAAGAGTATAATAATTATTATATATAAGTTGATTAGTAATAATAAAAGGATTTGTATTTAAACTGTTTGATAATTTTAATAATTGTTTCATAAATCTAATATACCTAATAATATTAAAAAAAAAGTAAATTATAGAAAAGAATTATAATGAATGTATGAAACTATAAGGAATGGATATGGAAATACAAGGAATGAGTAGTGGGATGTCTGGGGTGGAAAATTCAGGAAGTACACAAGGTATCGAAACAAAAGTTAGTGAAACACAAGGTATAGAACAACCTCAAGAAACTACTGGGGAAAGTAACCCATCACAAAGTATAACTGCTTCAATGGAAATGTCATCGCAAAGTTCTTTCAAAATTGGAGAAGGGAGTACTGAAGATTTATTAAAATTAATGTTAATGATGGGACAGGGACAGAATAAAGAAGAAAAAAGTTCTATTTCAATAGAACAAAGTATGTCTATGAGTATGAATAGTGATAGTTCTTCAAATGAAAGTATGATGAGTAGTGCAACACCTGGAAGTAGTTCAATAGGTGGAATGTCTGGAGTAGAAAATTCAGGTGGTACTACAAGTGGTACAGGTACAGGGGTATAAAATGGAAAATTTACAATTACAATTAAATACAAATACTGAAACAATAAATAAAACAACTATGACAGAAAAGATAAATAATCAAGAGGTACAAACTGAAAGTACACAAAAAGGTTCTTATGTTTTTTTAAATACAAGTAAGATAACACAAGAATATTCAGTGTATAAATATACAGAAAGTATTAATACTGAATATAAAAAGACAAATGATTTAAATAATTTAATAGCAAAAGTTGAAACATTAATAGAAATGTTAAAATCATTAAAAATATTAGAAGAATTATTAATGGAATTATTGGATAAAAAATCAAAAATCAATAAAGATAATGCTTCAGAAATGATGGAATCATTATTAGGTAATTTAAATATGAATAATAAGTTTCAATATATGGAAATGAATACTGAAGTAGAAATGTCTGCACAAGAGTTTACAGAAATAATGGATCATATGAACTCAAAAGAACAATATAAAAATTTATCACAAGAAGAAAAAATGTATAAAATAATGGAAACTGCAAATTATGTAGGTACAGGTGGTTTATTAGATATTCAATGTTAAAATTATATATCTAATAATTTTTTTAAAGAAATATTTATTTAATAAGTGTTTCTAGTTGTTAATTTAAAATATTAAAAGAAAATAATTTTAAATTATCAACTTCAATATCATTATCATTAATCCAAGTATTATATGTTAATTTTCCATTAATTTTAATAGGAGAATTCTCTGTTAGTAATATATCTTCATTCAATATAGTTGTATATATGTTTCTATTTATCCATTCACCATCATCTGTTTGATTACTTAATAAAAGTGAAAAATTTATTTTACGTTTTCCAGTATTTGTTTGTTTTTCTTCTATAAATTTTGGAAATCCATTAAATATTCCAGTTAATGTACCTTCTTCATTCTTTGTTGGATTTTCAATTGGCAATAGTTTTGAGGTAATTATTCTTAAGTTATTATTATTTCCCCAAGAATTTAATTCTAATTTTCCTTCAATTCTAATTATTTCACCTTCTTTTACATTTTCAGATTTACTTAATAATAATACATTGATTTTTAATTCTTTATTGTTATCTTGATCAACTAAAATAAAGTTTAATTCTATTTTACGTTTTCCTCTTTGTGTTTGTAGTATTTTAATATTTGTTGCCTTACCTTGAAAGGTACCATATATATATGCCATCTATAATCCAATTACTTATAATATATTTATTATAAAAAAAAAAATTATAATTTTAAAAAATGAATATTTGATTTAATGATTATAATTTATTAAAAAGGTTATAAAATGATAATACCTATTAATAAAATTAAAAATTCAGATAATGAAAAGAAATATATACTAACTATAAAGAATATAGAAAGTAGTGAAGTAAGAGATGTAGTTTTTAATACATTGTATGAAGTAATAGGATTTATAAGAGATTTTAGTATAGAATTATTTGATGATATATTAATGGAAATAATTTCAGAGTTATATCTTGAAAAAACAGTTATATTAGAATTTAATGAATTAGATTTTAATTATATAAAAGAAAGAACGCAAAAAGAAAAACAACAATAAAATATTATTTTTTAAATCTATGAGTTATTCTACCTTTTGTTAAATCATAAGGAGATAGTTCGACTGATACTTTATCATTAAGAATTACTTTAATATTATTCATTTTCATTTTACCATTCAATTTACATAATGTTTTCAATCCATTTACCAATTCTACCTCAAATGTAGTTGCTGGAAGACATTGTGTAACATTTCCTTCAATTTCTATTAAATCTGCTTTACTAATAATAAATCCTTTATATTAACGTTGTATTAATACCATTATATAAAAAAAAAAAATAAAAAAAACTTATTTTTAAAGAAAAAACTAATAAAATAAAGATAATTTAAGAAAAATTATAGTATTATTAAAAAAAACAAAAGGAAAAGGTTGATGGATAAAAAACTTTGGCAACAACAAAGAAAGTATTTTCAAAGAAAAACAAAAGAAGTGGAAGAAAAGAAAACAATTTGGGGAAATGTAAAGTCAATATTTACAGTTAAAAATCCTTCAAAAAAAACATTATTAAAATATAAAACATTAAAAGAAAAAGCGTTTATAACTATAATATTATGTGGTTTATTGATTGAAGCAACAATTATTTATACTATATTGGTAGAATCAAAGATTTTATCTTCAAATAAAGCACAAGAAGAATATGTGACTTCTTTTGATACAAAAAGTAATAAAAATAAAGTAGTAGTAATAAATTTAGATGAAGAAATTACTATGGAAAGTTATTCAAAAATTGAAAAAATAATGGAAGAGATAAAACATTCAAAAGAAACAAAAGAAGTTATATTTGTATTTAATACTCCAGGGGGTTCACCAGTTGCAAGTGATGAAATAGCGAACTATCTTGAAAGGTTTCCAAAACCTATAACTGCATATATTCAATCAGTAGCAGCATCAGGTGGTTATTATATTGCTTCTTCAATACCTAAAATAATTGCAAACCCTTCAGCAATAATAGGTTCTATTGGTGTAATTATGAGTAAAGTAAATCTAGAAAAATTAACAACTAAAATAGGAATTGAAGAGGATAATATAGAAATGGGTAAATATAAAGCTCCTATATCTTTATTTAAACCTATAACAGAAAAAAATAAAAAATATATAGTGTCAAATTTAATGTCACCAACATATGAAACTTTTTTAAAATATGTAGCAGAACATAGAAATATACCATTAAAAGAATTAAGAAATAAATATGCAGAGGGACAAGTTTGGGCTGCTTCACATCCAGCAATACAAGGGAAGTTAATAGATAAATTGTCTTCATTAGCAGTTGTTAAAGAGGAATTTAATAATAAATATAAAAATAAAGTTGATTTTATTCATTATAAAGTATCAAGTCTTTATAGTAAATCTTCAATACTTGGATTAAATGTTGATATGAAATCAGAAACAATAGAAAAATTAACAAATAAAATAAATACTATTTATTAAAAGGAAGAAAAATGATTGAATCAATATATGTAAAGAACTGTTTATCATTCAAAGAAATAAAATTAGATTTTAAACCTGGTTTAATTGTTTTTACTGGTCCTTCAGGGGCAGGTAAAAGTGTATTAATGAACTCATTTGTTTCACTTTTAGGTATTGGTGAATCTCATCAAATACAAAGTGAATTAACTTTAAATTTTCCATATAATATAGAAAATTATGAAAGTGAAGATGGACAGGATATAATTAAACAATTAAGAAAAGATAAAAATAAATTTTACTTAAATGATTTTAGTATATCAAAAAAGAAATTAAAAGAAGTGTCAAAAGAATATATTTCTATTATGGCTGTTAGAGATTATACAATATTTGAAAAAGAAAGTATATTAAATATAATAGATGGTTATATCAGTAAAAAAGAAGGTAAATGTTTTTTAGAGGTTAAGGATAAATATATAAAAGAATATATTAAATATAAAAAAGAAAAAAATAAATATGAAGAGTTATTAAAACAAGAACAAGAAGTTGAAGAGAGAAAAGAATATTTAGAATATGAAGTAAAGAAATTAAAAGAATTAAATCCAACAACAACAGAAGAATATGAAGAATTGGCAATTATAAAAAAACAAATAGTACAAAAAGATGAAATAATGGAAAAAATAAATAAAACCTATTTATTTATAGAAGAACAAAATAATGTATATAATTTTTTAGACATTGTTGAAAAAGATTCTACATTTTTAGATGAAACAATGAGTACAATAGAAAAAGAAATAGAAAAAGCAAAGGATAGGTTTGAAGAACTAAAAGAAATAGAAATAGATGAAGTATTAACAAGATTAGAACAACTATCAAAAGTTAGAAAAAAATATGGTACTGTTGAAGAAGGAAAAGAAACATTAATAAAAAAAGAAGAGGAATTAACAACATTTCAAAATTATGATGAAAATTTAATAAAACAAAAAAATATTTTAAATGAACAAAAACAAATAATTATTGAGGAAAATGATAAAATAAATAAAAAAAGAAAACAAAATATAAAAGAAATAGAAACTAATTTAAATAAATATTTAAAAATGTTATATTTAGAAAGTACAGAATTAATAATAGAAGAAAGTACAGAATATAATGAAAGTGGTAATCAAGAAATTTTAATAAAATTAAATAATACAAACCTTGAAAAAATATCTTCAGGTGAATTTAATAGATTGAAATTAGGATTAATGGTGTTAAAGAGTGAAAATATAAATACTAATGGTATATTAATATTAGATGAAATAGATGCGAATCTTAGTGGGAAAGAATCAGAAAGTATAGGAAAGTTACTTTTTAAACTATCAAAAAATTATCAAATATTTTCAATATCACATCAACCACAGTTAACTGCTTATGCAAATCAACATTTCCTAATAGAAAAATCAAATAATATATCAATGGTAAAAGAATTAGAAACAGAAGAAAAAGAACAAGAAATAGCAAGAATGATTTCAGGAGAAGTAATAACAAAAGAAAGTTTAGTTTTCTCAAAAACATTATTAAAAGAAATAAAAGAAATAAAAGAAATAAAATAAAAAATAAAAAATATTTTTAAAAAACCCAATTTTTTTCTTTATAATTAAAATATTAAAAATAAAAAAAGGAAACAAATGGGAAGAGAAATAAAAATGACCTCTCAGGATTTGATAGTATCAGAGACAGATGAAAGAGGAGTAATTACATATGCAAATGATACATTTTGTAGATTTGCTGGTTATGAATTAGATGAATTAATTGGACAACCACATAATTTAATTAGACATGAAGATATGCCAAAATGGGCATTTGAATGGTTATGGAACTCATTAAAAGCAGGTCAAACTTGGGCTGGTTTTGTTAAAAACAAATCAAGAAGTGGTGATTTTTATTGGGTTTATGCAACAGCTTACCCTACTGTTTTACCAAGTGGAGAAGTAAGATATACTTCTATTAGAGTTGCTCCAGATCAAGCGGAAGTTGACGCATACGCTGGAGTTTATGCAGCACATCATTCAAAAGCACCAGAGATTTTAAAAGCTCTTGGTTTAAGAAATTAAGGAGATAACATGGAACCAATAATTATAGGCGTAGTAGGCGTAGTAGCAGGTTTTGCAGCAGCAAAACTATTAGGTGGAGGTTCAAGTAAAGGTTCTTCTTTAGTTGACAATATTAATAAACTTGAAGGTGTTGTTTCAGGTAAATATCATTCACCATTATTATTAAATACAGGTGATGAACATGCAGAGACAGTTGCAGGTTTAGTTGGAACACCAGAAATTGTGAATCCAAAAACAGAAGAAGAAAAAGCATTTAATAACTTATTAACAACTGTGCAAAATAAATTCCAAGAAGAAAAAAGAGTAATTGGTGAAACAACTTTATTACTTGGTAGAATGGCAAGAGGAGAGTTAAACTCACCAATATGTTCTAAACCAACAAATCCTTTATATATTGGATTAGTACAAGAAGTTGAAAATACTAAAACTACTTTATTACAAGTTGTTAAAGCAATTGAAAGTGGTGTTGCAGATTTTGCAGGACAAGATTATACAAAAGATTATTTTGTTGATGGTGTATTAGAAGAGTTAAAGAATACTTTAGATAATATGACTGTACTTTCAAAAGATTTATCTTCACAAGCAAAAATTGAAAAAGGTAATTCACAAGAATTAAGTAAAATAGTTATTAAAATGACTAAGGATGTTGAAACTTTAAGTGGAAATGCAACAGAACAAGCAACACAATTAGAAGAAGTTGCTGCTTCAGTAGAAGAGATTTCTGGTAATATTTCTAATTCAGGCGAAAAAGCACAAGAAATGAGTATTTCAGCTGAAAAAGGTTTAAAGTTCTCTAAAGAAGGTCTTGGGTTAATCCAAACTACAACAGCAGTTGTTGAAGAAATTAATGAATACCAAACAAAAATTGAAAATGCAACTCAACAAATTGACCAAATTGCATTCCAAACAAATATTCTTTCATTAAATGCAGCAGTTGAAGCTGCTACAGCAGGTGAACATGGAAAAGGATTTGCAGTTGTTGCACAAGAAGTTAGAAATCTTGCAGCTAAATCAGCTGAAGCAGCAGAAGAAATTAAAGGTTTAGTTTCTGAATCAATTTCTAAAGCACAAGAAGGTTCTTCTCAAGCTAATAAAACACTAGAAGCATTTAATAATGTAATTGAAAACATTGAATCTACTAAATCATTAGTAGAACAAGTTGCTTCTGCAACTAATGAACAAGAAACTGGAATTGCTCAAATTAATTCAGCAATGTCAGAATTAGATTCATTTACACAACAAAATGCTGCAATAGCAAATACAGTTAAAGAATTATCTGTAGAAGTTCAAGATGTTGCTCAAATATCAACTGAAGGTTCTAAAAACAAAAAACATAGATAATTAATAAACTAACTATGTAAAAAAAAGGGAAGACTTTAAGTCTTCCCTTTTTTAATAATTAAATATTTTAATAAAAATAAATAGTTATTCTTCACCTATGGTCATTTTTCCATCAGGAATATCATTCTTCATAATTCCAATAGAATAAACTGCTAAATCAGACTCTTGTCCTGCAGAATTTTCTTTATTTAAATCTTTAGTATGTTCAAACCAAATAACTGTATCACTTTTTTTAACATTGTAAATACTATCAACACCAATAGAGTTTAATCTATTATCAACATAATATTTCATAAAGTCTTCTACAACTACTTTTGTTAGTGTAGGGATATCTCCAAAAGATAAAAGGTAATCTGACCATTCAAGTTCATCTTTTAATACTTCTTTAAAAGTTTTTTGTGCCATTTCTTTAAACCAATCAGAGTTAATTAACTCTGACATTCCTTCAGATTTAGTTTTCTTTAATATTTGAATAGTACCTGAAACCATAGAAGTATGCATATCTTCATCATGATTTATTAGTTTTATAATTCTTGTTGCACCTGCAATTGCACCAGTATAATAATCATTAATAACATATGTAACTAAAAAAGAAACATAGAATTTAACACCTTCAAGCGCCAAAATTCCTACAAGTAATTCTAATATTAATTTATTTTTATCTTCTTCACTTAATTCTGAGTTAAATGTTAATTTAATTTGTTTTTTTGTTATAGATATAACATCATAAATTCTTTTTAATTCTTTTTTATCAGTAATATTGTTTTCAGTAATATATGTTTCTATTGCATTGTTGATATTATTATCAATTTCAATAATTTCATCAACATTAGTTAAAAGTTTTTTTACTTTTTGATATAAAAGAATTTCTTTGTCAACTCTATGTTGTATTTCAGGGTAATCAGCAATTCTATCAAAAATATCTCCTGAATCAGCAAATATTCCTCTTAAAATATGACTATAAGAAATAGAATGAATTAATTCAAAATAACCTTGAGTTTTAAACATTGCTTCAAATTCAGGATTTGTACATAGTTCTGCTAAAATAGATTCTAAACCACTATTTTGGGCACTATCCATTAAAGTTTGAAATAACCAAACTCTAATCATTATTTCTTGAATAAATTCTGGTAAATCTGGAAATTTTTGTTGATCGGCCAACATACTAATTTCATTTGGATTCCAGAAAGCATTTCTTTGTTTTTCTTCTTGTAAAACAGCAAAATTATATTTAGGTGAATCATACCTTTGAAAACCACTGTAATCCCCTAAAAAAATTCTTTCTTTAGCATTTTTTGGTACTAAATTAGTAGTACATAATATTTTATTACAACTTGATCCCATATTTTTTCCTTTTTATTTTATTATATATAATTTAATCTTAAGAACAACTTTCACAAATATCATCATCTTGCTCTTTTTGTTGTTTTAGATAATATAAAGTTTTTAATCCTAATGAAAATCCATAAAAATGTAAATTAACCATATACTTTAAAGAATCAGGTTTAGTAATATATAAGTTTACACTTTGTGCTTGGTCAATCCATTTTTGTCTAACAGCAGCATTTTTTAATAAATTAAATTGATTACATTCAAATGCTTTTTTATAAAATTGATTATTAGTTCTAAAGTTTGGAACAATTGTAGGTATATTGATTGTACCTTCTTCTTTATAGAAAAAGTCTAAGATTGGTTCTATGGATTCAATTGCATTTTGTGATTTACCACTTGTTGCAGTTGGAGCGATAGCCATTAATTGTGCATTTCTTAAACCTGTTTGTTTAATTTTTTCTCTTAATTTGTCCCATTTTTCTTTATTTGGTTTGTATTTAGTTAATTTTAATGCTTCTGGGTGTGCTTTATCAATAGGTAGTATTCCTTTTGACCAATCAGTTTCATAGAACTTTTCAAATTTACCTTTTTCAATTGCTAAATCTGCAGAAGCATTTATAATTCGATATGATAAATCATCAAATAATTCATCAGTATATTCTTGTGCTTCTTGACTATCAATTACAATCTTATTTAGTGCTAATAAGTTAGTATAATTTAAAACTCCAATACCTAAATATCTATATAACATATTACTATGTTTTCCTTCTTTTACAGGGTAATTTGCAACATCAACAGTGTTATCTAAACCTCTAACCAATGTATTAATTAAATTGTTTTTTTGAATGTTTGATAAGTAATACCATTTTTCTAGATTAATAGAAGCAAGATTACATAAAGCAATTTCACCTGGTTCATAGGTTTTAATTAATAGGTTCTTACCATTTTCTTTTGTAATGATTTCTTCACTAATAGTTTTTGAAGCTCTAGAAGGTAAAACAATTTCCATACATAAATTACTTGAACCAATATATCTATTAAGTAATGTACTATTATTTGTATTTTCTTCATGAAATAAGTAAATATGTCCAGTTTCACTTCTTTCTTTAAATAATTTTTCAGCTAATTCTCTTGCTTTTAATGTCTTTCTTTTTATACTTTTTCTTTCAGAATACATTTTGTAATTTTCTTCAAATTCTTTTCCAAAAACACCAACTAATTTAGGAGTGTCTTTTGGATCAAATAAATTAATTTCTTCATCATTTATTACAGCATTTTCAAATACTTTATTTATTTTAAATGCATATTTTAAACCTCTAGCCCTATTTTCATCAACACCACCATTAGATTTTAATGATAAATACTTATCAACATCCATATGCCACCAAGAAAAATAAATTGCTAATGCACCTGGTCTTTTACCACCTTGATTCCAAGCTTTCATAATTGATTCATAAAATTTCATAAATGCAGTTGGTCCTGAAGAATAACCTTGAGTACCTGCAATATAACTACCACCTGCACGAAGTTCTGTAACATCTAATGCAGTTCCACCTTTAAATTTACTATAAATACCTAAATTTTTTCCTGTATCTAAAATTGAATGTGAATCATCAGAAACAGTATTTAAAACACAAGAAGAAAGTTGTTGTCCTGGTGTTAAAGCATTTAACATTTGTGGTGTTGCAACAGTTTGATAATGATTTGAAAGATTATTGTAAAGTTCAATAATTTTCTTTATTCTATCTTGTTTTTCATTAATCATTAATGCAATTGCAACTCTCATATATGAATGTTGTGGTAATTCTAATTTTTTTGTTTTAGTATAATTTAAACAATACTTATCAAACATAGTAATAATTGCTTTATAATTAAAAATTAAATCTCTTGAATGAACAATTGCATTATCCAGTTCAATTATTTCTTCATCAGAAAGTTTATCAATAGTTTCTTTATCATATATTTTATGTTCTAAACCTTTTTTAAATACTTCTTTCAAAGAAGGGTAAATTTTACCTTTAGATAAATCAAATGTCTCTTTAATATTATAAGTTTCTTTGTAAATTGATAATAAAAATAATTTGGCAGCAACCATTTCCCATTGTGGAGAAAGCATTGATATTTTCATAACAGCAGTATTGATTAATTGCTTATACATATCTGTAATTTTAATTTGTTTATGTAATTTTATTTTAGTATCAGAAATTAATTCATCTTTCATAATTTCATTACCAGTTGCCCACATTACAACTTTTTCAAGTTTTTCAGGGTCAAATGATACTTTTCTACCATCTCTTTTTACAATGATAATATCATCAGCACTAATTATAGAAATATTAGATATATTTATATCTTTATGTTCTACTGTATGATTCATTAATCTTTCAAGACTTTCTTTTAAGTAACGTTCAGTTTGTATTTTTTTCTTAATATTTTTTTTCATATTTTTCCTTAATTAATTTTTAAAATTTAAAAGAAATTTTTAATATTTAAATTATCTTACTATTATAAATAAATAAAATTAAAAGTTTCTTAAATTAACTATATTTATAATTACATTCTACCATTTTCATATAATTTTCTAATTCTTTCTTTATCTTTTCTATCTTTTTCTTTTTGTGCTTCATTAGTTCTATAATCAGATATAGAAAATTTTAAAATACTTAAAAAAGAAGAAGCAATAAAAATAGAAGAATAAGTTCCAACAACAACACCAACTAATAAAGTAAAACTAAATCCATGAATAATTTCACCACCAAATAAAAATAAAGTTAAAACAACAAAAAAAGTTGTTAAAGAAGTAAGTGTAGTTCTACTTAAAGTTTTTGAAATAGATTCATTTATAACTTCATCTAATTGATTTGATTTAGAAGTTTTTACTCCTTCTCTAATTCTATCAAATACAATAATAGTATCATTAAGTGAATAACCTAATATAGTTAAAATAGCAGCAAGAATATCTAAGTTAATATCAATTTCAAATAAAGCAAGGAATCCAATTGCAATAATAACATCATGAATTAATGCAAAAATAGAAGTAACTGCAAATTTCCATTCAAATCTAAAAGAAACATAAATTAATATAATAAATAATGAAAGGACTAAAGCAATTAAACCTTTTTCTCTTAATTCATTACCTACTTTTGGTCCAACCATATCTACTCTTCTTATTTCAAAAGAACCAGTACTTTTTAATATTGTTTGTAATTCATCACCAATATCTTTATCAATATTGGTAGTTGTATTTGATACTTTAATTAATATTTCATTATCATTACCAAAAGTTGTAATAGTTGAATTATTATATTTAGGAATATTATTTAATTTAGTCCTGATATCTTCAAGTTTAATATTGTTTTTATATTGTAATTGTATTAATGTTCCACCATTGAAATCAATTCCAAAATTTAATCCTTTAAAAGAAATAAGTAAAAAAGAACAAAGAACAAAAACTAAAGATAACCCTAAAAAAGGTTTTCTTTTTTTCATAAAATCAAATGTGGTATTATTTTTAAAAATTTCCATAAGTTATACTCCAAACCATTTTTTAATATTTTTCTCTGTTGTTATTTTTGGTAATAATGATTGATAAATACCATAAGTTCCAACAAGAGCAGTCAACATAGAAGTAAAAATACCTATAGAAATAGTAATGGCAAATCCTTTTATAGGTCCAGTTCCATAAGCATAAAGAATTACAGCTACTAATAATGTTGTAATGTTTGCATCTAAAATGGCGGTCATTGCATTATTATATCCTTCTTTAATGGAAATAGTTATTGATTTTCCAGATTTCAATAGTTCCCTAATTCTTTCATTAATAATAACATTAGCATCAACAGCCATACCAACAGTTAATACTATTCCGGCCATACCAGGTAATGTAAGTGTTGCACCAAATAATGTCATGACACCTATAATAATAAAAATATTAGTAATTAATGCAAAATTAGAAATAAGTCCTGCATTTCTATAATATATTATCATAAATAAAAACACTAAAACAAAACCAGAAATTAATGCTAACATAGAAGTTTTAATTGAATCTGCACCCAAACTTGGACCAACACTTCTTTTTTCTAACATAATAATAGAAGCAGGTAAAGAACCACTTTTTAATGCAATTACAACATTGCCTGCTTCTTGAATAGTGAAATCACCAGAGATTTGACCATGTCCTCCACCTATTCTTTCATTGATAGAAGGTGCAGAGTAAACTTTTCCATCTAATACAACAGCAAGACGATTACCGATATTATTAGCAGTGAAATCACCAAAAATTTTAGAACCTAAAGAGTCTAAAGAAAAACTAATAATTGGTTGGTTTGCTTCATTAAATGCAACACTTGCATTTGATACTTGTTTTCCTGTAAGTATAGGTATAGACTTAACTAAATAAAATTGACCTGAATTAGAAGAACTAATTAATTTTTTAGAACCTAATTCTTTAATTTTTTGTTCACTTAATGAATAAACATTATCTTGGTTGTTTTCATCTATTGCCATTAATTCTAATTTTCCTGTTTTAGATATTAATTCTCTTGCTTGCTGTTCTTCTTCTTGGTTTTTAATACCAGGTAATTCTACAACAATATCTGAAATACCTTGTTTTGTTACTGAAGGTTCAGATAAACCGAATTGATCTAATCTATTTCTAATGGTATCTATTGCTTGTGTAACTGCAAGATTCTTAGTTAAGATTATATCTTGTGCAGTTAAAGTAATAACATAATTATTTAAATCTAATTTATTTATATTAATATTTGTCATTTCAGATAACATTTCATCTATAGAATTTAATTCATCATTGTCAAGAATTAAAAAACTAATAGTATCATCTTTGATATTTAAATCATCAATAAGAATATCATTTGATTCACAAAAATATTTAATAGAGGAACCTATAGATTCAATTTTATTTATTACAGCCTCTTCAGTTTTTACTCCAAGTCTCATATAAAGACCACCTTGTAAATCAAGACCTAAATTTATTTGTTTACCTTCAAAACTATTAGATATTGAAGGTAAAGTTAAATATAAACCTAAAAATAAACTTAAGAAAAGAATACTAATCCTAAAATTAATAAATTGCATTATTTATTTACCTTTTTATTTATTTTGTCATAAAGTTGATGTCCACCAACAATACCAGCACCAATAAGAGAAGCAAGAAATATTTCATAAATAAATGATAAAGAACCAAAGTCTAAATGAAATAAATGAATGTTATGTGTAAAAATACCACCTGCTACCATTAACATAGCAATAACTCCAACAACAGATAAAGTTTTAATAATTATAGGTAATGAAGAAATACATATATTTCCTATTGTATTTAAACCTTTGTCTTTTAAAAAAAATCCTAAATCATCAAGTCTAACGATAAGAGCAACTAATCCATAAACACCAAATGTAGCAAGTAATGCAACAAATGTAGTAGCACTAAATTGTATAATGAAACTTTCTTTTAAAACAGAATTCATTGCAAGTATTATAATTTCAATACTTAATATGAAATCAGTTTTAATTGCACCTTTTATTTTTTTATTTTCAATTTCTAATAATTCTTCATCAGAAAGTATTACTTCTGATTTTTTTTCTTTTTTTTCTTTATTGAACCAATGTAGGACACCTTCAAAACCTTCAAATGCTAAAAATAAACCACCAAATAATAAAATAATAATAATAGCAGGAGGATAAAGAAAACTAATTAAGAAAGCAAGAGGTAAAATAATAATTTTATTTAATAAACTACCTTTTGCAATTTTATAGATTATTTGTAATTCTCTACTTTCTTTAAAACCAGTTGCTTGTTTGGCTCCAACAGCTACATCATCACCAAGAATTCCAATGGTACTTTGAACTGAAGTTTTAGAAGCAACAGCTACATCATCAGCTAATATAGCAATGTCATCTAAAACAGTAAAAAAAGAAGAAGCCATTAATTTACAACCTTTGTTTCTTTAAAAATCATTTTACTATATTTTTCAGGTAAAACTTTTTTCATTTCTTGAGCTAACCATTGTATTTGAAACCAAGCAGCACCAGATAATCTTAAATCAAAGAAGTTTTTTAAACTTCTTAAATTAATAGTCATAGTTAAATCAACAGACATTGATTCTGAGACAACAATAGATTTAAAAGCATCTCCAACATTTCTTTTCTTTTTTTCTGTTAATAGTTCAAATGCTTCTTCAATGTTATTTGCATCAATAAATCTTTGAATATTTGATTTAGGAATAATTTGATTTAAGGTATTTTTTTTACCTAACTTATTAGTATGATATTCAAGTTTATTGTAAATTGAATCTAATTCAATTGTATTTAATTCATTATCAGCAATAGTAAATAAATTAGAGATTTCTAAAGTTTTTTTAATGAAAAATTCTTTTCTATCAGAATCTGTATAAATATATTTAGCAACAATAAAGTTATACATAATTTGATCTAATGTATATCTAGTACTTTTAACAGAATAGGAAGCAATTCTATGTCTTACTAATTCTTGTAATACAGCTCTACTAATACCTTTGATAAAAAAAGTAATAATAGAATGTTCAAGTACAGAATGGTGAAAGTGAACAAAAGAAAGTTGTTTTAGTAAATTACTATCATTAACATTTTGTGTATCAGACTTAATTAATTGATCAAGTTGTCCATCTTCATATGGAGTTAACTCATCTTTTTGAATTAATTCATTCATTTCCTTAATACAATCATGCTCAGAATTTTCAAAACTATCATAACAAGTTCGACCAGCAAACTCAGAGTGTGCTATACCATTATCAGCTAAAATAACTACAGTTGGTTTTGTATAATTTATACCTTTATATTCTTTAATTTTCATATTTAAATCCTTTTTTAAATTATTTTAAAGAATTATAACAAAAAAAAAATTAAAAGTAGTTGAAAGTTATTTAAAATTATTAATTAATTCCTCAATCACAGTGAAAAGATTGTATTGATAAAACATTATAAAGAAGAAAATAGTAATGTAGATACCAAACCACATACTTTCTTTTGGACTATTAGTTACAAAAGTCATTTTTTTTGGTAAAACATAAAAAGTCTTTTTACCAAATAATTTTACACCACTTTTTGTATGCATGTCACCATAAATATGTAAAATACTTCCAATACCTAACCATATGATAATGTATGATAAAATAGGATTATTAAAAATTTCCATAGTTAGAACACTAAAAAAACCAAAAAATAAAATATTGTAATCAAGTCGATGTGTTGGTCCTCTATGTTTTAAGAAACCTGTAAAAAAACTAATTATTTTTATTTTTCTACTGATGTATGATTTATGATGGTCTAAATCAGGTAATAAAGCTCCAATAGATACTATAAATAGAATAATAAAAGGTAAAGTATCTAAAGTAAGAAATGGTAATTTTTCTTCAAGTTTTATATATTCCTTAATGGATTGTTGATAATAAGGAATTATATTACTTGGCTCTAAACCAATTGATAACATTATAGAAGTAATTGCAAGAGCACTAACTTGGTGTGTTTTATATATCATTATATTGCCTTATTGTTTTATATATATTATATAATAAAAATACTAAAAAAAAGATAAATAAAAAAAAAGATAAATAAAGAGGGGGAATTAAGGGAAAAAAAAGGTTATATTAGATATAATAGTGAAAATATAAAGAAAATAGGAGAAATAATATGACTTTTGAAAAAGTAAAAATAGGTGATGAAGTATATGGAACAGTATATGGTAGTGGTATAGTAGTAAATGTATTTAAAAATAGTCATTATACATTTGAAGTAGAATATACAAACAAAGAAACAAATGATGGTCAAATAGTAGATTACACTGTAGAAGGTATTCCTTCTTGGGGGGCTAAAATTGGTGAACAAACAGTGTTTTATAAGACAGAGATAGACTTAATGGAATATGATTTTGAACCAACAGAAAAAGTATTAACTCCAAAAGATATTTTAACATTAAAAATAAAAAATGAATTAGAAATAAGATGTCCTTCAGGAATATGGATGGATGTATTTAAATGTAATAAAGAAGTTTTTGAATCATATGTTATGAATGAAAAGTTTCATTTGTTTAGAACAAAAAGAAACTAAACAAAATTAAAGGCAAAAAAAATGGTTATAGAAAAAAACTGGAAATGTGATAAATTATTAAGTACTACAGAACAATCAGAGAATAAAAAACAAAAAAAGACTTCAGAATTAATAAAAGGTTTGTTATCAAAACCTTCAAATGGAGAACATGTGATTTATTTTGATAATGGTAATCTTTTTTCAAAAGGAAAATATATTGATAGTAGAAAAGAAGGTTTATTTGAATATTATTTAGAAAATGGCGATAAAGATTTTACAATTGAATATAAGAAAGGAATAAGGAATGGACATTATTTTAAATATGAAAATAACAATATAGTCGATAAAAAAGAATATCTAAATGATAATGAAGTTGATTTTGTAGAAGTGATGAAAAGGGAATCAAAAGAAAATTATTTTTTACAACTATTTTATAATAATAGTGATAAAAAAAATAAATATATAGAAGTTAAAGTGAAAGACTCTCAATATGAAGGTGATTTTAAATGTTGGTGGGAAAATGGACAATTGAAATCAGAATGTAAGTATGAAAATGGCAAAATAGAAGGTATTTCAAAAGAATATACTATAAATGGTGACTTAGAAAAAGAAACTACATGGAAAAATGGATGTAAAGATGGAATACAAAAAATTTATAAAGATACTAAGAAAAAGAAAACAAAGATATAATATATAATAGGTAAAAGGATAAAAATGAAAAAATTAACAATAGGTACAACATTTTCAGGAATAGGTTCACCAGAATTTGCATTAAAACATATATTTGGAAAAGATTTTGAGAAAAAAGTATCATTAGAGTGGGCTTGTGACTTTGATGATAATGCTAGAATGAGTTTTAAAGCAAATCATCATCCAAAAAAATATTATAACAATGTTTATTATATGACAAATACAAAAGATAAAATTTTAGAAATGACAAATCTTATCTCAAAACCAAAAATGGAAAAAGTTAAAAATACTGAAGAAAACTTTTTTGGACTTGAAAATATATTGGATACAGATATGTATATATTTGGATTTCCTTGTCAAAATTTTTCACTTGCAAATCAAAAAAGGGATTCATTTAATCTTGATGATATAGATAGAGATAATACACATATGCATCAAAAAGATTTAGGAATGAATGCTACAAAAACTACTCTTGTTTTTGAATCAATGAAGATAATAAAAGAGTTGAGTCAAAGAAAAAATCCATTGAAATATTTTATAGGGGAAAATGTAAAGGGACTAGTTCAACATGACCCTGCATATATTTGGAAAGAACAAATAAATATGACAGATGAACTTTTTACAAAATTATCACCAAAAGAATTGAAAATATATAGAAAAAGAGAAGAAGATGGTAAAACAAAATTTTATAAAAGAGAAAATGGACTTATTTTAGATGAAGTGGAATATAAAGGATATCCTTCACTTTTTAATTCGGAATTTGATGGTAAGAAAAAGTTTATAGGGAAAACATTGTATGTTATGGAAAATGCTTTTAAAGAATTAGGATATGAGATTAAATGGAAAATATTAAATGCAAAAGATTTTAGTTTTGAAGATAATCCAACAGTAGAAGGTGGAGTACAAAATAGAGAAAGAATCTTTATTGTAGGTATTAAAAAAACAATAGAAGGGGAATTCTTTTTTCCTGAACCAGAAGTGGTAAGTGAAGGGAAAAAAGATAAAGTAATAAATTATTTAAATAAAAAAAATGATAAAAATCAAGAATTACATTTTAATTTAAATAATGTTGAGATAAAAGAAAGAAAAAGAGCTTCAACAGGTGTGTGTAATCAAACACATTATTTAAATAATGTAAAATATGAACAAGGACAAAGAATCTATGATGCAAATCTAAAAAGTCCTTGTTTGACATGTGTAGGTGAACCTAAGTTCACATATAAAGTTGCTAATAAAGAAATATTTAGATCAACAACAGGAAAAGAAATGTTAGCAATACAAGGTTTTCCTGTTGATAATTTAAATAGAGGACCAATGCAAGAAGATGGAACATACTATATAGAAGAATTTAAATATGTTGTTTCAGATAATCAATTGAAAAAACAAGCAGGAAATTCAATGAGTGTTTCAACAATGGAAGCACTTATTAAACAAATATTAAAAGTTGAAAATTAAATGTTAAAAGATAATAATTTCTTAAAAATAGCTGAAGAAGTGGCAAAAGCTTCAAAATGTGTATCAAAACAAGTAGGCTGTGTGATAGTAAAAGATAATAGAATTATTTCTACAGGATATAATGGTACACCAAAAGGGTATATTAATTGTAATGAAAAATTTGATAGTTGGTCTGAAGAACATCATGAATGGTCAAAGAAAAATGAAATTCATGCAGAAATGAATGCATTAATATGGTCTGCAAGAAATGGTGTATCAATAGATAAGTCTGTTTTATACTGTACATTAGAACCTTGTAGTGAATGTACTAAGAATATAATTGCTTCAGGTGTTACAAAAATAGTATATTCAACAAAATATGAACATGCTAATAGTGAAGAATTAAAACAATTTATTAAACAAAATAATATAGAATATGTATTTAAACCACTAAAAAATTAATTTTAGTGGTTCTTTATAGAACAAGATTGTTTAGTTGGTAGAGTGAATAGTAAATTACTATTTATTTTAGTTGGAAGACATTCTTCTTTCCATTTTTCTATACCACCTTCTAATATTAATAAGTTTTTAACACCTAACTCTTTTAAAGTTAAATAAGATAATTTGGATCTTAAACCAGAAGTACAAACAATAATGATATTTTTATTATTAATTGTTTCTAAATTATCTTGAATCTTAAATTCTAATAATCCTCTTGGTATGTTAATATTTTTAATATTACTAATTGAATTATTAATATTTATTTCATATGGTTCTCTAACATCTAATAAAATATAGTTATCACTATAGTTTCTATCTATAAGTCCTTTTAATTCAAGTGGTGTTATTTTGTTAATACTAATATCTTTTAATTTAATATCAATATAGTGGTTGTAATCTATATGGTTATTGATTCCAAATATTGTGTTGATAAAAATAAAAAAAAATAAAAAATAAAACTTCATGTTTTTCCTTTGTTGTTTTAGTTATTATATTATCTTAAAAGAAGAAATAAAAACTTATAATAATAAAAGACATTTTATAAAATCAAACAAATGGAAAACAAAATGGAAAACAAAAAGGAAAACAAAATGGAAAACAATCAAAAATACTTATTTACTTCAGAAGTAGTAAGTCCTGGTCATCCAGACAAAGTTGCAGATATAATCTCAGATACAATAGTAGATAGATTAATTATGGAAGATAAAAACTCAAGAGTTGCCTCAGAAACATTTGTAGCAGGTAAAAATATAGTTGTTGGTGGTGAAATTGCTTCTAAAGCAAAAATATCAGAAACGGAATATAAAGAAATGATTACAAAAGCAGTAGAAAATATTGGGTACAATGGAAATAAAGCATTCACAAAGAAAGAAACTCTTTATCCTGAAGATTTAAATATTCAAATACTATTAAATGAACAATCACCAGATATTAATCAAGGTGTTGATCAAGAAGATGGTGAAATTGGTGCAGGTGATCAAGGGATTATGTTTGGTTATGCAGACAATGAAACTAAAAATTATATGCCAAGTGCAATTACATATGCAAGACGATTAATGGAAAAAGTTTACAAATATGCATTATCCAATCCAAATGAATTAGGTGTTGATATTAAAACTCAAGTAACAATGGATTATGTAACAAAAAACAATTTTGAAACTTCAAATCCACAAAGAATAGATACAATAGTTGTGTCAGCACCTTGTGTAAGTTCTATGACAATTGAAAAAGTTAGAGAACTAATTCAAACAATGATAGATGACGAATTGAAAAGTGAAGATATGTATTGTAAAAATAATACAACTATACATATAAATCCAACAGGTAAATATGTATCACATTCACCTTTACATGATTCAGGTTTAACAGGTAGAAAATTAATTGTAGATACATTTGGAGGGTATTCACCAATAGGTGGTGGAGCACAATCTTCAAAAGATTATACAAAAGTTGATAGATCAGGATTATATGCAGCTAGATATATTGCAAAAAATATAGTTGCAGCAGGACTTGCTACAAAATGTGTTGTTCAAATATCATATGCAATTGGTGTTGCAAAACCTACTTCAGTAGCTGTTGATACATATGGGACACATACAAAATATAATGATGACGAATTATCAAATAAAGTAATGGAATTATTCCCTTTAACACCAAAATGGATTACAGAGAAGTTTGGTTTAAATATTCCTTCAAAAGAAACTTTTACTTATGCTGATGTTGCTGCTAGAGGGCAAGTTGGACAACCAGATTATCCGTGGGAAAAGTTAGATTCAATGGATTTGTTTCAGTAATTTTAAGAATTATTAATCATAAAGTTCTGGATAGTATCTTTTCCAGAACCAGAAGGACCAATTATTAATAATAATTGTGTATCTTCTTCTATAAAATCTTCAATCTTATCTTTTAATACATTTAATTCTAATAAATCAGTAATAGTTAAAATATTATTTGTATCAGAATATTTTGTGATAATTTTATTCATTTCAAGAGAAATAGTATCATTCTTAATTCTTTTTTGAATACTTTCAAGAGAATCACCTCTTGCTAACATATTTTCTTTTAATTGTTTAGGTTCAATATCTAAAAAGACAGTTTGAAATTTTAAATTATTATTTTTTTTAACATAATTCTTAATATTGTCAAAACCTTTATTTTCAACAATTAATAAACAAGTACTTGAAGGATCAATACTAATAGCATCAATAGATAAACCATAAAGGTTAGTATCAAATTCAACATGTTCAATGAAACCACCATTAGCTACTTTCTCTTGAAACCTATCTCTTGTTAAAAAATGGTAATCTATACCATTTTGTTCTCCAATTCTAGGTTGTCTTGAAGTTGTTGTAATGCATATTTTATAATTCATTGATAAGTCCTTTTTATATAGTACATTGTAACAAAAAATACCTTAAACATACCTTAAGAATAGATAAACTAAATATTTTTTCAGAAAATAAATAACCAGTTTAAGAATGTAGTTTATAAAAAAAATCATAAAAAAAATATAATAATAATAAAAGAGATTTATTATGACTGTATTAGATTATGAGAGAATAGAATTAAAAATTAAAAATAAAAATAAAACAAAAATAGAAATATTAAAAGAAGAAATAAAAGAATTTGCAAAAAAAATAAAAAAAGAACCAAATAATAAAGGACATTTATTAACTACAATATTGGTTTTAGAAAAAAGAATAGAAGAACTAAAAAAGGAAAATAATAATGTTATTTAAAATAAATGGCTAATTTTTTATCATTAAATGGATTTTTACAAAGAAATATATTATTAAGTTTATTATGGATGTTTGTAACTATAGGAATATATAGTTTTGCACCAATAATAAATATAACTTTAATAAAATATTTTAATATAAATGAACAAGAATTAAGTTTAATATCTACTAGTTTGATAATAGGTTTTATTGGAGCAAATTATTTAAATAGTTATTTCATGAATAACCATGTTAATATTGTAAAAATATTATTATATAGTTTAATAGTTTTTCTAATTTCAATTAGTGTTGAATTCTATTTATTTACAAATACTAAAATTGATTTAAATATATTAATTTTATTTAGATTGTTAGACGGTTTATCAAGTTATTTATTTATGACTACAATAGGACATATAATATCTACAAAAATATTAAAAAATAAAATAAGAATAAAAATAACAAGTTTAATGTCAACATCTAATTATATAATTAAAACTGTAATACCATTTTTTATATCAGGTTTAATTGTATTCACACAAAAACCTTCTATACTTTTTTTATTAGCAATACTTTGTACAATAATAACTATATATTTATTAATAGTATATAGAAGATATATATACTTTAAATATACTAGAATATTACTAACAATAACAGGGACAAAAAAAAGGAATACAAAAGAAGAAATAAAAAAATATATAGATACAACTAACTTAAAAGAATATATTAAAAGAATATATTATCTATTTATGGTAATAAACCATAATTTATTAAGAAGTTCATATGATTTAATCTTACCTGTAATGTTAATAATAAATTATAAATTAACATTAATAGAATCTACATTCCTTATATCTATAATGGTAGTTGGACAAGCAATGCAATTCTTAACTTCATTTATATTAAAAAAAATAAATTTAATATATTTTAATTATATACATTTAGTATTACATTTGTCTGTATTAGTAATACTATTCAAATTTGAAATAAATAATATGATGATATTATCTATAATTTTTTTATTATTGGGTATTTCTCGTTCTATGTATGCTATATGGGATTATGAATATGGAATGAGACTAATTAATAAAGAAATTACAATACAAAATCATAATTTTATAAGTAAAACAATAGGTGAATTAGGTCATTTAATAAGTTATGTAGCCGTAACAGTGTTAGTATTAACAAAAGGAGATTATACAAATATAGGTTTATATTATATTATATTACCTGTATTTATGATAATGTATTCTTTATGTATGGATAAAGAAGTAATATTTAAAAAGAAAAGTTAGAATTAATAGATACAGTTTTACCGTTAGAAGTTTTTGTATAATTAATCATAAATGGGAAATTGGTTTTTTCAGATATTAAATAACCTGCTAAAGAACCTAAAAAATTTGCTTGTAAATCTTCTGGATCAAATTTATTATTAACTTCTTTACTATCCATTATTTCTTTAAATAAACCAGGTATGTTAGAAATTAAAATAGTTTGTATTAACCTTTTTTGCTTTGTATGTTTTTTATTAATAAAAAGATGTTTATTTACTATAAAACTTACAATAGAAGTTCCTAAAAAATGTTTTTTTTTATCTGATTGTGTCATATCAACAATACCTGAAGATAAAGTACTAAATGTAAAAGAAATGAAAAGTATAAGTATTTTTTTCAAAGGAAACCTTTATAGTGTTTCCTTAATTATATATATAAAAAGAAAAAAAAATTATTTTAAAAAGTAAATAGTAGAATTACAAATACTATCTCTGTGAGTATTCATAGAATTTAAAAGGGATATATCTATTTTACATAACCAATAATGATTAATATTTTCTATTGAAGGAGTTTCTTTATATTTATTAAAAATTAAATCTTCAAATTTTTCATTATCTGTAAAATTACTAAATATAAAATTATATTTTTGTAATAAATATAAATATTCTATTTTTTCTATTTTTTTAAATAATTCTTCAGTTCCCCAAAAGTCTCTAACTTCTAATGATTTGACATCTTCAAAAGTATTAGGGGTTATTAAATTTACTTGTTCAACTAAGTATTTTTCTAATACTTTATATGTGAATTGATTGTGGTCAAAACAATTGTGTGTTTCTTCTATTATTTGTTCTTTTGTAAAAACATAATTGTCTAATTCATTTAAAAAATAATCTTCATTGAAATGTATTTTTTGAATAATATTTCTATTGTTAATAACTTCTAAATTAGGTTTAATTAAATATTTATTGTTTAATAATTTTTTTTCTAAATTGTAAATATTATTTTCTAATAATGATTTATTCTTCTTAATTAATGATATTTCAGTTAATAATTCAATATCATTGTCACTTAAATTAGGAGTTTCTTTAGAAGTAGACCAAGTAATTTTTGAGTAATCCATAATTGTTTTGTTTTCATTACCAAACCTAAAATCCATTTCTCTAAAAATAAATAATTCTGTATTTAATTCTTTTGATATTTTTTTTAAAATTTCACCATCTTTATTAATATCTAAATCACCATACCAAATTTTAATAGGTTTTTTTGTATGTGTTAAAATAATAATATTTGCATTAAAAACAATTAAATTAAAAGGATTGGAAGATTGATATCTACTCTTTGAACCACTCAACATTCTACCTACAAAAAGTTTATTTTTTTTAAATGTATTGTGATATTTACTTTGAAGATTTTCTAGTTCCATTGTATTTCCTTATTTAATTGTAATAGTTAGAAGTTTATTAATAAAATCTCTAAATGCACCTTTACCACCATTTCTTGTTGTTATATATGTTTTTTGAAAAGACTCATTTTCAGAGTTAGTATCATTTTTTTCTCTTATTTTCAAAAAGTCTAAAACAACACATTCAGAATCTTTTGGTGCAGCAGCAAACCCTACTCTACTTAAAATTTCTAAATCAATAATATCATCACCTATGTATGCAATTTCAGAATCTTTTAATTTATACTTTTCTTTTAATTTTTTATAAGTTTCTAACTTATTTTTAATATTTAAATGGATATCATAGAACCCAAGTGTATCCATTCTATCTTTAACTATTCTACCACCACGTCCAGAAATACAAGCAGTAATATATAAATTATTAACTTGTTGCATTAATTGTCCATCTTTTGTATTAAATTGTTTAGTTTCAAGATTATCATCTAAAATTGTTAAAGACCCATTAGTCAAAACACCATCAATATCTGTGATAATTAATTTAATATTTTCACCTAATTCACTTTTTTTAAAGTTTATTTCATTTATTTCATTCATTTTTTTTAATCCTTTTTTTAATCTTTTGTTATTATATCATATATAAGGTTCATTATAGTCCATTTTTTTATGATTAGGTTTTATTACAATTAATCAATCTTTTAATTATGTTAAGACAATACGATATCTTTTACGATTGTTAGTTATACCATGGTAATTTTCAATTAATTATACTCTTCTAATTTTTTGTAAATAGACACAAAATGTTTTTCTGTTGGTTTTTTCCAAGAATCTTCAATTAAATATTCATCCTTTAAATAATAAATGAATTTTTCAATAGTATCAAAATCAAATACAAGTTTATTTATAATTAAATTGTGAATAGTAGTACTTAATTGCAAGATAGATAAATAATCTTTTCCATTAAAATGTATTTGTTTTGTAATATTATCAATATTGTAAAAGGATTCACCTAAAGTTATAACAGGTTTTTTGAATAATAATGCCTCTATACCTACAGAAGAATTAATAGTAATTACACCTAAAGATTTTTTTATTAATTCTTCTGTACAAGTCTTATTATCAAAAAAGATATTTTTAAATTTTTTACTTTCAGAATGTAAATTGGAATAATTACTTTTTCTATCAGAAGGATGTTCTTTGAAAATAAAATTACATTTACCTTCAAAATCAATAGAAATTATTCTAATAATATTAAATAATTGTTCCATATTTTTAATCCAAGGACTATTAAAGATAATTTGTGAATCATAAGAAACTTGGAAAGGTATAAAAATGTAAGGAATTTTTTCTTCTTTTTTATTTATATCTTCAAAATTAAGATTTTTTTTATTTTTTGATGTTCTTGATATTAAATTATTAGGTAAAGTACTATTTTCTTTTTTTTGATAATTCTTATAAATATTTATATCGTTAGATATAGAATTATGTGCATTAACACCTTGAAAATCCATTGAAGTAGTATTAGGTAAAACACCATTTTCAAAATATATACATTTTTTATGATAATGTTTACAGATACCATTTAAAATATTTTGTGGATATTTTGTACCATTCCACATACCAATAAAATCAGAATTACTTTTTAAAATGATATTTAAATAACCTTTTGTAATTAAATATGTGTTAATTTTAATAAATTTTTTATATATATAATTTTGTATTTTATTTTTATATTTTATATCTATTTCTAAGAATTTGTATTTTAGTGATTTTTCAACAATAGTATTTAACCATTTAGGTAATTTAGATATACTGTGTTTTTTTATATTATCTATAACAGTTATTTCATATTTTTCTTGTAAATTATCTTTAATCTCATTGAAATATTTACTTTGATGTTTCATTTGAGAAAAAAGTAATATTTTTTTCATATTTTTATTCATAATGATATTGTATTTAAATAAATATTAAAATATTATTAAATGAAGTTAATATTTCTAATATTTATTATTTTAAATTACAAGAACTTAAATAGATATGTTTATATCTATTTAAATATTATTTAGATAATTTTACACCAAATAATATTAATTCTTTTTCACCAGTATAGTATGGTTTCCATAATTTAATAACAGTTGGAACAGTTATATTTAATAAGAATAAAGTACCAATTAAAATATAGAATTGTTCTAAATTAATAATTTGATGTTGAGTATAAGCAATATTAATAACAATAAATGCAAGTTCTGCTCTACCTAACATACCTAAACCAATCATGATGGAGTCATTCCATGCATATTTTCCTGTAAACCTTGCAGCAAATGCAGCAGATAAAATTTGAAATACAAGAACAATAGAAAATAAAACAAAAATAGGTAAAATTACTTGTGAAATAATAGATAAATCGAAGATTAATTTTGTCCCTAACATTACAAAGAATATTGGACCAAATATTGTGAAAGCCATGTGATCAATTATTTCTTGTGCTTTTTCTTTATGTTCTATAACATCTATACCGTTTTGGTATTTAAAATATTCATTAGTAAGAAATAAACCACCAAAATAAGCCCCAATAGCAGGATGAAAACCATAAAATTCTGCTATAGTACCAAAAGAAAAGGCTATAAATACTAATATAACTGGAGTGAAATTACCTTCATCAACATTTATCAATTTACTTATATTAATTTTATGTCTAATAAAAGAAATAATACTAGTTAAAAAACCTTCTTTGTTTGTATGAGGTGTTTTTTCTGGGAATAATATTAAGCCTATAAATAAAATTGTAATAAAGAAGAAAACAACTTTTAATAAAATAAGACCAATAGTAAATATATCAACAGAATTTGAATCTACACCAGAAGCAGATAAAATAACTGGGATTAAAATAGATAAACCAACTAAAGATAAAACATCATCAATAACTGCAGCAGTCATAATTGCTGTTGCAGCAGTAGATTTGCTTAATTTTTCTTGTCTTAAACTTACCATAGTTAAAGAAACTGCTGTTGCAGTCATTGTAAGTCCCCAAATCATAGAGGAGTTGAAGTCAAAACCAAAAAATTGTGCTGTATAAAAACCAGCAGTAAATGGGAATATTGCCCCAATAGTTGCAATACCTAAAGTACGTTTTAATCCTTGCATAAAATGATTTAGATTTTCATCAAACCCTAATGCAAACATAATAAATACAATTCCCCATTCACCAATAGATTCAAGTATTTTATGTTCTTCTGGTAAGAAACCTAAATTAACACAAATAGAACCAAAGACAATTAACCATAAAACATCAACAGTTGAAGTTTTTTTGGATATTAATTTTGCTAATACTATTAATGTAATAATAATTGTGGAATATAACCATAAGTGATCATGATGCATAAAAAATCCTTTTTTTATTTTATTATATAAAAAAAAAATTGAAAAGTTTAAACTAAATTTTTTCATATATTAAATATATTTTATAATTTTATTAATATTTTAAGGAAATTACAAAATGAAAATATTTTTTTCAATTTTATTAACACTAACATTTTTAAATGCAAATACTTTTTTTAAAAAGATTCAGCAACCGGATTATATAAATCTTTATACAATTTCAAATCATTATGCTAACTTTAGTGTATGTGACCCAACAAGTAAAGTAATTTGTAAAGAACCAAGTTTCAATGAAAGTCATCCAAATTTATTTTTAGGATATAAATTGAAAGAATACGACGGTCTTGAATTAATAGGTGGGGTAGGATATATGAAAAATTCTATTAATTTAAATAGTTTTTACACAATGTTTGAATTAAAAAGTAACCAGATAAAAAATTTGGAATTTGGAACAAAGTTATATTTGGCAAATAGTTATGATGAAGAGGTAATGAAAAAATATAATACAAGTACTGACTATGTTCTAGGTGGTGAATACCTAATAAATGGTGGTATCTTTGCAAGGTATATATATGATAAGATTTATATAGATGTATCAGTGTTATTACCAGGTATTTTAACTACAAGTGTAGGTATTAAATTTTAAAAACAAAGTGTGGTTAATCTACTTAATCACACTTTTCTATATTTAATAATAAATTATTCCATATCATCTTTTAAAAATTTTAATGCTAAGTCAGCACCTTCATATTGACTAGTATAAAAAATTAAACCTATGAATGTAATAACTAATAGAATATAATATAAACCATATTTTTTTATTTCTCTTTTATTCATATTTTTTTGTTTATGTTCTTTTTTTATATAAGTTAATTGTTCAATTCTATATTCATTGTACTTTTCTTCAATGTATTTTAAATAATCATCAATAGAAATATTATTTTCTTCATTTAAAATATTATTTTCTTCTTCTGTGATATGTTTAGTTTCTTTTTTTAAATATAAATTATATATTTGTATATATTTATTTTGAAGTTCTATATCTAAATCACTAAAATCATTTTGAATTATAGTGTTAAAAATAGCATCTTCTTCAACCAATTTAATCTTAAATTCTTCAAATTCAATTAATTGTTTTTCTGGATTTTTAAATGCTATCCATTCAAAGAAAAGTTCTAAACTACCAATAACAATAATAATTAATAATAGCCAAATGTGGAAATAATAAACTAAACCAGTTGCAAATAATAAACCACTAAATACAACAAACATACCTAAAGTGTTATTCATAGAAAATGCAAATGATTTTAATACTCTACCACCATCTAATGGGTTGATAGGGAATAGATTGAATAAGTTAATCAATGCCATAAAAGAAACAAGTCCAATTGCCAATGGTGATTCAAAAATAACACCATAAATTAAAAAAGGTATAGTAAGAAGCAAACCATACCAAGGACCATACAATGCTGTATAAGTTTCATCACGTCTATTCTTGAAACCTTCTTCTGGAACAGCAGCACCACCAAAAAAAGGTATAAGATAAATACCTTTTGTTTTCATACCACATTTTTTCATTCCAGTAATATGTCCATATTCATGAAACACAATAGCAAGTAATAAAATCAAAGCAAATTCCCAAGTAAATAAATAAGAATAAGCCATCATAGAACCACCTGCTAAAGAAACTTTTATAAATTTAGCAGATTTAATTAATTTTAATACTGCTGGACTTATCTTTATTATCAGAGCAATCAAACCAAAATTTTTAAACATAAATGACCTTTTTTTTATTTATATTATAAACTATTTTAACTTTAAATAATATAAAATATACTGATTAAAAGTGAAAAATAGAATATATTTTTTTTTTAAATATATAATAAAAAAAAGGATAATCAATGAAAAAAAAGTGTTTAATAATTATTTCAATAATTATATTAAATAGTAATCTTTATAGTTGCAGTATTTGTAGTTCTAATTCTCAAGAAGAAAATTATGCAAAATTAGATTTAAATAAAGAGTGTAATGTTAAAAAAAATGGTATTCCAATTTCTTTTTTTAAAACAATGAGATTTAATCAATTAGTAAAGTTCAAAAAATTAAATACAATATATGAAAATGGATTAAATAATGACAATTTAATCATTGCAATAGAAAATGCAATGGAAAAAGGTTCAAAGTATATTGAAAAAAAAGATTTAGAAATAAAAAAAATAGATTTTAATTTAGAAGTAGCTGAATTAATAGAAAAATCATGTGTTTTTTCAATAAAAGTTCTTTCAAAACATCAAAGAAAAAAACACAATTAGTTAAATAAAATCATAACAAATAAATCTAATAATTAATATTATGGAATACCGATAACATCAATAGTTGCAAGAATAGATATACCAAGTCCTAATTTACAATTAACTTCAAAAATTCCTGGAGTTTTGATTTTATTTTTTAAAATTATTTGATGTTTATCTATTTTTATATTATTTTTTTCAAATTCTTCTACTATTTCAACATTTGTTACAGCTCCAAATAAATGACCATTTGGTCCAACTTTATGTCTTATAGTAAATTTAGAACTTTCAATAATTTTTTGAAGTTTGTATATTTCTTCAATTTTTTCTTTTTCTTCTTCTTGTTTTCTTTCTAATTCTTTATCCCATTCTTTTAGAATTTCTTCAGTAGCTTGTTTTGCAAAACCTTTTTTAATAAGAAAATTTTTACCATAACCATCTTTAACTTCTTTTATTTCACCAATTTTCCCTAAAGATTTAACATCTTTAATTAATAATACTTTCATTTTTTCCCCTTTATATTTTTGTATTAATAAGTTCCCAATAAACTTTATCTGGAACACAAGTTTGAACTACTTCTTTATTGTTATGTATAAAATCTAATTGAACATAATCTTCTGAAACACCAAATTTAATTGGACAACCTATATATGAAAACAACTCACCTTTAGAATTGTTTTTTTCAACTATCTTCACAAAAAGTTTTAAACCATAAGAAGTTTCTTTTAAAATTATTTGTTGTTCTTTTACTTTTACTAAACCATGATAATTAATAATTTTATTTGTCATTTTAAGAACTTATAGTTAAATTATGTTTATTTAAATAATTTTTAACTGATTCTAATGATAAAATATTTTTATTCATTACAAAAACTCCATGACCTAATCCATTAAAGTTAATACCATTTGCATCAATATATAATTTACCACCACAATCTTTGTTTATAGAATTATTAGAAGTATTAAATAAGTTAGACAGATAGTAAGAAGCTCCATAACCAAAATCAATAACTTCTTTTCCTTCAAAGTCAATATTTTTAATTACAACATCTAATTCATATGTTTTATCAAAAATATCGACACCATTATCAGTGAAAGCTGTTATTTTATATTTTTTTAATTTATTACTTTCTTCTAAATTAGTAATAGGTTCTTGTTTTAAATACAATTTTTTTGAAATAATAAAAGGTTTATTAGGATTTTTTGAAATACTTTCAATTGTGTATAACTGGTTTTCAAGAGATTTATCAAAAGCCATTTCAGTAGAACCTTGAATAATACCATTAATTAAATAAAGATAATCATAACTTTTAACAATATCATCTTTTAAAGTAAAACCATAATCTTTAATTAAAAGTTCTATAGTATTGATTTGTAATCCTTTATCATTTATATTTAAATTATATATATGACAATTATTAAATAAATCAAAATAATTATTATTAAGTAATTGTTTTTCTTCTATATCTAAATCTTCAATTGTAATACTATCAATAATAGTAACTAAATCAAGTTCTTCAGTTTCTTTATTATCTTTTGTAAGATTTTGATATGGGATGGTTTTATTAATTAATTTTAATAATTCATTATTTTCTATATTAAATAAATCTTTAGATTTATTAATTTCAAGGTTTTTTGCTCTAATTATTTCAAATATTTGACCAAGTCTTAAATCATTTTTTGATAATAAAAGTAAAGTTTCTAAAACTTCCTTACTTTCCTCTAACCTATCCTTTTTTAACATACTAATTTCCTTTTAAATCAATTACTTGTTGTTCTAGTTTTTTATCTGTTAATACTGTTTCAATAGTTGTACTATTATCATTTGAAGTAACTATATCATTATTATCTATATAACAACCATTAAAAAAAAATAATGAAATAATAGGTATAAATTTTAGCATAAGTTTCCTTTTTATATAATGTATGAAATTATATCATAATAAAACTTAAAAATTATTTAATAACAGATTTCAATGGAATGGTAATTAGTGGATATATAAAGGTTATTAATAAAATGATTTAATTGTAAATTATTTAAAGATAAGGTAGATTTATCTAAATCTTCTAATGTATATTCAAATATATACATAAATTCTTCCTCTAACCTATAATCAATTAAATTTTTTGAATTAAATTTTAAAGATATAGAAGTTACTTCTATATCTAATGAACCATTACTTATTCTTTGGTTTATTGAGCTAGTTAATTGTAAAATAAAAAAATCTATAAAAATTAAAAATAAATACTTTTTTTCATTTTTTTTAATTTTGTATAAAAAATCTGATTTAGAATAATTTTCCAATACCTTAATATCAAGAGGGTTCAACTTGTTAGATTTAATAAATAAATCTTTTAAATTAGATAAACTGTAATCATTAAATTGTTTTAACATAATTAATTTTCTAGAGTTCTGAAAGTATAATATAAATTATTAGTTTTTGCAAAAGTCATTATATAATTTTGTGCTTCTGTAATAGAATTGAAAAAATTATAATTTTTTGAAAGTTCTAATTGATTTACCAATTTTTCCAATGAAATAAATTGACTTTTATCTGTGATGTTTTTTTTAATTAAACTCAAATTAAATGATTTATCTGTAATTTTTTCATTGAAATAATATTCAATTAAATATTTTTCTTTATCTATTTTAATAATTAGTAGATCAATTATAGATTCAGTAGAGGTTGTATTTAAATACAATTTTTCTTGAAAATATTCTACAGTATTTTCTTTTATTTTATTTTCCAAAAAAATATTCCTTTTTTAATTTTAAATCTCATTTAATAATTTTAAGATTTTATTAGTTGCTGTTGTTGCATTTTCATAAAATATTTTATCAAAAAGTTCTTCAGGTAAATATTCTGATTTTTCTAAATTATTTAATATAGTGTATACTTCAACTTCTTTAATGTATTTTTTACTATAATATGAATTGTTAGTTCCTATTATACTTGCAATGTCAACGACATTTCCCATAGTACCGATAACTATTAAAATAGTATTTAAGTTGGAATAAAGTGAATCAAAAGTTTTAAACATTTTCTTGTAGTTTGGAGCTTGACCACCAAAAAAAACAATAAATGGTTTAATTTCATCTGAAGAACAATTAGGACATTCCATTTTAAAAGTATCCCATTCTTTATAATTCATATTCCAAATATGTTCACAATTTTGACATTCCATTTTATCAAGTTCTCCATGAACATGTAAAACATTTTTACAACCTGCTCTTTCAAGTAAATCATCAACATTTTGTGTAATTATTTTTACTTTGTCACCATATTGTTCTTGTATTTTTTGAATATTATAATGTGCTTCATTTGGTTCAACTTCTTTTAATTGTGTCCTTCGTTGATTATAAAAATCATGAACTAAATCAAAGTTTCTTTTCCAACTATGTTCAGAACAAACATCTTCGATTTTATGGTTTTCCCATAATCCATTAGAATCTCTAAAAGTAGATATACCAGACTCAGCACTTAAACCTGCTCCTGTAAAAATAATAATGTTTTTAACTTTTTTTGGTAATTTTTCCATATATTTTCCTTTTAAATCAATCTTGTTTTAAAAACCAAGAACAAAATTCTAATTGATTTTTAATATTTATATTTTTCATTGGATTATTTGCATCAATATCATCAAAAGAAATAGGTACATAAAAATTATTTTTTTCTTTATTTGAGTCTAATTCAAACCCGTAATTTAATTCATCTCTCCAAAAAAATAAAATATCTTCATACATAGATGAAGAAGTTAATTTTTCTAAGGGTTTCTCTATATTATTTTCAAGATTTTTCATTGCTGGGGCATTTTCCCATAATTGACCTTTATTACAAAAATCATGATTACAATAAGTTAATAAAACTTTAGCGAAAGAATTAGAATGTATGTAAGTAGTATTATGAAATTTTAATAAAATATCCATAAAAAGAATAGATAAGTTACTATATTCAATTTCTTCATTTGAATTGTTTATTTTTATTTCATTTTTTACATAAGAATGAATAATTTCATCAAATAAATAAGAAATTGCATTTTCTTTATTATGTATTGAATAGCTTTTAAAACTTCCATCTACAAGTTTTAATTTTATTGTTTCATTTGTAATTTCATCAGGTCTATCACCATGTATAAGACCTCTTTCATAAAGACAATAATATAAATCATTACCACAAAACTCAAATTCAGAGTTATCAATGTGTTTATTAAAAATAGTATCAAAATTAATAATAAGTTCATTTATTGGTTCAGAATAAATATTTAATCCAAAAGAATTTGATTGTTCTGAAAGTAAAGAAAGTAAAGGTTTTTCTTGTTGTTTTTCTAATTTAAATGTTTCAATAATTAAATTAAAAATAATGTTTAATAATTCTTTATTTTGATTTTTATATTTCATTTTTAATATCTTTATGTGTGAATATTTCTAATTTATTTGTTGTTTCAGTTTCATATATTATTTGGATTTCTTTAAAAGAAAGTAATTTCCTAGATGTAAAAGAGTCTAACCAATTAGAAAATGGTGAAAAACTATCAGAAGTCATTATTGGTAAGCCTATTTCTTCTCCATAATGAGGGTAATTTTGGTCATCTTCATTATTGCAATAACAATCTATCCTTCCACAAGAGTATTGTTTATAAATTTTTTTTCTACCTTTTGAATTATATTTTGTTGCTTTTGTTAATAATATTTTAAATGGAATTTTATTAGTTTCATACCAATGGTTCATTGGTCCCATTAAATTTGTAGAATAAGACCAAATATTATTTTTTTTATTGTTCAATTTTTGTAATCTCCTCGAATATAATTTTAAATGTTTTTTTATTTTTTTTTTCACTAATCACTAATTTTCCTTAATAATATTAAAAATTACTTTCAATATATGTAATAATTTTTTTTACTTCTTTTCTTTCATCTTCTATTTCTAATATTCTTTTCTTATGAAAAAACTCTTTTGCTTCAGCTAATCCATTGGGGTTAGGTAATTTTTTAATTCTTTCAAGATTTACAATCAAACTTTTGTTTGCATTTTCAATTAATATATTAATATTACTTAATAAATCTGCAATAAGATATTTTTTAATAAATTCTATATCTTCTTTATTGACTTTAAAAAAGTTTCTTTTAAATATACCTTTAATAGAGTTTTCATCAATTTTAGGGTTAAAAGATAAACCCATTAAATCAAAATTAAAAACATAATATAATGAAGTTTTAATATTATTAGATAATGATATTAATTCTGCTTTAGTAAGATTTTTCATTTTTCACCTTTGTATATTTTATTAGAAAAATTAATTTAAAAGTTCTTGTAACTTTAGAATATCATCTATAATAAATACTTCAATATTTTCAGATTTAGATTTTTCTATAATTTCATTTAAAATTGTTGAAGTATAACTACTTGTACCTATGTTTTTTTTAAATATATTGTATTGTGTTCCACTATAACCTGTAATTAAGAATTTATCTTTATTATCAGGGTATTTTTTTATGTTTTTACAACCAGAGTTTAATCTCCAAGAATCTCCATCAAGATATCCTCCATAAAAAGTAGAAAATAATTTAACTATATCAATGTTATCTTTTTTAAGGTGTAATCCCAACCAATTATCAGGGGTGATAATATTTTTATTTTCTAAAATCATTTTTGTAATTTTCTTAAGTCTTCATTATCTTCTGAAATAGATTTTAAATAATTAGAACACCATTCATCAGGTTCATTTTTTAAATCTTTTTCAATTGTAGATATAGTATCTTGTATTATATGTTGACTATAATCAAAATGTCCACCACTCATAATATATTCCTATTAGTTTATTTAATGTTAGTATATTACTATAAGTTAAATTAAAAATACCTTAAATCATAGAATTTTTAATAGAAATAAAAAATCTATTTGTTATATAATTAAAGTTGTAGTCTTTTTTTTTGTATTAGAACTGATAATTGTTTTATATTCATAATAAAGACCATAATGTTTGTATTAATATAAAGGGTAAAATAAAAAAATATTTTTCTACTTGACATTTTGTTTTCTTTTTGTTATAATATATATGTATCAAATAAATATAAAGTAAATTATTTAATGGTATAAAATTATTATTTAAAGATTGTCTAATAGAAATCAAAGAAAAATAATCAAAAATAAATATGAAAACAATCTTTTTTTAAAGTAACAAAAAAAGGAGTTAAAATGAATAATAATTTAACAAATCAATTAATAGAAGATATAGATTCTGCTATATCATTATCACTATATAATAAGAATCAAGAAGTACAATTATCACATGTTATATTAGCAATGATTACTAACACAAACTCAACAATAAATAGAATATTAGATAAATTAAATATAGATAGTAAAACAATAGAATTAGAAATCAAGAGTTATAATAACAAATATCCTCAAGTTTCTACAATAACAAAAGAAAGTATAAAAATAAGTAAAAACTTAATAAATAATATTCAAAAAGCAGAAGGTTTAATGAATACTATTGGAGATAAATTTGTAGCTGTTGATACTTTTATTATTGCAAATCTAGATGAAATTTTTTTTAAAGAAATAATTTCTAAATATGTAGATTTAATGGAAATAAAAAAAGAATTAGAAAAACAAAGAAAAGGGAAAAAAATTGATAGTGTTTCTAGTGATGAAAATCTTGAAGCATTGGATAAATATGGAATAGACCTAAATCAAAAAGCATTAGATGGGCAACTGGATCCTGTAATAGGTAGAGATGAAGAAATTACTCGTATGATGCAAATACTAATTAGAAAAACAAAAAATAATCCTATTTTACTCGGTGAACCAGGTACAGGTAAAACTGCAATTGCAGAGGGACTTGCTCAAAGAATAGTTAATGAAGATGTTCCAATTTCTTTACAACACAAAAAAGTTATTTCATTAGATATGAGTGCATTAATAGCAGGGGCAAAATATAGAGGTGAATTTGAAGATAGACTGAAATCAGTAATAGATGAAGTAAAAAAAGCAGGAAATATAATACTATTTATTGATGAAATACATACAATCATAGGTGCTGGAGCATCAGAAGGTAGTATGGATGCTGCAAATATTTTAAAACCAAGTTTAGCAAGAGGAGAATTACATACAATAGGAGCAACGACATTAAAAGAATATAGAAAATATTTTGAAAAAGATACAGCTATGCAAAGAAGATTTCAACCAGTAAATGTTGATGAACCAACAGTAAATGAGTCACTTCAAATATTAAGAGGGATAAAAGAAAAATTAGAAACCCATCATAATGTAACAATAAATGATTCAGCATTAGTAAGTGCAGCTAAATTATCGGATAGATATATAACTGATAGATTTTTACCAGATAAAGCAATAGATTTGATTGATGAAGCAGCAGCAGAATTAAAAATGCAAATAGAATCAGAACCTAATATTTTAAGTAAAACAAAAAGAGAAATATCAACATTGGAAGTAGAAAAAGAAGCATTGAAAATGGAAAATACTTCAAAAAATGAAGAAAGATTAAATAAAATAGAAGAAGAGTTATCAAACCTAAAAGAGAATAAAAGAAACCTTGAAAATCAATTTAATAATGAAAAAGAAACTTTTGAAACAGTATCCAAAATCAAAATAGAAATAGAAAATTTAAAATCAATTGCTGAAAGAGCAAAAAGAGAATCTAAGTTTGAAGAAGCAGCACAAATAGAATATGGACAGATACCAGAATTAGAAAAACAAATAAGTGAAAACGAAGAGAAATGGAATAAAATGCAGGAATCTGGAACTTTACTTAAGAATTTTGTAGATGAAGATTCTATTGCTTCAATTGTTTCAAAATGGACAGGTATACCTGTAAATAAAATGTTAAGTAGTGAAAAACAAAAAGTATTACAAGTGGAATCTGTGTTGAAAAAAGATGTAATAGGACAGGATGAAGCATTGAGTGCAATTTCAAAAGCAATAAAAAGAAATAAAGCAGGGTTAAGTGATGGTACTAAACCAATAGGAAGTTTTATGTTTTTAGGACCAACTGGTGTTGGTAAAACAGAATCTGCAAAAACATTAGCAAAATTTTTATTTGATGACCCAAAATCATTAATTAGGTTTGATATGTCAGAATATATGGAAAAACATAGCGCAAGTAGATTAATAGGTGCTGCTCCAGGTTATGTAGGTTATGAAGAAGGTGGTCAATTAACAGAAGCAGTAAGAAGAAAACCATATTCTGTAATATTATTTGATGAAATTGAAAAAGCCCATCCAGATGTTTTTAATATACTGTTACAAGTTTTAGATGATGGGAGACTGACAGATAATAAAGGAGTTACAGTTAATTTTAGAAATACTATTATAATATTAACATCAAATATAGGTAGTTCTAAAATAGTATCAATAAATGATAAAAATGAAAAGAAAACTGAAGTTTTAAATGAATTAAAAATACATTTTAGACCAGAATTTTTAAATAGACTAGATGATATAGTTATTTTTGAACAGTTAGGATTAGATTCTATAACTTCAATTGTTGAGATTTTAATAGAAGAATTATCAAAAAAATTAAATAGTAAAAATATAAAAATAGAAGTTTCAAAAGAAGCAAAAGAATATATTGCTAATGCAGGTTTTGATCCTATATATGGTGCAAGACCATTGAAAAGAGCATTGTATGAAATAATAGAAGATAGATTGGCGGAATTAATATTAGAAGATAAATTAAATGAAAATAATATAGTTTATATAAAAGAAAAAAATGATAAAATAGAGTTTGAAATTTTAAAAAACTAAAGTTACAAGGGATAAAAATGAAAAAGAGTATTTTAGGTTTGTTAATTATAAGTACAGTAACGTTATTTGGTAGTATTGGTAGTACAACAAATACAAAAATGGAAATAAAACAAATAGATAAAGAAATAAAACAAATAAAGAAGAAACAAAGACTTTTAGAAGTAGAACAAATATTTTTGAAGAAAAAAATTTTTATATTAGAGGAAAAAAGAAGAGAGATACAAAAAATTGAAATAATGTTCAATAGACAAAAAATGATTGAACAACAAAAAGAATATAAAAGAAATACAGTTAATAAAAAAAGAAAAGAAAATCAAGGTTGTAGGATGAACAAGTTTCATAAAAAACAAATAGGTAAGAGACCTGAAATAAGAAGTGAAGAAAAAATAAGGTCAAAACAAAAATGGGAAATAATAGAAAGAAAATTTAATAAAAACAACAAAGTATCTATAAAGAAAGAAAAACAACAAAGTAAAGTAAAAAAAGAAGTAAAAAAAGGAAGTGTTACATATACAATAGATAATGTAAGTAAAGAAGAAGTATTTGTAAAAATAGTAAATCAAAAGATAATCATAATAACAAAAAATATTAAATATGTAGAAAATATTAAATCAAAGATAGTTCCTGGGACATTGAAAATAATGGAAGAAAAGGGAAAAGTGATAGTAGTGTTAACAAGTTATTTAAAAGTATAAAAAAAGGATATAAAATGAAAAAAAGAGAAGATATAATAGAAGAATTAAAAGAAAATAATAAACATTTTAATATATTGTTTGAAGCTCATAGAGAAGAAGATAGAAATATAGAGGAAAATATAAATAAAATGACGCAAGAAGAATTAAGGGATAAAAAACAAAAAAAATTATTATTAAAAGATGAAATGGAAGAATATATAATAGAGGAAAAGAAAAAGGAAAAGAACGAAGTAATAAAAAATCAATATATAGAAGATAAAAAAGAACTTTCAAAAGATGAATTAATAGAAAAATTAAAACATGATAGATTGGTGGCGTATGCTACTCTTGAAAATACAAAAAAACAATTGACAATTGACAAAGAAAATGCAATAAAATTTGCAAATGAAAAAATAGTTAAAGATTTATTATTACCAATGGAAACAGTGGAAAATGCATTAAACTTTCAAGTAGATTTAGAAGGTAAAGATAAAATGTATATAATTGAACAATATAAAAATATGAATATAGGTTTAGAATTTATAGTAAAAAAATTTAATGATTCTTTTGAAAAAAATAATATTAAAAAAATAGATACGAAAGGTGAATTTAACCCACATATTCATGAAGCAATTGGTACAGATTCAAATCTAAATATAGAAAATAATCATATATTAGAAACAACACAATCAGGGTACATCTATAATAATAGAGTCATTCGTTCAGCAAAAGTTATAGTAAATCAAATAGAAAAAGAAGATAATGAGTAAAAGTTTATATACTTCTTTAAATATTTCAGAGGAAGCAAATGCAAGTGAAATAAAAAAAGCATATAGAACATTGGCAAAAAAATATCACCCTGATATTAATAAAACATCAGAAGCAGAAGAAAAATTTAAAGAAATAAATGCAGCATATGAAATATTAAGTGATGAAAATAAAAAACGTCAATATGACCAAACAGGAGATAATATGTTTGGTGGACAAAACTTTCATGACTTTTCACAAAGTCAAGATACAAGTGTAGATCTTAATGACATTTTAAATAATATGTTTGGTGGTGGTTCTAAAGGGTTTAATAATTCTACTTTTGAACAACATTTTTCTAATAGTGGTAATCAAAATTTTAACTTTAATCAGGAAGTTAACTTAGATATAGAGTCTGAAGTATATTTAGATATTGATATAATTCTAACTGGTGGAAAACAAAGAATAAATATAAATAATGATTCTTTTGAAATAAAAATACCAGAAGGAATAGAAGAAGGGAAAAAATTAAAAGTATCAGGTAAGGGTAATAAAAATCAATTTGGTCAAAAAGGAGATTTGTATATTAAAGTTAAATATAATAATAAACAAAATTATGAAAGAAGGGAAGATGATTTAATATTAAATATTGATGTGCCTTTTAAAATTGCTTTATTTGGTGGAAAAGTAGAAATAGATTTAATTAAAGAGAATGTAAAATTAAAAATACATGAAAATACAAAGAATAATCAAAAAATGAGAATAAAAGAAAAAGGTTTTAAAAATATTAAAACTAAAATATTTGGAGATGTATATGTTGTTATAAATATAATTCAACCAAATATAAATCAAATATCACCTGAGTTAAAACATTTAATAGAAAAAGAACTTTAAAATGTCAAAATTACTACTTTCTTTTCTTGTTTTATTTGTATATTCTCATGGTAAAGAATATACAAATTGTTCTTTTAAAAAAGAATATAAAAAATATTTATGTAAAGAACTAATAAAAAAAGAAGTGACTTACAATTATGCAAATAATTTTTTATTACAATGGAGAAAGAATAAAGATAAAGAAAGAGTAATAGACTTAATTTCACAAAAGAAAATAAAATATCATAACAAAAGGGAAAAACAAGCAAATAATAACTTAGTAAAATATATTTCCCAAGCAAAAAGACATTTAAAAAAGTATAAAAATCTGTATGACTATATTGAAAAGGAATATAAAGTTTCAAGAGAAATTATAACTGCAATATTATTAAAAGAAACTAGAATAGGGGAATATAAACCAAAATATGATGTTTATGACTCTTTGATTACTATTGCAAATAAAGTATCAAAAAAAGATAAGAATAAAAGAACAAAAAGAGAAATATGGTTATATAATTTAGCTTTTAAAAACTTAGTTTTTCTTGGTACTTTCTGTTATAAAAATAATATTAGTATAGAGCAATGTCATTTTCCTTCATCTTACATAGGAGCAATAGGTATTCCACAATTTATGCCAATGAATTTAAAATATGTAAAGAAATATATAAAAGAAAATGAATATCCAGATATATCAGAGATGGAAGATGCAATAGTATCAACAGCAAATTTTTTTAATAAAAATATTAAATTAAAAGAGTTAGTAAATTGGAAACAAATAGGTAATATGAGAAAAATAGAAAAAGAATGGTACAAATATAATTTTAAAACAAAAAAAGCAACGTTTTCAATAAATAATAAAAAGTATAATTGTTTTTCTTGTAATAAAAAAGAAAACAAATATTTAAATGAAATAGTAAAAAAAATAATGAAATATAACAATTCTTCAAATTATGCTGTAGGTGTATTAAGAATTGCATATGATTTAAAAGAAGTAAGATGATATTTACATGTTCAAATCCAAAAATTAATGATATACATTTTAATTTTGGTTTAACTAAAGAAATAAAGATATTACATATATCAGATTTACATTTATTCAATTGGGATATTGATTATGAAGAAATGGTTAATACAATAAATAAATCAAGACCAAATTATTTAATATTAAATGGAGATATTTTTGATGAATACTATGAAACAATGATAGATTACTATAAAGTATTTAAAAAATTATTTAATAAACTTGATAAAAATATTAAAAAGTTCTTTGTAATAGGAAATCATGAATTAAATAGTAGTTTTGATGATAAAATGGATATAATAAAATTATTTGAGGTAAATGGTATAGAATTATTAATAAGTGAAACTATTAAAATAGAAGAAAAAAAGATAAAACTTGTAGGGGTAATAGATTATATTTTTGATATCAATTTATATAAAAGAAATGTAAAAAAAATAAATAAAAAAAAGGAACAACAAATAATATTTTGTCATAATCCTATAATTCAAAAAGATATAAAAGATGTAGGGACTAAAAAGGTAATAGTATCAGGACATACACATAAAGGACAAATATGGCCAATAGGTTATATTAAATTAGAAAAAAAATTAAGAAAAGTAAAAATGAAATTAAATAATTATCATAAGTTAACAACAAATAATAGTATATTTATATCAAATGGTGCAGGGTATGGTTCTGAAAAATATAAATTTAGATTTTTAGCTCAAAATTATTTAGATTTAATAACGATAAAATAAAAACTCAACTTGATTTAAGTTAAATGAAAAAATTCAAGGAATGTTTCCACATTTATTAAATGCAGCTATTAATGATTTTAATAATAATAATGATATTAAATATAAAAAAGAAGATTTAAAAGAACATGGTTTAAAACCAGCAGAATTTTTTCAAGCAATGAAAGAAATAATTGAAGAAAAAGAAAATAAAAAACTTGAATCAGCTGAAATAATTGAAGAATTAAAACCTAATAAAAAAGCAGAAGATATTGTAACTGGTGGATTACTAGAGAAATATAAAAAAATTATTTCAGAAAAGTAATCTTTTAATAAATAATTAGAGTATTAAAATAAAAATTAAATACTCTAATCTTTAAATTTATAAACCAGTAGAGTGTTTATGTTTATTATTAAATAAATAATTTAATTCAGATTTAGGATATTTAGAAATAAAAATATTCTTTTTTCTAGCATATTTTTCTTTTTCTACTTGTGTCTTGCAAGTAACATATCTAAAATGTAAACAACTAAGTTTTTTAGTACTATATTTTTCTTTTTTGATTTTTAAATCATTGGAGAATGGAAAACTCAATAACTCAACAACAGTATTAATAGTGAAATTAATAATACTTAACGGAATTTCTTTAAATATTAAAGTGATAAAATAAACAAACATAAAACAACCTTATTTTAATTGAAATTATTATAATAAGAAATATCAATAATTAAAAAAATAAAAAAAAAAATCAAAAACAGAAAATTAATGATGAATATCTTGGATATATTATAGAGTTAGATTAGTTAATATTTTTTAGGTATAATACCAAGTTTTCATATGAAAATGTTGGTAAAAAAATAAAATAAGAATAAAAAAAAGGTTTAAAAAAATCATTTATTAAAATCAAATTATAATTAATTAAAAAAGGTTTAATTTGATTAAATTATTATTAATTAGTTTTTTAACTCTAACAAATCTTTTCTCTACAAGTATTGACTCTGATATTAACTCAATATTAGCAGATGTAGAAAAAGAATTAATAGCAGATTATGAATTAACAAAACAAGTAGAAAAAGAGATGCAGGAAACAGAATATTATATAATGACTGGTAATAAAATATTAGCAGAAGATTTAATAAATTCTTTTTCAAGTGGTCCAATTGAAGATTATAAAATAAATAATTATTTAGAAAAGTATAATAAACAAAGTAAAATTAATAAAATAATAATGGAAATAAATAAAAATATGAAAAAGTTTTTTCCAGAAAAAAAAGATTTAGAAATAAAAAAAATAGTAATTGCAATGATGAAGGTTGAATCTGAATATAATATTAAGGCAATAGGCGACCTAGATACTAATTCACCAGCATATGGAATAATGCAAGTTAGATTATCAACAGCAGATTATATGAATAAACAAATACCATTTTTTAAAAAATATAAAAATAAATCAGAAAAATGGTTATCAAAATATTTACATACACTAGAAGGTGGAATAGAATATGGAATGGGTTATTTATATTTTAAGAAAAAATATAATAAATATAAAAAAACAAATACAAAAGATAAATTTTTTACAATGATATCATTATATAATGGTGGAAAATATAACCATAGATATGTAAATAAAGTATTTAAAGTAATCCAGGAAATGGAAAATATTTAATGAGTTTAAGTGATTTGTTTGACAGTGTTGGTAAAACAACACCTAAAGAACAAAAAAATAAAGTTGTAGAAACAACAACAGAAACAGAAACAACAACAGAAACAGAAAAAGAAACAACAACAGAAAATAAATATGTAAAAGAAAATAAAGAAACTCTACAAGAACGAGTAGATAAAAAAATCCAACAATTAACTGAAAAAGTAAAACCAAAATATAAATCTTCAATATATGATAAAATAGAAAGAGAAGATATATTTTTATTGGCAGAATTAATTAATACTAAAGTAATGAGTTATTCACGAGCATTTGACAAAATAAAAGAACATTATAGAACACAATTACCAAATCTTGAAAATATGAAATGGAATTCATTAAGATATTATATGATAAAAAGAGAGATTATAGATAGACCTAATAGTTTAAAAAGTATAAATAAAGCAATATCAAAATCAGGCTTTGCTTTAAGTAGAAAAGAAAGAATAATAGAAGACGTAATGAAAGAGTTTTATTCAAACCCTGAACACTTAGTAAGTTTACTAACAAAACCAGAGAATTTAAATAAAATAATAGAAGAAATAGTTAAAAATGAAAAATATGTAGAAATATTAGCAAAAAACATATTTAAATATCTTAAAAACAAATAAAAAAAGATATAATAAATAAAAAAGAGAAAAAATGAATAGACTAACCTTTCTAATATTAAATATTATAATAACGATATTATCTACAGTTTTATTAACTACATATACAAATTCTATTTACTTAAGTCAAAATAAGATGAATAAAATTATATCAACAAAGTATAAAAAAGAAATCTTGAAAAAAGTGAAAGATTCAAAAGAACAGGTGAAACAACTAGAGATGATTCACTCTAAAACTTTTGTAGATATTGTAAAATTATCAATAGAAGTTATAAGAGAAGGAAATAAAGATATAATTCCATTTACTATAAATAATAATTTTAAATTATTAAATAATGAAGAAGTGATAGAAGTTTCAAAAGAAATGGAATTATTTGTAGAAAAACAAAAAACTAATTTTTTAAATATGATAATTATAAGTTTATTGTTATTATCTATACATTTAACTTTTTACTTATTAAGGTTATATAGTTATTATGGTAGAAATAGATATATTTTAGGATTGTTTATTTATATGATACCTCTATCATCAATTTATTATATAATAAGAGCTGGTAAAAATCAAAAGTTTATATTAGAGAATAAAATAAAAAATAAAATTAAAAAAAGTTTAAATGAAGAAGATTTAGAAAAAATGGAAGAAAAATATAAAGAATTAATAAATAAAGAAGTATTAAATGTTTCAACAATAAAAGATAAAATAATAATAGCTATAAGTTCTATAAAAACTGTGTATTGGATTAAATATTTTAGAAGATTTATTGTATATATAAATTATGTGATTGGAATGTTGTTTTTTATATATGTAATTAATTATATATTACTAGAAGTGAATACTTTCTTAATTAATTCTTTATGGTTGATATTATTAAGTTCTTTATTACATGGTATAGTACTAATAATAGATAATATTCAATATAAAAAAATACTAATGTTAAAATAAATAAATAATGTTAAATAAATTAAAATTTAAAGTTTTAAATAACTTAAATAAAATAGAATTACAAAAAAAGATTTTAGAAACAAATAATAATGAGTTGAAAATAAAATTATTAACTGATTTTAAAATAGAAGATGAAGAAGTAATTCAAATGATAATAAAAGATAATCAAAATTTCTTGCTTTACCTTCTTGTTTCTAAAAACAAATTAAACATAGATATTAAAAAACAAATAATAGATGAGTCGATAAAAAGAAATTATCTAATACCTATAGAGAAAATGTTAAAAAATAAAAAAATAGAAAAAGAACTGGAAAGATATATAGAAAGTAAAATGTTTGAAAATAAAGACTTGGAAAAAATAATAGAAGCAATAGAATATGAAAAAATATTAAAAACAAAAGAAATATTAGGAAATTCCAGTTTATATATAAAAGAATATATAATTCCAAGTTTACTAATAATAGCTTTAGTGTACTTCTTAAATATTCAAATAAATACAAAACAAAAAGAGAAAGAAGAATATTGTCAGAAAATAGAAAATAGAATAAAGAAATTAGAAAAAAAAATAGGTTTTTTAAAGTAAAATGATAAAAAAGTTATTATGTTTAATACTTATAAATACATGGGTGTTTTCAAAACAAACAACTTATAAAATATTGAACCAAAAACAAATAGTTATAAATTATAAAAGTGTAAATATAATGAAAAAAGTAAAAAGCGAAGAAAGAAAAGGAATGTATAAAACCGGAACTAAGAATGTGTTAAAGGGATTGTTAAAGTTGGAGAAGGAAAATTATTTAAAAACAAATAATTCAAAATATATTCAAATTCAAAAAAATGAAAAGATAACAATAATTAAAACAAAAAAAACAAAAAGAATAAAAGTACTATCAAAAAAAAATTTTAAGGCATATTATATTAAAAAATATAAAGTATATGCAATAAAATATAAAAATAAAAGTATGGATTTTTTCTCAACAAAAGAATTAATAAAATTTGCAAAAAAAAGTGTAAATAAACTTGAAACAATAAGTCCAATAAAAAAAATAACTCGTATATCTTCTTCTTTTGGTAATCGAATACATCCTATTACTAGAAAAAATATATTTCATAATGGAATAGATTTAGTAGCTCCAATACATACAAAAATAATGGCTATTGCTGATGGAATAATAATAAAATATAAAAGAGAACATAGGGTAAATGGTAATTATATAATAATAAAACATAAAAATAATATCAAATCATATTATTTACATATGAGTTATTTAAATAAACAAAAAAGAAAATGGTCAAAGGTAAAAAAAGGTGAATATATAGGTAAACTAGGAAATAGTGGTAGGAGTACTGGACCACATTTACATCTAGGTATTAAAAAACAAGATAAGTGGATTAATCCTTGGGGGTATATTTATAAAACAACTAAATTAAAATCAAATAATAAAAAATATAAAAATAATTATAAGTTAAAATCAAATATATTAAAACAAATAAAGATTTTAAAAAGAGAGAAAATAATTTAAAAAAAAAGAGGTAAGGAAACCCCTTTTTTTGTTCTAACAAACAATAGGTTAAATACAATTTGTCTTAGTAAAACTGTACCTATTTTTTTCTGTTAATTAAAACGTTTTTATTTTAGTAAGCTATTATATTATAATAAAATTAATGAAAATTATTTTTTATAATATTTTTCTTAATTCTTTTTTAAGATATAGTTCTTTTTGTTTAAGTATTTTATAAATATCAGAATTGTTAACATTGATATATTCTCTTAAGGAGATTCCACAATTATCTTTAATATGTAAATCTAAATCTAAGTTTATAAAATCTTGAGCTAAATGTTTATAACCACTAAATTTAACTACTTGAAAAATAATATCCATATTCTCTTTGATTTTTAAACCATTATTGATTAAATAGGTAAAATAATTACCTTGTGTTTTTTTACAATTTTCTCTTACAAGTATAGTAAATAGTAAACTTCGACCTGTTTCATTTTTAACAGTAAGATCTAAAATATTGTGTTTAAGAATATTATCTAAAATTTCTTTATTATAACTTGTAAACATATGAAAAACATTTTCACTATATTTTTTTGGTTCTAATTCTAATAATAGTTTAAATAATTTAATATTTATATGTTTATAACCTTTTGCATAATCATTTAGTAATATATCATAGTACTTACTTAAAGGTTTTCTTTTTGTTTTATTTTTTTGATAAAACTGTGTAGCCAGATGGTTGAAAGATTGGTCTTTAAGTATTTTATTTTCAATTATTAAAAATTGTTCTTTAGACAATATTGTATCTGTAATTATATGTAATAATATTTGATGTTTCATATGTTGTTTATCTTTTATATATGTATCTGAATGATTATTTATATATGTAGAAAATAAGTAGTCAATAGAAGTATCTTTATCTAATATAGATTTTCTCATCATTTTAAAAATATTATGTATATCAACATTATTTTTAATAAATACTTCTATAGGAATTAAAAAGTCTAAAGTTTTAGTTAATAAAGATAATATATCTTCAGATACTTTATTATTATAGTTTAAAATAATTTTTTTAATAATGAATATTTTATTTGATTTTTTAATATCTTCATTTGGTTCTTTATTGTATGCATAATCTAAATATATTTTTAATAAATTAATATCATTAAGTTTTAATAATAAGTATATAATATCATTATAATTTGTTGTAGTTTGTATGTCTGCACCAACTAATAGTTTTTCTAAATAAAATTTATTTATTTCAATGTTTTCATCTATTTCTACATTTAATAATAATTCTTTTAATTCCATAGTAGCTAATTCTTCAAAAGTTTTTGAAAATAACATGATAAATTCCTTTTTTCTAAACATTATAATTTTTTTTTCTATTTTTTTGTTTTCTATATGTTGTATATATATAGTTTTTTAGATATAATAAAAACACTAAAAAAACACTAAAATAAGGAAGTATAATGGTAGAATTATCACTAAAAGAAAGAAAAGAAAAAGTAAATAATATTAAGGAAAAAATATTACTATTAAAAGAGATGAAGAAAACAGGAGACAAAGAAAAAATTAATAATTGTGGAAATGATTTATTAAAAGATCATATTGAATTTTTAAGAAGATTGAATTTTTTAACAGAAATTAATAAAATTTCAACAAATGATCATAATGAAGTTTCATTAGAAACACTAGAAGTATTAATTATGAATCAAGTTCAAATAATAGAAGAAATAGAAAAATCAAAAAAGTTTTTAGAAAATAATTTATCAATTATAGATAACTATTTTTCAGAACCAAATCTAAATAGTGAAGTATCTGAATTATTAAATGCAATAGAGCAAACTTTATGTTCTTCAAATAAAATAGTAAGAAAAAAAGCAAGAAAAGTAATAAGTGAAAAAGTAAATGAGTTAAATAAATATTAAAAAAAGTATATAATTAATAAAAATAAATAAAAAAAAAATTATAATAATTAAAAAGGAATAAAAATGTACAACAGGGAATATATAAGTAAAGAACAAGAAACCAATGAACAAAGTGTTGTTCAACCACAAATGAAATTTTTATCAGAAACATTTAAAATTTTTGGTGCGTCAATAATGGCAGGGGCAGTCGGAGCTTGGTTGGCAATACCATTCGCAGAAAATATAGGTGTAATGGGGATATTAGTATTATTAGTTGTAGAAATAGGTCTTATCATAGGAATAAATAAAGTATCAGATACAAATTCTCAATTAGCGTTTGGTATGTTAGGATTATTTGGTTTAATTTCTGGAGTAGCAATTTCACCATTGTTAGCAATTGTTATGTCACAAGGTTTAGGAAGTTTAATTGGTGAAGCCTTTTTAATGACTTCTGTAATTTATTTTGCATTAGGGTATTTTGCATTAACTACTAAAATGAATTTAACAAGTGAAAGATTTGGTAAATTATTATTTGCAGGTTTAATAGCATTAATTATAGGTGGTGTAGTGAATTTATTTGTAGGAAATTCATTTGCGTCATTATTTATGGCTTGGGGTGGTGCAATATTATTTTCAGGGTTTATTCTATATGATATTCAAGGAATAGCAAAGGGAATGTATGCAAATCCAATTTCAGCAGCATTAAGTTTGTACCTAAACTTTATAAACTTATTTACATCAATATTAAGAATATTGTTAGCTTCAAATTCAGATGATTAATTAAAATAAGAATATGGAAATAGAAATAAAATGTTTAGAACAAGTTTCTTTAAAAAAGTTTGGTTTAAGTTATATTATAGCTGGATTACATATTAATACAAATATAATTGTTGTTTTACAAATAGATAATAAAATTGATTCTTTAGACTTATTAAATTACGATGATACAAAAGAAGAATATGAAAAGTTAAATAAAAAAGAAAAAGAAGATATGTTCAAAGAATTGTTAGAGATGAAATATGACTTGTTTGATAAATTAAAAAATCAATAAAAGTTAATAATGTTTCTGAATTATTTCCATAATTTCTTCTTTGTTTTTTATTCCAACAAATGATTCTTTTTCCACACCATCAATTATAATAACTACATGTGGAATAGCCTTAACATTTGCATCAATTGCAGCTTGCTGGTTTGAATCTGTATCAATAGCAATATATTCAATATTTTCATTCTCAGAATTAATTTCTTCTAAAATAGGAGCTAATAATCTACAAGGACCACACCATTCAGCACCAAATTTTTTAATAATAATTTTATTCATTTCTTTCCCTTGAATCTTAATAACACAATTATAACGTTAAATAAAAAAAATTAAACTTAATTTCTTAATAAGTTACTTCTAAACTAATACGTCTTTTTTCACTATCAGATTTATAATCTAAATTTTTTGTTTCACCATAAGAACCTGTTGCAATTTTAATTTTACTTAAACTATACTTTTTTTCTAATAATTTATGAAATGATTGAGCCCTTTCTAAACCCAATTTAAAATTATAATCAGAAGTTCCAACTTCATCTGCATGACCATATATTTTAATTTTTTTTACTTTTTCAATATTAAATGGTAATCCATTAAAATCCTTAACTTCAGTTTTGTCAAAATCAAAATTACATACAGAATTGTGAGAAGAACTAAATATAGTTGAATCAATAGGTATATTAGTTGGTTTAACAGAAGTGTTGATTATTTTTGTTGAAATTTTTTTTATTTCATCATTTGTTGTTAAATTAACTTTATAACAATTTTTGTTATCATAATTATCAGAGTAATAAATTAAACCTAATCCCCAAATAACACCAATAGGTCCTCCAATGACTGCTCCTTGAATTGCACCTATAGTTCCAAATGATATTCTTTCTTCTTGTGTAGGACACATAGAAGAAGCATTTAATAGAGTGGAAGTAGCGAGAATACTACTTAAAATAATTTTTTTCATTTAATTTCCTTTTGTTTATTTAATATCATAATAACAAAAAAATCTTAAGGAAAAATAAAAAAAGAAATCTAGTTCTTTTTTTGACTATTATTTAAAATCCTTTAACAATACCAAATAGAAAAAAAGTTTTAATAAATAAATCTTTTACTTTGTTTTTATTTTCATTTTCTGTATAATAGTCTTTTTCCTCAAAACTAAATGAATCAAAACACTTATCATCAAGGTTCTTTGGTGTTTTTTTTAGTTCTATAGGGGGAGGAAGTGTTTTCTTTAATTCAGAAGCTTGTAAAGAATGAAGAGAAAAAATTAAAATAATATTTAATAGGAGGATTTTCATATTAATTACCTTTTTACTTTTATTATAATAGTTAAAAAACAAAAAAATTATAATAAGGAAAAAAACTTAAGACAATTTTAAGTGTTTTTTTAATAAAATTAATAAAATAAAAGGAAAAAAATGTTTAGAATAAAACAACTTGGAAATGGTGGTGGTTTATCACCTGAAATAACTAATTCCTCATTTATAATACAAGGAGATAAAGATAATAGTATACTTTTTGACTGTGGTTATAATATAATGAATCATATTCTAACTCAATATGAGAAATTAGAAAGTGAAGAGTTGTTAAAAACAATTAAAACAATTTTTATTAGTCATATGCATGAAGATCATATGGGGAATCTTAAAACATTATTAGCATATAGGAATTATATATTAAAAGAATCTAAAACAAATGTTATTTGTGGTGAAAAAGTGTTTAAACAATTATTTAATTATTTAAATGATGGGGGTACATTAGATTATACTAATATACATACAATATCAGAATATAATAAAACATTGGAAAATAGTTATATAAATGATAATGATAAAGTTTATATAATACCAATAGAAGGAAAACATAGTTCAATATCATCATATGGCGCATTATTTGCACAAAAAGATAAATCTAAACCAGATTTATATATTTCAGGTGATACAATAACATCAAAAGAAATAGAAGAAGAAGTTAATAAATATGTCTCTAAAAAGAATAGAGCAAAATTAATTAAATATCAAGATTGTACGTATCTTGAATCAAAAACACATGCATATATAAAAGAAATAGAAAGAGTATATTCTAAAGAATTTAAACAAAATATGACTTATTACCATACTAGAAATCTTGATTTCAATAAAGAATGGGTAGAATTAAAAAAGGAAAATAAATGTTAAAAAAAATACTATTAATACCAAAGTTAATAAAATTTATGATTGTATCAATAAGATTAAAAAATAGATTAAAAAAAAATAAAAATGAAAAAAATAGAAAAGAAAAACATCAATGGTCTAAATTTATAATTAATTTGTTAGAAGTTGATTTTAATAAAGATTCTTCTATTGAATATTCAAAAGATTTTAGATTAGAAGATAATTTATTACTGATTTCAAATCATAGAAGTTTTTTAGATATATTAATCATAGAGCAAGTTATACAAAAATTAAATAATAAAAATAGTTCTTTTATAGCAAAAAAGGAATTATTAAAAATACCAATAGTAGGTAATATAATTAAATCATTTGGAACTTTGTTTATTGATAGAGGGAATCCAAGAGATTTTATTAAATTGTTGAAAACAATAAAAAAACAACTAAAAGAGACAGAAAAAGATAATATTTTTGTTATTTTTCCTGAAGGGACACGGGATAGAATAATTAATAATAAAGGGATGAATAGTTTTAAAGAAGGTTATTTGAAAATAGCACAAAAGAATAGTTTAAATATTTTACCTATTTTTATAGAAGGGAATACAGAGAATTATTTAGAAAATATTGGGGAACAAAAAAATCCTATAAAAGTACATATTTTTAATATTATTAATATAGAAAATAAAACAAATGAAGAAATAGAAAACAAATATAATGAAGAAGTAAATAAAGTAATAAATAAATAATTTTTTAAATCCTTTAAAATAAAGTAAAATTAATTATATATAATAGAAGTAAAAAGAATAGGTGAAACTTATGAATAAAGTAAAATTAACTAGTAGAATGAATGAAGTATTAGAAGAAGTATTTTTAGACCCAATATTTTTAGAAATAATTAAAAATAAAAATTTAGATTTTATAGAAAACCAAGAAAATGGAAAAAAAATGTTTGGTGAAATGGATTCTTTAAGTGAAGAAGAAGAAACAAATAGATTAATATTAATAAACCACATACTAAATAATAAAGATTATCAATATCAATTATCAAAAAAAATATCAATGTCAGGTGGTAATCCACAAAGTATTAAAGAAATATTAAAAGAAGCTATTAGGGGTAATGATAATTTTAAAAACTTTTCAGAAGATGACTTAAATATTTGGAAAGACCAAAGAACAGAAGAAGGTTTTATATATAAATATAATGAAGGAAACTTTGAAGTATTAAATATAAGAAATACATTAATACCAATGGGAACAGAAATTTGTAGATATAATAATCCTGATATACATGTTCTTAATCATGTAGTAAATATATTAAAAGAAATAGAGGAAAATCCAGAAAAAGAAATACCACTTATTGTAACTATAGTGGGTCTTGCAGGACATGGTAAAGATTATCAATTAGAACTTTTAAAAAATGAAGAAGTAAAAACAATGGGGGATGTAAGATTTGAAAATGAAATTAAATTTGCATATATAGTAAATAAATATAAAGAAGACAAACCAAAATTAAAAAAACATTTAGAAGAAATGGTAAAAGGTTTCAATTATAATCCAAAAAAACTTCAATATGATACATATCAAAATTTATTAGGTTACCAACCAGAGGAAATGAAAGTATATGAAGAAATAAGAGATACACAAGAAGATAAAATTGTGGTTATTAAAAAACAAATAGATAATAAACAATTTAAATCAATAGAACATTTAAGTGATTTGTTGTTTACATTAGAACAAGAGAAAATATTAACAAAAGAAGGAGTAAAAGAAATAATAGAAGAAATAAAAGAAAGACAAAACAAACAAAGAAAAAAAATAACACAAGAAATAATAAATGAAATAAAAACAAATAGTGATCAAATAGAAAATATAGGTCCTGATTTTGAAAATTTATTAAAAGAACTTGATCCAAAGAGTATAGTTGATAAATCAGAATTAATAAATCAAATAAGAAAAGAAGGATTATTAACTAAAACAAAAATAAATAAGTTAATAACTCAAGAATATATGAGACCTTATAAACCAAAAAATTTAGAAATTATTAGAAATTTTAGAAACGAAAATCCTAAAAATGAAAAGTATGTTAATAGTATTCTAAATCAAACAAAAGAAAACTTTGAGGAAAAAAGGGAATTATCAAGTAAATTAGTAGGTAAAGAAACAGAATATGGAAATTCAAATATAAGATTAACACCAGAAGAAAAGCTAGATTTAACAAACAATTTTATATATGTTATTCATAAAGTATTTGAATTACCTAAATATGAAATAAAAGAAAATTCTACTTATGAAGAATATAAAACATATTTAATAAATTATCATTTAGAAAATATTTGGAAACCTAATTTTGGTAATTCAAAAGATAAATATAAAAATGAAATAGAAGTTTCATTTAAAAATCATGAAAAATCTAATAAATCATTAAAAACAAAAGATTTATCAGAAAAAGAAAAAATAGAACTATTACAAAAATTACTAAATACACATGGGTTAGCAAGGTCGAATTATAACCATGAATCTGAAAAACTTCCAGAAGAATTGGGTATTATGAAGGAAATAATAATTCCATTTACTAAAGAAAATACTCTAATAGATAAAATTCTAAATGAAATTAACAGAAAAAAAGACAAAGAAAAAAAAGAAATAGGAAAAACTCCTTAAGTTTATAAATAAAAAAAAGAATATAAAAATAAAAGATTTTTTATTATAATATTTATAACATTTTTTAAAGGAGTCAAAATGTTTAAATTGTTTTCAATTATAACGTTTTTTATAACAAGTTCCCTATATGCTTCAGGGACTACAAGTGAAGTTGCTCCAGATTTAACTATGACATGGTTAGGTTGGAGTTCTTTATTAATTTTTACAATAGGGTATTACTTTATTGCAACAGAAGATAAATATGAGATTGATAAGGCAAAACCTGCAATTTTTATAGGTACCTTAATGTTTATATTAGTAGCAATATATTACTATATGAATCATTTAAATATGGATTTAATACATAATCAAGTTAATCACTTAATATTAGAGATTTCGGGTATTTTCTTCTTCTTATTTGTAGCAATGACATATATTGAATCATTAATTCATATGAATGTGTTTGATAAATTAAAATATAAATTAGTGTCAAAAGGATACACATATAGACAATTATTCTGGGTTACAGGTATAATTGCATTCTTCCTTTCACCTATTGCAGATAATTTAACTACAGCATTAATTCTTGCAACAGTTTTAATTACAATAGAAAAAAATAACTTAAAATTTCTTGTACCAGGTGCAATAAACATTGTTGTTGCAGCTAATGCTGGTGGTGCTTGGTCTCCATTTGGTGATATTACAACACTTATGACTTGGACAGCAGGTAAAGGTACATTTGTAGACTTTATGTTCTTGTTCCCTGCTTCAATTGTTGGATACATTGTTACAGCATTTTTATTATCAAGGTTTGTACCAGAAACTTCACCAGAATGTGATGTTAATTGTGAAGAACCACAAATGGCTAAAGGTGCAAAAGTAGTTATGGTACTTGGAATTCTTACAATTGCATGTGCTGTTGTTTCACACCAAGTATTACATTTACCTGCTATGTGGGGGATGATGTTTGGTCTTTCAATTCTTAAATTGTATTCTTATTTCTTAAAAAAGAAACATGGTAAAGACCATTTTGTAATCTTTGATGCAATTGCAAAAGTTGAATATAATACATTATTATTCTTCTTTGGTATATTGGCAGCAGTTGGGGCTTTATACTTTGTAGGTTGGTTGGCATTAGCAGCAGTTGTATATCAACCAGAAATTCTTGGTCCTACTTTGTCAAATATTGGTGTTGGTTTCTTATCAGCAATTGTAGATAATATCCCTGTAATGTCTGCTGTATTAAAAGCAAATCCTCTTATGGGACTTGACCAATGGATGCTTGTTACTTTAACAGCTGGTACTGGTGGTTCAATGATTGCATTTGGTTCAGCAGCAGGTGTTGGTGTTATGGGTAAACTACATGGTATTTATACATTTAGTTCACATATGAAATATGCTTGGACTATTGTAATAGGTTATTTTGTATCTATTGCTATTTGGTATTTACAATATCAAATTTTAGGTATAGGTATATAATTTTAACAACAAATAATTAAAAAAGGGGAAGGTGTAAAAACCTTCCCCTTTTTTTTACTTAAATCTTTAATTGAACAAAATATAGTTCTAGTCTTCCAAACCAACTAAAATATTGACATATATCAAGTTCTCATTAAAAAAGTTACAATTCTTTACACTAATTAAATATTTTTAAGAAAAAAAATATAATTTTTATCGAATTAAGGTATTAAAAAAAAAAAAAAGAGTATAATTAAAATAATAAATGAATATTTGTATTATATTATAATTAATATAAGTGTTTATTATTAAATCTAAAATAAAAAAGGAAATAAAATGGCACTTTCAAGAAGAGACTTTTTAAAAAGTTCAGCAGCAGCTTCAGCAGCAGCAGCAATAGGTATGACTGTACCTGTAGAGATGCAAGCACAAGCAAATGAAACAGAAAATGAATGGAGATGGGATAAGGCAGCTTGTAGATTCTGTGGTACTGGTTGTGGTATTATGATGGCTACAAAAGGGGATGGAGCAGATCGTAAGATTGTTGCAGTAAAAGGTGACCCAGCAGCACCAGTAAATAGAGGGTTGAATTGTATTAAAGGTTACTTTAATGCTAAAATTATGTATGGAGCAGATAGATTAACAAAACCTTTACTAAGAGTTGATTCAAATGGTAAATTTGATAAAAAAGGTAAGTTCTCAGAAGTTACTTGGGAAAGAGCCTTTGATGAAATGGAAGTTAACATCAAAAAAACACTAAAAGAAAAAGGACCTGAAGGAGTAGCAGTATTTGCTTCTGGACAATATACTGTAATGGAAGGTTATGCAGCTCAAAAAATGATGAAAGGTGGATTTAGATCAAATGCAATTGATCCAAATGCTAGACACTGTATGGCATCTGCTGTTGTTGGTTTCTACCAAACTTTTGGTATTGATGAACCTTCTGGTTGTTATGATGATATTGAACTTACAGATACTGTTGTATCTTGGGGATCAAATATGGCGGAAATGCACCCAATTTTATGGTCAAGAGTTACTGATAGAAAATTAGGTGATCCTGATAGAGTTAAAGTAATTAACTTATCTACTTATAGACACAGAACTTCAGATTTAGCAGATATTGAAATTATCTTTACACCGAATTCAGATTTAGCATTATGGAATTATATTGCAAGAGAAATTGTATATAATAATCCAGAATCAATTGATTGGGATTTTGTTAAGAAACATATGGTATTTGCTGCCTCACCAGTAAATATGGGGTATGGTATGAGAAGAAAAGGTGAAAAATCTTTAGAAGAAGGTAAATATACTGCTAAAGAGATGGAAACTATTAACCAAGAAATGGTACATACTGTTTCTGAAAATGAAGCACCAGCACTTGAACCATATGGTTATAAAGCAGGTGATAAAATGGTAAATAAACCAGCAGGTCTTAAACATTGGGAAATTTCTTTTGAAGAATATAAAGCATTCCTAGCACCATATACTGCTGATTATGTAACTTCAGTGTCTAAAGGTGATCCAGATGAATCAAATGAGTCATTTAAAGCAAAAATTAAAGAATTAGCAGATTTATATATTGAAAAAGGTAGAAAAGTAGTTTCTTTCTGGACAATGGGTATGAACCAACATACAAGAGGAACTTGGTGTAATACATTATCATATAATGTTCACTTTATGTTAAATAAACAAGCAGTTCCTGGTTCTGGGGCATTCTCACTTACTGGTCAACCATCTGCGTGTGGTACAGCAAGAGAAGTTGGAACATTTGCACATAGATTACCAGCAGATATGATGGTAAAAAATGGTAAACATAGAAAAATTACTGAGAACAAATGGAATATTCCAAATGGTACATTAAATCCAGTTGGTAACCAACACATTATGAAAATCCATAGAGATATTGAAGATGGTGTAGTTAAATTTGCATGGGTAAATGTATGTAATCCTTACCAAGATTCAGCATCAGCATCTCACTGGATTAAAGCAGCAAGAGAAATGGATAACTTTATTGTTACTT
>Ga0209776_1000063_pt1 | contig 97632 bp, 86 predicted proteins | sample SaaInlLV_10m_DNA_3_FD_184670 | JGI IMG/M metagenome (GOLD analysis project Ga0209776, IMG submission 184670) | Marine microbial communities from expanding oxygen minimum zones in the Saanich Inlet - Saanich Inlet SI073_LV_165m_DNA (SPAdes) (version 2) | ecosystem: Environmental > Aquatic >...
AAATCATTTTCTAATAAGTCGTTGAATATATTCTATCTTGATTCCTAATTCAATACCAGCCTACTATTTCAGCAGACTGATTTTTTGACTCTTTTCAAATTGACCAGCTTGAATTCTGACAAAATATATGCCCGAGGATTGGCCACTCCCTCGCCACTGGTACGAATAACGCCCAGGTGAGAGTTCATGGTTCTCCAGAACGATAATTTCCTGACCACGCATATTAAAGATACTTATCCGCGTCTGAGCTTGTTGAGGTATATCTACCACCAGGTTTACTACAGGGTTAAAGGGATTGGGATAGGGTGGATGTAAAGCGAACTCCTGTGGAATAAATACCTCGTCGACAGCCACAACATCATGAATTATAATGTTGATGCTGAGCGTATCACCATCAGCAAATAGCTGACTGACTGGCAATAGTGCCAGAATCATTAAAAGCATACTCATGTGTTTATGAAACAAGAACTACTACCTGCCCGTGGCCATTCTGAGAAGTGCTGTACCACCTTGATTATCATTTACAATGAACTGGACCGCTGAGTAGGTACCTGCCTGTGTAAAGTTTGGTGTCCAGGTAAATGTCGCCGTGCCATCCTCATTGTCTGTAAAAACAGCTCCTGAGGGCAAATTATCACTGGTCCAGGTCAGATCATCATTATCAACATCTGAAGCAGTAAGATCAAAGCTTAATTCAGTACCTTCTGGTCCAGTTTGATCTGAGATACCTGCGATGACAGGTGCATCATTCACATTTGTCACTGTCACTGCGACAAGCTCTGAATCGGAGCCACCGTGACCATCTACAGCGGTGACTGTTATAGATATGGCTTCTGTGGTGAAATAGTTGTCTGCCGGAGTAAGGAACAAGGTGTCATTATTAACTGCAGCCAGAACTGTTTCAGCAGAACCACCCTCTACCGAATAGCTAATGGAGTTATTCTCAGCATCAGTGGCTGATAATTCAATAATAATGGGGGTTTCTTCAGTCAAAGTTTGACTCCCAATACTAGCTAATTCAGGAGCCGTGTTCACAGTTACCGTATATACAGCACTCACATTTGAGCTACCATCCCAAAATCCACCACCACCCCCAGCATAGCCACCATAGGTGTAGTCTACATTGTCCCGTGAGAAGCGACTGGCCACATAATAAGTACCCGCACTGCTGAGCGTATTCCCCAGATCCAGAACGTACTCATCATTATTTCCACTATCCTGATTGTAACCTGCTGTTACCCAGGTCCAACCCGCTCCAGAAGGATCACTGTCCGTCTCGGAATAGCCAATCCAGGCAAAGATGTCAGCCCCCTGCCCTGTGGCTTCGGTCACTCCTGATTCATAGACTTGAGCATAGGTGAGAAATTCGTTATTGGTTTCAAAAGAACCCGTGTTCGGATACTGAAAATTGCACCAATCCACCTCATTGTTATCAATGGTGATGGTTATTGATGCATCGTCTGTCTCTGCAAAGACTGCTGACCCCATAACCAGCAGCAATGCAAATGAAATGATGACATGTTTAGGCATGTATTTACTCCTATCCCTTTTTACTGTAGCGTTGAATATCAACAAGGATGGAGCTAGCATCAATACAAAAATAGGTCATCCGTCTGAATCGATTATTGAAGTGATATAGTTAACAGTGGCTTCTCAATCCTTCGTTGTGATGGTACGAAGAATTGATTGAAATGATTTTTCCAGGCTGGACAAATTGACGGGTTTAGGTTTTACGTTCCTTCTTCTTGGCGGCAGGGAAAAGAATATTGTTCAGGATTAAACGATAACCTGGTGAATTCCTGTGCAGGGATAGTTGGGTCGGTGGATCTCCAACATAATGTTGGTAGTCTTCTGGATCATGACCGCCTAAAAATGTAAAGGTACCTTTTCCAAATGCCCCATGGATGTATTTTACCTGTTCCTGACCGGGGACATCACCCATTACCACCACATGTTTTTTAATAGTAGACCTGCGAAAGCCAGTGGTCTGTCCCATAAATCCCTTGATAACACCAACATGATTCTGTGTCAGCATGGTTGGCACCGGATCCCATTTGGCTGAAAACTCAAACAGGGTGAAATAGTCAGCCTCAGCCCCTCGAGCACGCGGTCGATCACTGGGTGGCTCATCGATATTACTATACTCATATACCATGGGATCAGTTATCAATTGGAAATTCTCAAACGCCATGGTTTTTTCAAAAGCGAGCTTAGACTGAGCCTGGGGATCAACAGGATCATGATCATAAGGGCTAGCCACAATATCTACACCCTCGGCGGATAGAGCAATATCCAGGGCATCAGTGGCACTACACATGGCGAAAAGGAAACCACCATTCGAGACATAATCTCGAATTCTGCGTGCAACTGCTTTTTTCTCTTCCGAGACGCTTGAGTAGCCCCTCGAAATGGCAAAAGCTTCATAATCACTCTGCTGTTTCCGGTACCAGGCTGCATTGCGATAATTGCGATAAAATTTACCATACTGACCTGTAAAATCTTCGTGGTGGAGATGTAGCCAATCATAATCACTTAACTCGCCATCCAAAACCTCAGCATCCCAGATCACTTCATATTCAACCTCTGCATATTCCAGGGCCAGTGTGACAGCATCATCCCAGGGCTGTTTCCCCGGGGGTGAATAGACTGCTACTTTGGGAGCTTTCTCAAGCAGCACAATATCCATATTGCCAGATTCGATACTGGCATAAATATTTAGCTCAGCACCAGCTGGGGCTGTTTCAAACTTCACATCCCTCAAGCGCAGCTCTCGAACAATATCTGAATATTGATCAATGAGAAAACTACCTCCACGATAATTCAGCAACCACTCAATATCTATGTCACGCTCGAGAACCCAAAAAGCGACGCCATAAGCTTTGAGGTGATCTGTTTGAGTTTCATCCATGGGAATCAAGATTTTTTGTGACCACAGTGTTCCTACAAGCAGGAGTAAACCGAAAAATTGTTTTAACTGCATCATGAACCACCACCAATAAGTTGTCTTAATCTGATCCTGAGCTCTTGAATGCCCAAATATTCGGGATGATTGACGATGACCTCTTCATAGAAGGGAATCGCAGCTTGAGGAGCATTTTGAATGAATTGGAATTGTTCGCCACGCCAGACCAGAACGTGTGCTCTCCAGGGTGAATCAGAATAGGTATTTAAAAAGTTATCCATGGCTTTGCTTGCTTCATTTGTATCACCGAGAGCCAGAAGAATCTGAATCGATCTAACTCCTGCCTCATCAGCAATAGATTTCGAATCACCTCGAATATCCTCGAGGGTCCTTATAGCTTCAGTGAGTTTATGTTGACCGACAAATCTTTCCGCCTTCAGATATTGTTGCAACCCAGGATCGTTCTCAGAGCCATTGCCATCCAGCAATGCCATCAGTTCCAGGCCATCATTAAATATTGGATCTGTCGGAGACGCTGCACCACTGAGGTTGAGCAACTCTTTCTTCAACCGGGGGATATCCCCCTGGTGAATGAGGATCTTAATCCTGGAACTAACAATTTGGGGAGCATCCTCGTCCATGTTCAAATCATTAATTATCTCATTCAGGATTTGATATGCAGCTGATGTGTCACCCTTGACCAGCCAGGCATCCACCAATCGCTTTCCCCCGGCCAGTCGGATATCATTACGAGGTGCGTTGGCAAATACATTCTGAAAACCTCGAATGGCTCGATCCACATCTCCACTGACCATCAATTGAATCTCAGCAATATGAAACGAGGCCTGGAAGGCTTCGCGGGTACGTGGAAGGAGAGTCTGCAGACTATCATATAGTTTCAGTGTTCGTTCTAGTGAAGCGTCCGCACCGCTCGGTATGCGAACATCCAGCGCCAGAAATTGATTTCCAGGGAAATAACCACTCAAGGATTTGTATGACTCTTCAAATTGAAGACGAAATTCATAAGTGGAGGCTAATTTTAATAGTGCCTCACCAACTTGTCGTTTATCTGTACTGTTTGCAGAGATGAACAGGAATAAATCTGCTGCTGGAACCCAGGCCTGTTCAGCCATCAAATCCTTGGCTATGGACATTACGTCCTTCATGGAACGACTGACATCAGATGCTAGAATTACACGGGCGCATTCTGCATAATGCTGTTCATGCAAAAGTATTTTTGCCTGGGCTAATATCAGTACCTGGTGCTCCCCTGGAAGTGCCAGCATCTGCTTCAAATTCGCATTGATCTGTTCATAGGCACCATCATTTTTAAGGAGGCGGATGAGTTGATTGCTTACATGGTCCAACATGCCTGGATTTTTGTCCAGATGGGACAGATACTCCCTACTTGCGAGATCATAATTATGCTTGGCAGCATAGATTCGCGCGAGATCATTGGCGAAAGCCTGAGGCTCATTTAAGGCAGTTCTGCCCTCAGTTAACAATTGAATAGCTTCGGTAGTAGCGCCCGCCTGGAGCATGGCATTGGTAAGTGTAGTATATAAAAATCGATCTTGCCTATTTTTTTGAATAATTCTCTGCCAGTCCTGGATTGCCTCCTCTTTCCGATCAAGTAAATAAAGCAGGCGACCCTTCTCAACCGAAAGACGCATGTTCTTGGATTGAGTTTTTAAGAGATCTTCCAGAATTTGCAGTAAAACTGAGGCATTCTCAGGACCTGGCATAAGATTGCTCACGCGAAAATAAATATTATAGTTACGTGGATTTTTATACAAAATTTCAAGATAGAGATCAACAGCCTCTTCAGTTCTTCCCAGACGGGCGAGTGAGGATGCGCGTTGCTCCAATTGATGATCCCTTGTCTTAGTTCGATTTGGAAGCAGTTGTGCTTTCGCCCTATCCAATCCCAGGTGAGGAACCAACATAAGAACCAACAAAAATTTGAGGATTACTCTATTCATTGATTTCGCTCTCCAAGCGATTGAAATACTCGCGAATCAAGGCCTGTTCTTCCCTGTTATAATCCTGTTTTAGACTAAATATTAATTCCTCATAGAGCTGATTTCGAGTTTCACCACGATCCTCAGGAAGTACATCACTACCTGTCCAGAATGGGTTTGCCCCAGCTGTTTCTGACTTCCTCTTTTTGCTGAAATCCTTCTTTGTTGCAGATCGCTGAGCATCCAAAAGTCGGCTCAATATCCGTTCCTGTTGTTCGTGAATTTTTTGTGAGGGTCGTCTCCCCTGTAGCTTCTTGGCAACCTCTTCCATTTCATCACCAATTTTACCCAGATCTCCAAGCATGCGTGAGTCTGAACCCATCCCATTTTCAATCTGTTTGAGTGCCTCACGCAGCTGCATTTGTTGGCGAGCTAGCTGCTGCATCATGGAGGGACTTCCGGCACCCATCTGCATCATAGTTTGCTGGTTTAAGCCCTGTTGCTGCCCTGCCATTTGCTGCAATTGCTGCATATACTCACTAAAACCACTGGATTCTCCAGATTGCTGGAGCGCTTCCATTGAGTTAGCCAATTGTCTGGCCATGCGATTCAAATATTCTCGCGCTGCTGTCTGTGATTGGGATGATTGTCGAGGATTCCTCGCTTCTAATCCTTTAATGGCTTCCTGCATATGGGCTTGTATTGCTCCCATTGATCGCCCCATAGCGGGTGAAACCGCAAAAGTTTTATTACCCAACTCCTGAATTTCTGCAGCCAATTGCTGTAGACCCTGCATCAAACCCATCTGGGAATCTGCATAGTCCCTGAGCAGCGAACTCTGGCTTGAGGTTCTAGCGGTAGGTCCCTCCAAATCTTCCTGAGCCTGGGAAAGTCTTAACGTTTTTAGCAGGACAGAACGAAATTCAGACATTACCTCTTCCATCATTTGTTGCTGCAAACCCGCTTGCATCTCACTTGATTGTGCTGCCATTTTTTTGAGTGATTTCTCGGCCTGTTCTGACGGAGGTGTGGCCTTGGATATTTGGCCGGACTGCATGAGTGAAGCAGCTTCTTCCAGATTCTGACTGATTTGTTCCTGTTCCATTTGTGCCTGTAATTCCTGAACAGCTTCAGACGAAAGGTCTTCGGATTGATTCAGAAGATCTTCCAGGGACTCAGCCAATTCCTGGGTTTTATCAAAATCATTAGATATTTTCTCTTCCTGCATGGCTGCATCAGCTGTGTCACCCTCTTCAATATCGGAGTTTAATGTTTCCTGTCTTTCAGCAAGATCATTCAAGCGAGTGGCCAGCTCATCAATTTTTTGTTCAATCTCCACTTGTTTAAAGATTTCCAGGGTGCGCTCCACACTTTTCTGGAAGTCTTCCATGGCGGATTGGAAATCCTCAAGAGCAGCCTCCATCTCTCGTGGATTATCATTCTCCATGGCTTCCTGCAGACGTTCCATAGCTTCTCTGAGCTCCGGAGTAATGAGTTGTTCCATGAGCTGTTGGAGTTCCGCATATTTGTCCAGTGTCTCTTCACTAAAAAGATTTTGCTCCTCAGCTGAAGACATCATCTGGTCCAGTTGTTCGCTGATATTCTCCAATTGTTCTTTGAGGTTCTTAACCTGCTCTATGGCCTCACTGGCCTCCTGTTGTTGTTCCCAGGACAGATTAGGATCCTTTTGCACTTCAAGGGCGAGTTCGCTCACTTTTTCTTTGATTTCTTTGACAACTTCAAGGATATCTTCCTGATCCTGCTTGACCTTTTCGTTGCCTTGGGCGATTTCCTCAAACATTTCATCCAGAGAGGGCAATCTGGCTAACCATTTTTGAGTCGATGCCTTCTGAGAACCATCTACACTATTATTGTCCCAGACATTAAACCAGTATTGTATCGCATCCTCAGGCATCATGCTCACAGTATTCATATCCCAGATATAATTGAATTCCAAAGAACTCAGGTCGGTCCGAGGCAAGTCAATATTCATTTGATAGATTGTAGTGTCTTCCATGAGATAGTCAGGGTGCTGTATCTGGTAATTGAGTTCAAGTCGGGAGAAACCAAAATCATCATCCAGTTTTAAGCGAGTTGGGAGCAACATTTTATCACCGATGATCACATCCTGGCCAGGAACAAGAAGCCTTATAATGGGTGCCACATCTGTGGCCACATATATGGGATAAACCAGAGGATCCAGATTATTGACATGCTCATGATCCACCAGTTCAATCCAGGCTTGATCAGCTTGGTTGAGGGTAAATGAGATATTAAACCGAGGTCCCTTCATTTCAAGGGGGATCGATTTTGCTTTCTCAAAGTGCAGCGTGGCCGAGGCTATTTCTTTGGAAGCCAAGCCCTCAAGCCTGATGCGTGAGCCCTTGTAGCCGCTAATGTCCATAATATTGCGGGTAAATATTTCAGTGGGCAATCGGGTATACGCAGGAGGTCGAATACGGATAGTTAAATCCTGAACGAGAGGACGGTTAATGACCTGAATCTCAAGGGCTGGTGATTCGATCACTTCCCAGGGTTCCCAAGGCCTACTATTGGTCACTCGGGCAACAGCTGTAAAACTATTCAGCAAATGATTCATAGGCACGCTGAAACTTTGATCTACCACATTAAGTGGAAAAACACTGGTATCCTTGCGTGTTCGGACAATCAACTCTACTTTTTCCACAGTACGCCCAGAAATAGAACCAGTCAGCATGAGACTATCACCTGCTAATACCTGATTGGCCGGTGTGCTTAATTGCAGTTCTACGGGCAAAGGATATTCAAATGCAACTTCTGGTTGGCTCAAACGAGCAATGGCAGCATTCGTATCCTGAAAATTGATAATGTACAGCAATAGAAGTCCAGCAACTCCAATACCGGTTCGTTTTAGATAATTGATGATTTTATCCGTTGGGAATAAGAGACCCATTGGAACCTGTTCAATAACCTTAATTCCTGACTGAACTGCAGCCTCATGCAAACTACTGGAGATGCCCTCCGTGGCTTCCTTGTTGCTTAATTGAACTGCATTAAGAATCCGGTCGCCAATTTCAGGGAGTTTTTCACCTATCTGGAGAGCAAGACTTTCAGGTTTTGTACTCTTTATTTGTTGTCTCTTCAATAACCAATATATCCCAAAAACACCTGCTACTGTCAATAGACTAAGTCCACCCAATATGCTCAGGAAAATCGTTTTAAATTCAGGATTGAAATATCGGAAACTTTCCATCCAGACGAAGAGGGTCAGCAAAATAGAAATCAATGTAAATCCAGCAACTCCCATGAAGGCGCCTTTACCACGTGCTTCGCTACGAGCATGTTGAGCCAGCTTTAGGAGCTCTGGACTGGAATAGTCCGCTCGTGTTGATTTGCTTTGCTGCATCATTTATTAGTGTGTAAATGCATAAATTAGAATGTTCGTTCCCATCTCCAGAGCAGCACGGTGCTTTTGCTCCCCATCTTTGTGAACTTCAAGGTCCTCCCAGCCGTCCCCCAAGTCACTTTCATAAGTGTAAAGAACAACTATACGCCCGTGATGGAAGAGTGCCAGAGCTTGAGGAGCTTTTTCATTGTGCTTATGAATCTTGGGCAATCCATTTGCAATAGAAAAATAGGAGCTAAAGATGGGGTGATCATGAGGTAATTCAACCCACTCTTTTTTGGGGAATATTTGTTTCATTTCACGACGGAATGAATCGTCCATGCCATAATTATCATCGGCATGCAGAAAGCCACCTGAGGTCAGGTAATCACGAAATTTATAGACGGCTTCCTTGCTAAAATTCACATTGCCATGCCCGGTCATGTACAAGTATGGGTGATTATACAGATCTGTATCGGTAATCTTGACTCTATATTCCTCTGGAGCCACACGGATGTTGGTTTCAGTACTTATAAAGTGAATTAGATTTGGTAATGAGCTGGGATTGGCATACCAATCACCCCCACCATCATAATGTAATCGCGTTATATGCAGGTCCTGAGCTGTGAGCGATGTTAGCCCCAGGGCAACATATATAAGCCAGGTTATTTTGGTCTTCAGGATCATAGAATTTCCCGGATCATCCAAACTCCAATTATCACTGTCGTGGCACTTTTTAACAGTTTCCCAGCAACACTTCCCATGAGAGCTCCTACAGCAACCCGTCTCGCTTCTGCAGGAGATTTGCCCGCCTGGTACTCCCCCCAATAAGCTCCCAGATAGGATCCAATCAATAAGCCAAGTATTGCGCCTACAATAAAGAACAAACTTCCCAAAACGATTGTTCCCAGAATCCCACCTGCAATTGCAAGAAAAGCGGAGCGTTTTTCAGCCCCACTATACTTAGCCGCCAGACCACTGAGGACAAACTCAAGTACTTCGAGTAATAGCATGAGTCCCAGGATTATCAATATTTCAGGAAATGAGATGAGGATGAAATCCCCAACCCAGGCCCAGATGAAGATAAATATGAGCATGATAAAACTTCCGGGTAGATTCAACCAGATCGTGACTGCTGAGATAGCTGTGATGGTAATGATCAGAAGTAGTGATAAAATTTCCATAGTCTATTAAAGTAATGGCCTGGACCAGTGATGTCAGTCTTTTTAAAATGTCAACTTGGTGAAGGATTAATACAAATTACTAATCTCAGCATTGCTTGCCAAGCCTTTGAGCAAAATCTATATTCACGCGCTTTTTAATGCTGGCTTCGTCATGTAGACTTGGCGATTCAACTACCAAGTCAATATGTAGCGGTTGACCTAGCAATATTCTGGACATTGAGCTTGTCGAAATGTCCAGCATGGAAGTAGATTTGAAAATTAATGCCACCCTAGCTCAGTTGGTAGAGCAACGCATTCGTAATGCGTAGGTCAGGAGTTCGACTCTCCTGGGTGGCCCATTTCCTATTAAAGATTTATGATTTAAGAGTGAAGATTTATTGCTCTCCTGGGCTTGCCTATTATAGCCGCAGGCGTAGATAGGTGGACCGCTCCCAAATTAAGATTGAAGATCGATGACTTTTTCTCTTCTGGGTTTTGCCTGGGTATATCCTGTGGGAGTGACCGGCCCGGGACAATTATTGCAACTGTCATCCGCACTAATTTTACTCTTATTGGTACTTACTAATGGTTCTTTTCGACGGTCGTCAACAAAATGAAAAATGGTCAGAATCGGATGCCTGAGTGCCATACGAGGACCCGAGAAACGCATGACCTGCTTTATCTCATCCTTCATACTTGGTTTGTAGCAATGGATCGGACAATTCTTGCAGGAGGTCTTACCTTCCTGATAAGGACAAAAGTGGAGTCGATCCAGGGCGTAATTTTGGATTTCAGAACATTGGGGACAATCAGTAACCTTCAGCTTGTGATGATGCTTACAGTAGATACCCACCATGACTTTGATGGTGGTTGCTTCACGTTCAATTCTATTTGTAATAATGGACATAGGGGTCAAGTAATCCTTCTAAATGGTCGTCATTCATCACTTACCCCCGAAGTAATCCTGTTGCCGCAAAGCGTATTTTACCACAAGGAAATCATCTGCTTCAGGAAATTCTTCCACAAAACTGAGTCCAGCCTTCTCCATCACTCGTCGAGATGCGGCATTTGATGGATCAGCAATTGCTACGATAACCTGGACATTAAGTTCCTCAAAGCCTTTCTTGATCAATTCGAGTGATCCTTCAGTAGCAAAGCCCTGACCCCAGTATTTTTGCTTTAGACGATATCCCAGTTCAATTTCATCAGGATTAGCTCGATTCGGTCTCAAATGAAACCACCCTATAAATGAGCCACTAGTTCTTTCAATGGCTGCCCAGATCCCCTGTCTGTCCAGCTCCTTATAATATTGCATAATCCGGGGCATAACCTGTTCAACGATATAGTCACGAGGTGTTGGTTCCCCGCCATTGATATACAGGGTAACCTTGGGATCAGAATCCAGATCAACCAAATTGTCCACATCCGCTACAGTAAACTGTCTCAGAATTAATCGCGGGGTGTTGAGATACACTTTCATTTTATTCCTCAAATAGGCCTTCTTCGCAATTCATATTAACTTGAGTTAAGCTTTCATCCAGATGTTTTCAACTTCCTTGACCTTAAAATTTTTAAGCTACAGCTGTGTCCATCATTAATATTTACCTATTAAATTTGAATTCCTCACTTTTTGGGTTGCAGATCGATGAGAAAAAGTGAGCTTAAGCTTTAATGAAAAAGCCCGCCATCCTCTTACTGGAAAACGGACACCACTTTAAAGGATTTTCTTTAGGCGCCATCGGTACCTCCGGTGGTGAAGTCTGTTTTAATACGAGTATGACCGGCTATCAAGAGATCCTGACAGACCCCTCCTACTGTGGTCAGATCATTACCATGACTGCTCCCCAAATTGGAAATTACGGCGTCAACCCTGAAGATATCGAAAGCGATAAAATTCAGGCCAGCGGATTTATCGTGCGGGAAGCGAGTCCAATTCACTCCAACTACCGTGCAAATCAAAGTCTGGACGATTATCTAAATCAGGCGGGAATTGTTGGAATTCAGGGAATAGACACACGCTCATTGACACGCATCCTGCGGGATGAAGGTGCCATGAACGGTATCATCAGCAGTGATGATCTTGAGCTGTCTTCGTTAATGCAAAAATTAGAACTCGTACCTGAAATGACAGGTCAGGATCTGGTGAAGGAAGTTACCTGCCAAGAAACCTGGACCTGGGTAGGTCATAACTCAGAACATTCCTATCGGGTTGTTGCTCTCGATCTAGGTATCAAGCACAATATAATCAGACAACTCGCTGAAAATGATTGTGAAGTGATTATTGTCCCAGCCACAACCTCAGCTGAAGAGATTTTGACAATGGAACCTGATGGTGTTTTCCTTTCAAACGGCCCCGGTGATCCAGAACCCGTGGATTATGCCATTGAAACCGTAAAATCACTCCTGGACAAAAAACCTATCTTTGGCATTTGCCTCGGTCACCAGATTCTATCTCTGGCTCTTGGTGCCAGCACCTATAAATTGAAATTCGGTCACCGTGGTGGTAATCATCCCGTCCGGAATCAGCTCAGTGGCAAGGTAGAAATTACCAGCCAAAATCATGGTTTCGCGGTAGAACCAGCAAGCCTCCCAAATCACTTGAAAGTCACTCATATAAATTTGAATGACGAAACCCTTGAAGGTGTACGCTGCAAAAACCGACCTGCCTTCTCAGTCCAGTATCATCCCGAAGCCAGCCCCGGTCCTCATGACTCTCGCTACTTATTTAAAGAATTTATCGATATGATGGATACCCATGCCAAAAAGAACTGACATTAAAGCCATACTTATCCTGGGTGCAGGTCCTATTGTTATTGGACAAGCCTGCGAATTTGATTACTCCGGCACCCAGGCCTGCCGTGCTTTAAGGGAAGAAGGCTATCGTATAATCCTGGTAAATTCAAATCCCGCCACCATTATGACGGATCGGGAACTAGCAGATGCAACCTACCTTGAACCTCTCACCCCCCAAATCGTAACAGCAATTATTGAAAAAGAGCAACCCGATGCTATCCTACCCACTGTAGGTGGACAAACTGCTCTGGACCTGGCCATCAAACTGGATGAAGCGGGGATACTGAAAAAGTATGGTGTAAAGCTTATCGGAGCTGATGTAGCAGCCATAAACAAGGCCGAGGATAGAGAAAAATTCAAAGCTGTCATGGACAGCGTGGGAATTGATACAGCCAGGGGTGGATTTGCCCAGAATATTGAATCTGCTCTAGAAATGGTAAAAAATACTGGATTCCCCGCCATCATTCGTCCCTCGTTTACAATGGGTGGCACCGGTGGAGCCACAGCATACAATAATGAAGAATTTCGTGAATTAGTTGCCAAAGGTCTTTCTGCCAGCCCCATTGGTGAGGTTTTGATTGAAGAATCCCTCCTGGGTTGGAAAGAATTTGAGATGGAGGTGGTGCGGGATAAAAATGACAATGCTATTATCATCTGTTCCATCGAAAATATCGACCCAATGGGTGTCCATACTGGTGACTCCGTTACTGTCGCCCCTGCGCTAACTCTGACTGATAAAGAATATCAGAAGATGCGCAATTGGTCCATCAAATGCCTACGTGCCATCGGTGTGGAGACAGGTGGATCAAATGTTCAGTTTGCAGTTGATCCTGTGAATGGTCGGATGATTGTTATTGAAATGAATCCACGGGTAAGCCGTTCCTCCGCACTGGCGTCAAAGGCAACCGGTTTTCCCATTGCAAAAATAGCCGCAAAATTGGCAGTGGGCTATTTGCTGGATGAGCTCCCCAATGAGATTACTGGCAAGACACTGGCCGCTTTTGAACCCAGCATTGATTATATCGTCACAAAAGTTCCCCGCTTTGATTTTGAAAAATTTCCCACTGCTGATGGGGTCCTGGGTGTTCAGATGCAATCAGTGGGAGAGGTTATGTCCATTGGCCGCACATTTAAGGAGAGTCTACAAAAAGCTTTCCGCTCACTGGAAGTTGGCCTGGTGGGTCTGGAGCCTAAAAAAGTTGCAGGTCGTGACCTTGACTTGAAGAAAATGCGCTTCGCCACTGCCTTTCGGCTACTGAAAATCTGGAAAGCTTTCCAGGATGGTGTCGACATTGACACCTTACACCAGATCACTCAAATCGATCCATGGTTTCTGTATCAAATTCAAGAATTAGCCTTGGATCCACTCCCCAAACTGGATAGTGAAGAAATCCGGGAGTTCAAGCGACGCGGTTATTCAGATGTACAATTGGCGCAACGCTTGGATAAGAAAGAGTCTGAAATCAGGGCTTTCAGAATAGCCGAGGGGATATTACCGACTTTTAAAGAAGTAGATACCTGTGCAGCTGAGTTTCCAGCCAGGACCTCCTATGTTTATTCAACCTATGAAACCGAAAATGAGGTCACAGCCCTGACGGGGAAAAAAGTGATGATTCTCGGAGGGGGACCAAACCGTATTGGACAAGGTCTAGAATTTGATTACTGCTGTGTACAGGCTGTTTTTGGGTTGAATGAGCTGGACTATAAAACCATTATGGTAAATTGCAATCCCGAAACCGTTTCCACCGATTTTGATATCTCAGATCGTCTGTATTTTGAACCATTGACTTTCGAAAATGTGATGAACATTGTTGATCTTGAACAACCTGATGGTGTGCTGGTACAATTTGGCGGTCAAACCCCCCTGAATATTGCCAATAGGCTTCAGGAAGCTGGCGTTAAGATCATTGGCACCAATCCGTCAGCCATTGACCTGGCTGAAGACCGCAAGAAGTTTGGTGCGATTCTCGATGATTTAAACATTCCCGCTCCTGCGTATGGGACAGCCTTCACTATTGAAGAAGCCTCGGTAGTAGCTACAGAGATCGGATATCCCGTTTTGGTGAGACCATCCTATGTCCTGGGTGGACGAGGCATGGAGATTGTCTATACTGAAGCATCGCTAAAAAAATATGTTGCCCAGGCTGCTCTGGTCAGTGGTGATCATCCCGTTCTGATTGATGCTTTCCTGGAAGATGCTTTTGAATTTGATGTTGACGCTCTCAGTGATGGTGAGGAAGTGTACATCGGCGGTATTCTTCAGCATATTGAAGAAGCCGGAATACACTCTGGTGATTCAGCCTGTGTGATTCCCCCATATCAGCTACTTCCTAATCACAGAAAACACATCGAAGCATACACACGAAATCTAGCCATATCGCTCAAAACAATTGGTCTGATCAACATTCAGTTCGCTATGAAAGATGGAATTATTTACGTCCTGGAGGTTAACCCCCGAGCAAGCAGAACCGTGCCTTTCATTAGTAAGGTAACGGATGTCCCCATGGCCAAATATGCTGCGCAATTAGCTGCAGGTAAAAAACTCAGCGATCTCAATCTACAGCGGGAAAAGCACTCTCTCATTGCGGTTAAAAAACCGGTTTTTCCCTTTAATAAATTTCCGCGACAAAATGTGTTTCTCTCCCCTGAGATGAAGTCAACTGGTGAAGTTATCGGTTTTGATACCAGGTTAGGCGCTGCTTTTGCAAAAGCAGAAATCGGGGCTGGTAATCATTTACCTATTAGGGGGACCGTATTTATTTCTGTCAATGACCACGACAAGCAGAACGCCATAGATATTGCCCGTGATTTTCAGGAAATGGGATTCCAGATCATGGCCACTCACGGAACCACGGAAGTTCTCAGAGAAAACGGATTGATTGTTCAGGCCATCCACAAGGTCAATGAAGGTCGACCCCATGTTGCCGATCATATTAAAAACGGAGCAATCCAGTTAGTTATCAACACTCCCATGGGTGCTCTCGCTCGCGAAGATGAATATTCCATCGGACGGGCTGCCATCAGATATAAGATTCCAGTCATTACCACTCTCTCAGGTGCGAAAACCGCCATTCGAGGCATACGTCGCCTGGCACTTGATGATTTAACCGTAAAAAGCCTTCAAGATATTTTTAATTGATTTTTTCCAGTGCTTAGAGTGGAAAAATATTATCCGAAATACACACCTTCTGTTCCTTAACAATATTACTGTGACCCATCTTCAAATTTTTTAATTATTTTTTTCCAGTGCTCAGCTTACTTTTTTGCGGTATCACCTAATTGCACTAAAAATTCAGCTTAATCAATACCGGCAGGTATAAAGGGGAAATCATGACTGTGTTAGCGATTCCATCTGAGACAACTTTTTCAACGGCAGATAATTTCGATATTTTTGAACAAACATGGTCCTGCAAGGAAGCCAAGGGAGTGGTTCTAATCACTCATGGTGTGGCTGAACATTCAGGGCGTTATGGGCATGTTTCCCAATCCCTGGTGGATGCCGGTTATACTGTGGTTGGCTTTGACTTAAGAGGACATGGAAAGTCCTCAGGAAAACGAAATTACATCAACTCTTTTCAGGACTATCTAAATGATCTTCAGGAGGTCATGGATCGAACTACCAACAGCTATCCCGATCTTCCCCTTTTCTTTTTTGGCCATAGCATGGGTGGCGGCATTGTTACCCTATTTACCATCGAAAGGAATCCTATGGTAAAGGGAATTCTCTTGAGTGGTCCATCGGTTAAGGTCAGCGATGATATTTCACCATTCCTGCAAAAAATCTCTGGGTTGATCAGTGCTATACTACCCAAACTACCCGTAATAAAATTGGAAAGTGACGATATTTCGAAGGATCCTGAGGTAGTCAGAGCTTATGATCAGGATCCCCTTAACTATCGTGGTGGAATTCTTGCCAGAACTGGGGCAGAATTACTCAATGCCACGAAAACCATTACTGCCAGAGCTGGTGTTATCGATTTGCCCATTCTGATCATGCATGGTTCGTCCGATAAGCTTGCAGATGTGAGCGGAAGTGAAATGCTGTATGCGAATGTGAGTTCAAAAGATAAAACCCTTAAAATTTATGATGGTCTATACCATGAAATTCTGAATGAGCCGGAGCAGGATGAGGTGAAAACAGATATCATCAATTGGTTAAATAAGCATATATAGATGGCCATTCTTTCCATAGATCAGGGGACCACTGGGACCACTGTTATCCTGGTGGGTTCTGAGGGTCAGGTTCTGGCAAAAACCTATCACGAATTCCAGCAATTTTACCCACAACGGGGCTGGGTGGAGCACGACCCAGAGGAAATTTGGGAAACAGTAGTTGAATGTGTCGGTGAAATTTGTTCATCTCAGTCAGAACCCATTGAAGCAATCGGTATCACGAATCAAAGAGAAACCACCATCATATGGGACGCTGATACAGGTATACCTGTTTACAATGCTATCGTCTGGCAATGTCGGCGCACAGCATCAATATGTGAGACATTAGAGCCTCATCGAAGCCTGATTAAGGCAAAGACCGGCCTGCCATTGGATGCCTACTTTAGCGGCACAAAGGCTCAATGGATTTTGAATCATGCATCGATTCGTCCTGAACAGAATTTGAAATTTGGGACCATCGACACCTGGTTAATCTGGAAGCTCACTGGTGGAAAAGTTCACGCAACAGACTACTCCAATGCCTCACGAACCATGCTTTTCAATATTCATAACAGGGTTTGGGATACAGAGCTTTGTCAACTTCTGGATGTCCCAGAGGACATCCTACCTGAAGTGAAAAATTCAGCAGATGATTACGGAGTTGTTTCTGCACTCTCAGAATTGGATGGTATTCCCATTCGGGGTGTGGCAGGAGATCAACAGGCCTCCCTCTTCGGACAGCAGTGCTTCCAAAAGGGAGAAACTAAAAACACCTATGGAACAGGTTGTTTCATCATGATGAACACGGGTTCTGATGCTGTCAAATCCGAATATGGATTGATCACTACTCTGGCAGCCGACCCGGATGGTAAACCATGCTATGCACTTGAGGGATCAATTTTTATTGCCGGGGCCGCCATTCAATGGCTCAGAGATGAATTAGGTCTCCTCAAAACTGCAGCAGATAGTGAGGCAGCAGCTTTGTCAGTTCCCGACAATGATGGTGTTTATCTCGTACCAGCTTTTACTGGTCTGGGTGCACCACATTGGAACATGGAAGCCCGCGGCTTGCTCACAGGACTCACCCGTGGTTCTAATAAAAATCATATTATTCGCGCCAGCTTAGAAGCTATGGCATATCAGACCTATGATGTCATTCAAACCCTGCAAAAGGAAACGGGAGCCAAGATCACTTCATTGGCGGTGGATGGTGGAGCGTCAGAGAATAAATTCTTAATGCAGTTTCAGGCAGATATGCTGCAAATCGAGGTTCAAAGGGTTCAGTATGTTGAAACGACAGCGCTGGGGGTAGCATATTTAGCAGGCCTGGGAATTGGGATATGGAATAAGAATAAATTGAAATCATTTGCCTCCCACAAGACCATTTTCGCACCAGGAATTACCAACCAGCAACGCGATTCCATGATTGTGGGATGGAATAGAGCAATCAAACAGGCTCTCACAAAATGACGCCATCTGCTGATCCGTTTTCACTGGAATATCCAGGGCATGTCTTCGTCTTTTTTTCACCACCCCATTGGATAGCGCTACTCTTTCTACTTGCTATTTTTGGTGGTTTATGGCTAAAACGAGACTGGTTTTCTACTCCAAAGATTGATCTGCGTACGCGCTGGAGCATTGCTATTCTGCTCCTGGGTCAGGAATTGAGTTTAAATATTTGGCATGTCAGTATTGGAGACTGGGATGCGGGTTCTACGTTGCCTTTACACTTATGTGGTGTTGGAATTGTGCTGGCAGCCTTTCTAGTGATCAATCGTAGCTATTTGTTATATGAACTCGTTTATTTCTGGGGGCTTGGAGGTGCGATTCAAGCGCTACTCACCCCTGATATAGGGGTTTATGGTTACCCCCACTATCGATTTTTCCAATTTTTCCTTTCCCATGGCGCACTGATTTTTGCTAGCCTGTATATGACCTGGATAGGTGGAATGCGACCTACTCATCGTTCCATCTGGAAGGTCATGGGGATCACTAATATCTACTTAGTATTCATTGCAGGATTCAATTATTTAACAGATGGGAACTACTTATTTATATGCCATAAACCTGTGAACGGGTCACTTATTGATGTCCTTGGTCCCTGGCCCTGGTACATTCTATCACTTGAAGTGGTGGCTATAATATCTTTCTATGTTTACTACTCGCCCTTTGCCGTGAAGGATTTGATCATGAAACTTCGCTCCAGGTCAAATTCAATCTAATAAATAGATAGGCTCCAATTTCGTGCTTGAGCGTTTCTTCTCCGATCGTTCCTCACTTTCGCAATCTTGTTTGATAAAATTGACTCTTTCATGCTGATGCATGCAATTTCTAGCAATAAACCAGGTTGGAAAAGCAGCCGAGGTAAGACGTGCACTCATCCACTCTGAGCAGGGTACAACTGGTTGTATTTTGGGCTGATGAAGCAAATTCTTCTCTTGACGAATATCTAGATATACCTGTTGTTGACTCAATTTATATTCTCCAAATGACGATGAGCAGGCATGAGTGAGGACGGAACTCTCCACGTGTAGACCCGATCGAAACGCTGCGGTGTAAAACATCTCATCATAGGGAAGTATCATCTCATAGGTTTGTCCTCTTAATTGTTGAAAAAATGTAGCTTCGATATTTAAAAACTGTAATCCATCGCCAATAAATTTCACTCTATCAAAATTATCAGTAAGTAACTCCTGGATCCTGGGAAGCACATCTTTTCCTAGAATTGTCACTGTTACCATATTCTCACCGTGTCCATTTTCATGCGAAGTGAGTGTGTAATTTTCCCAATCATAGTTGATTGAATATGGTAAGGTCGAAAATATTTGCTCACGGATCATCGCCTTCACCTCGTTACTGGAAGCATGAGACGAGATGTACATGGTTGTTGTATAAATCTCTGGCGGATACAATAGTATCCAGATTTCGGTATCAACAGTCTGCACCTTCGCATGATCAAGAATAGCCTGGATACGTAAATTCATGGCTGCATCTCCAGGAGCCCGCCTATATGTCATCCCACTTCCGGAGGTTCCGTGAGGTTTCACAAAAAGGAAGAGTTCTGTCTTATCCTTGAGATAAGTAAAAAATAAGCGGGCTTTGGATTTTTGTGTATGAATCATATTGCTTTCCCATGTTTAGTAAGTTCTTAACTGGGCTTCAATTGGTGTTGTCAATTGTATTGTTGATTTGATAAATATTAACCGGACAAGTAGTTCATGGCAAGGACTATTTATGAATATTTTAATATAATATTAAATATTTAGCGTTTATAAATCTAGAGGAACACGAATTGTGATTGTAGACAGTGTGGCTACTGAATAATTTTCATCATGTCAAAAGAAAGAAATTCAGACTGTTTGACTTCAAGGCCCTATCGTTTAATAAACACGATACAACACTATGAATGGGGTACGCGAAATGAGTACGCTTATATCGCAGACCTGCTGGGCGTTACCCCTGAGCCGGGTCAACCCTTTGCAGAACTATGGATGGGAGTTCATCCCAATGCACCATCACAAATCATAGATCCAGAACATGGTCCCTGCGATTTCTCCAATTGGATCTCAGATAATCCACATAAACATCTCTCAGAGCATGATAAATTTTCCACCCTACCATATCTGCTCAAAATTTTGTCTGCTGGAGAAGCGCTTAGTATTCAGGCGCATCCCAACAAACGGCAAGCTGAAAGTTTGCATAAAAGCGATCCTGAACACTATCCCGACGACAATCATAAACCTGAAATAGCTATTGCCCTTGACAGTTTAGATGCACTAGTTGGCTTTATCTCAAACCAAGAATACTCTGAACTGTTGGATACCACTCCTGAGCTCAACCTACTGGTGAGAAATATTGAGATTCCTGCAAACAATCTTCAAGAAGGTGTTCAAAAACTATTTCATCTCTGGGAGACTGACAGAAAGTCGTTTGCAGATACCAGCAGAAAGATCCATGAACGTCTCACTCTAAAAAGTATTCCAGATGAAACAGAACAACTTTTTTTACGGCAATTTGACAAACGCGGACCCGAAGATATTGGTCTTATATTTTTGTTCTTCTTACAGCGAGTTCACCTGGAACCAGGCGATGCTGTCTTTCTGGCGCCAGGTGTCCCACATGCTTATTTGAGCGGTAATATTATCGAATGTATGGCTAACTCTGATAACGTAGTCAGGTTGGGTTTAACCAATAAATTTTGTGATGTAAATGCACTTTCTGACATTCTAGTCTATGATGAGTTAGCAGACTATCGGATAGTTCCAGATAAACTAGGATTTGTGAGTGAGTACGGCTCACCAGCCAAAGAATTCAAAGTAAAATTACTCGACTTGCCGGAAGGAGAGGCTGAATCATTCACCTCACGAACAAGCCTGTCCATGTTCATAGTAATAGCGGGTGAAATCAGTCTGCATTGGGGAGGTGACAACGAATCTTGTACCTGCGTATTTAAGCGAGGTCATTCATTTATAGCACCGGCGAACTTGCCCGAATTCAAAATTCGAGCACGTCATGGTTCGAAACTATTTTATGTTGAGATACCAGATTTGGAAATCTAGGTAGCCTTGGCCTGAACCCTAAATTTATCTGAAACAATCGTTGGCTTGACACTGGCCCAGCGTAACATCAAATTTACTGATTCACTCATATTATCCAGCTTTATCGGATCAAGAAAGGCTGTCACTTTTACAAAATATTCTTGTTCACCAGACAACATATCTGTATTCACAATAACCAGGTTAGTAACGGAAATATAAGTGTCTTTGGCCGCCTCGATGGTAAAGAATCGCTCCAACTCTTTTGTCTCAGAGTTGAGTAGATAGTAACTATCTGACTCTTTGTCAAAACGGAAGCCATTCACAACTTCTTTCACCTGGATGGGTGTCGCCTCGCCGGGTGCATAGAGTTCAAAACGAAAATGAAGTGTAATATTCTCCCCCGACAACAGGACATCATCAAGGGTTTCAGTAAATGAATCGGCCAATTTGGTGCTACAGATGATTTCATGCTTCACACCGGAGTACTGGAGATCGAGTCCCTCAAACCAGGGATTTGCAGTACCCACAGAGGACAGAAACAATTGTGTAACAGCGATAAGTGAGGCATTAAAGGTTTGAGTGAGAAATTCAATCATAATTTAAGAAATGGTTTATCCTGGATTGCCCATGACGAGTCCAACTGCGGTGACAACCAGAGTCAGGGTCATAACAAGTAGGATCGTGAGTCCATAGCTAATGAGGAGTAAGATCATCTTCGAGGTAGTTTTGGAATAGGATTGTGCATAAAAATTCTTCATGGCCAAAAATAAATATATGAGGCTGGCGAAAATCACAAGCCACATGGTGAACTTATGATCCAGAACAACCGTTAAAATGAGAATACTGAAGATAAAGGCGTGCACATGCAAACTGAAAACAAGATGCTCAATATAGAGTTTTTTTCTGCGCCAGTAGAGCACCTTGAGTTGCAGGGCTGCCACAGGCAGCAGCAAAAACATCATCTTGGCAAAATTATCGCTAAAGGTGGACAGAAAATCACTCTGATTTACATCATATTGACCTTCTCCAAACGATACGGTCATTCCAGATTGGGAACTATCAGGATCCACTGGTACCAAACCGGAGTTAGCGGAAATTGTCCCGTCATTACTTAGTGATTTCTGCTTTGATTCTAGAGCGCTTTCTAAAGCGTTATCAATATCTCCCGTCTCCGAGAGTTCTTTGAAAAACTCATTGTTCTGGACGTCTGGGACCAATGTGCTCAGGGTCAGGGACAGAAAGAAAAGTACACTGGCTACAAGATAGAGTCTTACAGGTGGTAGATAACTCACCCTACGGCCTTTTACATACTCGGATGTCAGAAAACCAGGAGACGTGAATAAAAGTCTTAGAGATCTGAGAACACGAGAATCAACATCCAGGAGCTCTTCAAGAAAATCTGAAAACAAATCTTTGAAAGTAAGGCGATAATCTTTGTTCTTTTGTCCGCATTCTGGGCAAAATTGAGCGCTGATAGATGAGCCGCAGTTGAGGCACTGTGTTCCTGAGGGGATTCTTGGCTTTTGTTTATTCATAACTGAAGTCTAAATTTAGATGGAAATGTGAATAGGGTAAGTCTTTTTTCACATTAGCAATTATTAAAGGAGTATACCAAATTTCGATCCAGATTGAAATACGCCCTGCTGATGTTGAGCTCCATACTGTTGTTTCGCTTGAAAAAATGATATTTGCGAAGAGTCGAGCGACTGAACAAAAACTGGAGCAAATTCGAAAACAGCAAGCTCTCCTATTGATAGCCTATGATGGAGTGGTTCCAGTCGGCTTTAAACTGGGATATGTCATTGAGAATAAGCAAAGCTTCTTTTCCTGGTTGGGTGGCGTCCACGAGGATTATCGTCGGCAAGGTATTGCACAAGCGCTACTTGAGAAGCAGGAGCAGCATGTCAGAACACTGGGGATTACACAAATATACTTCACTACCTTCAATCGATTCCCCGCTATGATAAATCTGGGGAAAAATAACCATTATTCCCTAATAAAGACTGCCCCTGAACAGGGTGAAGTCAAATACTGGTATGAAAAGCAGCTCCTCTGAATCAAAATCCCTGGGTACATTTCATTCTTTCTCAGTTTTAGTGTTGTGTTAGTTTAAAGGCATCGCATTGAGGAGAATTGGGTTATGCTAAATATGAATAGGAGTAATATCATCAAATCGATTTTACTGGTAATTATAATGCTTTCACCGTTGTTTGCCTTGTCACAACCGAAGGATTCTGACGTAAAAACATTACATCGACAGATTGACAAGCTCAGCGAGATGGTGGCAAAACTTAAGGCAGAGCAATCTCATTCATATCAGCTTGGAGCCGAATTGAAATCACCCCATGTTGACTTTGACAAGCGTGATAGCTTGAGATTGATTCGCTTGCGCAAAAAACAGGCCGAATCCCGGGCTAGAATTGATCAAATCACATTAGATATTATCGAGATCAGCAAACAATTAGAGGACCCCGGTAAGCGTTATGCCCTCGCCAAAAAAATGCAGCAAGCCAGGGTAGTGAAGCCAACAGTAAACCAGGAAGCTTCGTCTGATTCTACTGATGTGACTCAAGTGATAAGTGCCCGCTCAATAGATTTATCAGCCGTAAAGTTGGTTCGTGAGGGTAAGTCTTTGGACCAGGCCCGTCTGATTACCATTGATGCACTTTCAAGTGAACAGGTTCTTGGATTTTATCAGGGTTTGGAAAAAGATTCTCGTTACGAGCTATATGATATCGCAGACGAAATTGTTAGCTCTGATAAGGTTGAACTCGTGGATGCCCGTCGATCAGCTATCTACTTTTATCTGTTCACCAAGTGATCATCAAACTTTCCAATATAGTTTTAATTACCCTGCTCATCAGCGCATGCAGCGGAGGTAAAATTTCCTATTACAAGAATGGTGATCTTCAAACCCCCCAATTTCTGAATCATATTCGGGATCGTAGCTCAATTCGAGGTGATTATTTCGAAGTGAAACGCAATGACAAGGGGCAGATTACCGCAGCCAAATATTACTCTACCGGAAAAATGCTTGTTGAAAAAAGCAGTTATACCTACACTCGAAAAGGAATGTTGCTTCGACTTAAACGCACCGAATTATTTGACAGTGGCTCGCCAAGAATCACACGAGAATGGCATTACGAAAAAGGTCGGGTGATAAAACGAGAAGAACAGTGGTTCTCCCGGGCTCACTCGCTGGAAAAGAAAATGATCATCTATTACGATGCGAATCAAAAAGCTTATCTTGAAGAAACTCTGGGGTTGGGTCATAAGATTGAAAGCTCAACTGAATATCACTACGACTATAAACATCGTCTCGATAAATCAAGACGCAATTTCTTTCTCCCCAGTGGGGAACTGAGAGATTACTGGTTAACCTTGTATAATGATGAAATCCAGATTGTGAATGAGGAGCGCTACCTACCAGACAATTCACTCATCGCTTTTTACAGATATAGTTATCACCCTGTAAAAAGTTACCGCGAACATGAAGAAATATTGGATGAAGATCGTGGAGTATTCATTTCTCGAAAATATGACGAATACGGACATCTTCTTGTCGAGGTGGAAAAAGATCGACAACTCGAACTGATTAAGAAAACGGTTTATGAGTATAATGATAAACACCAACCAAAATTTATTCATATTTATAACCAGGACGGGAAGCTGGTAAAGACTTCAAAATACAAGAAGTCGTTCATTCTGGAGAATTATCGCACACCGGGACTATAGGAGCCTAATGATGAAGAAGATATTGGTACCCCTGGCAGAAGGATTTGAAGAAATCGAGGCTATCACCATTATTGATTTGCTCCGTCGAGCTGGGGCTGAAGTAGTAGTAGCTTCTCTGGAAAAGAGAAATGTTCAGGGTTCCCATGGCTTGAAAGTCATTGCTGATACTGTATTAGACGAGATTCTCGACGATAACTTTGAAATGATTGTACTTCCTGGAGGTGTTCCTGGAGCCCCTAACCTTATGGGCGATGCTCGAATTATCAAACTCCTGAAGGATCAGGCAACAGCAAATAAAACGTCAGCAGCCATTTGTGCTGCACCTGCAGTTCTAGAAGAGGCTGGCCTCACCATTGATAAGAGAATCACCTCTCACCCTGCTTGGGCTGATCGCATGACAACAGCTATTCACACTGGGGCACGTGTGGAAACGGCTGATCTCCTGATTACAGGTCAGGCGGCTGGCAGCGCTATGGAGTTTTCCTTTAAGTTGATAGAGGCACTCTATGGAAAAGAAAAAGTTACCGAAGTAAATGCTGGAGTTCTGGCAAAATTATAATTTATTGACTCGCTGTTCTTATACTATCAAACCATGCTTCTGCTAGAATCATTGAGGGAATAAATCCACCGACATGATCCGCACCAAGTAGGGTCACCAATTCTACACTCGTTCCACCATTAGCCTGCAAAGAGGTATAGGCACTTAAAGTATTATTGATTGAAACTGTGCTATCAGCAGTTCCATGATATAACCGGACAGGAGCTACCGGTCCCCAATCCAATAGCGTGTTTTCTTCCAGGGCATGTTGGATGGCTACTTCTTGCTCTGCAAAGAAAGCCGCAGTAAAATCTGCTTTGAATAGAGCATCTATGGCAGTTGGTAACTGACCATTCACATCCCCCAACTCCAGGGTGCCATCATATAGAGCTGGAATCATAGACGCATAAGGCTCGTTAAAGATTTCAGTGAGACGATTCCACCCGTAGATATCATCATATGCTGCCACAACATAGACGAGAAAGGCTGGAATATCATAAGCATCTCTACTCAGGAGGTCGCGAGTGGATCCAATGAGGTCATAGGGGCCAGACATGGGGGCAACAGCACTCAATTGAAATTCATCTGAATAATCTGTTTCAATAAATTTTTGGGCAGCCATAGTAGCGTATCCACCTTCAGAATAGCCAGCCAGAAAGAGTTCATCACTTATATCAAGATCATTCTCACAAGCATAGATTCTAACGGCACGTAGCATGTCAACGATGGCATTTGCTGTTAGCTCAGCATGAAGATATGGATGCATATCTTCCGAAATACCTAAACCAATATAATCTGGTGCAACGGCCATAAATCCACTCATGGCGAACATGATGCCATCCATGGCATAAAGGGGATTCACAGATCCAGTGTTTTCCCTTTTCAGGGCAGTTCCATGCTGCACACTCACCAGATCCATGGTTTCAACAGCCTGGGGTAAAAACATGACACCGGAGGCAAGGGTAAGGTCCCCATGCTTATCTCTGGTCTTATAATGAATCTTATATGCATCTGCGCTGTGGGTCAAGGTGTACCCAATTGGAGCTCCAAACAGACTTAGATAAGGTTCAACCTGTGTTGGGGTGAGGGTCATTTGGAAAGTGGCTTCAACCAATTCACCTGCCTCATCAACAGTGTTACAGGTCTCGACCTCATCCTCTTGTTCACAGCCAGTATAAAGGCTGAGGCTGAGCATCATTATACCAAAACTTAAAATTCTATAGATTCTTTTAATAGTATGTTTAGAGTTCATTGTATTTTCCCTAGAATTGACTCATAATTACGAATTCATCATAGCGTGCTTCTAGATCTGATTCCTCCAGATAGGTAATTCCATCTACTGAAAAATCCTGGACGCAAAAAGAGGCGAGAACGGACCCAAACACCACAGCCAGTTTCATATTATCAAAGGAATGGTCTTTGGACTGATCAAGATAACCTATGAGTGCACCCACAAAGGTATCTCCTGCACCGGTTGGATCTTTGACTTCATCGAGCAGGAAACCAGGGACACTAAAGATCTGGTCATTATGAAAAAGAAGAGCGCCATGCTGACCTTTTTTTATGACGACCCATTCAGGTCCCATTGTATGAAGTTTTCTGGCGGCTTTTTTATAGTTACGTTCTTTTGTGAGCATGAGGGCTTCTTCATCATTGATCACAATCATATTTACCCTTTTTATCAGAGTAAGCAAATCTTCGAGGGCTGTATCAATCCATAGATTCATCGTATCAAGCACAACGAACGAGTCAGCTTCCAATTGATCAAGCACATTATGTTGCAAACCAGGGTGGATATTTGCCAGTAATACATAGGCTGCATCTTTGTAGATATCTGGTAAGACCGGATTGAAGGTTTCGAAAACATTCAATTCGGTGAAGAGTGTAGTTCTATCATCAAAATTTTCAGCGTAACGCCCTCCCCAACGGAAAGTCTTCCCTTCTTCTACTGCCAATCCTTCCAGATTTATGTGATGATCTTTAAAAAGAGTGATGACTGAGTCCGGAAAATCATTCCCAACCACGCCTACGATATTTGGATGGGTAAAGTAACTGGCTGCCAGGGAACAATAGCTACTGGATCCACCAGGAACTTCAGAGACTGATCCTGTAGGAGCTTCAATGGTATCGAGGGCGAGTGATCCAACAATTATAAGTGACATGACATTTCCTTATTTTTCTCTTCAATTAACAGGGCTGCAAAATGCTATGCAATCCCCCTCTCGACAATGAATTTCCATTGAGAACCCTATTTTCTCGGCTAGATTCTCCACATGAAAATGAAGATACTTATCCTATTGATAGCCCTAGTGAGTACGCTGAGTGCTCAAGATTATGAATTCTACAATCAGAAACTGACCGACAAGCAAAATGAGCAGGCGATTTACCTGGAAAAGAACCTCATGGCAACCTGTTGCTTTGGTGGTCCAGTTTATATGCATGGTAAAAACCAGATGACGGAAGAAGCCAAAATCACGATTCGCCGCTTGCTGATTGAGGGAAAAAGTACCGATGAAGTTTTGGATCATTTCAGAAATTCCATTGATCCTCGAACCAAGCAGCCCTACGGGAATCGCATCTTGGCATCACCAAAAGCCAGTGAAACTGTTGGCAAGGTCTCTTATTGGATGGTGGTTCTGTTTAGTCTTGTTGGATTGATCATACTCGGATATGCGCTGAAAAAATTACAGGCTAGCAAACAGGTCTCTGCCCCCAAGGGTCAATTGTCAGATGAGACCCTTAACAAAATTGAGTCTGAGCTTTCAGATTTAGACTAATTGTAGCCAGGTATTCAAGAGACGGATAAGGCGTTTAATCTGTCCCTGATTAAGGCAGCTTTTTCGTATTCTTCTGTAGAAACAGCCTCTCTAAGATCACGTTCCAAGTCAAAGCGCAATTCTGCCCGGCGAGTAATTTCGCCTACATTGTCAGCTAGAGATGGCTCTGACTTTTGCTCTCCTTCATTGGTAATTGGCATGGGAATGGAAGCCTCATCAAAGATCTCCCTCGATACCTTTATAGGAACTCTGGCACGTAGGGCCAATGCAATGGCATCACTGGGGCGGGCATCAATTTTTTCAATCCCATTTTCATTTCTTACGTTTAATTCGGCGTAAAAGGTACCTTCTTTTAGTTTCTGAATAGACACACTTTCTAAGCCTTCAGTCATATTGGTAATGACCTGGGATAGAAGATCATGTGTCATGGGACGATCTAAATGAATCTGTTCCAGGGCTAGTGCAATCGCCTGGGCTTCGAATTGACCAACTACAATTGGCAGACTACGCTCATCATCATCCTTCATCTGAAGGAACAGGGTATAACCCGGGGCTGCAGCCTGGGCAAAAAAGAGAATGTTTTTGACAATAACTTCAATCATTTCATCACCAGGCTAAACTTAGTTCTAAAAACAGTCAAATGTCAAACACTCACAGCAAAAATAGCAGGATTGTGGTAAACTTGTGATCTTTAACACTTCTGGGGAGACAGGGTATAAGCGGAATGATTATGTCAATTTTGTCGATTGAGGATAATATCTGATAAAGCTTTGAGCATGTCAGCATTTTTGAATAAAGATGAACTTATCAAAGCGTCCGCCTCAGAAATCCAGGAGTTGATCAACTCTTGAGCCCGTTTAATGGTGCCATGATCTATCATCCATTGTTCGACCTGAACACGATGATGATCTTCCAACTGACCACCTTTCTGAATGGATTGCCACTCATCTAGTTCGGCTTCACTCAACCTGCTTTTCAAGTCGATCCAGATCCAAGTCTTTTTCTCATTAAGTACATCGCTTCCGAGACTCTTGCCCATAGTGGCTGATGAAGATGTCACTTCAAGCAGGTCATCCTGCATCTGAAATGCTCTTCCCAAAAGTAATCCAAAGCGAGACAAAGCTTCGATGGCAGCATCACTGCCCCCTCCTACAATCCCACCGAGATGGCAGGCAAGTTTGATGAGGGCTCCGGTTTTTAGGTCAATCATCATCTCATATTGCTGGGGCTCGACCTGGTCATTATTTTCAAATTCCATATCCCAGCCCTGGCCCTTGCACACATCCATAGCGCCATCATTAAAGACACGGAATACCCTGAGGAATTTGGATTCATCAACATTTGAAAGAAGTTGATAAACATATAAAAGTAGAGTGTCCCCACTCAACAGAGCACGATTGTCTCCAAATGCTTTATGGAGGGATGGGATCCCTCGTCTGAGCTCATCACCATCCATGATATCATCGTGAACAAGCGTGAAGGTATGAAAGATTTCCAATGCTGTTCCCACCGTAACTGCATCACGCCAGTCACCCCCGACTGCTTCTGCAGCAGCCAGGCACAGTGCTGGTCGCAGCATCTTGCCTTCTGCCTGTAGAGCATAATTCATTGGTTCTGAGAGATAAGCAGGTTCAGCATCAAAGCTCGGATTGTGGAGATGTTGCGATATGGCTGAGCGCCATTCCTGAATTCTATTTCTTACATCAATATCCATATATTCTTTCTTGATACCTTCCTTCAACAGATTCGTCAGCCAATTTTATGTAAGAGACTGCGATTCCCCTTCAATTCATCAATCGTACGCACTCCAACACCAAACATGGCCATTTCCAGAGTTCTCTTCCATACTAGCAAAACTTCACTCAGTCCAGCAGTATCAGCTTTTAAGGCCTGCCTCAGCAATACCCCTGCAACCCCACCCATATTGGCACCCAAAGCGATCGCTTTGGCTAGATCAAGTGATTGTTTTAGCCCACCGCTGGCAATGACAAACTGATCTGTTGCCAGGTTTTCCAAAATCTCAGCAGTTGGTTCACCCCAATTAGCAAACTCCTCGGCCGTTTGTTTCAGAATGACCTGATCATCTGATAGACGTTCGCGTTCGATTGAAATCCAATTACTACCTCCGGCACCTGCAATATCGATAATTTCAACGCCTACATCCTTAAGTCTTGCAATCACTCCAAGAGAAAGACCTTGACCTACCTCTTTGATAACAACAGGTAGAGGGAATTCACACACCCACGTCTCGATGGCTTTCAAGGCTCCCTCGAATTGGGTATCTCCTTCAGGTTGAAACGCCTCCTGCAGGGAATTCAAATGAATGATCAGCGCATTTGCCTTTAGATCATCGCAGAAGGTCGCTACCCTGTCAATAGATTGAGAACTCATAATCTGTGCAATACCCAGATTTGCCATGATGATGGCTGTTGGTGCCTTTTCTCTGGCTATCAAAAAACTGTCACGGACGCTTTCATTTTCCAGGGCAACCCGAATGCTTCCCAGAGCCAAGGCACAGCCCACTTCCTCAGCAGCCGAAGCAAGCGTTGCATTGAAATTGAAGCTCTCCTTAACCCCGCCACTCATCGAGCTGATGAGTAGGGGAAACTGCAACTCTTTTCCTAAGAATATCGTGCGGGTATCAACATCGCTGAGGTTTAATTCAGGGAGTGCGTTATGGATGAATCTCCAGCGATCAAATCCAGCAGAGATCGAAAAGTTTAAAGCCTCATCCTGAGCGAGATTCAGATGATCTCGCTTACGTTGTTCAATGTCAGTCGTCAAGGCGGACCTCGCCAAACTCCCCAATTTTGTTCATAACTAAAGTTTGAATTTCTTCCATCCGCTCAGCCGTTTTCGCTTCAAATCTTACAACCAGTACAGGTTGAGTGTTTGATGCTCTCACCAGACCCCATCCATCTCCAAACCGAATACGTACACCATCTACATCGATGCAATCATAGTTTTCTTTGAAATAAATGGCCGCTTTTTCAGCGATCTCAAATTTCTCGGAGTCTGAGTTACAGGTTAGTCTGATCTCTGGTGTTGAATAGTACTTGGGTAGTTCATCAACCATCTCTGAAAGTGGGCGATTGGATTTGGAAAGCAATTCCAGCATACGACCGCCGTTGTAGATGGCATCATCAAAACCAAAATATCTATCTGCGAAGAAAAGGTGGCCGCTCATTTCCCCTGAAAAGGGTGATTTGAGTGTTTTCATATGAGATTTGATGTGGGAATGACCTGTTTTGTACATGACGGGAGTTCCGCCAAATTCCAGGATTTTTTCCTCAAGTGCCTGCGAGCATTTTACATCAAAAATAATTTTATCATCTTTGGATTTGATCACATCCTGTGCAAACAGGATCATCTGATAGTCTGCCCAGACGACTTGACCTTTTTCATCGATGATGCCCAGACGATCAGCGTCACCATCAAAAGCGATCCCGACATCATATCCACCACGTTTTACTTCGTCCTGGATATCCTTCAAATTGGCTGGCACAGTCGGATCGGGATGGTGATTGGGGAAGGTTCCATCAACATCACAATACAGTGCGGTGACTTCACAACCCATTCTTTCATATACTTCCGGGGCACAGAGTGCTCCTGCGGCATTTCCAGCATCAACTACAATTCGCATAGGTCGTTTGAGATCAATGCCCTTGACTACATTATCCATATACTCTGGCAACAGGTCATAGTCTGAGGCAGTACCGTTGCCCACTTCATAATCATCCTTTTTGATGAGTGCGAGCATGTCCTGGATATCCTGACCAAAAAAGGCGAGTTGATCATAGGTCAGTTTGAATCCATTAAACTCTGGTGGATTGTGGGAGCCTGTGATCTGACAGGCACCGTCCACATCTTCAAAATGGAAGACGCTAAAATAGTTTCCTGGTGTAGGTAGGATACCGATATCCATGACATCAATTCCTGTAGACAATGCGCCGGCTTTAAAATACTCTTTTAGCTGAGGAGTTGTGAGTCTCACATCACCAGATAGCGTAATCTTCTTCCCGCCACGACGTTTTACAATTGACGCAAAGGCACGCCCCAGCGCAACCACGACCTCTTCAGGAAAATCTACTGCAACTTCCCCACGAATATCATACTCTCTAAAAATAAAATCATTTACATTCATCTAATAATTCTCCTGCGACCTCTATTTCTTAGGGGTCTGGGTTTTTTCAAGTTCATCAACAGCCTGGCGAACATTACCATCAAATCGATCCAAATATAGTCGACTTTCTGTCGCCGAAGCATGGCTTTTATGCATGACCAGGGCCACCTTAACATAGTTATCAGATTGCACGAGTAACTCGGTTGCTTCCTCATAACTGCAGCTAGTTATCGTGGAAACAATTCGACGGGCTCTATCTTCCAGTTTGATATTGGTAGCCTTCAAATCTACCATCAGGTTTTCGTAGACCTTACCTCGTTTAACCATGGCTGTTGTAGTAATCATATTGAGAACCAGTTTGGTAGCCGTTCCAGATTTCATACGGGTTGAGCCTGTAATTACTTCAGGTCCCACAGGCACGGAGATCAGTACATCCACATTGATATCAATGTGATTTCTATCGGCACAGGTGAAAAATACGGTAGCCGCTCCCAATTCTCGCCCACGTTCCAGTGCACCCAACACATAAGGAGTAACTCCACTGGTGGCGATGCCCATGACGACATCATTTTCAGCTACACCGATATCATCGATAAGCTTACGGCCATCATCTGGGAAATCTTCAGCGCCCTCAACTGCGGTTCGCAAGGCTGTATCACCACCAGCGATGAAGCCTTGAACTCTGTCGGGGCTGGCGTTAAAAGTCGGTGGTATTTCAGAAGCATCCAAGACACCCAGCCTTCCGGAAGTCCCGGCTCCCACATAGATCAAGCGGCCATCACGCTGAAAAGCTTGATCCACCAGTTCTGTGGCTTTTGTGATATGATCCATTTGTTCGGCAACTCTGCCAGCGATGACATGGTCTTCCCTGTTTATGATTTCAAGGATTTCACGAATTGAAGACGAATCCAGTTTCAGGCTTTCCGGATTGCGTTGTTCGGTTAAAAGTTTGCCTAATTTCGATGTCATTTTCTTATAGCTCCCACCACATAATACTTACTTCTAAAATTTCTTGCCTTTTCAGCCTCATCCTCATTAATCATGACTTTAGCATCTCTTGAGTTACACTATTAAAGTCGGCTCTCAAGTCGGCGGCAATTATACATTGGAAGGTGTTCGTAAACCAAATGATATCAACCCTGGATACACCTGCTAGTAAGGCACCTCGAAGATGGGCTCGGTACTGATTGATCATTCCAGAACTTATTAGAGAAGCAATAACCGATATTTCCCTCTCTTGAAGCGTGAGGCCGGGACGGGACAGAATGCGTCCATAGCCATCCTCAATCATCCATCTTGTTAAATCGGGGTGCAATGCATCCATGACCTGTTTCAGCTTTGAATGATATTTACCATAAATGATCTGACTAGTTGCTTCACCGGCTTGTTTGTGATCACTCACGTGTTTGGTACCACGTTTTACTGGAAAATGCGTCCTCAATTGTTTAAGGGCCTCGATGGTTCTGGGGAACCCTGCAAAGAGGAGTGTCTGAAGGATGACTTCTTCCATAGCCTCTTCATCCAGAATACCTGAGCATTGGGGTATCCAGGTATTTAACATGTCCTGATCGTTGAGTGTCGTGGCGATGACCAGAACCCCCAGGAGAAACATTTTCTGCTGCTCAGAGTTCTGAAGCTCGTTCCAGGATTGAGTAAGTTGAAATTCGCAGGCAGAATATCTAGTGGAGAATACCATAGGCTTATAGAATAATCGTCATCGGGGCTGATAAAACTCGAATTTTAAACATCCTGCAAATAATGGACAATGAAACGACAGCCAAATGACTGATTTTCCACAATTCTTCATTTTGAAGTTGTTGGGAAAGCCTAAGACCACCCTATGGTTCAAGCTTGAATCGAATTATATTGTTTGTATGTTGAACGAGAAAATGACTAGCAATCTTCCAAACAATAGCGCCCCTCAATGATCGAGATCATTCTCGCCGTCATTGGTCTGATTCTTAGTTTCATTTTTGCCGGAGCAGAAATTGCATTGCTCTCATCAAACCGACTTCAGCTTGAGGTCTGGCAGCGACGTGAGGTACGTGGCGCTAAATCAGCCATGAAGGCTAGCCAGAACCCGGAACAATTCCTCACAGCCACATTGGTTGGAAATAACATAGCCAATATTATGACAACTTCATTCGCAACCGTGATGCTCATCCAAGTCATTCCCAACGAATGGCTCATTTTGTTGATCATTTCCGTAAGTGTACTGATCTTTGGTGAAATTATACCCAAAACACTCTTTCGTGAATTTCCCAACGCTTCCATGTTGTTTTTTGGACGCTTTGTGAAAATTTTCGAAGTGATTTTATATCCCATTACCATCCTGCTTGGTCTTTATAGGAGGAAAATTCTTAGGAGTGATAACGTGGAGAGTCAAACCAACCTTGACTCTGAGGAGTTGCATCTACTCTTCAATGACCCCAGGGAAGAAAGTGGCGTGGATGTGCATGAGCGTCAAACCATTGCCCGTATATTTACTTTTAAAAATACCTCCATCGGTGAGGTAATGACCCCCCGCCCCGACATGACCTCGGTATCCATCGATACCAGTATGGGGGAGGTTGAAACTGCCTTTATGGAATCGGGGTATTCAAAACTTCCGGTTTATGAAGAAACCACAGATGACATCAAAGGTATCGTTTTCCTGCATGATGTTTTCAGGGGAGCCACTGAGCTCCGTGAGGTAATGCGGGAGGTATATTTCGTACCGGAGACCAAAGCTGCTGATGAATTATTAGGTGAGATGCAGACCAAAAGTCTATCCATTGCCATCGTTATCGATGAATACGGTGGAACAGCAGGACTGGTTACCATGGAAGATTTGTCTGAGGAGTTGTTTGGCGAATTCACAGATGCCTTTGATGAAGAAGATTCAGCGGTTCAGCAGCTTGAAAAGGGGCTGCTCATCCGCGGTAATGCTGAGGTCGATCAACTAAACGAACAACATGATTTTGCCATTCCTCCAGGTGAATACGAGACACTGGCGGGATTCCTCATTGAAAGCCTGGGACACATCCCTCAGAAAAATGAACAGTTCCTCACAGAGACACATCGTTATGTTATCTCATCTTCAACAGCCACACGTATTGAAACCATATTTGTTCAGGAACGCTGATTAGCGATCACTTCAGGGCATGTTCTCTCTCATAGATCGATATCTGTTCCGAGCCTTTTTTTCAACCATGTGGACTGTCCTCATCGGGCTGGTTGGGATCTTTACCATTGCTGATTTTGTAGAGAAAATTGACAATTTTGTTGATGCCGGGGCTGGCCTAAACCTGATGCTAGTATATTATGGTTATAGCCTACCCTACTTTATTGACATGGCCCTCCCCATGAGCATGCTGCTGGCTACTGTTTTCTCTCTAGGAACACTTAATAAGAACTATGAAATTGCAGCGATGCGCGCTTCGGGTATCAGCATGCTCCGCATTGCACGTCCCCTGCTTATTCTGGGTTTATTTTTTACTCTATTCCAATTCATCTTTCAAAATCTCGTTGTTATGCCTTTCAATCATCAGCAGAAAGAAATCACACGGAATATTTTGAAACCGAAGAAAAGTCCACGGAAAATGAAGGAAGTTGTCCGGCAGGATGTCAATGGCAATATCATGGTGATTAAATCCTACGATGTTCCAAACAATAAGGGTAAGGATGTTTCCATCCTGGCTTATCAGGATTCTGGAATCACCGAGCGATGGGATTATGCAAGTCTGGAGTGGATTGATTCTCTCCAGGCCTGGGATAAATCAGAAGGATTGAATCGCCGCTTTGATGCTACCGGAAAGTTATTGTTCTCAGAGATGAACCTTAGCGATGAACTGCCAATTACGCTGACTCCAGCTGATATCGTTAAGGAGCAGATCAGACCCAACGAAATGAATGTTTTTCAGTTAGTAGACTTTATTGAAAAGAAAAAGCTACTTGGTCTCAATCCCCATCGGTGGGTAGTAGATTTCCATTTCAAATTGGCGTTTGTTATGACCGGTTTTATAGTGATTTTTCTGGGGATCAGCTTTGCTCTCCAAGGCACCAGGGAAAATCTAGCTGTAGGTGTGGGAAAGAGTGTGATTGCTCTTTTCGTTTACTATATCCTGCTTATTGGTGGACAAAAAATAGGCTATAACAGCTCAATTCATCCGGCATTTGCGGTCTGGTTTGGAGATGTAGTGCTTTTCATTGCAGGCGGATGGCTGTTCTTTCAAACAGCTAAAAAGTAACACTCAACTGGTACAGCATCAGCTGAGTGCACTCTAGTTTGTGATTTATGCCTCGGTTTTAAGCGGACAAGTATTCACCCCAAAAATAGCCCAAATGGGACAGAAATTAATAAGACCTGTAACCAGTGGTATGAGACCAGTTAGCGCCCAGTAACGAGCATTTCCTTCAAGAACAAAGAAAAGGCTAAAAAGGCCAACAGCCAAGACTAAGCGTATAATTTTGTCAATGGAACCAATGTTTTTTTTCATGTTTTATCTCCTATTGATAAGTAGCAATTTTCATTTCTACCCACAATATGAAATAAATTGGCATGTACATCTGTGACAATATCACATTACTTGAATTTTTTCAGATTTTTTTTGTAATGATGACCAATTTTACTAGCGAAGCAAGCACCTGTCGAAGAAGCATTTACTTGAGCAGGATTTTACCTCGGCTTTGCTGAAGTAGACCCCTGCGTTCGAAATCTTTCAATATCCGGCTAATGACTTCTCTCACGGACCCTAATTCGGTAGCAATCTCCTCATGAGTCATTTGAATACCCTGCTTGCCTGGAAACGCCAGAGATCTTTCTTCTAGAAACTTGAGGAGGCGCTCATCCAATTTGCCAAAAGTGATTTCTTCGATGAGACTCAGAACCCCTTCCATACGATTGGCCAACGAAGAGAAAACAAAGCGGCGGATGATTTCATTTCTGGCAACCCAATCTCTAAAAATATCGGCTGGGAATAGAACAGCCAATGCATCAGTATCCACAATAGCCGTGGCAGGGTAAGGGGTGTGGGCCAGAACACATGAAGCGGTCAATATACATGTTTGTCCACGCTCCACATGATAGAGGGTGATCTCTCTGCCTGTCTCCCCTCTTTTAAAAACACGAATATCCCCTCCACCAACTAGAGCGATCCGACTACAGCTATGTCCTTCCTCAAAATAAAAAGCACCTCGAGGCAGGGACGCAAGTTCTGCAGTCTTAATCATTTGTTGTTGAAAAGAATCTGATAAATCTTGAAAGAAAGGAAATAACTGAAGTATTTCCAAGCGTTGCCCTTCTGCGGTGGGATTATCCAACATATGGTAAGCGATTTTACCTAGCGCTTAAATTGAAAGCTGATTCCAAATTCAATACCCTCGGCATTGGCAAAGGACATGCCCCCTAAGAGTTTGAGGGCCAGGTCAGCATCGAACCAAATGAGATGAACTCCTGCTCCAATGGATGCTTCGCTTCCATAGGGACCTCCAAAGGCCATCCCAGACCTGATTGGAACCATACCAAATCGGATCCACTCCGCTGCCAGAGCCAATCTCCAGGATCGACTGGCAAAATAATAGTCATCTAAGCCAGCAGACAGATCAGCCATGATGATAAAGTCATTTTTGTATTGATAACTTCCACCAAGACGAAACACGGCTGGATAATTCATGCGCAGACTATCAGGTCTTGGTACATTGGTCTCATCAAGTTTGAAAAGGCTGTCGGTGTTTGCCAGAGCACCCGTCACGTTAACACCTTCTATTTCCATAGAGTATAAGGTGCTGGCCGAGAAGGTCGTACTATCGCTAGAAATCTGTAGTAGATCACGGATGGGTACAATTGCTTCGATAATTCCAATATTTCTGGCTATAAAATTGTTATCATTACCCCAATTGATGAAGCCAATCACATTGTTAATGGCAACGCCAAATTGCCAGTTATCAATTTTGCGTGTATTAAATCCAATGTCAACTGCCAGACCGTTACCACCAATCGCTCGGGTGTATCGGTAAAAACCATCAGATTCGAGACCAGTGGCTCGAGTACTGAAAGCACCACCTGAAGAGTCCACACCAGCAAAGCCGATCCCAGCCAGATATTTGAAAGTGGCTCCCACATTGTACTTTTCAAATGGTACAGCAAAAGAGAAACCAAAATTAGTCACCATAAGAACATCCTGGGTCACTGACAGGTCAAAGGATCGACCCAACTGATTCCCCTCCATGACAATTTCAAACAGACCAACTGGCAAAGAATTCTGCATGTAATACTCAACACCCGAAGTGAATGCATAATTCCCTATTGAGACATTCAATAATGGGATTGGAACACTTACTCCCAAACCCACAGATAAACCTTCTTCCGAGATTTCTGAGAGAAGGAATTCCTTGTGTGTTTGCTCGCTGCCCAGCATCTCCTTTTCAAGATCAAAAGGATTTCCATCCTTATCCCCAGAGAAATATTGATTAAACAGAGCGAGGGACATGAAATTGTTGAAAGCTGTAACTTTGAAATCAAAGAAATCAGCGCTAAATGTGAGATCCTCAGTATATCCCAGGTTGGCCGGGTTATATCCAACCGCAGAGATACCCCTGGAGGTCACGGTATAGGCATTACATAGACCAAGGCCTCTCGCATCGATATGCGCCTGTCCAAATCCGGATACTACCAGAAACAGCGAGACAACAAATATTGAGATTGACCGTCTCATTGAGTAGTGTCTTCCTCAGTGCTGCTGAACATGGGTCCTGAATTCAGAATAAATTGCATAAAGGCGGTCACATCAATTCCGGCAGAGAATGGTAACAAGGCAGGGTTGGGAGTCTCATCGAGAATAAATTTAGTGGCTATATAATGATCTTTTGGCTCTACTAACCAACCCAGTTCACCATAAGCAGTAACATCCTGAATGAGCAACAATTCTGTGCCACTACTGTTCAGAGTCAAATTGTAAAGTGAATCAGCCACGGTGGGTGCATCCAGCTCCACAAAGGCGAGTGCTGAAGCCACATCCGCGAACCCAGAATCAGAACGGGCCAACATGAAGGTATCCAGAAAGGCATATTGCTTGTGTTTCAGTGTACCGTAGGTGGAGTCACCCATGACATCGTTCAAATTGAAATCTGCAGAATAACTAAATTGACCCGAGCCTTCCATCCCAGGTATCACAATACCTGTACTGGGATCCACAGTGCCAGCTGGAATCTCAAGCTGAAGTGTCTTGACCATGGGATGCAGAATAAGTGTATCCAGATTCAGATCAAGTGTATCAGCTGAGCCATCGTCATCGAGATCAGCAGACACCAACACACGGTTTTCAAGGGAGCTGTAGAATGGGAAATATTGCAAGTCTGAAACCAGTATTTCTAGTCCAAAACCAAGTCCAATATCACTAAATATGATGGTGTTGATAGTGGAACTTATAAGCATATCAGATTCATCGGGAATGCCATTGCTACCCACCAATTGCTTGATTGTGCTGGAATCCAGAGCAGCCATTTTTGAAAATGTTGGAGGCATGAATTCCACCCCCCCCCCGGCAATGCTTAGATAAAAGGGAATTTCAAAACGCCAGGTTCCTGAAATTTCGGCTCCAGCTGAGATTGAGGTCAGCCCATCAGGCGATATTTGAGCATCCCCACCTACAGCAACGATATCAGGCATCATTGCCATGAGATTGACAATATTGTCATCCGCCGGGAAGTGCTGGACAATGCTGGCATCTCCATCAACGGTTCGTCTCACATAATCTCGACTAATTCGAATCTCAGTTGATACCGGAGCACCCGGTGCCCCAGCTTGAAAATTTACCGAATCTGGATCAAGGGCTACCACTATGCTGTCACCATCTCTGTAGCCTTTCACCGCAAGACCTAAGCCTGGTGAAACCCCAAACTCATTCTCCATGGTGATGGCAAGGATAGCCTCACCAAATGTGACCCCACCCACGAGACCTGGTAAACTCAGAGGTTGTTCCTGATTACTTAGCCCGAAATTGATATCAAAGAGTCCAGTCAAATCTGCAATCCTCAGAGAGGTCATCAAAACATTTACATCGATTGCCATTTCATCTGGTGGTGGATATGGGATGGTCGTTGGTCCCCCATCTGAGCTAAATTGGATTTCAGTCTCGATGAGGAGTGAATCCAGAGGGGTATCATCGCCAGTGAGGTTACTAAGTATATGACCATCCAGGACAACCACAGTATCAGCAGCCTGTCCATCTGGCAGTGTAAATGCTAATACTTCATAGCTCCCGGCTGCCAGGCTATCATCATCCGCGTAAAAATTTCTGAGCTTGATGCGTAAAACGTCGATATCGAGACCCATTTGGTTTTCAAGAGCGATACTCAAACGATTGGTATCCGGGTCATCCACATTGTCCTTGAACTTGGCCTTGACGATCTGAACACTAAAGGCAGCATCTGGTGAGGTGGTATTCATGTCCTGATAGATGGACATGGAGGTATCGCGCATATTTATCTGAAAACTCTCGAAACCATCTATATCCAGGGAAAAATTATAGTGGAAGAAGGGATTCACACCCATCGGGAATTCCAATGTATCACCATTATTGCCATTAATGGTGCCACCAAATTCAAAAATGAGACTGTCAAATAGAGTTATACCATCAAGTGAGGATACTTTAACACTATCTTCGCCATCTCTCATATACTCGGAAATGCTATCGAAGAGGTGATCATGAAGTGTGTCAAGCCTACCATCAGCACTTTTTGTGTAGACAAGCAGTCCTAAATCAGAAGAGGTTAAAGGCAATTGACTGTTGATCGTCGAAGAGATTGATCCAGTAAGAATCTTAACTGATTCAAAACTTTCGATGGGGACGTCTGGCGCTAGGGTTGCAGGATCTGGAAGCAATGCATAAGCTTCCCTGATTCCTGGTAGGATTGTCTCAGGAATAGTGATTTCTGCACCACTTGGAATTGCTGGAACGAAAAGAGTATCATCACATATATATGTTTCGGGGATAGTTCCACAGGGGGTACATCCACCCAGATCCTCTGTACTGGCTACACTCACTTCAATTTCATGAACATAGCCAGGTAGCAATACATCTTGATCAGCATTCATATTTGAATCAGCATCACCAAAAGTAAAGTTCACCGTCACAGATCGTCTTGCATTTAGATCATCACATCTTGATGCAGGAATTGTATCATTCGTGTAGGGGGGATAGTCAAATCCCATATCAGTCATATTTATAACTGTTTCCACTGGTCCTATGTGAATCCCTGTATCTAGAACCGCCGGGAGGAGTGATCCTATATCGATGGGGCCAACTCCCAGGGCCATGGGATCCTGGCCAGGAATCACAAACATATCTTCTGGAAGTGTGATCGGCGGCAAGTCATTCTCCAGGGTGATATAGAGACCACCAGGATAGTCAGCCAGTGTATCGGGCAACAAGATATCCATGATCCCATCACCGTCTGTGTCTACTGAGTCACCATAAACCTGGATGGTCCCAGTTGTATCAGACGCAAGGAGTCCATCAAAGGGATAATTTTCAGAAACTAAGGGAATGGTCAGGGTCATTTGCCAGGTTGGCAACACCACTTTGGTAGGGAGTCCAAAATCACATTGCAGGACAAGAATACCCCACAATATGGTCAGTACTATTCCTGCTGACCTGCCTTTGATTTTCTGAAAATTAATAGGCTTAATCCTTCTCTAATACCTGTAATGTTCCGGTTTGAAAGGACCTTTGGCAGAGATACCCAGATAATCTGCCTGATCATCAGAAAGCTTCGTCAGTTTGACATCAAGATGAGCGAGGTGCAGTCTGGCTACTTCTTCATCAAGCTCCTTGGAAAGTACCTGAACGCCATCGGCTACGCTGCCCTCATAAAGCGCCATCTGAGCCAAGACCTGATTGGTAAATGATGTGGACATCACAAAGGATGAGTGACCCGTGGCATTACCAAGATTCACCAGGCGACCTCTGGAAAGCAATACAATACTCTTACCATCAGGAAATTCGAATTTATCAACCTGGGGTTTGATATTGGTTTCAGTGATGCCAGAGGTGGTCTCCAGCCAGTTCACATCAATCTCATGATCAAAGTGACCAATATTGGCCAGGATAGCATTGTCCTTCATTTTTTCCATGTGCTCACCGCGGATCACATCCTTACAGCCCGTGGTGGTTACAAAGATATCACCGAAGCTGGCAGCCTCTTCCATGGTAACCACAGAGAAGCCTTCCATAGCGGCCTGTAAGGCACAGATTGGGTCGATTTCGGTCACGAATACCTGTGCCCCATATCCAGCCATGGACTGGGCAGAGCCCTTACCTACATCACCATAACCAGCAACTACGATCTTTTTACCAGCCAGCATGATATCGGTACCACGTTTGATACCATCAGCCAGAGATTCTCTACAGCCATACTTATTATCAAATTTGGATTTTGTGACAGAGTCATTCACATTGATAGCAGGGAAAGGTAAGCCACCCTCTTCCACCAACTGATAAAGACGATGAACACCTGTAGTGGTCTCTTCAGAGACACCTTTAATCTCAGCATGCATCTCAGGATGCTGTTCCAGGATGACCTGGGTCAGATCGCCACCATCATCTAAGAGTAAGTTGGGACCTTTACCATCAAAGTCCAGGGTCTGATCAATACACCACCAGTATTCCTCTTCTGTCTCACCCTTCCAGGCAAAGACAGGCACACCAGAGTCAGCAATGGCTGCGGCGGCATGATCCTGGGTTGAGTAAATATTACAGCTGGACCAGCGGACTTCAGCACCTAGCTCAGTAAGCGTCTCGATTAAGACAGCGGTCTGGATGGTCATATGGATACAACCTGCGATACGGGCACCAGCAAGTGGCTTAGTATCTCCATAGCGTTTCCTTAGCTCCATGAGGCCTGGCATCTCTTTTTCAGCCAGAAGCATCTCTTCCTGGCCAAAGGCAGCTTGGTTTATATCAGCAACTTTGTAATCTATCTTGTTTGTTTCCATTTATTTGTTTAGAACCTTTTTATTCTTTGCGCGCATTTCGACAAGCTCAATACATCGCTTTGCGCTCTCTGTGGTTAATGCTTTTTTGTTTTATCTATTTGCTTAATGCTTTACTGACTTCCGACATCAGGTTGGTTTTTTCCCAGGGGAACTCATCTCTTCCGAAGTGGCCATATGAGGCCGTTTTCTGATACAGTGGTCGTTTTAGATTGAGATGGCTGATAATGGCAGCAGGTTTAAGTGGGAAGACTTCCCGTACCATGGCTTCCAATTCACTATTGCTATGCTCTGAGGTACCATGTGAGTCAACCAGGATAGAGATAGGCTCGGCCACACCAATGGCATAGGCCAATTGGACTGTACAGCGCTGGGCAGCTTTGGCAGCTACAATGTTCTTGGCAATGTATCTTGTCATATATGCAGCTGATCTATCAACCTTACTTGGATCTTTGCCAGAGAAGGCACCACCACCATGGGGAGCGTAACCACCATAGGTGTCCACAATAATCTTACGTCCAGTAAGACCAGCATCTCCCTGGGGTCCACCTACCACAAAACGACCTGTGGGGTTCACAAAAGTTTTAAGAGTGGTATAGTCCACCAGTTTTGCCGGCAGGACCGGTTTGATGACATGCTCCAGGATATCCTCATACATCTCACCCTTGACATCCACACCGTCTTCATGCTGATTAGAAATCACTACTGCGGTGATGGCTTCAGGTAAATGGGTCTCGGAGTTGTACTGTACTGTCACTTGGGATTTACCATCGGGACGGAGATATGGTAGCTTACCGTTCTTACGAACTTCAGCCAGTCTTTTAGTCAGTTCATGGGCGATATAGATCGGCATGGGCATAAAGGCGTCGGTTTCATCTGTGGCATAGCCAAACATCATCCCCTGGTCACCAGCACCCTGCTCGTGAGTCTCATCATCAACACCCTGAGAGATATCTGCGGACTGTTTATCAATACTTACCAGAACTGCGCAGGTCTTGTAGTCAAATCCCATCATGGAATCTGTATAGCCGATGCGTTTAATCGTGCCCCTGACGATACGCTGGATATCAACGTAGGCTGAGGTGGTTATCTCACCACCCACCATGACCAGGCCAGTGGTTACAAAGGTCTCGCAGGCTACGCGACCCTGAGGATCTTTTTCTAATATGGCATCAAGAATCGCATCCGATATCTGGTCAGCTATTTTATCCGGATGACCTTCCGTTACTGATTCTGATGAAAACAAATATGACATGTGCTTATCTCCAACTTTACTATTTATCGCACACCCAAGCCGGGCCTTTGATAGTATTAATGATTAATTCAATTTCAATTCTGAGTAGTCACCAACGTTGACAACTCTCTTCTGGCTTTCAACCAGTGCATGATCTCCAATAAGAGAATGGCTCAGGATCATGTTCTTTATAACAGCTCCTTTACCTACAATTGTTTCTGTCAAAATGGCACCACTTATCTCAGCACCTTTATCAATGGTGACATTTGGACCAATTACCGAGTCACTCACCTTTGCTTCTTCATGAATGAAAACAGGTGGGTGAATAATAGACCCATTACTGTGTTCAGTTGACAAATGGTGCTTGAGCAAAAAGCGGTGAGAATCTAGCAGAGTTTCCTTGGTTCCGCAATCATACCAACCATTGATTTCAACAGCCTGAATGTGTTCGCCATTTTCAATCATCAACTGTAAAGCATCTGTTAATTGATATTCCCCACGGGTTTTAACATCGTCAGCGATGAGCTTTTCAATAGCAGATTTTAAGACCCGCTGGTCTTGGATATAGTACATCCCTGCCAGGGCCAGGTCTGATTTCGGCTTTTCCGGCTTTTCGACCAATTTGCTGATTCTGTGGTTCGCATCTATTTCAGCAACACCAAATCGACGTGGATCATCAACTTTGACCACGGCAATAGCATTGTTTTTATTTCCCACGAACTGTTTGAAATCCACATCGAAAACAGTATCTCCAAGTATGATGAGGACGCCATCTTCCTTATCCTCAAGGCCCTCCAATACGGCATGACCCAAACCTTTTCGTTCAGCTTGATATGGAAAATCCAGTCTCAAGTGTGAATAAAATCTATTTACATATTCTTCAACCTGTTCACCCTTGTATCCCACAATGATGGAAACAGAGTCCACTCCGGCTGACTCGACAGCTTCAAGTACGTGCCCAATCAAGCGGCGGCCGGCAAGGTTGATCATGACTTTGGGAACATTTAAAGTGTGCGGCCGGAGTCGTTTTCCGATACCTGCCGCGGGGATAACTGCTCGCATTGCTTACTTCCCTCCGCCAAACATGTCCACATTGACATTGACATGCTCAAGATACTTTTTGGGATCATCCTTAATCTCTTTTACAAGAGCATTGATATTATAGGAGATACTGTCCAACCTTTGATACAATGAATCAGAGCGTGTCAACTTACCGAGGCTTGATTCGGGGTCATTAAGCCGCTTACTTAGAAGACTCAAATCCTTACCAATTTTATCCAGGCTGGCAAGAGAGCTGTTTAACTTACTCTTATTGTCATCCACAACCTGATTTAGAGTAAAGGATACAGTTTTTAAATTGGTCACAATGGTATCGATATCTTCGCGTTTCGTGTCTACCATGATTTCGGCTTGTTGCAATGCACCTTTCATGGCCAAAAGTCCAGGCTGAATATCTGCCACCATAAGAGAATCAATTAATTTTGAGGTGTTATGGATGCTGTGGAGACTGGCCTGTACATCCTCCTCCATAGCCTGATTTAATAAGAGCAGCGTCTTGTTGAAGTTTCCCAACAGGGTTTGAAAATCAGTTGAAATAGCACCGGTGGTCTCAAAGATGTCTTCCAGCCCACCTGCAAAGGTACCCCTGAATACACCATGTTCACCCAGACGTATTCCTGAGCTTCCCGGGCTTACTTCTACCTTTTTGGAACCCAATAGTTCTTGATTTGAAATAATAGCGAAGGCATCGCTGTATAGTGTGATGTCTTTATCAACGCCAATGATGATATCAACGGAATCCTTTTTGACAATAAAGTCATCAACAATTCCCTTAGGCACACCGGATACGGTGACCGGGTCGCCCTCTTCCAGTCCACTGGCACGAGCGACCCGAACCGTATAATAACTCCTTGAGGAAAAGATGTCTGCCTTATTTCCCCACATAATTCCCATGACCGTAGCCACCAGGATTATCAGAACGACAACACCAACGATTATCTCTTGTCTTTTTTCCTCAGGTCTCATTTCATTAATTACTTTCTGGTCTCATTTACTCTTCTTCGAAGGATTCTACAAACTGTTTATCTGGATCTATGGGGCGTTTCCATTTAGTTTTGTGCTTAGTAAGTTGTTTTCTCATCTTTTTCACAACAAAATCCACTGATTTTGTCAGGTCATTTGATGTTTCTTTGGCCGTTAACGTTTCACCTGGTACATTCAAAATCACCTCAGCAATATAATCATTTTTTACCTTATCAACGATCATCTTGCAATTAACAGTTCGATCGTATACAGAATCTAGACGATGGTCTATTTCATTCTGTATATATTCCCGAGTTTTATCCGAAATGTCAAAATGCCGAGCGACGATGTTTACCTTCATTAGCTCCTCCTGCTTTATGGTGTGTTGTTAACATACTATTTTTTCCCTGCCCTGGGATGGGCCATTTGGAATGCTTTCTTCAGCTTATCGACTTGCACATGTGTATACACCTGAGTGGTGGACAAGTTCGCGTGACCGAGCAAATCTTTTAATGCCATTAAGTCTGCCCCCGCATTCAAAAGATGGGTTGCAAAGGTATGACGCAGAACATGGGGGCTCATTTTTTTGAGTTCGGCAATTGCCTGAATGGCCTTTTTGACCCTCTGGCGAATTCCATTGGTACCCAACGGGGTCCCATTCTTACCCAAAAACAGAGCTTCATCTCTCTCCCTCACTCCAAATTTATGTTTAGTGGCGTGTTGATAGTTTTCTATAGCCTCCCAGGCATATTGGCCGACGGGAATCACTCTTTGCTTTGACCCTTTTCCAAGTACAATGACCGTACTCTTCTGGATGTTCAAATCGCTGGTTTTGAGGCCAGCCAATTCGGAGATGCGCATCCCTGTTGAGTAAAACAATTCCACGATTGCCAGATCGCGTCTACCCATCCAGCTATCTGATTCCCCCAGCCTGTCCAATACAGCCACGATTTGAGTCTCTGACAAATAACTGGGAATAACTCCTGGAAGTTTGGGTGTATGCACATAAGCTGCAATGTTCAATGTCACAACACCCTCGCGATGCATATACTTAAAAAATGATTTGAGCGCAGCCAATTTCCGGGCAACTGAGCGTGGTTGCTGGTTCAACTCCCCTGATAGATAGCCTAAGAAACTACGCAGAACACCTCGATTTATCTGATCCGGCTGGTTCAGGCATTCCACATCATAATCTTGCAGAAACTGACAAAATTGGGTGAGATCAATCTGATATCCTCTCAGTGTCTCTGGAGAATACCGTTTCTCAACCTCAATCCAGGCTAAAAAATGATCAATTTGGGTTGTCAATACTGAACTCATGCGTACTGACTTTCTTCTCTCAGAACGCTTAAGACCTGCTCAAAGTCATCATGCATAGGGGCGCGCAAATCCATGGTCTCATCAGTAATTGGATGATTAAATATCAAGCGCCGAGCGTGCAGAGCCTGACGATTGAGCATTCCGAGAAGTTGAGCTGCTAATTGTCTATTACGCATATTCAAAGTGATAATTTTTGAATTACGCCCACCATAATATGGATCTCCAAAAATGGGGTGGTTAACATGAGTCATATGCACTCTGATCTGGTGTGTACGACCTGTTTCGAGTTTAACCCTCACCAGAGTCAGGAATTCGAATCGTTCGATGACTTCATAGCGTGATAAAGCAGGCTTGCCCGTCTCAATCACGGTAAACTTTTTACGATTCTTTGGAGAGCGGCCGATGGGTGCATCGATTTCACCGTGGTCATCATCAAATCGGCCCCAGACAAGTGCATAGTAATATTTTTCGATGGTCCGTTTTGAAAACTGAGATCGGAGATTACCATGAATGCTATTGTCTTTGGCTGAAATAAGCAAACCGGAGGTATCCTTATCCAGACGATGGACGATTCCGGGACGGAGCAGTCCGTTGTCGTTGGAGAGATGTTCACAATGGTAAATCAGGGCATTAACTAATGTACCGGTTGCATTGCCAGCACCGGGGTGTACAATGAGTCCGGGTTGTTTATTCACAACGATGAGATAGTCATCCTCATATACGATATCTAAAGCAATGTTTTCTGCGAAAAGTGTGGGCGCATACTGTAGATCATATTCTACAGTAACGTGCTCACCAGAGTCTACGAGATGACTGGCTTTAACTGGTTTCCCATCAACTTGAATCTTGCCAGATTTTAACAATTTCTGAACCTGGTTCCGAGTAATGTGCGTAGGCAAGCGGCTTGACAAAAATTTATCAATGCGCACGGGTCTTTGGAAGTGGTCTATAGTTACTTCAAAAGTCTCATGGGTCGAACTGTGTTGATCAGTCTGATTAATCAGATTTACTCATTCCTAACTAGTTTTGAAATTGAGTGGGTATTATGAAGGTGGATTTTTTCAATATTTGCACTTAGAAATTGCTGTGGCAAATATAGCGCTAAGGCTTCAGAATAGAAAGATTATTGAACGAATTCTTTTTATATGATCTCAGGTCAGGAAGTGGAAGATTCTTCAGCGTCAATTACTATGCTGGCTTGCTCAGAACTCTCTTCTTTCCCTTCAATAAAAAAAACATATCCCAGGTAGAGAATCATCCCAACATTTACGGCACTATCGGCAACGTTGAAGGTTGGCCAGCGAGTAAAAAAGAGCCAATCAGGCCAGTCAAAACTGATAAAATCCACCACATATCCTCTGATCAAGCGTTCCGGGATATTCCCGAAAGCTCCGCCCAGAATAAATGCCAGACCCACACTGGGTAACACATGTTTATCTTTGTACTGATATAGGAGATAAAAGAGAAGTCCCATAGCGCCAATTGCCATCATATTTACCAGTGGCATTGGGATAAACGAGAGGCTGAAAATCATATTGTAGTTTTCAGCATAATCCAATCGGAATAAGTCGCCATTGGCAGGCCAATAGTGCTTACCCTTTAAAGCAACAATGGCCCAGTATTTCGTAGCATGATCCAGCACAACAAGGATCGCGCTAATACTCAGAAATTTTAGCATCTGTTTAATAGCGCTTAATTCCTACAGTAAAGGTGCTCCCAGCGATCTTGAATTGAGCCTCAAAGATGCCTGCCTGGGAAGTAAAATTGATTTCCTCTGCCAGTGTTTCATTGGCTATATATTCTTTATGCTCGGTAATCATATTTTTAATCGTTTCATCTGTTTCAACAAAAATACTGATTCTGTCAGACACATCAAATTCAGCATCTTTACGCATGTTCTGAACATTGCGAATAAAATCCCTGGCCATCCCCTCACTGATCAAGGCTTCTGAGAGTTCTGTTTCTACCGCTACAACAACACCAGCCTCTTCAATGACAGCCTGACCTTCCGGTTCAATGGTCGAAACAAGCAACTCTTCTGGAAGAATCTCAAATGAGTTCACTCCATCGCTCATGTGAATGGTACCAGTCGCTTTTGATAATTTGAGCAGTTTTTGAGGGTCAGTAGATTCGACCAGGTTTCTAATCAAACCCATATCTTTACCATATTTTGGTCCTAGAAGACCCAAGTTTGGTTTGACAACATACTTAACCAGAGCATCAGCATTCTCAACCACGGTCAAAGCTTTGATATTCAATTCTTCCAGAATCTGATCTTTAAGATCGCTGGCATAAGCCCTGTCTTGTTCTCCTGGGAAATATACTGAGATATTGGCCAGGGGCTGACGGACCTTGAGGTTGGCCTTATTCCGGGCGGCTCTTCCTAACTCTACGGTTTTAATAACCACATCGACACGGCGCAGCAGCTCATTATCCAACCAGCGCTCATCAACCTCTGGGAAGCTACAAAGATGAATACTCATGGGTGCCTCAGGATCTAGTGCTACCACGAGATTTTGATAGAGGGCTTCCGTGAAGAATGGCGAGACCGGTGCAATTAATTTTGTAAGGGTAACCAGAGCATTGTAAAGCGTATGGTAGGCAGCCCATTTGTCAGTATCATTTTCACTTTTCCAAAAGCGACGTCTGGACCTGCGAACATACCAATTGGACAATTCATCTATAAATTGGGTGATTTTGAGCATGAGTTTGTCAGCCTGGTAGCTATCGTAGTCTTTACGAGACTGCGCAATCAATTGGTTCATACGAGCCAGAATCCATCGGTCCAATTCAGTAAGTGTTGATTCATCCAGTTCTGACATAGGATCAAACTTGTCGAGACGTGCATAGGTCACAAAGAAGGAATAGGTATTCCATAAGGTGAGTACTTTGCGACGCACTTCATCTGCAGCATGGTATCCAAAATTTAAATTGTTTACGGGTACCTGGGAGGCATACATCCATCGCATGACATCTACACCCATTTTTTCCGCTGCATCTTCAAACCAGATGGCATTACCAGCCGATTTGTGCATATCATCCCCATGTTCGTCTTTGACAAGGGCATGACCCATAATGGTTTTAATGGGGGGTTTGTTTTCCATCACTGTGCTCATAGCGAGAATGGCATAAAACCAATTTCGGAATTGTCCGGGGAGAGATTCCACGATAAAATCTGCAGGAAACCATTTTTTCCAATAATCAGGATCGTTCCGATATTCCAGGGTGGAGTAAGGTACAATGCCAGCATCTAGCCAGGGGTTGCCTACATCAGGAACACGGGTTCCAATGAGTCCCGTCTCAGGGTGCTTGATTTTTACTAGATCAATCCAGGGCTTATGGGGACTGCTGCCCTCAAATTTATCCCAACCTTCAACAGCCAATTCTTTTAATTCAGTTTCAGAACCTACGACATAAAAAGAACCATCTTCAAAGGTCCAGATTGGAAGCGCAAGACCCCAATAGCGTTTCTTGGAAATCATCCAGTCATGCATGTTCTTGAGCCAATCCAGCTCGCGTTCTTTGCCGTAGGATGGAATCCACTCTACTTTTTTGGTTACTTCAGCGATTTCCCCTCTCAGCTCATCCATGCGGATAAACCACTCATCTACAGGGCGAAACACCAGCTCAGTGCCATGACGCCAGCAACAGGGATAACGGTGAGTGATGGGCTCACGCTTGTAACGCAATCCCTTGTGGGATAGATCATCAATGATAGCATCACCGATTTCCATGACATTTTTACCTGTCCACTCACCGAAGCCATCTAAATAGGCGCCAAATTCGTCAATGGGCTTGATAACCTGGAAGCCAAGTTCTTTTGCCAAAGCATTATCTTCTTTACCGCAACCCGGGGCGATGTGGACGATTCCTGTACCATCATTTTCAGAAATCTCATCCCAAAAAATAATGGCATGATGGATATCTTGCTGAACAGGTAATTCATCATAAGGTCCATGATATTCCCAACCCAGCATATCTTTTCCCTTGATGGTTTCAAGGATTTCATAATCTCCCTGCAGAATGGAGAGGCGACCCTGTGCGAGGTAATAAATATCATCAGCTTGTTTCACTTTTACATAATCAAGATCGGGGTGAACTGCAGCCATAATATTAGAGGAAAGCGTCCAGGGTGTGGTTGTCCAAACCAGCAAAGATTCATGCTTACGATCTTTGAGGGGAAATTTTAAATAAATTGATGTATGGGTTAATTCTTTATAGCCTTCCGTAGCGATTTCGTGCTCAGAAAGAGCTGATCCGCAACGAGTACACCAGGGCATAACATCGTAACCCTTATAGATAAATCCACGGTCAAAACATTTTTTCAAAAAAGCCCAGATGGTATAATTATTCTCATCAGACATGGTATAATAGGAATTATCCCAATCCATCCAGTAGCCCATACGCTTGGACTGTTCGGTCTGAACAGCTGAAAATTTCCGGACACGCTCTTTGCATTTATTTACAAAGGCTTCTACTCCGTATTCCTCAATGTCTGTTTTGGATTTAAATCCCAGTTCTTTTTCAACTTCAACTTCGACCCACAAGCCCTGACAATCGAAGCCATTCTGATAGCGAAGTTCCATTCCCAGCATGGCATGATAGCGTTGGTAGAGATCTTTGTAAGTACGACCCCAGGCGTGGTGAACACCCATGGGATTATTGGCAGTAATGGGACCATCAAGAAATGACCAACGTGGTTTTCCAGCGTTTTGAGCCCTAAGTTTGTTGAAAATACCTTCCTCTTCCCAGAATTTGAGCATGTCGTGTTCCAGGGCGATAAAATCTACTTTGCTAGATACTTCCTTCATCATTGTTCAGTCTATTCCCATCTTCATTTCCCATTGCGTTCGCCATCAACAGTTCGTTCTTTTTTAGCCGCGCAATATAATCGCGGCATTTTCCCCAAGTCAACTTTATCCATATCTTTCTGACAGCTTGTTTTATTTGAAATCGTGTAGATAATCCTGGTGAATTTCAAGGGCCAGCTAACAAGAGAGACCCCAAAATGCTTATGCAGCATCTGGGGTCTCGGGGGTTTGGAGGAAAATGATTGAGTTGTGGGAGCGCTATATTTGTCCCCTACGATTCTGGGATAGTCAGAGCTACAAAAAAGGTGTTAGAATTGTCTCGTCTCACCAGAAGTAATATCGTGTCACCGGGATTATAGTCTCGGAGATTTTTCTCAAAGGCTCCGAAGGTGCTAACTTTCGAAAGGTTTCTCACATTGGGACCCATCTTTTGAATAAGATGACCTGTCCGGAGATTTTTCTTATACGCCTCACTATTTCTATCAACAGATGTAATCAGGACTCCCTGACTCCCTGGTGATAGATTGTAGAACCGCAACCGCTCTGCGCTCGCTGTTTCCACAGTCAAACCAATATCAGATTCTTCTGCTTCAAGAGGTCCGGCTGCAGTCACTTCATCAGGCAATTCACCCAATTTCACAGTGATTGTTTTGACCTTTCCATCTCGTAAGACTTTTAGTTTCTTCTTTTCATTGGGTCGTTGAGTGGAGACCAGGATAGGCAATTTTCGAGAGTTTTCTACATCATGACCATCAAATTCAATAATGACATCAAGTTGTTTTAGATCTGCATCATCTGCCGGACTCCCATCTACGACCTGCTGAATAAGGGCTCCTTTGGCGATATCCATACCCAGTGTTTTCGCCATGGCTGCATCGACGGGTTGAACGTAAACGCCCAGCCAGGCCCGTGTCACGCGCCCATTGGCTCGTAGATCTTCTACAATACGATTAACAAGATTAACAGGAATGGCAAAACCGATTCCTTGATACCCACCACTACGTGAGGCAATGGCTGAATTCATACCTACCAGTTCACCATCCAGATTTACCAGAGCACCGCCAGAGTTACCGGGATTGATGGCTGCATCTGTTTGAATGAAATTCTCGTAGTCATTGAGACCTACAGAAGAGCGGCCAGTAGCACTGACAATGCCCTGGGTAACGGTCTGGGACAAGCTGCCAGAAAAGGGACTACCCACAGCAAGCACCCATTCGCCGACTCTGATTTTGTCGGAGTCCCCCAGTTTTATAGGTTTGAGATTTTTTGCATTGACTTTTATAAGGGCTACATCTGTTTTGGGGTCAGCCCCAATTATTTCTGCGTCATATTCTTTATTGTCCGCGATTTTGACTTTAATGTTTTCACCCTTCTCAACAACATGATTGTTGGTCAGGATATAGCCATCCTTGCTAATAATTATTCCTGAGCCCAGAGAGGTGCTTTTCATTTCACGGTCGCCATCAGGTAGAAAGGGCCAGAGTTGTTTGGGAAGCATATCCTGAAAACCTTTGTACTGATCCATGGCGGGATGTTTATATACATGCTCACTGGTGATGGTCACAACTGAAGGAGAGACCTCTTCAGCTATATCTGCAAAGGCGTTACTCAAGGCTTTTGCTACCCCAATATCCGATGCATTCAAATCTGTGGGGATTAAGAGAGCGATTAAAATTAATGGTGTAATTAGTAGCATATGTTTTTTCATGTGGTCTCCATTTATTTGACAAAGCTTTTTATGCCGGATGAATTGAAAGGTTTCATATAATTTTAATTTTGACTCACTACGTCAGCATAATATTGAAATCTATCAATTAAATATTATGAGAGTGCGCCTAATTTTATAAACTAGCTTTGCTGGAATATATAGCTACAGAATAGAATAATATCCCGCCTCGTTCTCAGATCAGTAATTCTTGAGCTAACTATCTACTATCCCCACTTATTCTTTTTAATTAGTTTGACCGCATGACAGGAAGAGAAAGAGTTTTATCCGCGTTAAAAAGGATTGAGACATCCAGAGTCCCCATTGGCGAGATTGGTGGTGGATATACCGATGTCATTATTAAGGCTATTTTAGGTGATCAATATAATCAGGGATCGGATGCCTCTTTTTTGAATCATCAAAGCATGCGTGAACTCCTGGGTGCTGATATCGTAGGTGCCCGCATCACAGGTCCTGCTGTTGAAGTAGTGGGAATCCATGAGGATTGGGGCACAGAAATCTTTAGAGACTTTTGGGGTGCCACTCACACACAACCCCCTGATGCTACCGTTCAACTCGTTGATCCCATTGCCCATAGCCCTGCAGAGCTAGAATCCTGGAGACCCCCGGATGTCAGTAATTTTGACTCTTCTCAGCTTAGCAGATGGAAGAACACCACCGACTTCTTTGTGCTGGCAACTTTGAATGCCGGTTTTGATCTCGGTTATGAACTACTGGGGTTTGAGCGCTTTATGATGTGGACCATTGAGGCTCGCGATATTATGAAACAGTATTATGAAAAACTCATTCAGACGAATCTATCGCTTGCATTGATGAGCGTAGAAGCTGGAGCTGATGCTATACTGATTGCTGATGATCTGGCTTTTAACACCGGTACTTTTGTTGATCCGGAATATTTGCGGAGTGACTACTTCCCTATACTTAAGACGATGGTGATGGAAATTAAAAAACATGGTTTACCTGTTTTCTTCCATTCTGATGGAGATTTAAGAACTATTATTCCCGATCTCATTGATTGTGGCATCGATGCTTTGCAGTCATGCGATCCCAATGCAAATATGGATATCCCGACACTCAAAAGTGAATACGGTCAGGATCTCGCTTTTATGGGTAACATTGATGTGGATTTACTTGCCAACGGCACCGTGAACGAAGTTGAGAATACAACCAGGACCTTGATCCATGACGCCAGGAGCGGAGGCGGTTTTATACTGGGTACCAGCAATGTGGTTGCCTCGTACTGCAAGCCTGAAAATTTGAAAGCGATGTATGCTGTCGCCCATAAGGAGTTGAAGTAAATGTCATCTGATTCCATTCAGCAAGCCATCATTATGGGTAACGTTGCCTCAATTTCTACCGATGTAAATCAGCTACTTAATGAAGGGGTCAACAGTCAAAATATTCTGGATGAACAACTCCTCCCCGGGATGGCTATTGTTGGCGATCGATTCAAGCGCAATGAAATGTTTTTGCCCCAGGTTCTTATGTCAGCCCAGGCCATGCAGACTGCCATCGATATCCTGAAGCCACATCTGGCTGGAAATTCAGAAGCTCGCCAGCGCCAGACCGTTATTATTGGTACCGTGAAGGGTGATATGCATGATATTGGTAAAAACCTGGTTCGGATCATGCTCATTGGAGCTGGTTTTGAGGTCATCGACCTGGGTGTAAATGTACCAACGCAACGCTTTCTGGAAGCGACAACACAACATCAGGCAGCCGTAGTCTGTCTCTCTGCGTTACTATCATCTACCATGAATAATATGAAAGACGTTGTTGCAACTTTTCGGAATCATTCAGATCTGAAGGACACAAAAATTCTTATCGGTGGAGCACCTGTTAGCCATGAATTTTCGCAAAACATCGGAGCAGATGGGTATGCCCCTACGGCCCCTGCGGCAGTTGAGCGGGTTCAGCAACTCTGTGGTCAGTAGCCTCTTTACCTTTCAAACAATTACTTAACTGGAATATATATGATTACTCTTATTTCACCTGCTAAAAGTGTCAATTTCAAGGAACCGGCGCCTACTGAACTTTTTACCTCACCAGACTTGTTAGGTCAGAGCAAACAGCTTATCACACAGTTGAAGCGTTTTAATAAAACAGAGCTGATGGAGTTGATGTCAATCAGTGAGAATCTTGCGGATCTCAATCTTCCGCGCTATAAAGCCTTCAAACCGCCTTTTGATCTTGGAAATGCCAAGCAGGCACTCTACGCCTTTACCGGTGATGTTTATCGACACATGCGCATGAATACCTATGATACCGAGAAACTACAATTTGCTCAGAATCACTTGAGAATTCTTTCTGGACTTTATGGCTATTTACGACCCCTGGATTTGATTCAGCCCTACCGTCTAGAGATGAAAACACCACTCAAAACCAAGCGTGGAGACAATTTGTATCAGTTTTGGGGTACGCAGATAACTCGGGCAATAAAAAAAGAGTTACAAACAGATGCATTCCCTGCTGTGATCAATCTGGCGTCAAAGGAGTATGCCAAGGTTGTTGATTTCAAAACTATCAAAGCTCCCGTGGTCCATATTGAATTTAAGGAAGTTGAGAGTGGTAAGGCCAAAGTCATCGCCATTTTTGCAAAATGGGCCCGGGGAATGATGGCTGACTATACTATTCAAAATGGATTGAATGAACCGGAACAGCTCAAGTCGTTCAATCTTTCTGAGTATAAATATTCGAGAAATGATTCGGGGGATTCAAACTGGGTGTTCACCCGGCCCCGCCCCGATTAACAGAAAAATCAGGTTTTCAGAACAGGCAGAGTGATGGTGAAGGTTGTTCCCTGATCCAGGACACTTTCCACTGAGATTTCACCATTGTGATCAGAGATGATACTTTTTACGATTGCCAGACCTAACCCGGTGCCCTTGTGTTTTTTATGAGTAAAGAATTCATCAAAAACTTTTGAAAGCACTTCTGCTTCCATCCCGTGACCTGTATCTGCTATGGTCATTATAAGGTGATCATCTTCTAGTCGGCTGGAAATACTGAGAGTATCGCCAGAATTCATAGCCTCTATGGCGTTGTTCACGAGATTTTCATAAACTCGATAGAATCGACTTGGATCAATATGGATACGTGCTTCACCGTTAAAATCAGTCACAAGCTTCATACTATGCTGCACCAGATTATGGTTAATACTAGCGAGTGAATCTTCAATGCAGGCAGGAAATTCCAATTCCTGTAATTGCAGAGTTGAGCTGCCCTGAGCGAAGGCGAGAAGCTCCTGAGCCAGGGTATTGAACTGATTAACCTGCTGTGAAATGATCTTGGTGTATTTAACCACATCCTCGTAGGGCATTTCTTTTAAACCGATGAGTTGTGCAAATCCAGCAATGGTTGTCATTGGGTTCTTCAAATCATGTAGAATCGTTGAAGCCATCCGCCCAACGATAGATAAGCGCTCATTATCCACAAGCGCCTCTCGTGTGGCATTGAGTTCCTCAATGGTACTGTTAAGTTCTCTATTTTTTACTTCAAGTGTACCGATGAGCGTCGCATCAGTTTTGCGGAGATAGTGAGATATGCTCCTGGCAACTTCCAGTGTGAATTGAGGAAAATGGTTGACCAACTCCAGGAAACCCTCTTTCTGGACGACCAGAACTTCACTTTCGACCTTGGCAACAATACCCGCACTGCGGAGTTTGTCTTCCACCAGAGCCATTTCACCAAAGAGCTCACCGGATTGATTGATGGTATTAAGCACTTCCTGGTCATTGCCCTCAGTGGATTTGACCACTTCCAACCGCCCTTTTATCAGCACAAAGAACTTGGTTGCTACGGCACCTTCTTCAATGAGTACTTCTCCTGAAGCGAAAAGTTGGCGTTGCATCAGATTGCTAATTCTTTCCAGTTCCTGGGGATGAATTCCTGAAAAGGGTTCCAATTCTTGTAAAAGTGGTATGGGGGGGGGATCAAGAATTCGCATAGGCAAATTTATGCCTAGCTGCCATCAAATGGAATGGGAATCTGGTGTTTCGTTTTGGGTAACAGGTTGTATCCTACGGCCGGGAGATCAATCACAAATTTGGTACCTTCCCCCTCTTCACTTTCAATATTGATCAACCCATCATGTTCGTCGACAATGCGTTTAACTATGGCTAATCCCAGTCCGGTCCCCTTGCGTTTCCCGTGGGTATAGAATTCCTTAAAAGCATTATCTCTAACTTCATCAGACATACCGTGACCATTATCTTCCAGAATGATACGGATACCTGTCTCTACTTCCATGCTATGAACCGAAAAGGTCCCCTCTGAATCAAGTACATCCAGGGCATTATTGGCTATGTTTTCCATGACCCTGAAAAAGCGACCATTATCAATTCTAACTTCTCCATCAAAATGCAAATCTCTAACGAAGGAGATATTGCGTTCTTCAAATTTCAAGATAAGAGAATCGCAACATTCCTGAAGATAGCCAGCCATTTGAACCGATCGCAAACGCATCTGTTCTCCACCTTGTGCAAAAGAGAGGAGATCCTGCGTCATCGTCGTAAACTGGATGACCTGCTTGGCAATAATATCGGCGTATTTTGCAAGCTGGGCACTACTATGCTTTTTCATCTTAATCAATTGAGCATAGCCACCAATGGTAGACATGGGGTTTTTCATGTCATGTAATATGGTTGAGGCCATCCGTCCGATCAGTGACAGACGTTCTTTACCGATGAGTTCTTCCTGTGTTTCCTGAAGGCGATAATTCATGTGACGCAACTCATCATTTTCTTTTCTTAATTTATTGATAAGGCGTTCATCGGTTTCTCTCAGAAACTGAGAAATATTTTTTGCGACGGAAAGTGTAAATAAAGGTACTGAATGAACGAGCTCGAGGAAATCTTCCTTCGAGACCGCCAGGACTTCACAATCGCTCTCTGCAATCATTCCTGCACTACGCGGTTTATCTTCAAGCAGGGCCATCTCACCAAAGAGACCTCCTACCTCATCATAAAAACCCAAAACTTCAGATTCATTCTCGCCGACTTGTTTCTCAATTCGCACTTTACCGGATGCCAAAATAAAGATGTGATCACCGATCGAATTTTCATGAATTATGGATTCTTCATGGTCATAGTGACAAAATTCAATTTTTGAGTGAATTTGCTTTAATTCAGCATCTGGAATATGCTCAAAAATTTTCCATTTTTTCAGTGAGTCCAGGCTGGGCTTTTTAATCAGTTTCATAAGCAACCTGCGCTATTGAGAAGTCATTCATAGTCTACTTTATTTACCTAATAGTCAGCAACAAAAGCAATTGATGTATTTAAACTAATATGGACTTCAAACATGTATGCTTTCACAATGAAGCCCGACCGAGCGAATATTTTAAGTCTACTCCCAGGGAATGTACAGCTAATAATCACTCAATCTTTTAAAGTAATCCCGATTGCCATATTTCAAACCTCGAATCAGCCTATATCCCTTGACACATAGTGCCTGTAGCAAATCTAAAGCTGTAGCGTAGAGTTTGCTAGGCTTCGCAAAATTGCATTAAAAAGGGACTGCCCTCTCAGAAACTCCGAGAGGGCAGTTTTTTAATACAATATCATCGATACCTTTACAATTCGCGTGCGGCTGCCTGTGCGGCTGCCAATCTTGCGATAGGCACGCGGAAAGGTGAACAGCTTACATATTCCAGGCCGACTCTATGGCAGAATTCTACTGAGCTTGGCTCACCGCCGTGCTCCCCACAGATTCCCAGTTTGATATCAGGACGCGTCTCTTTTCCCAATCGACAGGCCATTTCAACCAGTTGACCAACACCTTCCTGATCAAGTACTTCGAAAGGATCATTCTTCAGCAGACCCTTTTCCAGATATACAGGTAAGAACTTACCAGCATCATCTCGGGAGTAACCGAAAGTCATCTGAGTCAAATCATTAGTACCAAATGAGAAGAATTCTGCACTGGTAGCAATTTTGTCAGCAATCAATGCCGCACGGGGAATCTCAATCATGGTTCCAACAAGATGATCTACTGAATCTCCAACCTTTGCAAACAAGCCCTTAATCGTTTCACGAACAATCTTCTCTTGAAGTTCCATCTCAGCTAAGGTTCCAGTAAGTGGGATCATAATCTCCGGTTTGGCAACGATTCCCTTTGCTTTGAGGGCAAGCGCAGCACCCATAATGGCCTTGGTCTGCATCACAGTGATTTCAGGATAGGTGTTTCCCAGACGACAACCACGATGTCCAAGCATGGGGTTGAACTCAGCCAGGTCTTCAACTTTATCAGCAATCACCTTCACATCAACACCCATAACATCAGCCATTTCCTGCTGACCTTTATCATCATGGGGTACGAACTCGTGTAATGGTGGATCCAGGAGTCGAACTGTTACAGGAAGATCCTGCATGGCTTCAAATATACCTTCGAAATCTTTCTGCTGGATCGGCAGAAGTCTTTCCAGAGCAGCTTCACGACCAGCCTGATCCTCAGCCAGAATCATTTCGCGCATGGCAACAATCTTGTCACCCTCAAAAAACATGTGCTCGGTACGACAGAGGCCGATACCTTTGGCACCAAATTCTCTGGCGATTTTGCTCTCACGAGGTGTGTCAGCATTAGTACGCACATACATTCTGGTAAATTTGTTGGTCAGCTCCATCAGCTCACCAAAGTCACCGCTTACTTCAGGATCAATGGTTTTGATCTTATCTTCAAAGATCTCACCGGTAGACCCATTCAAGGATACCCAGTCACCTTCCTGGAAGACATCGCCCTGAACCGTCAGGGTTCTGGCTTTGTAATTAATCTTGATCTCACCAGCGCCTGAGACACAACATTTACCCATGCCTCGAGCTACAACAGCGGCGTGTGAAGTCATACCACCGCGTGCAGTAAGAATACCATTGGCGATATTCATGCCTTCAAGGTCTTCAGGTGATGTCTCAATTCTGGCCAGGATTGAATTTTTATATTTACTGGCTTCATCAGCATGAAAGACCAGTTGTCCTGTGGCAGCTCCTGGAGAAGCTGGTAGACCCTTGGTCAGAACGCGTGCCGAAGCCATGGCTTCTTTATCAAATACGGGGTGAAGCAATTCATCCAATTTATTGGGTTCCACGCGCATGAGAGCTTCTTTATCATCAATTTCTCCAGCTTCCAACTGCTCCATGGCAATTCTCACCATGGCAGCACCAGTACGTTTTCCACTACGTGTTTGGAGCATCCACAATTTGCCATCCTGCATGGTGAACTCAACGTCTTGCATATCTTTGTAATGATCTTCCAGCTTGTGCTGGATAGCGTCCAACTCAGTATATATCTCAGGCATCAACTCTTCCAGTGACGGGTAATCTTTAGCGCGTTCTGTTTCTGAGACATCCGCCAGAACTGCCCAGCGTTCGGAACCAATCTTGGTAATCTGCTGGGGTGTACGAGTACCCGCCACAACATCTTCACCCTGAGCATTGATGAGATATTCTCCATTGAAGATGTTCTCGCCGGTTCCAGCATCCCGGGTAAAAGCCACACCAGTACCAGAATTGTCACCCATATTTCCAAAAACCATGGCCTGGACATTTACGGCTGTTCCCCAATCACCTGGAATTTTATTCAACATGCGGTAGTAAACTGCACGGGGGGTTTCCCATGAATCAAACACAGCCATGACAGAACCCCAGAGCTGATCCCAGGGATTGTCAGGAAAACTGTGACCGGTCTTCTTAGTGACAGCAGCTTTAAATTGTGAAACAAGTGTTTTCAAATCTTCAACAGTAAACTCTGTATCAAGCTCATATCCCCGGGATTCTTTCAAGTCTTCCATAATCTTTTCAAAGGGATCAATATCTTCTTTGGATTCTGGTTTCATGCCTAGCACAACATCACCATACATCTGCACGAAACGTCGGTATGAATCCCAGGCGAAACGCTCATTACCAGATTTTTTGGCTAGAGCCTCAACAGCACTGTCATTCAGACCCAGATTCAGAACTGTGTCCATCATTCCGGGCATGGAAACGCGGGCTCCAGAGCGAACAGAGAGAAGTAGTGGGTTGTCTTCATCGCAAAACTGAGCGCCCATGACCGCTTCAACTTCTTTAACTGCGGCTTCAACTTCAGCCTTGATTAACTCTACCGTCCTGTCGTGACCCACCTTATTATACTCTGTACAAACTTCTGTGGTGATGGTGAATCCAGCAGGAACAGGGATACCCAAACCACTCATCTCAGCCAGGTTTGCTCCCTTGCCTCCAAGCAGATTTCTATATGAAGCATCTCCTTCAGCTTTTCCGCCTCCAAATGTGTAAACGCGTTTAGTCATGAATAAATCATCCTTTCAAATCAATATATGTATAATAGTGTAAAAGTTGAATCGTGTCTCAGGTCAGAGTGACGTGTTGCCATGCGCCGAATTAAACCCATTTCCCTTCAATTTGCTACAATTTTCAATCGCAAAAATGAATTGGCCTATATTCTCAGTTCCCAATCCATACGGCCTTTTCAATAAAATTCTTTGATCTATGGGAATTAATTCATGGATTCAAAGGACTGGAAACTAGATTTCGGCATGCGAATCTTATTAGCCCATGCGCTGAAATCAGAATCAGGATCGATCAGACAGCACTATCCCCTGGCCAAGACCATCATTCGTGAACATGGTCAGGTATTGACCCAACTGGATTCGAATCTACATCTATTGAGAACTGGAATAGGTCTGGAAGCCAGTCGTACTGCTATGCGTGACCATGTGAATCCTGAAAAATTAGATTTGATCATTCATTTTGGGGTCAGTGGTTCCTTAACTAACCATCTCCCGGTTATGCACATCGTCCAGGGAATACGTTTTTCATGCCCTGGTGAGCTTGATTTGAGTATTAAGCCCCCTGAGCTATTGGCCGATATAAGTATTCCAGCAGTGTCATTTTATTCAAGCCCCGAAGCCATCTTAGATGAAAGCGGTAGAGATTCAGCCAGTGCCACCGGTGCAAAAGCCGTGGATATGGAATCATACTCAGTAGCCCAATTTTGTCAGGCGTGGCAGATCCCTCTCCTGGCAATTCGCTGTATCTCAGATCGCGCTGGTGCTTCCACGCCAGACGATTTTAGAAAGAATTACTCCCGGGCCTCCGAGGTGCTACAGAAATTTCTCCTGAAAAACATCCTGAACCCTTTGCGTTGATCCCCGTGAATATTTCTGTCATCATTCCCACCTATAACAGAGCCTCAATAATTGAGAGAGCGCTTGAATCGGTTCTGTTGCAATCTTCTCAGGCTCAAGAAATTATCGTAGTCGATGATGCCTCAACTGATAACACGGCAGAAATTCTGGAAAAATATTCGGGGAAAATCAGGATCACCACTAACCTTGAGAATCGTGGTGTGTCCTTTTCCAGAAATGCCGGCATTCAGGCAGCCATGAATGAGTGGATTGCCTTTCTGGACTCTGATGATCAATGGGAATCAGAGAAACTGGAAAAACAGAAGCAATTTCATGCAGACCACCCAGAACTGATGATTAGCCAGTGTGATGAAATCTGGATTCGAAATGGTGTCAGGGTTAACCCCATGGACAAACATGCAAAACGCGGTGGTTGGATATTTGAAGCTTGCGTCCCAATATGTATTGTGAGTCCCAGTGCAGTGATCATCCATAAACAAATTTTTAAGCATATCGGTTTGTTTGATGTCAATTTTTTAGCCTGTGAAGATTATGATCTGTGGCTGAGAATCGCTCCTCATTATGAGATTGGCCTTCTCGCAGACAAATTGGTGACCCGTTTTGGTGGTCATGAGGATCAGTTAAGCAGAAAATACTGGGGCATGGACAGATTCAGGATCACTGCCATGGAGAAACATGTGGCCAGTGAAATGGACGCAGCCTGGAAGAAAACATTATTAGAAGAACTCGAATTCAAGTGTGGGGTTGTAGCTGCAGGGGCAAAAAAGCGCAACAAGCTGGAAACAGCCACGCTTTATTTTGAAAAACAACAAAGCTTTCAGAAAATATTAAATTCTGGAAAACGTTAATCTTCGAATTGGTTAAATTATTATTCTACCAGATCGTTGCGGATGCTGGCATACTTCAGAGTTGAGTGAAGATTCCTGTAAAAGGGGGGTTGCACCTTGCTCAAGTGTTCAATAGCAGCATCAAAATCGTAATCATAGCGTTCAACATCCCACTGAGCAGTACCATTTTCTAATTTTAAAAAGGCTACCACACCGCGTTTATCTTCATCAAAGGGGAGACCTGTCGAACCGGGACAAAATACGCTCAAGTTGCCAAAGTGATCATGGCGAGGGATGTGAGTATGCCCATGTGTAAACACAAAGGTTTTTGCCTTGACATGTTTTAATTGCTCATGATCACGCCACTTTTTGGCCTCTTCAAGACTTGGTGGTGAATCGTCTCGACCAAACCAGGCGTGGGTGAATTCCACATATACCCCATTTGTGTTTACAAAATGGGACATTTTCATATTGCGGATAAAATTTTTGCCCTCATCCCCTATTTGCTCGGCTGTCCATTTTTCATTGGCCACGATGTCAATGCAGACTGGATCATCAGGATCCATTCCTTCGATTGTTGGTCGCTCATATTCCCAAATTCGCTCCACCAGATAGCGATCGTGATTACCACGAATAAAAATGGTATTGGGCAGGGATTGGAGTTTATGGAGCACCTCCTCAGGTGCGGACCCGAGTGAAAAATTGTCACCCAGGCAGATAATATTATCAATATCATGGCGTTCCTCGATAAGGCGAATCGCTTCATTCAAAGCATGAATATTCCCATGAATATCAGTAATTATGGCAAATGAGGTTGCTTTGCCATCGACATCAGGCATGAATCAGACCCCCAAATCGTGTATGATAAAATTTGTAGTGCGTGGCATCTCCTAAATATCGAGGGATAAATATCTCTCTGAGTGTATCAAAATCCAACTGCTTTTAAATAGATGGGATATATATCAAAATCTTGATTCTGACCTTTTGTAATGGTTGCCTTCGGTGAAACATGCGAATATATTTGCGCCTGCATGAAACCGACAGCCAAAAACAAGTACTATATATCTATACAAGGAGATTCAATGAAACAATCTAGAAACCTAATGATCTGGGTTGTGGGGCTCTTGCTGCTGACAATTCTGGGGTGTGATTCCACAGATATGACCTCAGCCAAAGTTTACCTACAACAAAAGAACTATGAAAAAGCAGAAGAAATGCTGCTGGCTGCCGCTGACAAGGAATCGATGAATTCTGAGCCATCTTACCTGCTGGCTACAGAGATTTATGCCCGTGGTAAAAAATGGGATAAGGTATCTGAGTTCCTGACCAAGTCCGCCTCAATTGATGCCAAATTTGCTGAAAAAATTAAACTTGCACGTGAAAAGTATTGGATTGATAATTTTAACTTTGGAGCCAAAAGCTACAATGTGTTAATCAAGGGTGAAGCCAAAGATGAAGCAAAGCTTTATGCTGCAACGGTAAAATCTTTCCTCGATTGTATCACGTTGGACCCTGAAAAACCTGAAGCATATAGCACACTCGCTCAAGTTTACCTATTTAAAGAAGAATTTGAAAAAGGTAAGGAGTACATGGTTCTTTCTGTAGAGAAAAACCCTGAAGACATTACCTCGTTAGTTAATCTGGGTCTGGTCTATTTCCGTGAAAAAGATTATGACAATGCTCTGATTTACATGCAGAGAGCTCTTGAAGTCGATCCTTCCAATCTGAACGCAATCAAACAAATCGCTTTTGTTTATGATGCTCAGGGTGAGAAAGAAACGGCTGCTCAGGCCTACCTCAGCGCAATTGAAGTGGATCCCAACAGTTCTGATCTGCACTACAATCTTGGTGTGCTTTATTTCCAGCAGGAAAAGTGGCAAGAAGCCGCTGATTCCTTCATCAAGGTTGCTGAAATTGCTCCTACAGAAGTTGATGGGCTATTCAATGCTGGTCTTGCATTTGGCCGCATGAAAAACCATGAGGAAGCTGAAAAGTATCTTGTGCTCGCTTATGAGCTAACTCCTGAGAGTCTGGATGTAGTTCATGAATTGAAAATGGCATATTACCATCTCTATGGAACGAAATCTAAAAAGTTCAAAGAGATGGATATGCTGGAGAAAAGTCTTAAATAGCTTTCCATCTCTTCAGTATTTTTTTAAAACCCCGCCTGATTGGGCGGGGTTTTTTTTATTTTATCTCGCCTCATTAAATCTATTTTCGCAAACAACATCAACCATTAGAAAGGATTTATACATGCACCGTATTCTCATATTCATAATTATCATGCTAATGTCAGTAAGTCTTTCGGCCAAAAAGAAGGGCGCACCAGCTATGGCTGCAGGAGCACCCAATGACCGGACTTGCCTTACAAGTAAATGTCACGCTGGTAATGACCTGAACACTGATAAAGCAACCATTAGTATCGAAGGAGTTCCAGAAGTTTACACACCCAATGAGATTTATGAAATCACACTTAAACTTGAACAAGCCGGTGCAAAAACCTGGGGGTTTCAAGCGACAGTTGCGGATGAGGAAGGTCACGCGATGGGTTCACTCATACCTATCAAGGGTGAGCATATTAAACTTCATGATCAAGCTCGTTATAAATCCAAAACGGATCGCCAGTATCTCACGCATACGCTAGCTGGTATCAAGGGTCCCAAGAAGGGTAAATCCCCTACCTGGAAGTTCCAGTGGCAAGCACCTGATTCAGCTTCCTCAAGCTCATCCTTTTATTTTGCATTTAACGCTGGTAATGGGAACAAGAAAAAAACCGGTGATTATATTTATACCCGCTCTGTAACAGTAGCAGCTGAAAAAAAATAATTCTGACTTATTTTGTAAAAGCCGAATCCGAGGATTCGGCTTTTTTATTTCTTCATCAAAGCTAATTTCAACGACATGATTCGAGAATTACTCAGGAAAATTTCTCAAGCAGGACTTCTAGTCACTGTTTTGGGTTTTAGTCAAGATATCCCCATCACCGCTCCGCATTTACTGCCCTTCCCGGGTGTCAGCAGCGGGCTGTCTTACTTCTCCATTATACCCACCAAAAACCTTGAGGTCACATCCGTACCTGGTGGTTGGTCCATTCAGGATACCCTAGCGGGTGTACTCGCGTCCATGGATATTGAGATTTTACGCTACCACTGGTGGGATCACTTCCAGGCTCCTTCAAAGTATGATGCCTATTCCAGTCTGAGTTACTCCATACATAATCAGATTGGCAATTATACGCTTCCCTCTGGATACCCCTCCGCTTTTACGGTTAATGGTACGGACTTATCTGGATTTAGTATGAATATGCTGATTCGTGGGTTTACACTGGACAATTATTTTGTCTACGATTACAGCCATCGAGGGAGTATTTATACTCAGCTTGGATTGGGGTTTTCTCATTTGAGTTTCTACAAAAGCTCTGGTGGAGTACGAATCCTGGAATCAAATGGCTACAGTATAAGCTTTGGACTAGGATGGAAAGCTACTCTATTTGGGCGTGTGGGTAAACGGCTTCGTATAGGCGTAGACCTAGGATATTCACTGCAAGGTTTTGACCTTGCTGATCAAGGGGACGAATTGATGTTACCAGGCGGCTCTGCAGGGTCTGTTTCACCAATTCAATCACTCCAATTAAATACACCTGATTTGAGTGTAACCCTGGAATTTGGGGAAGCACTATTTGGAGCTTACACGCCCTTCCGCGATCCCTATAGATTAGGGTTGCTTAACATTAGCGCAGGAGCTGGTATTCTCACCTACAAGACGGGTGTCTCAATCCAGTATGATTCTGTTGGAACGGCATTGAGTATTCCTTTTACATCCTCTATTAGCCAAAATTATGATCTTCAGATAATCAAATACAACTGGCCCTTTCATTTTATCCGTCAAGCCAATATTGATGTCTTTAGCGGTGTGGGTGTACGTCTCTGGAAAATGGCTTTACCAATCTCCCTGCCCAATGGATGGGCTCGAAGCTTAACCGATGGATCCACTACCTTTAATAACCTGACATTCTCGCCCAGGATCCTTGATATCTACCTTGATCATGAAATTATTTATCCATTGGGACCCAAGTTATTCTCAAAAATACGTGGCGGTACGGGCTTCGGATCAATGACTTTATATGAAAATAAAGTGTTGGACAGATTAATTGATGCGAATGGCTTCACCTGGCATATTGGAACCGGAATTGGGTACAATATCAAGGGGGATGGAAGTTCAAGGGTCTCATTAGGACTGAATCTGGATTATTTCCATCAAGCCTTTGAGATTGATATGTCCAGTTCAAACCTCACATCCGTGAATCCAGATGAAATCACCCCCATCAAGTATATTGATTTGAGCCAACCCGTCCTTTCATTGAATATTGGACTGATTTTTGGAGGATACCCTAACGCTGCCATGAAGGCCTTCGAAGCGTTTAAGGACAAGCACTATACGAGGGCTCTGGAAATTCAACAGGAGCTCTTGCAGTTCACGCCTAATCACCATAACAAACAAGCCGTGCTTATTCAAAAGCAAATGGTGGAGGATTCGTTGGTGATCAGGTACTATCGGGATGTACGTACAATTTTATCACAGGGCAAACTTGGAGATGCGCATGCTCTGATACAGCAAGGTGAAAAGCCACCCGGAGCTGCAGCTGAAAATGCGGTTCACAAGATGGAAATGGAGATTGCCGACCGAGCACTGGAGGGTGTGGCCGAAGCACTTAAAATGCTGGACTATGAACGAGCAGAGGATCTGATCCTGTTGGCACTGAGGAGCGATCCTTCCGTTTACGCTATTGCGAAGGTACTTTTAGCACGATCCTATATTATTCGAGCCACCGTATTGTACCAATCCGGGGTTTTTGGTCGAAGTCTATTTTGGCTTAAACAGGCTGATGGACTTACCGATCGCTATCATATGGTTACTGATGATCTCCGCAAGAAAATTGGTGATGGTCGACTGGATGATGCCAACCAGGGTATCTTAAAGGAGGATCGTCAAATGGTTTATGAGTCTATGAAGGATGCCAAGAACCTGAATCCAATCCTTTCGAATTTAGTCGATGGACATTTGAAAGACCTGGATCAGGCCATTAGATACGCCGATGAGCAAAAGATAGCTCCCATGAAGCGCATGGCTTTGGATAATCTGATGGATGATGTTGAAAATTTAAATCCTGAAAACTTTGTTCCCAAGCTGGGCATGAAGGGATCCATCATTGTCCGATACATAGGACCTCCTGAACGAAAATTTAAAGAGGGCGAATACGAACTTTACGTGTATCCAAAATCTGAAACGGTTGAGCTCTGGCTATATTTACGCGATGGGACGATTGAAAAAATAGAATATCAGAATAAACAGAGAAAGTAGTTAGATCAAGTGGTGACCCTTTAAACCCTGGTAAACTTCTTGAATCACAACCTTTGAAATACCCCAGGCAGGAACTGCCAAAAACATCCCCAGCACCCCCAATTGTGATCCAACCAAAATAAGCAAAATCACCGTGAGTGGATGCATTTCCATGGATCCAGAGACAACGATAGGTGAGATGATGTTGTTGTCGATCATTTGAACGATGAGAAACATGCCAATGATATGCAGGATATAGTAAAAATTTGAAACAGCAACTGGATCACCAAGGTTATTAAATAAACTAACAATGATGGCAGGTACCATTCCCATAAATGGTCCCACAAACGGAATCATATTGGCCATGCCGGCAATACTACTGATGAGTAAAACTCCGGAAATATTGGTATCAAAAAGCCAGTTTAACAAAGTAAGACCAATAAAGGACTGTATGGCTACACCTAAGGCTGCCAATAATTGTCCACGTAGAAAATTGGTCAACTGCTGTTTTGTTTTATAGGTAATATTCAATGACATCTCAAAATATCGATTGGGTACCATTCCAATCAGTTGTTTAGTCATCCGCTTCCCATCCACGAGAAAAAACATGGTAATAATCAGAATAAATATGACAGTAGCCAGCGTATCCAGAGCCCCTGCGAGAACAGAACCCAGTTGACTGAAGAATTGGGAAGAAAGACTGGAAATAAGATCTAAATCCAGTTGAAAGCCCGGGATATATTCAGCAATCCTGGAATTAATATCAGCCATAATTGAATCGAGGGAATCGGTAGCTGCGTTCTGCTGGATAACATGTTTGATGCGACTAATTTCAGAGAGTAAGGTAGGAATGCCTTTAATTACTCCCAGCGCCACCATGCCAATTATTCCGCCAAACATAAGCAAGGTACCATAGATACGCCTTAATCCTGAAGATTCCAGGCGATCCACAAGCGGATTGAATACTGTTGTAAGTATGGCCGCAATGACAATGAGAAAAAGAGCATCGACCACGAGAGGGAACGCCTTAAAAGCACCGGCCAGAACCAGGATCAGGAAAAAGAAATAGACCAGGGTCTTGAAGAGGCTCTGGTGAAATAAGCGCACCGATTGCGGTGCAATGACAACAGAATCCTGATTACTCATTTGCCTCAGTCTCTGTAACTGTCTCCAACTTTCTTGATACTTTGACAAGCTCGCCGTTGGTACTCCTCAGCCGAACTGCCAATACCTCGGAAAGAGCCAATAATATTTTTGCGCCAAGAGCTGGTTTTGTCTTTAGAATATCCATGAGGTCTGGACGATAAAACCCAATAATTGTGCTGTTCTCCAAAGCTGTGGCGGAAGCTGTTCTGGGAGATTCATCAAGCAATGCTATCTCACCAAAGAAGTCGCCATCACCCAGTTTTGAGAGTTGCTTTGGTGTTTGTTGAGGAATGTCCAGAAAAATACCAACCGAGCCTTCTATGATGATATACATTCCGCTGCCGGGATCACCTTGCTTAAAAACCGGTTCACCTGGACCATAGTTGCGAATATGTACAGCATTTTCAATAATTTTAATTTCCTGCCACGATAGACGGCTAAACACGTTGACCTGAGAAAGTGTCATCTGGGCCTGGCTTCGGTTTGGCTTCAATTTGTCCTTGAAGCTCTCAAATAGTGGATAGGAGGTAATTGGTTTCTCTTTCATAAACGCCTTCCGACAGTCACTCCGCCATTTTATTGAAGGATAAGATCAACGAGGCTAACCACATCCTGAACATTTATTTGATCATCATTATTTACATCAGCAGCACAAAGTTCAATATCGTTAGGAGCTGCACCGTTCCCAAGAATAATAGCTACCAGACGGACCAGGTCTGAGACGTCAATATAATCATCATCATTAACATTACCTGGATCACATTCAGCCAGCGAATTTTGTTCAATAGTATAGCTGGCACCGTAGCTACTACCTGTCAGTTGGGTTACAACAGGAATCAAAGCGGCCATTGATGCATCCCTAACATCCAGCACAACTGAGCCATTGTTATTAGCATCAAGCTCAATGGAGCCCCAATCTACGGTGTTATCATCCTGTCGAATCGCCCACATGGCAGACATCTCGACACCATCCTGACCATCAAAATCAATTTCCAAGCCGACTTGATTTAAGGTGCTCAAGCGGATCATTTTGCAGGCCAGATTTTCTATTCCGGATACGCTGGCTGATGCAGGGTAACTATTGTGTATGACAGCCAGAGCGGCAGTTGGATACCCATATATTCCAGCATCATCATAACCAAATTGGCTGACGTCCCCAGTGGTAACAGCACGCGAACCCGTGAAAAAGTTCCACACGACATATTCCTCAAATGCCTCTATGAAGGAGCTACCTGCGTGGGATATTGCCTGGGCGTAACTATTCATGACATCCTGGGTCGTATGGTTTTGGCGCCAGTTCCAAAAATCCTCTAGAATAGGAGCTGTGGTATAGGAGTTAGCATCAAACTTCTGATGCATAAAATCTTCCCAGGCATAATCTTCATACGAACCCGTTCCAGTGGTTCCATGATCAAGCCCCCAGTGGGGGTGTGAATAGGGATCGCCATAGCCCAAATAATTGAGCATGGAGTCATTGACATAGTCGTAGACAAACTCTTCAGCCCAGGTGGCATCCAGTTCCACCCAGCCACCTTCAGACCAGTAGGATTCTGCTCGCTGGCTGGCATGTTTAAATTCGTGGGCGCAGGTAACTTTCATAGCGCCTTTGACATTCCCGTCAGGATCCTGGTTTGCTCCAAAGCCAATAAAGTTGTTGTTGAGCACCAAGCGAGTGAGCTCTGAGCCATCAACACTACTGGTTGTACAATACCCGTAGGCACCCATATCTTCAAAGGAGACATTGTAGAACCCATCACCACCGACATGATTTGGTCCAGCGAATTCAGCACTATCAACTTCTTGAGCCCAGGTGTAATCAAGATATTCTGCTGCCCACTCTACATAATCTGGGACACCACTAGCATCCGTATCTGCTGCGGGGACAGCGTCGATTCCTGTAGTGGAATAATTAAAAGAAAAGTGTCCGCCTGGACTGAAAAATATCTCTCTTAAACCACTGGAGCTAGGAAGCAGCAGATCTTCGATGATATTGATCGTGGTTTCAGTCAACACGGGTTGAAGTGCTTCATACTCTATCAAAATCGGGGTTCCACACTTGATGATTTCGGGTTCAAATTCCTGAAAGCGGTCATCGAGGAGTTCTGGCTCTAGAAATAAATAAACTTTATTTAAAATGCTCTCATCCTGGCTCAGCTCACCTCGTTCAAATGCTGCATCAATAGCAGTCAAAGTGGTTGAGGCCAGAAGATTCCCTGTGACTAGTAATGAGAGAGTAATTAACAATCTATTTAACATTGAGAGCTCCTAAGTAATTTTCAAATTAGAAACGCAAGATAACCTGCCCTGCAGTGAAGTCAAAATGTTTGAGATTACGAAAGATTGACGACCTTTCATTATAAAGGCCTTACAGAATTTTTCAAATTAAAATGACTCAAGTATTTCCCTTGGGGTAAAGATGAGCTATTTATAAAGGCGCTCCAAAACCACAGCCCTGGGAAATTTGCCAAACTGGGCTTTACTATAACTACCATCACGCTCTACCCACAGTAAGAAACGCGTTCCCTCGCTGGCAATCACATCCATGAGGATATCATTTTGATCCATGACTCTGGCTCCCCCTACAAAGTGGAGATCAGTCTGGATCAATACTTGTGAGCCGGACAGTTTTATTTCCGGATGCGGATAATCCGAAGTATAACGTGTTGCCCTGGCATTCCAAATTTCACCATCAATAAAAACCTTCAATTCCCTGGGGAAAAATCCAGGGTCAGTTGCTTTGGATGCCAAGAAATGTGTGGCAGAGAAAACAGTTAAAGCATCATGGGGAAAGGGTCTGATAGATCCATTCGAATACTTCACACTTGCACCACCAGGAGAAAGGGTGGCTTCCAGAAAGAAATTCATGGATCCCTCAGAAACTTTTTTTGACCAGCTCAGGGGTGCATAGCTTTGTTTATCAAAATTAACCCGATAAATATTATGAATAGAATGGAAGTAAGCAATAAACGGCTTGAGTTGATTGTCGTAGGTAATTTGAATTGTACTGTCTAATTCTTCCCAGGTCAGTGTCATATTCAATAGAGGAATACCCATGTAAGAGGCCTCGTATGGAATGACAGTCGTATCACCGGCGAAGGCGCTATCGTACGTGCCTAGCCCTATCAGGAGAGTGATTAGATAGCTTTTATATCCACTTACGAGTCGACTGCCTATCATTTCCAGTTCACCTTGCCAATCAATCCAGAGATACCCATGATGGGGATATAAACAGGTTGCAATAAAAACCAGATTGGAAAGACCCACACATCTCTCAAACGATCCATTTTCCGTAGACCCATCAATATGACAATTAGTTCTATGCAAAATTTTATCCCTATGATCCAGTGGAATAGGGGTGATAATTGGAGACTCAATATCTGCAATAAAATTGCTGTATTTAGCAGGAAAGCTGACGCAAGAAATACAAAGAAGAGCGGGTCCTTGCGTTGGAGTCCCCTCGAATCAGAAGCCCAGCGTCTTCTCTGTCGGTAAAAACCATCAATGGAGTCTGCCGAAGAAGTTGTCACAAAGCTTTTCGGGTTCCACGAAAATTTAGCCTGCACTCCTTTGAGTTTCCCAATTTTCTGAACGAGGTAGAAGTCATCGCCAATACTCTGATTTGGGTCTCCTGTAAAGCCACCAATTGAAGTGAAGTGTACTCTTCTGAAAGCCAGATTTTGTCCTGACCCGCTCCAGGCTTTTCCATATTGCAACATACCTGCATTGGTCATCATGATCCCTAAAAAGTCTAAGGCTTGATAAATGGCAAAAACGGATCTTTCTCTAACGCTTGAGAAACCAACCACGATTCCAGTATCTTCATCGAACTCCGACACCATGGAGCTGATCCAGTCTGGCCCCATGCGACAATCGGCATCTGTCTCAATAAGAATGGATGCTGTAGTATTTTTGATGCACTGAGTCAGGGCATTTTTCTTGCCCGTCATCTCAGTAGACTCTTCAACAATACGAACTGCATTAAATTGAGGATGAGTTTTGCTGAATTTGTGAATAATACTCCAGGTGTCATCCGTGGAACGATCATCAGCGATAATGCAGGCATACTCCCCGGCATAGTTTTGTGCAAGCAGGTCATCAAGGAGGTCGGGAAGATTATGTGCTTCATCGCGGGCAGCAATAATAACAGCGACTTTGGGAAAGTTGTCAGAAGGTGGTGTGACCCTTGCCTTCCGAATCCCCAGTATCATGATTGCCACAAATGTAAAGTATGGAATAGCGCCGAGAACCAGCAGAAGACCTATAAAGACAAGCATTGTTATTAGAGTATAAAAAATCCAGCAACGATGAAGTAGACGACAACACCAAGAATATCAACTGATGTGGTAACAAAAGGACCAGTGGCCACGGCTGGATCCAAATTGATACGGTGTAATAGAACAGGCACCAGAGCGCCCACAAAGGCTGCCGTAGCCATGGCTAGAATGATGCCTATGCCGACGGTAATTCCCAACTCAACCGAGGTCATTACTCCGACATCCATGTATCCCACAAGACCCAGTAAATATCCAGCACCGCCCAGCAAGACGCCATATAGTCCGCCCAACAGAAAACCCACCTGTAATTCTTTGAGAACCAGTTTTAAGGCGTTGGCTGTGGATACACGACCTGTGGCAATTCCCCGGACAATAATAGTTGCTGTCTGAGTTCCCACATTACCGGCCATACCGATAATTATAGGTAGAAATGCCATCAGGGCTAACACCTGGCCCAGTGTTTCCTCATAAGTTGTAATGATGCTGGCTACCAGCATACCACCCATCCAGCTGGCAAAAAGCCAGGGAACACGAGTTTTAGCATTGGACAAAGCGCTCTTCATGAGGATATCGCGATCACGACCGGCACCTGCCATCTGGAGAAAATCTTCAGTGGCTTCTTCCCGTATCACATCAATAACATCATCGACGGTAATAATACCCATGAGTTTATTCGCATCATCCACAACTGGAACGGCCAAAATATTGTATCGGGACACGATCGCGGCTACTTCTTCTTGATCTGTCAATGGATTTACTGAGTGGACGCGGGTAAGCATCATCTCGCCCAATTTCTGCTTTGGTTTGGACGTAATCAAATCGCGTAAGGATATAACGCCAACAAGATGTTGACGATCATCCACTACATAGAGATAAAAAACCATCTCCTGCTCATCTTGATTCTGAATTGAAGCAATGGCCTCCACTACCGTAATATCTTCATGGAGGGCAAAAACATCTGGAATCATCAAACCACCAGCCGAATTCTCTGGATACGCCATAAGCGTTTCCATCTCTTCAGATTCACTGGACTTTAAACGATTCAGAATATCTTCAGCTAACTCTTCAGGGAGCATCTGTAGAATATCGGCTTCATCATCAGGCGACATGGCCTTCATGAGAAGCATGGTTTTTTCGATGGGAAGTTCTGTAATCAGCTCCTCGATGAGGTGCTCATCCATCTCAGACATTACTGCAGCTGCGTGGTCCACATCGGCTATGGTGAGAAAGGCCTCAATGCGCTCTTCTGGACTGATATGGCGAAATATCAGGGCCAACTCAGCGGCATGCATCTTGGCCAGCATGTTCTCAAGATTGCTCTTGGCGTGACGGCGAAGCAGGCGTCTTACGGTGTCAATATGGAGGTGTAGATCTTTCATTTCAGTGCCTTGAAATTAAGCGTGATTGAAGTTTAAAGAAGCAGGAAAACGAAGAAAACGGGGATTGATGAAATCTTCCTACCCATTTCACGTGCTAATAAAACATCACGTGGACAGTACTCTATATCTATCAAATGCTCTTTCAGGACTCATTCATTCTTTATTCCCTCAAGCCCCCCTTTCAACTATGTTCAGACGATGAAAAGAAGTGATACCATATATCTTGATCACGCCTCTGGAACCAATCTGCTCCCGGAAGTAAAAAGTTGTATTTCTGGTTGGCTTGATTCAGGTGTGGCAAATCCTTCCAGCATACATCAGGATGGTCGCCGTTCTGCAGCAGGTCTTGATGATGCTCGCTTGAGTATAGCTCAGGTCTTGGGATGCAAACCCAGTGAAATCATGTTTACATCCGGGGCTACTGAGGCCAATAACCTGGCTATTCTGGGAGCTGCTGAAGCACTTCAGTCAAAAGGTCGTCACGTCATCACCAATAAGACTGAACATCCCTCTGTCATAGAGAGCTACAAATCGCTGGAGAAAAATGGGTTTCAAGTCACCTACATCAACTGTGATGAAAACGGTGATATAGACCCTGAGGATTTCAGAGCCAGCATCACTGAGAAGACTATCCTGGCCAGTTTCATGTGGGTAAATAATGAAACCGGGCTCATTCATCCCATTGAAGAACTCGCAAGAATTGCCCATGAGTATGGCGTTCGACTTCACTGCGATGCGGTTCAGGCTTTTGGTCATATCCCCATAGACCTCCAAAACTCTCCCCTAGACTCGCTAGCGCTTTCAGGTCACAAACTGGGTACACCAGCTGGTATTGGTGCCCTATTTGTGCGCAAAGGACACGCCATTTCCCATCAAAGTTTCGGTGGGAGTCAGGAACAAAATGTACGCGCAGGCACACAGAATCATCTTGGTACTACAGCTCTCGCTACAGCTATTGAATACCATGCTGAGCATCTCAAATTAAATGAGAAAAAATATTTTGAACTTAATGCACAGCTCCAAAATCAACTGAAAGATCTGCCAGACATACAGATCAATCGAAATGGCAATCTGTACACACCCAATATATTGAACTGTTCGTTTCACAACATTGACGGTGAAGCACTTTTCATCAGATTGGATATGAAAAATATTGCTGTATCAAATGGGGCAGCTTGCAGCTCCGGATCCCAGGCTCCATCACATGTACTTACGGCACTGGGATTTGATGAAAATCTAGCCCAGGCAAGCCTACGGATTTCAATGGGAATAGAAACAACAAAACAAGAAATAGATGACTTCTGCGGAGAACTCAGGCAGATCGTCCACGCAATACATAGAGAGACAACTTAATGGGTTCAAAAGACAAAAAAGTCGTTATCGCCATGAGTGGTGGCGTGGACAGCTCCCTGGCGGCCAGACTGCTGGTGGATCAGGGTTACGATGTCATGGGTGTCACCATGAAACTGTGGGGATATGTCGATTCAGGTGGTCGTCCTACCCATGATAGCAATTGCTGTTCTCTCGATGATATTAACAATGCCAAAGCTGAATGTGCATCTTTGGGTATCCCCCATTATACGCTGGATATGTCAGCAGAATTCAAAGAGATTGTGATTCAGAATTTTGTATCTGAGTACAAAGCCGGCAGAACACCAAATCCCTGTATTATTTGTAATACTGAAATCAAGTGGCACGCCCTTTTGAATAAGCTGGATGACCTGGGTGTTCAATACCTGGCCACGGGACATTATGCCAGAAAAGTTAAGCATTCAGCCTCCGGAAAATGGGTAGTTGGACGGGGTAAGGATAAAAATAAAGATCAATCCTATGTGCTCTGGGGCATCCGTCCCGAGGAACTAGACCGAACCCTTTTTCCATTGGGTGATCTTTCGAAGCAGGAAGTTCGAGAACAGGCAGCCAAAGCAGACATGAGAACTGCAGATACGCCGGAAAGCATGGAAATCTGTTTTGTCCCTGACAATGACTATAGACATTTCCTTTCAGACCAGTATCCAGGAGTAATTGAGGCAGCCCCAAAGGGGAATTTTGTCAACTCCAGCGGTGAAATCATTGGTGAGCACCTGGGGATTCATAATTACACTGTTGGTCAACGCAAAGGCTTAGGCCTGGCTACTGGCGAGCGCATTTTTGTTAACAAGATCGATGTTGATACCAACACGGTTCACGTGGGGAGCAAAGCGGATGCTGAATCAACCAATTTTACGGTAAACTCATGTAACTGGCTCGTCCCTGAAGCGTTCATTTTTGATCAGAAGCTGGATGTCCAAATTCGCTATAATCATGCAGCCAAACCAGCTACGGTTTCTCGTATTTCAGAAGATGAAGTGCAGGTCGTCTTTGAAACACCGGAAAACGCCATTACTCCTGGACAATCTGCTGTCTTTTTCCACGGTGAAGCTGTGGTCGGTGGCGGCATCATAAAATCAATTTAAAGATTGAAATTCGTACCACTTCAGTATAAGTCTTTTAAATTGAAGCAAGCCAAACTTGGATGGAAATGAAAATGTCTCAACAATTAGCAGTAGTTATCATGGCCGCGGGTAAAGGCACCCGGATGAAGCGCGATGACATCCCCAAAGTATGTAACCCCATTTTAGGGAAACCATTGATCCAGTATGTTGTGGATCAGGCTAAAAGTTTATCAGCAACAAAAATTATCTGTATCGTTGGACATAAACAGGAAATCGTACGGGAAGCATTGAAAAATGAACCTGTCCTTTTTGCTGAACAATTGGAGCAACTGGGAACTGGTCATGCCGTACTTCAAACTGCTGATCTTCTGAAAGATTTTGATGGAGATGTCATCGTTTTATCTGGAGATGTTCCCCTCTTGAAAGAGAGTACACTCCGAGCTCTGTTGGCTAAACATCACACTGGCAATTTTGTAGCGACAGTCCTGACTGCTCTGGCTGAAAATCCAACGGGATATGGACGGGTCGTCCGAACCCGGGAAGATTACTTCGATCAGGTCGTGGAACATAAGGATGCTACTGAAGAGCAGCTTAACATCGCTGAAATAAATTCAGGCATCTATGTGTTTGATAGCAAAAAACTCTTCAAGGAATTGAACAAAGTGGGCAACAGCAACGCTCAGGGCGAATATTATCTACCCGATGTCCTGCCCCTCCTCCAAAAAACAGGGTCAAAGGTAGGGGTTGAAATCTGCGAAACTTTTTCTGAAATTCAGGGTATCAACACTGTAGACGAATTAAAAACAGTGGAAGCGAAGATTTTAGCCTCGCAGGAGTGAAACATGTACGTTGAGAAAAAGCCAATTTTTACTGCAATAATAATCATAATTTTGATGTTACCCCTGCTGGTGCAAGCTCAATTCAAAGCTGAAATACCAAGCATTCCAGGTCTGAATACTCGCAGTGTTGGTGGGTCTCCTTCATTCCTCGGAATCGACCTGTCCAAAATCAATTTCCAGCACAGCTATTCAATGCAGGTGAGTTCCTTCGGTGGTGATGCAGTGTCCATGGGACTACTTAAATCCAGTTTTGAATATACCATTAATCCACAGGTAAGTTTTCAAGGATCTGTGGGTCTTATGCACTCGCCCTTTTCAAGCATCACACCCATGGGCGAGCAGTACTCATTTCTAAATGGTTTTAGTGCTGATAACATTTTTTATAGTGGTGAGGTTACCTATAAACCCAAAGAGAATGTGTCATTTCAGATTGGGTTCAGCAGAATGCCAGTAAACACCTACAATCAATATTATTCACCCTACCCTTACAGACGATTGGGATACTAATTTTTCATGGCAAAAGTCCTTAACAGCAAATCTTCCAAGCAGTCCAGACGAGCAACTAAAAAAAATCGCAAGAAACGACCAGCCCAATCAGCTGATATGTTGGTGAATGTGCTGATGCTGGCACTTTCAGTGCTGGTGCTAACTTTTATATGGTCTTTTTGGAATCGTCACACAAATAACCGGAATGTGGCTGAAGAGATGCGTTACTATGCAGAGATTCCAGAGGAAGTCACCCCTGAGACTCTGATTGCCAAACAAAAATATACCAAAGTTAGTGTTGAAATCCTGAACGGATGTGGTATTGGTGGTGTCGCAGCCCTTTTTAAAGATATTGTGCATGCAAAAACTTTTGACGTTTTGAATACGGAAAATGCAGCTCATTTCCATTATGACAATACACTCATCATAGCCCGAACCGACAATATCGACGCAGCTTTCAAACTCGCTGAAGAATTGGGCATTAGTCGCGAACAGGTCAGCCTTGAAACAGATGCCAGCCTCTCTGTGGATATTACCATGATAATTGGTCACGACTATAAGTCGGTACCTGCCTATAAAGAGAAAAAGTCGTAAGTATTGCCCTTGTGCTCAATAGCCCAGCCCTCCCTCAACCAAAAAATTGAAATGATCTATGCCTGATAATTATTCAGATTCAAAAAAGCTCGCTTTAGAGATCGGTGAACTGGCCCTGCAGAAAAAAGCAAATCGTGTTAAAATTCTTGATGTTCACAAAATTACATCAATGACTGATTTTTTTGTGATCTGTTCGGGTAACTCGGATATTCAAGTGAAAGCAATTACCGATCATATTGTGGATGAGCTTGCTGAAGTGGAACGTCCATTTAATCGTGAAGGGTATGATACACGCGAATGGATACTGCTGGATTACATCAATGTTGTCGTCCATATTTTCCATGAAGCCAGTCGAGACTTTTATGATCTTGAGCGCCTGTGGATCGATGCAGAGATTACTGAGCTCAACGAAGATGAGAATGCCCCCAATGCTGAAACGCCTCTGTTTGATAATCTATAAGAATTGATTGAATCCAAATATGTTTGAATATTTAACATCGCAGCTTACTGCCAGACTAGAGCAATTGGGGTGGCCAACAAATCAACTCCAGTTAGCACGACCCAAGAAAGCTGAGAATGGTGATTGGTCCAGCAACATCGCCATGGCTCTGGCCCGTGAACTAAAACGTGCGCCCATGCAGATTGCAGAAGAACTCATGGATGGGTTCACTCTGGATCCCAGCATTGTTGAGAAATTTGAAATTTTAAACCCCGGTTTTATCAATTTTTTTCAATCATCTGATTACCTCACTGCCCAGATTAGTAACATTCTCAAAGAAAGTGGTGAGTATGGTAAAAGTGATTTTGGGAGTGGCCAAACTGCCCAGGTAGAGTTTGTCAGTGCCAACCCTACTGGTCCACTCACTGTTGGACATGGTAGACAGACCGTACTGGGAGATACACTGGCCAATATTCTGACCTGGTCAGGTTATGATGTCACACGAGAATACTATTTTAACAATGCGGGTCGTCAAATGCGACTTCTCGGTGAATCCCTGAAGGCACGCTACCTGGAATTAAAAGGTGAGTCTATCAGCTTGCCCGATGGTGGTTACGAGGGAGCTTATCTGATTGATGTAGCCAAAACTCTTTTGAAGGAACAACCTGAGCTCTCAGCAACTGATGATGTTGATATTTTTAAGAGCTATGCCGAGAAATCTATTTTTTCTATCATCAAGGGCACTCTGCAAAGAATCGGTGTGGTCCATGATGTCTTTTATAATGAGCGCTCGCTTTATGAAGCTGGTAAGATTGATGAAGTCCTGGATATCCTGCGTGAGAAGGGCTTGCTCTATGACAAAGATGGCGCAACCTGGTTTAAAACCAGCGAATTGGGTATAGAACAAGATCGCGTGTTGGTAAAATCAAGTGGAGAACCCACTTATCGTTTACCTGATATTGCCTACCACCGTGAAAAAGTAGCTCGCGGCTTTGATCTGGTTGTTGATATTTTCGGAGCGGACCATATTGATGCCTATCCCGATGTGCTTTCAGCATTGAAAGTCATGGGTTTGAAACATGAACATATCGAGGTGGTAATCCACCAGTTTGTCACACTCCTTCGTTCAGGTGAAGTGGTCAAGATGTCTACCAGGAAAGCCAATTTTGTGACTCTGGACAAGTTGATTGATGAAGTGGGCGCTGATGTCGTACGATATTTCTACATCATGCGTAGTGCTTCCAGTCATCTCAATTTTGACCTGGATCTGGCCAAGCGACAAACTGAAGAAAACCCCGTTTTCTATCTCCAATACGCCCACGCCAGAATTTCCAGTATTTTCAGACGAGCTAAGGAACGTGGTTTGGATTCAGATACAGAGAATGCTGACCTAACTTTACTCAATGAGGAATTTACTGTCGCTTTGATTAATAAAACTCTGGAATTTCCAGAGGTTATCGATCATTGTCGTCGCGCCCTGGAAGTGCATCACTTACCAGGCTACCTCTTCGAACTGGCTACAGCCCTACATAAATTTTATACGGAGTATAAGGTGATTGATCTGGATAAGCCGGAGCTCTCCAAGGCCAGACTGGCCCTGCTTGAGGCGGTTCAAATTACTTTGAGAAATGGATTGCGTATATTGGGAATTTCCGCTCCCGAACAGATGTAGGATTAAGCCTACCTAAAACCGTTGAAACAGTTTTCTCTTTTTATCTTTTTTTTTGGTACACCTGACTGAAGTCAGGTGCTTTTTGATCCATACTCGAAAAGGTGGGTTCTTTAACCTTCCTGTAGAAACTCGTTTTCGTATTCTGTTTCAAGATCATGCTTATGACGTAATTCTTCATCAGCCATCATCTGAAAAAAGGTATTCAACTCTTTGTCGAAATGGAAATGATCAGCCAGATCCTGATACATTCGTGCTGTTTTATCTTCACGCTTTGCAGCAAGAATCAGAATTTCCTGAGTGGTCATATTATCCTTCAACTCGGGCTCCATCAGATAGTCTGTAACTTTCAGGTTGGCTGGTGGAAGTTCGATGTAATTTTCAATTTCAAAATTTCCCAATGAAACTTTGTGGACTGTCTCCATATCTACAAGCTCCTGAAATTTCTGGCGGGCACTCTCATCTTTGGCCTGATCTCTGGCAAGGGTGTAAAGATCAATAGCCTGCTGTTCCTGGTTGATGCACATTTCAACAATACCACTCATATCCATTGATTTGACCTGATCTTTTAAGCTCATGCTGAACTCCTCACCTTGGCTTTCAAATAATCGTTAATCGCAATAGCAGATTTTCGACCTGCACCCATGGCCAGAATGACCGTCGCGCCACCGCTAACAATATCACCGCCTGCAAAGACTCCATCCATAGAGGTTCTGCCATCTTCATCAGCGACTATGTTGCCCCATTTATTGGTTTCTATTTCAGGCGTGGTCTGCGAAATGAGGGGATTTGATCCATTTCCCACGGCGATCACAACCATATCCACATCCATAATAAATTCGGAACCTTCCATAGGGACTGGACGACGACGACCAGATTCATCAGGCTCGCCTAATTCCATGCGCAGACATTTTGCTGCTATCACACTCCCCTGGTCATCACCGATGAATTCAATGGGATTGACCAGATTCATAAATTTAACGCCTTCTTCTTTGGCGTGATGAATTTCTTCATTTCTGGCGGGCATCTCTTCTTCAGAACGACGATAAACGATGGATGCTTCATCTGCTCCAAGACGTTTGGATGTTCTAACGGCATCCATGGCAGTATTACCGCCACCCACAATGATAGCATGCTTGGCACGATAGAGCGGAGTGTCCCATTCTGGGAATTCATAACCACGCATCAAGTTTGAGCGGGTAAGAAATTCATTGGCTGAATAAACACCATTCAGGTTTTCACCTGGGATATTCATAAATCGTGGTAATCCGGCCCCCAAGCCCAAGAAGACAGCATCATAACCTTCATCAGCCATGAGTTCCTGTATGGTCATGGTACGACCAACAATGAAGTTCTTTACAAATTTTACACCCATTGTTTCGAGAGTAGCTACTTCTTCGCGCAAAATGGCTTTGGGGAGGCGAAATTCTGGGATTCCATATACCAACACACCACCAAACTCATGTAAGGCTTCAAATACGGTAACTGCATGACCCTCTTTGATGAGATCACTCGCAACAGCCAAACCGGCTGGACCAGATCCAACGATGGCGACTTTTTGTCCGGTTGATTTTGGTTTTCCGAAGATCTCTTCTGATCCATTCCCGTGTTGCATAGCATAATCAGCCACAAATCGCTCGAGACGACCAATGGCAACCGGCTCAAAGCGCTTACCCATAACACAGATTTCTTCACACTGGGTCTCTTGTGGACAGACTCGACCACAGATAGCAGGCAATGAATTATCTTCTTTAATTTTCTTGGCAGCCCCAATAAAATCCTCATTGCAGATCAACTGAATAAAATCAGGGATTTTGATGTTAACGGGACAGCCTTCCATGCAGGTTGGATTTTTGCATTCGATACAGCGTTGAGCCTCAATCACAGCCTGTTCAGGTGTGAGTCCCAGGTTTACTTCAAGAAAATTTGCGCTGCGGAGCGTGGCATCCTGTTCTGGCATATCCTGACGGGGAATCGTCAGACGTTCTTTCATAGGTACAGTATTAAATGATTGGGGACGTTCGCGTTTCATGCTGGGACCTCCTCTTTCATTTGTTCAGCCTTCATTTTTTTCATCTGTCTTTCCAGAAAGCACTTATGCGATTCTTCTTCCTGCTTTTTGTACATTCTCTGACGCGAGCCCAATTCCTTAAAATCAACCTGATGTCCGTCAAATTCTGGTCCATCGACACAGACAAAGACAGTTTTTCCGCCAACTGTTGCTCGGCAAGCTCCACACATACCAGTACCATCAACCATAATGGCATTCAAGCTGACCATGGTGGGAATGCCTATTTCTTTGGTCTGATTAGATACGGCTTCCATCATGGGGAGTGGTCCAATAGCGACTATCATATCAGGTTTGATACCTTCATCCATGAGATCCTGTAATACATCGGTGACTAAACCATGGCGACCGGCAGAGCCATCATCAGTAGAAATACGAACTTCATCAACAACCTCAGCCATTTGATCCTGAGCGATGATAAGGTCTTTATTGCGAGCACCAATTATTGAAATTACTCTATTCCCGGCTGCTTTTCCGGCAGCTGCAATGGGAAGGGCTTCGGCTGTTCCGACGCCACCACTTATACAAACCAGAGTGCCCCAATTTTCGATATGGGTAGGCAAACCTAGAGGACCAACTAGATCTTGTAGATGGTCACCTGTTTCAAGCGTATTTAGATGGGCACTGGTTTTTCCCAGTCCCTGAACAATGATGTTGATCCAGCCTTCTTCTGTATTTGAGTCGGCAATTGTGATTGGGATACGTTCACCTTTATCATGAACACGTAACATGACGAATTGACCGGCTTGACGTTTTTTGGCAATATGAGGTGCTTCAAGAATGAAACTTTTCACATTGGGGGCAATGAACTCGGCTTTTAGAATTTTATACATTTGGCACTCCTGTTTTCAATCCATGCTTAAGGCAAGGTTTGTGCCATATTATGTATTAAGGAGGGATGATTTATAGAGGGGGGATCAAATCAGTAGCGAAAGTATGGAGCACTCCACGGGTAACACTTCGATGATCTCAGTGACCAACCCGTAGTTCGGGCTCCATAACCCGTCTTCGTCCCGACAAAAATATCGGGACTTCGCCGTGGTTATCCGCCCGTCGAAAATGGGTATCAAGCATTCCGGTGCATGCACAGGGTCTTCTGTTCGTATGCTCGCACATCAATCTCGCAAAGGCGGATAAAAAAAGGGCTACTCAAAAAGTGAGTACCCCTCTTAATATCGATTGTTTGATTGCTAACTACTTCAGACGATGTCTCAAGGACCAGGAGTCAACGTAATATAGCAGCTTCACAGAGATACTATTGCTCTGATCTTGAGAGCCCAAATCCCGCAAGTCATCGAAAAAACTCACACCTGGATCATCACCATCTACATATATTGCATTTTTAAGAATAATATTCAATTCGCTGCCAGGTGTGAAACGCCAGGTCATCACTGCGTCGATGGTGAAGGCGTTAAATACCGTACTGAGATCAGCAGAGTAATCTCTTGCCACTACGTTTCCATCATCCTGGAGGTCATAGAAATCCAAATACTCTACTGAAGACCGGTAATAGCGCATCCTTAGATCCGATTCCAGATTCCGACTGAAGATATATTGTGAATTCAATGAATTGGTTATGGTCGAATGATTTCGTCTTCCGAATACGGGATCGTCCTGATCATCAAATTCAGCAAAGCCATAATCATTCTCTAAAATATCCAAATCTAGTTCATATTTAATCTGGAATTGATTATTTACCCGCCAGCTTGGACTGAATCCGCCACCATGCCACCAGGTACCACGGGTGGTGGTTGTGGACCTACCCAGCCATACACTGGTTGAAAATGGTTTGTTACTATCGGTCGAAATCCAATGGTGGGCATGCGCAAATTTGGGGATGTACACATATCGATCTTCAACTCTGGGCTCATTGTAATCATGGGCATATTTAGGTCGCCATGTCGTTCCACCGCCTGTCGACATATGGTTTTTAAAGGTCACATTGTAATTTGCCTGTAATTCCATCTGCGCATAAAGACGGGGCTTAAAAAGCCAGGAATATGATTCGTTTATACTCAGGCTTGCACTATTGACGATCCAGACCGGATCAATCGTTCTAAAACTTACGAATGCAAATTGAACAAGTTCGTTGGGTTGTCTCAGAAAACCCATATCATTGGGGTCGTAATGTTCACTTTCGGCTCCTAATCCGACTCCATATTGAAAGATTCCCTGTCCTTCCGCAACTTCAACGTGATATTTGAATCCGGTGGAACTGCTATCGCCAAAGTTCACCTTATTAAAGGCACCACTGGCTTCTAAAACCCATTTTGAATCAGAGGAGGCCAACCGCGTTTCAAACCCGATCACATTGGCATCTCTGAAATCCTTTGATGTATCATCACCGGAAAAACGTTGAACATTGGTATTAATAATGCTGAAATCAGAACCATTCTTCAGATTTTTACTCACCACAATCAGATTATAATTGCTGGCGGGGTTCGTAAGATATTGGTGTTCATTTCCCAGGGAATCTTCGATGGTAGCATGCACAGGCGCCGTGATAGCATTAAATAAGCCAAGACCTATACCATTCACAGTCTGACCCGTAACTTTGGTAGCATTGAGCAGCTGGGTTTCATCTGGATTTGACCTAACAGTCTCACCTTCCAGCAGTATTTCCTCATCCTCCACTTGCCAATATCTGGCAGGTCTGGAACCCACTCTGCGGGAATAAAAGAGACCCGCCTTATGTAATAATTGGGTGCCTTCAGTGAAAAAGGGACGATGCTCATCAAACCGAACTTCAAAAGGGGAAAGATTGAGGACTGCATTGTCGGATTGGACCTGACCAAAATCGGGAATCAGAGTCATATCCAGGGTGAAACTCTCATTAATTCCATATTTAAGATCCATACCACCCCGATAACTGGTGGAAATGTTACTCTTACCAGGTTCATCGAAGGGAAAGTGTTCTACCGAGGTTGAGGCATAGGGTGTAAAAGATAGACGCAAAGGGGTTTCAATATTTTCAATTCCATTTAGCAGCCCAGACTGCTGACCATAATTGCCCATAGCAACGTCAAGTTCAGTCCAGGTGTAAATGAGTTGAGGTGTCGCATGATAGCGAGCCATATTCAAGCCCCAGGTTTGGATATCCCTGGAGGGAAATCTTATTTGGCTAAACGGGATGGCCATCTCGACAGACCAACCCTGGTCATGAATTGTTACATCACTTGACCAGACAGGATTCCAGTTAGGATCTCGGTCATTTGGAGTCCATTTACGGTCAATCTGGACTCCAGCAGCTGTAACCATCAGGTTCAATTCATTGGCACCATCGTTAAAGGGATTGATCCAAAATCCCAGCCAATCCGCCAGCGCTTCATCATCATCGCGTTTTCCCAGTTGAGTCTTGATACTTGTCGGATCAGGATCATACATGGTGGCTGCAACATACAGTGCGACATCATCATACAGAAATCTAACCTCTGTTTTTACTGGTGCTGAACCACCGCTTTTTGGCATAAAGTTAAAGAAGTCGGTTGCCGGGGAGACCAAATCCCACTCAGCCTCGTCAATTACTCCATCAATCGTTGGCGGGGTTGATACTCTAACCGCATTAATATGCTTCTTTTGGCCTTCAGCCCAGACTGTGCCGAACATAATGAGCAATATTAAGATAATAATCTGCTGTTTCATGGAAGCCTTCTAATTATTGGGGGGCCTATCTAATCTTTTCACATATCGCATCAACGTTTTACAAGTATGGGTAGGTGATGCACCATAACTTTCTCATGCGAAAACCCCTGCTTAGTACCTACCCTTCAACTTGGAATAAAATATTTTAGAGTAAACATTTATTTTATGATAAATATTGTCCCATATTGTGCAACTGGCTTGTCAGCATCAGTACTTTGCATGTGTTATTGGGAGCTTACGATTTACCCAGACCGAGTTCTTTTAATTTCCTGGAAAGATTTGACTGCTGCATCCCCAGACTATTGGCAGTGCGGCTAATGTTCCCAGCATGCTGACGGAGTTGTGACTCCAAAAAGCGTTCCTCGAACATCCTTTTTGCGTCAGCAAATGGACGAGTTTCAGTAAAGATTGCCGTATCTCCTTCTCCAGAGACGACCTGATTCAAATGTGGTTTTACCTCAGGTAAATCAATCTCTTCATTAGGACTCAGTATATATAAACGCTCGATGAGATTTCTCAGTTCACGGATGTTTCCAGGAAAGGGGTAGCCAACCAGCATATTCATGGCATCCCGGGTAAACTGTTTGGGCGAGAGACTTAACTCAGCGGCATAAAAGGTTAAGAAGTGATTGAGAAGTGTTTTAATATCACCTTCTCTCTCACGCAGGGGTGGCAAATTGATAGGAACTACATTGAGACGATAAAATAGATCCTCTCTAAAGCTGCCAACTGAAACCATCTCCTCCAGGGGTTTATTGGTAGCTGCTAGCAGTCGTATGTCAACTGATTGCGTCTGTGTTCCACCAACTCGTTCAAATTTTCCATCTTCCAGGACACGGAGAATCTTGGCCTGGGCGGATAGACTCATATCGCCAATTTCATCCAGAAATAAGGTACCTCCATTGGCCATCTCAATTTTACCTTTTTTCTGACCAACTGCGCCTGTAAAGGCACCTTTCTCATGTCCAAACAATTCACTTTCAACCAGCTCAGAGGGAATGGCAGCAGCATTAAACTTTACAAAGGCATCCTCAGCACGAGGACTGGCTGCGTGAATAGCATGGGCTACCAGTTCTTTTCCAGTACCACTTTCACCTCGAATAAGCACTTTCGCGGATGTTGGGCCAACACGACGCGCAGTATCCAGTACCTGGTGTATCTGAGGTGAGCTTCCAACCAGCCGATATTTGTCTTTTTGAGTTTGTTGAACCAGGGCTGATCTTTTTGCCAGGGTTTGCTTTTCTGAAAGATTTCGAATGGCAAGTTTTACTCTGGCCAGAGAAAGAGGTTTTTCAAGAAAATCATAGGCTCCTATTCTGAGCGCATCGACGGCAGTTCCAACGGTTGCATGGCCAGAGATCATGATGACGTCAAGGGTTTCATCAATCTTGCGAATCTCCTTCAAAACTTCGATACCATCCATACCAGGCAAGCGAACATCTAATAGAACCAGGTTGACACTTTCAATTTTTAAGAGCTCAAGTCCATCTTCGCCTGTGCCGGCCTCCACTACAAGATGGCCATCATCTTCAAGGATATCCCTGAGAGTTAGGCGAATATTTTTTTCATCGTCAATGATTAATATTTTGATTTTGTGATCAGCCATTTTACTACCCATTCTGGTTGGTTATTTGTTGTTCATTTTCCCGATTACAGGGGAAACTAATATTAAATGTGGAACCCTCACCCAGGACACTAGTGACCTTGATATCTCCACCGTGTTGTCGGATAATGCGACGAACAATTGCCAGTCCAAGACCAGTCCCCTTCTTTTTGGTGGTAAAGTAGGGCTCAAAAATCTTGGACAAATCAATCTCAGAAATACCCTTGCCATGATCCCTGATACCAATGGTACAGGATTGGTTCTCCACGCTGGTGAAGACTTCAATATGAGGCTCTTTGTCACAGGCTTGGATAGCATTCTGGATCAAGTTGACCAGCACTTGCTTCATTTGCATGGTATCGGCAAAGATCTCCTTCAGATTTTCATCCAGATTCAAATCTATTTTAGCATCATCGGAGTATTGATCTGAAATATTTCGTAATTGTTGATTCAGATCGTAGTTATCAAATTGTGCTTCAGGCATTTTAGCAAAGCCGGAGAATGCCGTTACCAGTGATTGCAGGTTATCTACTTCTTCGTTGACGATTCTCAGAGATTTTTCCAATATTTCAGGTAAATCCTCGGCCTTTTCATAATACTTCATCTCCAGACGCTGAGCAGCTAAGCGAATGGGGGTCAAAGGATTTTTAATTTCGTGTGCCATTGCTCTGGCCATTTCCTGCCAAATCGTCTGTTTCTCAGCTTCAATCAAGCGTTCTTTACTTTGATTTAATTCATACACCATGTTATTGAAGCCAATAATGAGATTGTTTAACGGCGAGTAGGCACTTTCTTTTATTTGAAAATCAAAGTCTCCACCCTTTAACTGTTCAGTAGCTGAAAGCAAGCGTGTCAAAGGCCGGGTAATAATCATGAATAGAAAGAGAAAGATACTGCCAGTGAGGACGATCATGACAATGACAATCCCAATCGAGTACTTTTTAATATCCCGGCTATAAAAATCACCAGCAATTTCAATTTTATGCAAATCTCTAAGCACGCCTTCAATCTCTTGATTGAAGACTACGAGGTTGCTGGAATCAAGGATGGTACTGTAGGTTTTATGTAGGTCTCTGACTTTTTCTTTGGTTGAGAGTTCAATAATCTGATTCTGGTAAGAAGTAAGGTTACTGATGAAGAAGTCACGCATGAGCATTGCAGCAATAAGTGTAACTAAACTGACCAGGACCATAATCTGGGTTCTGAATGAAGGCGATCTAAATTTCATAGTACCAGCTGCCTTTTCTCAAAGGGTTCAGAGATGTGTATTGGTCTTATGCGATTCCAAAACGACATGAGGTTAATTCGTTTGGTGATACCAGGCATGTCCATCTCATTCATAAAGGCTGAAATTTTCAAGAAATAAAACTGGTCGTCATCCATAACTCGCATCCTGCAGAATAGAGCATTTTCTATTTTAACCCACTCCTCTTTGGCCGCTTCAAGTGAATATAGTTGGATAGTTTCATCTTTTTCACTTCGATACACACTGTAGTCATCTTCCAGAAGAGAATATCGAAAGTGGTGTTCCCAGTCAGCGATAGCTACAACTGAGTCATTGTCAGCATTGACCAGGTCAACTTCAAAATGAATAATAACTGTATCACCAGATTCCAGGAGCATATCCAGGTCTGGTGTAAAGCTTTCCATGAGAATTGCAGAACAGAAAAGCCGATCGCCCTTGACTTCCAGACTTACATCCTGAAAGTAGGGATCGGTTCCAACGAAAGCTGTCAGCAAAAGCTGAGAAACAATGAGTGCACCTGCACCCAGCTTATCAGATAAAAACTGAAGCACGTGTGTCTTTCTGTCTTTTTAGCTTGAGGTGCATCGTGAGTGTCATGGTCTGATGTCGCCTACTTGGGTTACTGGTTATTCCAGAGTCACATTCATCTTTATGATTCTTCCCTCAGGAACATCTCCTGAAGAAGATTTAACTATTACTAGACTTGTCCTCGGTACCACTAAGGGTTGAGATAGCTGTACTAGCCCACCTTTGGTATGCTCCCTGATAAGGGAAACGCCCATCGAATTCTCAATGAAGCGAATAGTAATTGAACATTTTGAGTCAGGCATGAAATTCCTCATCTCACAAGAATAAGGAGTGGGGTGCAATCCCGTCGGTGATACCACCTCAAGATCTTCAGTGAGTATTGCTGAAAATAAAGAAGATACTAGTAAGAGAATCAAACCAATATTTCTAAATATTATTTTCATAATTTCTGCCTCTAATAAAAAATCATGATGCCGACATGCTAAGATGTCGGCATCATGAAAATTGATTCTTTAGTTCTATTTAGAAACCAAACCAGAGACCAAGGGACATGGTAGGTGCGCTAAGTTCAGATAATTTACCTGCACTTCCACCTAACTCATATGTATCCAGTTCTGTATCAAGGGCGTTGTTTCCAAGTGTGGTTTTCCAACCATCACTAAATCCATAACCGTAGAGATATCCGTATTCAGCTCTCAACCGCATCCAGCCAGTCAATCTGATCATGACACTAGCGCGTGGATGGGCTATGGCATAATTTTTTGAGAAATTGACTGATGTGCTCTTGGTATCGATGAGCTCATCATTTAGCGTGGTCCAGCTGAATTCACCATCATCCTGGGTCACATTCAAGTCGATGCCACCAAGTCCAAGGCCAACACCACCACTGATAACTGCCCATGAGAAAGGTGCCAGTCTCTTCTCGACAGTTAATCCACCATATCCCATTGCAAAGCTCACTTTACGGTTTACTTCAGTTACACCATCAGAGTGCAGGGCTGTGACGTTGTTTGAGAGTCCACCGCCATTACCAAAACCACCCAGGAACCAGCCATTACCTACATATCCTTGACCGGATCCACCCCACATTACGATTCCTTCTGGGCGGAATGGTGTGGAGGAGAGACCAAGCTCTGTCATTAACTCGACCATATCGGTAAACTCATCATCAATCAGCATGGGTGTAAAACCACCACCGCCATAGCCGCGAGAGTTTTTGCGTTTTTTCTCTTTTTTACCCTTCTCGGCCATTTTCAGCTGAGTTTCTTGCTCTTTCTTCATTGGTGCTGCAAATGTTGCCACAGTCGAATCGATGGCTTCATCTCTCCAGTAAACAATGCTTACCTGATCGCCAAAATCCTTGCTGCGGATTAAGCGTACGAGGTGATCCTCATAGCGTACTTTGGATCCATCAAAAAACATGATGATATCATCTTCAATGATTCCAGCCTTATCAGCTGCTCCATTGTTTACAGTCCCGTTAATCAAGACACCGTGGGCGTAGGGATAACGCATTTTATAAGCATCCTCAAAGTCCATATCGCTTAAATAAACGCCTAGTTTGGGACGTGATTCATTGTCATCATCAATGTGGATCTTGATACCTGTTTCCACACCAATTTCATCGAGGGCTTCTTGCACTTCCATGGCAACATCTTCAAGTTCCTGTTCCAGGTCCTGGCCAAGATCTATTTGAATCTGCGCAAATGCAGGGCTTGCGATCAGTAGTGTGACTGCGAATGTCATCACTAACGCCAGAGCTCCATGGCTCGCTATGGCGATCAATGTTCCGGAGAGGTTGCTCCAGGCTGCCAGATGATCTGTTGATTTAGTCATTTTCGGGGTCCTTTCTAATCTATCGTTTTCCATTTTCATTGTTTTTTCCGCTTCCAATTGCTCTCCTCAAGGACAATTGCCATGCCACAATGAAAAGGACATACGATAAGTCATAGTATTATTAATCTTTTACGGCTGTATATCATGCAAATTTCGTGAGAGTTCATGGGGTCAATTTAGCATCATTCTGATATAGCGCCATATCAGAATGATATGTGGCCCTTTTTAATTTGATTTTCTTTTACCACAAATGCTGTGGTAAAAGCTGGGAAACGCTTTAGGATTAGGCTTTAGAATAGAAAAGGATTAGAATTTATACTGGCTAATTTCGCGAACTAATTCACCAAGGAGTGTGGCAAAATCTTCCCTCACTCGAATACCGGTTTCCATAACTTCTGCATGATTCAATGGTTGATCCAGAATTCCAGCTGCGTAATTAGTGAGACAACTGATCCCCAGCACGTTCATATCAATCTGGAAAGCCGCCATGCTTTCATGGACGGTAGACATTCCTACAGCATCGGCTTGTTTAAGTCTCAAAAATCGAATTTCCGCAGGCGTTTCGTAGGATGGTCCATTCAATCCGGCATAGGAGCCAGTTTTTAGAGGGACAGAAACTCGCTGCGCAACTTGTTTGACCATGTCGAGATGTTCAGTGACAAAAACATTCTCAGGTTCAGTATCTACAGGATACACCGAATGCCCCGTTTGGTTTATTAATTTTGTGATAAGCATGAGATCGCCTGGGGCGTAGTCTTCTCTAATACTACCGGCAGCATTGGTAAGCACAATGGTTCTGGCTCCCAGTGCATGAAGAATTTGTATTGGATAAATGACCTGATCCAGAGTATAGCCCTCATAGAAATGGACTCGCCCGGAATTCACCAGGACAGGGACATCACCGAGAAAACCATGCACTAATTCACCAGAATGTCCTTCCACCGTGGAAACTGGAAAGCCGGGGATATCAGCAAAGGATATGCTTGATGTATTGGATAAGGCATCTACGAAATTTCCCAGCCCGGATCCCAATACAAGTGCTATCTCGGCTTTGAATTCGCCGTGTTTGTGTATTGCTGCTACTGCTTTACTGATCATATCATTGTGTTTCTTCGGCATAATTATGAATGTAATCCTGTTTCAGTGAAGCTAAACTGATTTTAGCATCAATTTGTCAAACTTCAGTCCTCACCTTGTGCCGCTGTACTGAGTTGCCCACAGGCCGCATCAATATCATCTCCCTGGCTCCAGCGAACAGTGACGCCGAATCTTGCTCCCTCTAGTACTTCCAAAAAGCTTTCTATACGTTTTTTTGATGGCCTCAAATATCCCTCAGCGACCTCGTTGTACGGTATCACATTCACTTTACAGAAAACCTGATTAGCAATTTTCAGCAGACGTCTCGCATCTCCGATACCATCATTGACACCTCGTATAAGTACATATTCGAAGGTCAACATGTTCTTGGACAATTCAGTATAGTATTTGCAGGCTTTCACCAGCTCGGCAATATCCCATTTCTTATTAATTGGCATGATCTGAGTGCGGCTGGTATCATCGGAAGCATTTAGACTCACGGCTAGCTTATAGCGGTGTCCTTCATCGGCAAAGCGACGAATTTGGGGCACCATCCCGCTGGTAGAAATAGTGATTTTTCGAGCGCCATGGGCAAAACCTGAATCTGAATTGAGTATTTCGGAAGCTCTGACAACCTGATCATAATTGTGAAAGGGTTCACCCATCCCCATAAAGACTATATTCGTGATGGGTCGGTCACTAAAACGTCTGACATGCAGGAGTTGATCCGCAATCTCTCCAGATGTGAGGTTCCGTTTCAAACCCATTTTACCTGTGGCACAAAAATCACAATCCAGGGCACAACCCACCTGTGAAGAGAGACAGACTGTAGCGCGTTTGGCTTCGGGAATAAGTACAGTCTCGACAAATTTACCGTCTACAAGCCGGATTAAAAATTTGGAGGTGCCCTGTGTTTGAGAAGTCTGGACCTGGTGAACACTGGTTAAGTCAAGCTGGCTGTTTGCTTCCAGCTCTTGAATAAAATCTTTGGATAAATTAGTCATCTCAGAAAAACTCTGGACACCTTTTTCCCAGATCCATTGAAACAATTGGCGTCCGCGAAAGGCTTTGTGACCCAATGATTGGACCCAATCCTCCATCTCAGATTGACTCAAATTCTTTAGAATTAATTTTTCGCTACTCATGCAGGAAAATACTCGGAGACAGGTGAAGAGAAACAACCTTTTAGCCATCGGGCACGCCTTCGACGGAGTTTATGCTGAGCGCATCATCCTGAGCCTGTCGAAGGACGAAGTGCCCAGGACAGGCTCCGGGCGCACACTCCTGAACGGCTTTTGGTGTAGCTTAACCTTCGAGAAGCGTAATGCGTTACGCCTTTACATTCCTTGCCATTAAATTATAAATAGTAATTTTCAAAGCATACCTAATCAGGAGATTCCCACTTCGGGTAGGGTGTTTTCAAGTGGGGATCTTAATTGAGACCTTCTTTTTAATATTCAATGTATCTTGAGCAGGTTATTTTCAAGCATTAGGAGATGGACATTATGTTTACCAATGCTCGTTATTTCATAAAAACAGCTTTCGGATTTATTATCCTGGGACTTTTCTCCGGTCTATACATCTACGGTGCCAGGGCTTTTGGTTGGTCAATGCCATTTACTATCATTCAAGCTCACACACATGTCTTGCTCATGGGTGGTATTTTCATGATGATATTGGGTGTGGCCGTCTGGTTTTTACCCCGGGCCAAAAAGGATGATACTCGTTATAATCCTGATGTAATTCGTGTCAGTTACTTCATCTTTACATTCTCTACACTCTTCCGTTTCATCGTTGAAATCCTTCAGGGGTATTATCCACAAAGTATGGCTGCTCAGGTGGGATTCTGGTGTTCTGTATTCCAAGTGGCAGCCAGCATCGTGCTGATTTATAGTCTATGGGGACGTATCAGACCAGTTGGGAGTCAGATTCGTGAACAGCGGGGCGAGAAATTTTAATATGCCAAAGTTAGTGTTATTGGGTCTGTTCATCCTGGTTGCCTGCAGTTCATTACCAATCAGGCAGGATGGTATTGATGAACAAAGAACGTTGATTGAGATCAGTGATTTATATTCCGCAGGGCACGATCAGCTTGAAACCGTATTAAAAACCAAACCAGGCCTGGGCAAGATGTTGGATAGTAACCTGGCAGCTACGTTAATTATCACACTTATCATAGAATATGACGATGGTGAAAAGGAACGGGTTCAGCAGAGTGGGAGTTTTATCGACAATGGTCTATATATTCTTACTGCAGGACATGGATTCTTTGTGGATTCTGGAAAACTTATTGGGCTTGAGGCTCAAACCATATCGCGACAAAAGCTTGACTTAAAAGTGATCGCATTAGGATATTCCAAGGATGAATTCTCAAATGAAGACTGGGCTATATTGCGACCAGCTAAACCACGCCTCACAAAAAGTTTAGAATTTCCCAGGGCTGCTTATACCGGCAGGGATGCCTTTTTGCTGGGCTATCCGGGTGGTTTGGGGTTGAATGACAGCAATCGAGTCGTACATGCATTTGAAGTTGACCAGGGGTCGGTTTACCCTTTGGCAGTAATCTGTGAGCGCTCACTTACCCGGCCCAGTGTTCTCATTCCAAAAGTTGGTGCCATACCTGTCAGGGGTATGAGTGGAGCTCCCGTTTTAAATTCGCAAGGTAAGTTCATTGGCTTGTTCAGCTCAATCAGTCGAACCAGAAATGTGATGGGCTGGCAATACATTTTTCATATGTCTGATATACCCCATAAAGCTCTGGATAGTCTTAGCATAAAATAGGTATTGTGGGGAGGGGACTCATATCTTATTATTGCGCGCTCGTTTTACGAGACGACTGGGGCCAGGTAGCTCAGTCGGTAGAGCAGGGGACTGAAAATCCCCGTGTCGGCGGTTCAATTCCGTCCCTGGCCACCACATAAATCCCTTGTAATC